>Ga0114939_10003067_pt1 | contig 11871 bp, 8 predicted proteins | sample AshMeaCrysSpring_FD_87196 | JGI IMG/M metagenome (GOLD analysis project Ga0114939, IMG submission 87196) | Groundwater microbial communities from Big Spring, Nevada to study Microbial Dark Matter (Phase II) - Ash Meadows Crystal Spring | ecosystem: Environmental > Aquatic > Deep subsurface >... | reverse complement strand
TACCCAAAGCACCAAAGGCTATCATCCCCAATAGAGAAGATGGTTCCGGAATATCTCTGACAGAGCGGGTTCTCCCAGCTAGGGTGTCATCGATAAAGCGAGAATAAAAAGATACTCTAGTCTCTCCAGAGAATTCCCCAAAAGTACTATTGGTTATAAAATCAATATCAGTCCGCTGACCACCAGGCAAAACTCCATTGTCTGTCAAGCCGTAGGAGGTGATGCTAGCAATTAAATCACCAATGAATCCCGGTCCGCCAGAATCACCACGAGCCGTGTTGACTTCATTGATTCCCAATCCCAGGTCATTGATACCATAGTGGACACCAAAGGTATCATTTTGGGGTAAACCATTATCAAAATCAAACAGTAACTGACTCCCTGCAATCACACCCGCAATCGAATCTCCCAAGACGTCATATCGGTTTTGACCAAAGTAAGGGTAATTCACAGACCGATTACTACCGACAATTCCCCCTGCATCTCCAGTCCCAATGTATCCATATCCAACTTTAGTAAATACCTGTCCGACTTCATCGTTGTTGCGATAAATACCATACTGCTGGGCTGCTGTGGGTGCTGGCTCACCTAAGCGTAAAATTGCTATATCGTTGTTGGAAGCCGCATCCCCGTTCCATGCAGAAGGTAGGAAAAAATCCTCTATTGGTGTGCTGACAAAGCCTGTAGATAAGTTAAAAGAGACGTTGGTGTTGTTTATCAGGCTGGTTTTAAATGTGTTGTTGCCATAGTCCCAGAGACAGTGAGCAGCGGTGAGGATGTACAAACCTCCCGTCAGCAAGGAACCTGTGCAAAATTGGGAATTACCAGAGTTGATGGCTACAACTCCACTAAAATTACCAGGGGCTACACGGTAATTTTCTGGATTGTTTACAGTAACAATTGCTTCTCCTACACCAGCTGTACTTAAAACAGCAGATACAGCCCCAACTAAAGCTAGTGCTAGACTTTTACGACTGATAATCACGGATAAACCTGTGAATGAAATTTAAAAATACGTAATTGGTTGTATGTTATCAAGGTATAATTTTTTGATAACAGAAAATTTACTGACTTTACAGTTTCTTCATTTGCCTGAGTCGTGAGATAAAAATCAGATGAATGTTCAGTGAAGAAATGGTGAACCTAGTCAGGTTATCGCCTCAGTCCATAAAACTCCTCAGTCCTAGGGATGGGTTTAACCAGATATCGCGTTTTTCCAGCAATTAATTGCTTACACCCGCTGGTACTAAGTTTTGAGTTCTGAGTCATGAGGATTCTGAACTACTGAAGGGAAACGCGGATAATTGATAATTAATGTATCCGCAAGGACAGACTTGTGCGTTCCTAGTCTCAAAAGCAAAGGTTTGGATGATGATTAGTGCATCAGAAACTTCTCTTGTAGCAACCATAGTGCTAGTCGCGTTTGGTATTTTAGGTTGGGGCTTTTATCGCGCCAGACCTTTTGGCAAACTGGGAATTTTAGCCTGGTTACAATCAGTGGTGTTAATGGCACCCTGGCTGCTGTTTTTTGGTTCATTTGCAGCGGGTATATACATCAATATTGTTGGTGTGCTGGTATTGTTGCTTGTCTCTGCTGGCATTTATATCTATCTGGGGAGACAATTACGTGCCGCTGGACAAGATGAACTGCTCAAGCAGCGAGCTACGGAACGGTTAGCTGCGGCATCCACAGCAAAAGAAAGTAGCGATAATAATCTGCAACCAGAGGCGATCGCACCCCCTACAGAGCAGGTAGTACCTATCCCTGATGATGATTTGAGTGCCATTCGCGAGATTTTTGGCATTGATAGCTTTTTTGCCACAGAAACCATTCCCTACCAGGAAGGAGCCATTTTTAAAGGCAACCTGCGGGGTGAACCGGAAGCGGTGTACAACAAATTAAATACTGGCTTACAACAGCGCTTGGGGGATAAATATCGCCTGTTTTTGGTGGAAAACCAAGACACCAAGCCCGTAGTCATTGTGCTTCCTAGCCGTAATGACCCCCGGCCGATGACCATAGCGCAAAAAGTCTTTGCAGTCATCTTACTATTAGCAACCTTGGGCACCAGTGTAGAAGCATCAGGGCTGCTGTTGGGGTTTGATGTCTTTTCTACCCCCGCGAGGTATCTGGAAGCCTTACCTATTGCCGCAGGAATTGCAGCTATCTTAGCGGCTCATGAAATCGGTCATATTGTACTGGCTCGTCGGCACCAAGTCCGCTTAAGCTTGCCCTTCTTTCTCCCCGCTGTGCAAATTGGTTCCTTTGGGGCGATTACTCGCTTTGAATCTTTTCTGCCTAATCGCAAGGTATTATTTGACATTGCCTTAGCAGGACCTGCGGCTGGGGGAATTCTATCTTTAATCATGTTGGTGATTGGTTTGCTACTGTCCCATCCCGGTAGTTTGTTTCAATTACCAAATGAGTTTTTCCAAGGGTCGATTTTAGTCGGTAGTTTGGCGCGGGTGGTTCTCGGTTCGGCTTTGCAGTCGCCAGTGGTGGATGTCCATCCCCTGATGGTGATTGGTTGGTTAGGATTGGTCATCACTGCTTTGAACTTAATGCCCGCTGGACAACTCGATGGTGGTCGCATCGTGCAAGCAATCTACGGACGCAAAACCGCAGGTAGAGCTACCTTTGCGACTTTAGTTCTCTTGGGGATAGTCGGTCTGGGAAATCCCCTAGCTCTGTATTGGGCAATTGTGATTCTGTTCCTGCAACGGGATTTAGAACGCCCCAATTTGAATGAATTAACCGAGCCGGATGATGCACGTGCTGCTTTGGGTTTGTTAGCTTTGTTCTTAATGATAGCTACCCTTTTGCCACTTACTCCTGGTTTGGCTGGTCGTTTAGGTATAGGAGGTTAATGACTTACCACAGTTACTTTAAGTAAACAATACACTTCATCAACTCTTTACAGGTTTTACACTGATAGACAGGGGGCATCGATAACCAATATCGTCATGATCAAAACTTATGAAACCACCCTCTATCTTGCTCCTGTTTGACCACACCGCCTTGCTAGCTGGTAAAACCCGCGATTGGCAAGAATTTACACGGTTGGGAGAATGCTATCTACCGCAAATTGTTCTGGAAGAACTCCGCTTCTTAAGCGGACGCGCTCCTGACCCCACCGACGAGCTAACGGCACGAGAATTCATTCGCTTCTACCATACCAGCAGCTGGCGGATTACCCAGGTACATGCCATTCACCCTGGACTCAAACCAGCACCGGGACAGGATGTGAGCAAAAGAGCCAGACAAGCCCTATCGGTAGCTTACTGCGCTTACGGTCTATCAGCAGACCACCCCGGTGATTTGGTTGTTTTGGTTTCTAACGACCAGCCACTGTTGATGAAAATTCAAAGCATACGGGTTCGCAATCTGTGTGGGATTTCTTATTCATCGCTTCTGGAGTGGACTCGCTTCAACCGTCAACCTGTTTTGGTAGCGCAACGCTTACGAGCGATGGAAACTGGTAGTAGTTTTGTTGTCAGTACCAAACCAACTCGTCAAGCAACAGCTACACGGACTGGGGATATTGCGACTAAAATTAATTCCCAGAAGTCCCACACTAAGGTTAATCGTATGCCTCGTCCCTCTCGTGAACGGTTTGACCCCCGGTTTGATACGGATGAAGATAGAAAATCCATCTCGCAGATAATTTCTTTTTTGATAGCGCTTGCAGCTTTATCAGTGGCAGGTTTTTTGATTTGGGGTTTGTTTAATCCCGCATACTTAAATAAGTTTCTCGGTGAGCGGGGTTTACCCCAATTGCCTAGTTATCAGAAAGACCAATAAGATAATGGGTGATGGGTAATGGGGAATTATGATACTTTTTTCCACGGTAGTTGCTTCAAGTCTGTTGACTAGAGCAAAGCGCTGTCTTCCCCTTTACCTTCCCTTATCCTACTTTTATAGTGGTAGGTTCCGTTATAGCAAAGTTGCCTCGATAAATTATTAGCTTGATTCCTGGTGAAATTGTAGTCGGTTCGGTAATTTATTGGTCGCCAATAGGCGCATTTATTAATATTGGCTTACCAACAGCGGCTTTTCTCCCCCTCGAAGAAGTTTCCCTGGTTGCTGTTAGTAATCCTCAAGAAGTATTAGAGTTAAATCAAACTGGGGAATTTGTAATAATTTCTAGCGAAAAAGAACAAGGACAACAACAGTATGTAGTTTCCCGGCGTCGTTTAGAAGAAAAGCTGGCTTGGGAAAGATTAAGACAAATACAAGCAGAAGATGCCACTATTTACGCTCCAATTGTGGATAGCATGGGAGACAATATATTTATAGTTAATGTTGAAGGTTTATCCACTATCATTAGTTATATTCATCTGGGTTTATTAGCACCAGAAAAACCTAGGGAAGAATGGATGGGAAAGTTACTTCCTTGGAAAATAATCAATGTCGATGAAGAAAATAAACATATCCATTTAAGTCATATTCAAGCATTAAACGCCAGCAAAATTAAGCAACTAAAAATAGGGCAAGTTGTCACGGGTACGGTACGTTACATCAAGCCCTATGGAGCATTTATTGATATTGGTGGTGCGATTGGGTTACTACATATTTCAGAAATTGACCATAACCATAGCGTTGATTCGGTACGTAATATTTTTCAGGTTAATGACCAAGTAAAGGTGATAATTATTAACCTAGATTATCAACACAACAGTATATTTTTATCAACCTATTTTAGATTTTAGATGTAGGGGCACAACATTGTTGTGCCCCTACAGTGGTCTGTACTTCACCCAATTGGGAACCGCTGTATTTATGCAAGAGGTCAATTAGTTATGAACTTGGTGGTTCCCAACCGACAATTAAATTAGGTGGTTTGATAGGAGTCGGAAAGAATTTTGCGAAGCTAGATTGACGTTCGGTAGGTTTCTCATCAGCGAAATTCCACAAGCTTTCGTAGAAAAAGAAAGACAAGCCAGCGAAGTTGCGCTCGCGTACTTCTTTTACCTGTTCCTGAATTTGTTTTAAGGGTACGAATCTATCTTTCAATCCTGTGATAATCCCAATACTTACCGGAACGTGTCGTCGTGCTGCTTGGACTTCTGGTTGTTGCAATTCACTGATAAACACATTCAAATCATCGCGATATACTTGCAACACCAATTCTTCAATAAATCCTTGACGTTCCCAGGTTTCCCAATCGGCTAAAAAGTACTCGTAAGAAAACCGCTGGGGATTAGGAGAAAAAGACACCAAACAGTCTTGATTCTTGGCTTTAATCGCTCTAAATACCCGTTTCATAAAGTTAGTGACTATTTCAGCCCTCCACTTCACCCATTCTGGATCTAGGGGGTTAGTAGAAGGGGCTTGACCATTGTGTTCTTTTTTGTATAAGGCAACGGTAAAATCGTCATATCCTAACTCTGATGGTAAGCCGAAATGGTCATCAAATTGAATGCCATCAATTTTGTAATTGCTGACTATTTCGATGACTAAATCTTCAATAAATTGCTGTACTTCGGGGTGAAAGGGGTTTAGCCAGACTCTATCATGTTTGCCTTCTTTTACCACCTGTGTACCGTTGCTGCGCTTTGTCAGCCATTTGGGATGACGTTTAGCTAAATCTGAATCTGCAGGTGCCATAAAGCCAAATTCAAACCAGGGAATGACAGTAAAACCTTGTTGATGTCCCTTGGTGATGATTTCCTTGAGCATATCTCGGTTTCGCAACCCTGGTTCGGGGTCTACAGCACGTCCAATCACTTTTTTGGCTACTTTGCTGGGATAGAGGGTGTAACCCCAATTCCACACCGTGGGATAGAGGGTGTTGAAATTTAACTGTTTTAAGCTTTGCAAGCCTTTGTCCAAGTTAGCACTGCTAAATAGCACATCGCTATCGATATTGGTCAACCATACTCCCCGTAACTCCGATGTAGGTGTGGGTGTGGATGTAGGTGTAGGTGTGGGTGTGGGTGGTGTTTTTACCCTAGCGATATACTCTTGTGGGACTAATTCTGATTGATCCAACGCTTGACAAAATAAAGCTGCTATCTCAGCACGATTAATTAGCTGATTGGGACGCAATTTTTCCACATCGGGGTAATTTACCACCAGTTGCTTTTCTGTAGCAGATGCGATCGCATTCTCTCCTCCTTTGGGAATCTCATCTGCATCTGTATAGGTTGTTTTTAAGGTTTCCGTAGCGTTAGTGTTAGGTTTATACTTCAAACCAGAAGCGACGGAAGCAATTGCTTGCCAGCGTTCTACCTTGCGTGTAGGATGAAAAACCCTATCTACATAGCTTGACATAAACCCTGTCGTATAAGCCTTGCGAATTGCCTCTGCAGCCCAATATCTTGATGGTATATCGGCAAATCGTATTGGCTTACGGACTTCCGGAGCTTTGGGAAAAGCCTTAGTAATCATGGAAGCAAATTCTGCCCTGGTTACTGTTTCCTTGGGGCGAAAAGTACCATCCTTATTTACACTGATAATTTTCTTTTTTACTAAACTTTCTATACAAGGTTTTGCCCAATGTCCTTGCAGGTCAGAAAATTTAGTTTCAGCCGAGGAAATAGAAGGTGTAACCAGAGAAATCACCACAGTGAAAACAAACAGAAACACCAAACCAATACCTTGCACAGATATGGGTATTCTCTTGATGGGTGAATTGTATTGATTGTTATTAGACTGGACGCTTTCAACACAGCGCCTTGTAAACCATCTCATCATTTATTTTGCCGAATGTCACGCCAGCATCATAAGACTATCAGCAATGACTTATGCAATACTTGATAAGTTGCAGAAAATATGCATTTAATACCCACTGGCATTCAACAATAACCGTTATCAACAAGTTTTTATCTATTATTGTAGAGTGGGCAATACTTTATCCACTTACTACATTGTGAATTAAATTGATTAATTCCCTGAAGAGAAAATCTAAAATTTGTAACTTCCAGCGGAACCAAATATCAGTTGTTGTAGTCTATCGTGGTAGACCCCCAAATAGCATCCCTGTGAAATTAACCTAACTCATCATTATCTCACAGCCAGCTATGGTGCCAGAAAAATTTATCGGGAAGAGTACAATGAAACCCCTATTTAACAATTCTACGGCTAATCAGCAAGCACGAATTTTCACCGCTTTGATTTTAACTGGTATCCTGTCGATGTCCAGCGGTTTAACATTCATAAAAACTGCCACAGCTAACCAGGTAAGTCAGTTTCCTCGGATAAACACCCCCCAGAGAGACACCGAAGTTTTAACAGACAGTATTCAGACTTCAAACTTACCCCAAATAGTAGCTAACGCAGTCCTCAGAGATGTCATTCAAACAACAGGTATTCCGCGAAGACAGTTGGAAATTAGTAATTATCAACAACAAACATGGCGAAATGGCTGTTTAGACCTACCTCGACCTAATGAAATGTGTACAATGGCATTAGTTCCTGGTTGGCGAGTGATTGTATCTAGCCGCAATCAAAACTGGGTTTATCATACTAATAATAACGGACGTCAGTTACGGGTTGCAAATGCTGATAGCTCTGGCAACAATTTACCAGATAACCTTCCTAATTCGGTGAGAAATAGGGTTTTGCAAGCTGCATCTCGAAGCTTAAGATTGCCAATAAATCAAGTAAGTATAATTCAAGCGGAACCCCGTAGCTGGAGGAATGGCTGTTTAGAACTCCAAAATCCCGGTGAGATGTGTACCATGAATATTGTACCGGGTTGGCGGGTAGTAGTTGGTGCAAGGGATACTACTCTGATTTATCACACTAATGAATCTGCTTCTCAAGTACGGTTAAACGAAAATCAGAGTGAAACTCCGATCAACAACCGCCAAAATGTTAGCGATGCAGTTCTAAAAGCAGCCTCAGAATTGACAGGTTTACGACCATCACAACTGAGGATTGTAAAATGGAACCAGGTGACGACAGATGGTTGTTTGAGTTTACCCCGTCCTGGGGAAGCTTGCACCAAAATTGCCATGCAAGCGTGGGAAGTGACTGTAATTCCCCAACAACGACGACGGAATATTTATCAACGTTTAGTCTATCGTGCTACTCCTGATGGTTCCCAGGTAAGATTAAACGAAGCTGCTAGTCGCATTAGTGGTTCCACAAATTTCCCAAACTCCAGCAAAGCTGTACCCATTCCCAGCAACGAATTACCCCCACCCTTAACAAGGGGGATGATATTTCGCGAAATTCGCAGCGGTGGAATTGCTGGTCAAACTTACATGACCGTGTTGATGGATGACGGACGATTAATGCGGATGCGTCTCGGTGATGCTAATGATTCTCAACGTAGTGTGCGTCGGATTTCAACCGCACAATTACAAGCATTTGAACAATTAGTAGAACGACAAAGAAGCGAATTTCGCAATATTAATTATCCAGCCAACAGAGGTGCTGCTGATTTCTTTGTTTATACCATGACCAGCAGTGATGGTACAGTACAGTACAATGATACTTCTTACGACAGATTACCTGCGAATTTACAAGCAGTTATCCAAGCTTGGCAGCAAATTAATCAATAGTAAGACAATTTGGGATTTGGGATTTGGGATTTGGGATTGACCCCATCTATAAATCAGGGTGTCTCTGTACCATCTATTTCTGTACCATCTATTAATGATTGAAGAAGCACATGTAAGTTCTTGACCAAACAACTATATTAGGACTTACACACCATTAACGGAGAATCGAACCACAGAGAACGCAGAGGACACAGAGAAATAAGAGATTGAAAGAATTTTTGCGTAAGTCCTGTATATGCAAACAACAGGATTTTGAATAAAAATTTAATTGGGCATTTTATCCTGATATAACCAGAAATACTAAGTAAGTAATTTTTAGCAGAATCCGGTTCTCCTGAGTCAAACTATTTTTAGTATAAAGGTTTAAATGAACAGGATTGATTTTAAATCGACAGATTATTACTGCTGAGTAATTTACTTTTTACTACCATCGAAAATATTATGAAAACTCCCCTAAAACTGACATCATTTATTAGTCTATTATCTGCACTAATAGTGACTACACCAACTGCGAGTATAGCTCAAACAGAAAGCATTAGACTACCTACAAGTCAACCAAATTTATCCTTAAGCGTTCAACGTCAACGGGGAATTTGTCCCGATACAGTTAGAATGTGGACGAGCTATCGTTACTATGAAGGAGGAGCAGAACATACTGTAATTGCTGACACTTTAGCAGTTGGAGGAAATATCAAAGTAGTATCCTATGGTAACAGGTTTGTGGAATATTCTGCTCCTTTAAAAGAAGCTTATAAATCCTGCGTTGGTCGCGCAATTTATAAGGAACTTCCCTATCGATTTCAGTTCCAAAATGGTCAAGTTTATTTCCGCGTGGGACTACCACAACCAACAGCTAGTAAACCTTCAGAATTTACTAGAAGAGCTATTCTTGGTTCTCGTCCCTATGTAAGATGGGCAATCGCAGATTAGTGATTAGTCATTGGTCATTAGTGTACAGCAATCCCTGATAGGTTGTGAACAGATAAACTCTCGTATTGTTCACAATCTATTTAGAATTTGTGTAGAGAATGGTTTAATTAATTACTTAAATTATTATACCCTACCCCCATAGCGCTTGACTAATTGAATAATATTATTATCCCCTTTAGTAATCGCTAATTGTAAGGGAGTTTTTCCCTGCTTATCACGAATATTTACCTGAGCTTTTCTAACCAACAAAAATTCTATCAAATCTAGAGTATAACGGTCTTCAGCAATAATTGCCGTATGCAATGGAGTTTGACCAGCGTTATCTCTGGCATTAATATCTGCTCCTCTAGCTAATAACAATCTTCCTGATTCTTTCATCGCATAATGTAAAGGTGTTCTGCCTAAATTATCTTTAGCTTTAACATTTGCTCCTCTAGCAAGGAGAATTTTCATTAACTCTGGATTTGTCACATGATAATGTAGAGGTGTTTTACCATCACGACTTTTGAAGTTCACATTTACTCCCTTCGCTAGCAGCAATTGCATTGTTTCTTTCTCCATCGAGTAATGTATTACTGCCATTCCTCTATCATTAATGATATTCAAATTAGCACCACGATTAATTAGTAACTTAGCAAAATCTGGTCTAGAAATCGCATAATGTAGAGGCGTAAAATTTTGATTGCTTCTGGCATTAATAGCTGCCCCTTTAGCAATTAATAACTCTCCGATTTCAACTTTCCCGTGGTCTGCTGTCAGATGTAAAGGGGTAAGTTGTTCATTAGTTATTGCATTAACATTTGCACCTCTAGAAATCAAATATTGGGCAACCCCTCGATTTAATTTTCCATAGAGATTGTGTAAAGGGGTTATCTTATTATTATTTTGAACATTAACATTCAACCCAGCATCAATTAATAACTTTGCTACTTCAACCGAATCTCCAATATAGTGGAGTACAGTGTTTCCATTAGAGTCTTTTAATTTAATATTCGCACCTTTAGCGATTAAGGATTTTGCCAGATTAATATCACCTTGACCAATGATAGTTAGCACCGGATAAAATACCTCATCCCCAAATTTACACGCTTCATTAGGATTACTTCCTGCTTCTATGAGTTTCTTAATTTCGTCAAACTGACCCCACATATAATGCATACATATAGGTGAAGGTTCTGATGCTGATAAAGCTGGTGTAAATGTAGAAATAATAGAAATAGCAGATAGGGATGACAAAAGAAAAGCTGAGACAATTTTCATTGACATTGGGGAATATAGATATAAATTAGATTCCCAATTTATTTAATAAGTCAGGAATCTGAGTAATTGTATTTATTTGATACACAATATAGGGGCTTTGTTCCGGAAAAACTAGCATTCTCTGGATTCAACGAGCCTTGTCTTCAGGAATAACACGCATATGATAGTAATATAATTTACCTTCCATAATAGACTCGCGGGTCGCCTATACCCAAACTTCGCAAATAACCATTCCATTCCTCTGCTTCTTCTCGTTCCTTGAAAGGTCCGACCGCTACATGGGGACCTCGTGGGGAATATCTTTGAAGTACTTGTATATTTCTACTCCTATTCAACCTTCTAATCCGGGCTGCAATTTCTGCTAAGTCTCCGGAATTGCTAGGAATTGCTACATAATAAAAATTGCCCCGTCGTTCAGTCTGTTGATCTGGGGTATCCGGGGGTTCCTCACCGCTAGAGAAGCTAACCAATCGCACTCCATTGATACCAAAAGACTCCAGTTCCCGACGGCGAATTTGAGCATTAGACTGTCTGCTAAAGACTCCCGCTTGGATGACAAAACTACCTCTATATTGCCGGATGTAAGCCCCTGGTTCTACACGCCGCACTTGTTGCAGTATCACTGGACTATTACTGTCAACATACACTAAGAAGCGCTCAAAATCACGTCCAAAATCACTTGGTGCTGGAGCGCGAAAATCAAAATCCAATGGAGCCGATTGTTCCGGTGATAATGGTGGTGGTGGTGGTAGTGGTGATTCCCCAAAGGGAATGGGTTCGCCAGATGGTCTGATATCGTCAGGTATGGGAGTTGTAATTGGTCTTTGTGCTTGGACTGGGGGGGAATTGCAAACAATTCCTAACCATCCTCCTAGTACCAAAGGCAGAATTAGCAATTTTCGCTCGGAACGGGTAAATGCAGTCATTGCGGTTAGAGGCAGCAGCATTTTTCTAGAGTATTAATTATATGTAGTCATTGGTCATTAGTCATTGTTCATTACCCATTCCCCATTACCCATTCCCCACTCTCCAAGAAATGCTAGCCTAGAAGTAATTGCCTAGCAATTTCTCAGGATGATGAACAAAGTCGTAGTTGGTCTTTCTGGTGGAGTAGATAGTTCCACCGCTGCTGCTATCCTGCACCATCAGGGCTATGAAGTGATTGGGTTG
>Ga0114939_10003066_pt1 | contig 11871 bp, 5 predicted proteins | sample AshMeaCrysSpring_FD_87196 | JGI IMG/M metagenome (GOLD analysis project Ga0114939, IMG submission 87196) | Groundwater microbial communities from Big Spring, Nevada to study Microbial Dark Matter (Phase II) - Ash Meadows Crystal Spring | ecosystem: Environmental > Aquatic > Deep subsurface >... | reverse complement strand
AGCACCTGCAACAGCACGTTGAAGACGTCCGGGTGCGCCTTCTCGACTTCATCGAAAAGCACAACCTGATAGGGCCGCCGCCGCACGACCTCCGTCAGCGCACCGCCTTCTTCATAGCCGACATAGCCCGGCGGGGCGCCAATGAGCCGCGCGACCGAGTGCTTCTCCATGAATTCCGACATGTCGATGCGGATGAGGTGATCCTCCGAGTCGAACAGGAACGCGGCGAGCGCCTTGCAGAGCTCGGTCTTGCCGACGCCCGTCGGCCCGAGGAAGAGGAAGCTGCCGTACGGCCGATTGGGGTCCGAGAGCCCCGAGCGCGAGCGACGGATCGCGTCGGCGACGAGGCGTACCGCCTCCTCCTGGCCGACGACGCGCTGGTGCAGCCGGTCTTCCATGAGGAGCAGCTTGTCGCGCTCGCCCTGCATCATCTTCGAGACCGGGATGCCGGTGGCGCGAGAGACGACCTCGGCGATCTCCTCGGCACCGACCTGGGTGCGCAGCAGCCTGTGCCTGCCGCCGGCTTCGGCCCTCTCGGCCTGCTTCGCCTGCGTCTCGAGCTGCGGCAGCTTGCCGTACTGAAGCTCCGCGACCTTCTCGAACTTGCCCTCGCGCTGCAGCTTCGCGATGTCCGCCTTGACGCGCTCGATCTCTTCCTTGACGTGCGCGGAGCCCTGGACCTGCGCCTTCTCGGCCTTCCAGATCTCCTCGAGGTCCGCGTACTCGCGCTCGAGCTTCGCGATCTCCCCCTCGATCAGCGCCAGCCGCTTGCGCGACGCCTCGTCGGTCTCCTTCTTCACCGCCTCGCGCTCGATCTTGAGCTGGATGAGGCGACGGTCGAGCTTGTCCATCGCCTCGGGCTTGGAGTCGATCTCCATCTTGATGCGCGCCGCGGCCTCGTCGATGAGGTCGATCGCCTTGTCGGGCAGGAAGCGGTCGGTGATGTAGCGGTGCGAGAGCTCGGCCGCGGCGACGATCGCCGGGTCGGTGATCTCGACGCCGTGGTGCAGCTCGTACTTCTCCTGCAGGCCGCGCAGGATGGCGATGGTCGCCTCGACGCTCGGCTCGTCGACCAGCACCTTCTGGAAGCGGCGTTCGAGCGCCGCGTCCTTCTCGATGTACTTGCGGTACTCGTCGAGCGTGGTCGCGCCGATGCAGTGCAGCTCGCCGCGCGCGAGCGCGGGCTTGAGCATGTTGCCGGCGTCGATCGCGCCCTCGGCCTTGCCGGCGCCGACCATGGTGTGGATCTCGTCGATGAAGACGATGATCCGGCCTTCCTCGGCGGCGATCTCCTTGAGCACCGCCTTCAGCCGCTCCTCGAACTCGCCGCGGTACTTCGCGCCCGCCAGCAGCGCCGCCATGTCGAGCGAAAGCACGCGCTTGTCCTTGAGCGTCTCCGGCACCTCGTCGTTGACGATGCGCTGCGCGAGGCCCTCGACGATGGCGGTCTTGCCGACGCCCGGCTCGCCGATCAGCACCGGGTTGTTCTTCGTGCGGCGCTGAAGGATCTGGATCGCGCGGCGGATCTCGTCGTCGCGCCCGATCACCGGGTCGAGCTTGCCGGCGCGGGCGCGCTCGGTCAGGTCGATGGTGTACTTCTCGAGCGCCTGGCGCTGACCCTCGGCCTCGGGATTCTCGACCTTCGCGCCGCCGCGCACCGATTCGACCGCCTGTTCGATCGCTTTCTTGCTGCCGCCGGCCTCCTTGAGGAGCCGGCCGGCCTCGCCCTTGTCCTCGGCGAGGGCGAGGAGGAACATCTCCGAGGCGACGTACTGGTCCCCGCGCTTCTGCGCCTCGCGGTCGGTGAGGTTGAGCAGGTTGTTGAGCTCGCGCGATATCGACACCTCGCCGCCGGTCCCGGAGACCTTCGGCAGGCGGTCCGTCGCTGCCTTCAGGCTGTCGCGCAGCCGGCCGAGGTTGACCCCGGCCTTCTGCAGGAGCGCGGTGGTGCCGCCGTCGGTTTGCGCGAGCAGCGCCGAGAGCACGTGCACCGGCTCGATGTAAGGGTTCTCGTTGCCCACCGCGATGCTCTGTGCATCGGCGAGGGCCTGCTGGAACTTGGTGGTGAGCTTGTCGAGTCGCATCCTGGGCGCTCCGCGATGTCTGGTCGGCCGGGCCGGCAACGCCCCGTCCTGGGGCTCAGAGGTTGCAAAAGGGGCTTTCCCCTCCGGGTCCGGCAGGCGGAGCGGCCGGACGACGGACCGGGAAGCGGCTTTCGACAGCCTCATCCGTCACCCCGGACATGATGCCGTGGGCGTCGTTTTTCAAGTTCGGGAATTTTTCGGTGTATCCGGGGCTTGCGTTCGTCTATCCTCCCCGGTCCGGGGAGGGCGAGGGTGAAGTTCGAGCTGGAGTGGCGGATCGGGAAGTACCCGATCGTGCGCGAGATCGGCCGCGGCGCGACCAGCCGGGTCTACCTCGGCCGTGACACCTTCGCCGACCGCGACGTCGCCATCAAGGTCTTCTTCTTCGAGGACGGCCTCTCGGAGCAGGACGCGAAGCTGTTGCGCAAGGGCTTCCTCGCCGAGGCCGCGCTTGCCGGCCGCCTGCAGCATCCGCACATCGTCGAGATCTACGACGCGGTCAGCGAGCCTGAGCTCTCGTACCTCGCCATGGAGTACGTCCCGGGCACCACGCTCGACGACTACTGCGAGGTCGACAGCCTCCTGCCGCTCGGCAAGGTGGTCGAGATCATCTTCAAGTGCATCCGCGCGCTCGACTTCGCGTTCCAGAACGGCGTCATCCACCGCGACATCAAGCCCGGCAACATCCTCTACAGCACCACCGGCGAGATCAAGGTGAGCGATTTCGGCGCCTCCTTCCAGGAGCAGCGCGTCGCCGACACCACCCAGCTCACGGGCGTGGGTTCGCCCGCCTACATGTCGCCCGAGCAGATCCGCCTCGAGCCCGTCAACCACCAGACGGACATCTACTCGCTCGGCGTGCTCATGTACAAACTGCTGACGGGCAGGTTGCCGTTCAACGCCTCGAACCAGCTCGCGCTCACGTACGAGGTGCTGAACGTCGCGCCCTCGCCGCCCTCGACCTTCCGGCCGGAGCTGCCGGAGCTGCTCGACGAGATCGTGCTCAAGGCGCTCGCCAAGACGACCGCCGAGCGCTTCGCGACGTGGATGGACTTCGGGAAGGAGCTGACGCGCGCCTTCGCGCAACTGCGCCTCGCCGGCGAGTCCATCAGCGACTCGGAGAAGTTCGCCGAGCTCCGCAAGATGCCGTTCTTCGAGGACTTCGACGACGTGACGCTGTGGGAGTCGCTGCGCATCAGCGCCTGGCGACAGATCGAGGGCGGCGTCGAGCTGATCCGCGAAGGCGACGCCGGCGACAGCTTCTTCCTGCTGCTCGACGGCGAGGTCGACGTCACGCTCGGCGGCAAGCACATCAACGTCATCCGCCCCGGCGGCTGCTTCGGCGAGCTGCTCTACTTCTCCGACAAGGTGTCGGTGCGCACGACCACCATCCGCACCCGCGGGCTGATCACGGTGCTGGAGATCAAGACCCGGGCGCTGCGCGGCGCGAGCGACGCCTGCCAGGTGTCCTTCCAGAAGGCATTCATGCGCGTGCTCATCGACCGCCTGACGCAGTCGAACCGGCGGCTCGCGGAGCGGACGTAGCGGAGCGGTCGGGCGCTCGCAGTCACTCCCTGCAGAGCACCACGGGGCGAGACGCGACTACACGAGAGGGTTCGTGAACGATACTCGCCGCGTTCGCGCGCGCGAAGTCTCAGAAGCGCAGTGACACGCCGGCGAGGAACGAGAACCCGGGCATCGGATAGCCCGGCCGGTACTCGTAGCTCGCGTTGGTGATGTTGTTGAGCGCGACGAACACCTCGCTTCGCTGCCGCGACAGCGGCGGGAGCGGGTAGAAGAGCCGCGCGTTCAGCAGAAAGTAGCCGTCGACCTGCGCGTTGTTGACCGCGGTCGACGTGCGTGCGCGGGAGAGCACGTACATCGATGAGACGTACTCGGCGTCGATGCTGTAGCGCGCGGGCCCGACCGTGCCGGTCACGCCGAGCACGTACTGCTGCCGCGGCACGTACGGCGCGTCGCCCGGATTGGCGTCGAGCAGCGTGATGCCCCCGAACACCGAGAGCGCGCGGGAGAGCTCGTAAGCGACCGTGCCCTCAATACCCTTCGTCGTCTGCCCGCCGCTGTTCACGTACACCGGCGGCGGTGGCGGCGGCGGCACGAACACGTAGCGGTTGTCGATCTGGTCGCGGAAGAACACGAGGTCGGCGGCGAGCGGTCCCTGCGTGTAGCGAAAGCCGAATTCCACGTGGTTGTTGGTCTCGGCGTTGAGGTTGCGCCACGACTGTCCGAGCGGACGGATGACGTTCTGCGAGAACACGACCACGTCGAGCCCGGGGTAGTTGACGCCCCGCCCGTAGCCGGCGTACGCGGCGAACGGACCACGACTCGCCGTCAGCCCGGCGTAGGGGGCCCACTCGGCGCCGAACTCGTTGTGGTCGTAGTAGCGCACACCGCCAGAGGGCACGATGCGCCAGCCCGCGGCGTCGAAAGTCTGCGCGAGGCCGAGGTAAGGCGACACCAGACGGAAGGTCGGCCCGTCGAAGCGCGCGGACCGCGCGTTGGTCGGCTGGAAGTCGACGTTGCCGGTCCACCAGTCGAGGTCGAGCCCGCCCAGCAGCTCGCCTCCCTGCCACAGGCGCAGCGTCTCGCGCGCGCGAACGCCGTAGGACGTCCAGTCGGTGAACGTGTTGCCCGCGGTGCCCGCCTGCCGGAACCAGTTCCCCTCGCCTTCGTTCCAGTAGAACTTGATCTCGCCCCGCGCACGCTCGTATTGATGGCTGAGCGTCCCGACGAGGAGTGAACCGTTGGTCTTGTAGACGCCGTTCCTCAGTTGCGGGGACCCCTCAGGGCCCGGGTCTGTGACGGAGTTGTCGACGCCGAGGAACGTCACGCCCGCCGACCAGTTCTCGTTGATCGTGACGCCGCCCTTCGCGAGCAGGTTCGCGAGCCGGCCGTCGGCGTCGGGGCGGTTGCCATTCGACTGCTGGTAGCCCTGCGCGACGTAGCCGGCGAACGCGCCCGAGCGCGCACCGATATCCGCCTGCTGGATGAAGGTGCCGAAGCTGCCGGCCTGCACCTTCACGCCGCCCGCGACGCCCGACGCGGGGGCCGACTGCGTGGTGAGGTTGATGGAGGCGAAGGTGTTTCCCACCACCCACGGCTGCGGGCCCTTGCGCACGTCGATCGCCGCCATGCCGTTCACTGGCAGCAGGTCGAGCAGCGGATGGTTCCACACGCCCATGAAAAACGGCACGCCGTCGATGAAGGTCTTGATCTCCGACCCCGGACGCGACGCGCCGAGGCCGCGGATGAAGACCGCGCCGCCCTCGCCGCCGCCGAAGTTGCCCACGGGGTTGAAGCGCGAGATGGTGACGCCGGGCACTCGACGCAGCGCCGTCGTCAGGTCGTTGGCGTTCAGGTCGTTGATCTGCTCGTCGGAGACGATCGTGGTCTGGCCGCCGAAGGCGTCGAAGGTGTTGCCCTCGATGATGGGCGGCGCGACGACCTGAACGGTACCCAGACGAACGTCCGCCTGCTGCGCGAAAGCGCTCGAGCAAGAAAACGCGAGAACCAGCGCCCAGCGCTGTCGACCCTGTCGCACGGCTGCCTCCCTCGCGCTTTAGTATGAGAGAATTTTAAGACTTCATATCAGCTTCGCGCAGACGCCGCAATCTCGGCGCGCAAACGCCACCGTTTGGGCCGCGCTGGTGCGCCGGAGCGCGGCGGTCGCGTCGCGACGAGAAAGGCCGCTGATGACGCGGCGAGGAGAACACGGCCCGCGCGTTTCCTGAGCCGAGGACGCCGGTCATGACGGAGCAAGCCCGGGCGAATGGTGCTGGTACGCTCGCCGAGAAGATCGTTCGCGCAATCGGAGGTGACGCAGTGAGGAAGCAGACGCTCGTACTGCCGTTGATGCTCGTACTCGCGCTTTCGGCGCCGCCGGAGCCGGCCGCGCAGGACGCGCCGGTCCCCGCGATCAAGTCGCTGCGGCTCGACCCGGCCGGCAAGGACTACCTGCCGCTCCTCCGCGGCCCGCCCGACAGCGTCACCATGCGCTCCGGCCTCGTCGTGCTCGCGCCCGGGAAGTCGGTCGGTCGGCACAGCACCCAGAAGAACGAGGAGATCGTCATCGTGCTCGAAGGCCGCGGCGAGATGCGCTTCTTCAACGGGCATCCACCGGTCTTGCTCGAGCCGGGGATGGCGGCGTACGGGCCGCCACGGACCGAGCACGACGTCATCAACACCGGAGACGCGCCGCTTCGCTACGTCTTCGTCGTGGCGAAAGCGCTCGACTAAGAGTCAGGGTCGGTCGCGCGATCGCGCGGCGGCCGGTTCGCACCGGCCGCGCAGGCCGCAGTGAACGGGGCCGGGCGGGAGAAGGCCGACCGCGGCCGAATCAAGCTCGGGTCCGCTCCCTGCTCGATCCGCGACGACGCGACTCCGTCGGAGCGGTGCCCGTGCGCGGGGCGCACCGGGCTGCAGCGCCGACGGAGCCGTGTGATGGGAGCGCTACCGGGGGGACGCATCATGTCGATGCGGGTCGACATCCCCAGGTACGGCGCGATGACCGGGTAACAGGCTGCTGCTGCGCCCTCGGGTCGCGCTCCAGGCGCACCACCGATCCGTCGGAGACCCTCACGCGATGCAGTGTCGCGGCGAAGCCTCGTGATGCTCGAGCAGCGGCGCAAGGGCATCCATCGCCGCACGGATCGCGGCAGGATCACCGAGAAACTGCCGCACCGGCTCGAGCGCGGTCTGCCAGCAGTGCGACAACGGCGGGCACACGGCACCTTCCACGTCGACCGGCTCGGGCAGCCGGTTCTCGATCGCGAGAGCGCGTGCGCAGGCAAGCATCGCCTCGCGGAGGGGCCCTTCGGCTTCTTCGGACAGGCCGCCGTCGTTCAGCAGGCGCGCCATCTTGAGCCGCCGACCGCCCCGCTGCCGATGCGCGGCGATCCGCGCCCGCTCCTCCGCCGAGAGCGGCGGCGGACTCGCCATCAAGCTTCCCGCGTCGAGCAGCGGCCGGCTGACGCGCGTGGTGGCAGCGAACAGGCCCGCGGCGACGAAGCGCTCGAGGGCCGCGTGCGCGGCGCGGTCGAGCACCTCGAGCCGCACGGGCGCGAGCGGATCGGGCGGCGCGAAGTACTTGGCGTGCAGCGCGGCCAGGCGTTCCCGCCACTGCGCCGCGTCCCGCTCGACGACGACGCAGAGCACGCTGTGCGCGCCCTCCTCCGGGAAGCGTTCGTCGCAACGCACCAGCCCGGCGCCGAGGATCCGTGCCGCTTCCTCGGCGAAGCCGCGTGCGCGGTCCGCCGGCAGCACGCCCGGCTGCGGTGACGCGGATAGCTGCTGCGCCGGCGCCGCGAGGATCTGCTCGAGACGCTGGATCATCGCCTGCCTGCCGCTCCTCAGCTTGATCTCGCGGATGTCGCCCTCGCGATCGAGCACGCCGACCGCGAGCGCTCTCTTGTCGGCGAGCGTGCCCAGCATGCGGTGCTCGATCGTGTCTTCGGACACGAGGTTGATGACGGTGACCGGCCGCGTCTGGTGCTTGCGCCAGGCGCGGGCGATGCGCTGTTCGAGCTTGGCGGGATTCCACGGCAGGTCGCAGTTGACGACGATGCTCGCGTTCTGCAGGTTCAGGCCGGTTGCGCCGGCGTCGGTGCTCAGGAACACGCGACACTCGGCGCTCTGCTTGAACGCGTTGATCTCGGCGCGCCTGCGCTGCTGCGGTACCGAGCCGGTGTGCCAGGCGAATCCCAGCCCGAGTCGCCGGCAGAGGTCTCGCACCAGCTCGAGCATGCGTTCCCATTCGGAGAACACGATCGCCTTCGCCTCGGCGTTGTCGCGGCACTCCTCGAGGATGCTCTCGAGCTCGGCGAGCTTCGGGCAGGTGCGATCGGCGGGATCGAGGATGTAGTTCGTGTCGCAGATCATGCGCATCATCGCGAGCTCGCGCATGAGCTTGTCCTGCTCCTGCACGGTGAGAGGGCGGCGTCGGGCGATTTGCACGAGTCGCGACACCTGTTTCTCGTGCGCGCCGTAGGTGTCCCGCTGCTGCGGGCTGAGCGCGACGAAGTAGTTGCGGTCGGTGCGCTCGGGCAGCTCGGTCTCGACCTGTGCCTTGCGGCGACGCAGAAGGTAGGGGCGGATCCGCTCCTGCAGCAGGTCGAGGTTGCGGTAGCCGCTCGGCTTGCCTCGGTCGTCCAGCTCGTAGAAGTCGCGATTGAAGCGGAACAGCGGGCCGAGCACTGCGGGGTCGAGGAAATCCATCAGCGAGTGCAGCTCGTCGATGCGATTCTCGATCGGCGTGCCGGTCAGGACGAAGGCGTAGCGGCTGCGCAAGCGTTTCACCGCCTGCGCGGTCTTGGTGTTCCAGTTCTTGATGCGCTGCGCCTCGTCGAGCACGACCACGTCGGGCCGCAGCCGCGCATTCACGTCGAGCGCATCCTTCATCATCTGCTCGTAGTTCGTGACCGTGAAGAAGGGGGCGTCATCGCGGTAGCTCGCGAGCCGGCGGTGACGGCTGCCGAACACGAGCTGATAGGGGAGCGCCGTGAAGCGCTGGATCTGTTCCTCCCATTCGGTCTTGAGCGATGCCGGCGCGACCACGAGCACCCGCTGCGCCTTGCCCAGCCGTTGCAGGAGCGCGCAGGCGGCAATCGCCTGGATTGTCTTGCCGAGGCCCATCTCGTCGGCGAGCAGTGCACGCTCGGTGAAAGCAAGGTGCAACATGCCTTCGCGCTGGTAGGGAAACAGCGGCATCAGCGTCTCGTGCGCCGGCCACTCGCCGCTCTGCACGCGCAGTTCATACTCGTGGCGGAGCTCTTTGCGCTCGGCGGCTTGCCGGCGTGCCTCCAGCCACGGCGCGACTTCCAGGGAGATGCGCAGCGCCGGGATGCGGGCGGCCTCGAGCCGCTCGATGACTTCCTCGGGCGAGCCGTCGAGCAGAAAGCCCTCGGCATCGAACCACTCGCACGCCCACCGCGGCGCGTGCTCGAGCGGGCCGGTCAGCCGAAGGACGTCGCGGCTGCGATCCGGAACGAGATCGAGCCGGTCAGACCCCGTCTTCACCGCCGCGTCGAAGAGCCGCTTGAAGCGCTTTTCGAGCTGGAGCAATACCGCCTCGACGTGCTTGCACGTGCCCAGTCCGTTGGTGCGAAAGTCGACGCAGTCGCACGCGAACTGCCGTCCCGTCACATCGCGGATCTCGACCGAATAGGTTCGTCCCGTGGACGATCGGACGCGGAAGTTCGAGAACACCGGGTACCGCGCCTCGGTGTTGGCGATGTCGAACCGCTCCGTCGTGGCCCGCAACTGTCGGCGACGGATCTCGTGGAGATCCGTCGTGCGCCAGTCGTGCGCGGGTGGGATGGTGATGTCGGCTGCTGTCTTGGCGATCTTCTTCATGGTGTGCAGGGCGCCGGTGGGCGACCCGCTCGGTGGCCGATCGAGAGTATCTCCACGCGGGCTCGGCGCGCCCGACTTGCAGGATATCCGCCCCGTCCTTGGTGCTCAACGGCTCGGGGGCGTCTCGCGTCTGCTCGGCCTGGGGCGGGGGATGCATCTCGTCGACGATGGCGCGGTTGGACCCTGAGGAGACCTCAGCACGTCCTCCGCACAGAAGCTCCCGCACGGCCGCGCTTGATGCCGATCAAGCCCCGGACCGGTGTCGATGAGAGCATGATTTCGAAGGGGCGCCGAACCGTCGATTCGCGCAAGAACGGCGGGCGCCTCGTGCCCGCGTAACGCCCACGTCGTACCGGCCCGCCATGGTTGGGTGCTCACACTGCGCTTCGTCAGGTGACCAGCGGATCCTGCCCGCGAAGACGCTCTCCGGCTGCCACGCATCGAGATCGCCGCGATGAAGATCCGCCTGCGCGGATGGCGGCGGCGCACGTGGCTGTTCAGGCCCACCCGCCTCCCCCGCATCCTGAAGCGGATCTACCTCGCCGCGCTAATGCTCGTGCTCCTCATCGGCATCGGCACGCTCGGGTTCCTCTCGAGCCCCAGTTCGGAGCCGACGTTCGCCGAGGCCCTGCACATGACGCTGATCACGATCACGACGGTGGGCTATGGCGAGGTCGTGCCGCTGCGCACGGTGCCCCAGCAGGTGTTCGCGGGCGCACTCGCGATCGCGGGATTCGGCACGCTCACCTTCCTATTCACGAGCCTGACGGTCTTCTTCCTCGAGACTGACCTGGACGAAACGCTGCGGAGGCGTCGCATGGAAAAGAAGATCGGGCGGCTGCGCCGTCACTACATCGTGTGCGGCTTCGGTCGCGTCGGCCGCAACATCGCGCAGGAACTCTTCTCCACGGGACGTGACTTCGTCGCCATCGATCCCGACGCGACCAACTTCGAGCTGAGCCGGGATCGCTTCCCCGGGCTGCTCTACCTGCACGGCGATGCGAGCGACGACGACCTCATGATCGCGGCGGACATCGCCGACGCCCGCGGCGTGTTTGCCGTGACCGGCGACGACGGCAAGAACATCATGGTCACGCTGACCGCGAAGCAGCTCAACCCCCGGGTGCGCGTCGTCGCGCGCTGCCACGAGCTGCGCAACGCCGACAAGCTGCGCAAGGCCGGGGCCGACAACGTGGTGTCGCCGGACTTCACCGGCGGCATGCGGCTCGCGTCGACGATGGTCCGGCCGCACGTCGTCCACTTCTTCGACGAGATGCTGCGCACCGAGCGCCGGCTCAGGCTCGAGGAGGTGCGCCTGCCCGATGGCTTCAGGCCGCGCCCGCTCGGTGCGCTGCCGTTGCGCGGCGCCGACCACGTCATGCTCGCCGTGCGTGACGGCACCGAGTGGCACTTCAACCCGCCCGACGACTTCCAGGTGCGGGGCGGCCATGTGCTCATCGCGATGACCACGCCGCACGGCCTCGGCGAGCTGGAGGCGGCGCTGCAGAGCTGAAGCGACGACCGCTGCGCGTCACCCGAGGGTCGTCGTCGGCGCGCGCTGCGGTAACCACGATGTCCTCCTCGAGCACGCCGAAGTCGCGAATAGCGCGCTCGTAGTCGTAGGCTCCGGCCCACCGGGCACTTCTGCTCCGTCGCGAGGCACGCCTCGAGCGCGCGCTATCGTCGAAGACGGCGGCAAACTCCAGCTCGAGTCCGCAACCGTCGCGGCGCCGAAGCGCCCGTGGCGAAGAGACTGGTCGTCGCGCGCGAGCAGGCCCCAGACCTCCAGAGGTCGTCGCTGGTTGGCTTGCGGAGCAGCACAGCAGCTCGTTGGTGGCCGCGGTCAGGACGTCCAGCTTCATGGCTCCGCTGCGGCAGTGGATGGTCCATGGTACGTAGGGGTCCGGATCGTTCGCCGGGGCGCGGACCGCCTTTCCGGCCCGCCGGGCATGCTCGCCTCCGACATGCGGGCCGGGGCGGGTCTGCGTATTGCTCACTCGCCGTCGATCCCACTTCGGGCGCGCGAAACGCGCGCGGTGCACCGTGAGCGAACAGATCTCCTTCGATACCGACGACTTCGCCAGCAACCCCGAGCCGCGCTGCCCCTGCGTGCTGCTCCTCGATGTATCCGGCTCCATGAACGGGGCGCCGATCGGCGAGCTCAACGCCGGCCTAGCCACCTTCCGCGACGAGCTCGCCGCCGACGCGCTTGCGATGAAGCGCGTCGAGGTCGCGGTCGTCACCTTCGGGCCGACGAAGGTCGAGGTGCCCTTCACCAACGCCTCGACATTCTTCCCGCCCACGCTCGCCGCGCAGGGCGACACGCCGATGGGCGGTGCGATCACGCAGGCGATCGAGCTGGTGCGCGAGCGCAAGCAGGAGTACCGGTCGAACGGCATCTCCTACTACCGGCCGT
>Ga0114939_10003065_pt1 | contig 11877 bp, 17 predicted proteins | sample AshMeaCrysSpring_FD_87196 | JGI IMG/M metagenome (GOLD analysis project Ga0114939, IMG submission 87196) | Groundwater microbial communities from Big Spring, Nevada to study Microbial Dark Matter (Phase II) - Ash Meadows Crystal Spring | ecosystem: Environmental > Aquatic > Deep subsurface >... | reverse complement strand
TATGACAATATATAATATATACAAATCATTGATCAAATGACATAAAACGGACAGCTGGCCGGATAATAATATGAAAAACATAATAATATTTTTGATAGTCATAATAGTTCTATCAACATCTTCCAACGCATTAAGAGAGCCGTGGCAATATAAAGAAGGTGAATGTGAATTAGCGGCAAAAGACTATCAAAAAATATATGGTGGATCTCTGATATTTGTTCAACCTCTTAAAGATAATGGAGCATTTGATTTTGGTCCTTACAACGGAGTATTTTTAAATAAAGCGTATAGCAAAGAAAGGGGAGTTTACTATATAGATTACATTAACCAAATATACTTCAACAATACCAAAGAAATATTAGACCACTATTATAGAGTTGCTGGAAAGAGAGCAGAGATATATGATATGGAAAGGCAGAGACCTCCTTTTAATATGATATGGCATTATTAAACATATAAAGAAAGTGGTAGATGTAATAGATGCTTTACGATAGTAGTGTTGGTACGTATGTATATTGCTACACAGAAATGCTCATAACTTAAATCTTTGTGTCTTGGTAGTATCTGTACATACTCAGAAGGTTTATAAGCACTGTTTACAGTTAGCATCTATTCGATATATTTCCGATAGATTATTTATACTTAGAACTATTTGAAGAACAGAAGAATAAATATGAAACTAAGAGATGTAAATTATGGAGCTACTTTTTAACAAAGAAAAAAATTTTCGGGAAAGAATAAAATTTATCATTTCATATGTTGACTGGGTCAAAAGTGTAGATAATGAGGTTTGGAGCAGCCAACAAGCCAAATTTATTAATAGTTTAATGACAAATGCGAGAAATTGCCCATTATCCAAAGATGATGAATAACAACCAATTGATCTGCCCAGGAGAAAAATGAATAAAATAAATTGGACTGAAAAATATAGGCCAAGAACGTTGTCACAAGTTGTTGGACATCCAACTGCGACAGACCAATTAAAAGATTGGGCCGATGAATGGAGATATGGTACTCCAAAAAATAAGGCGATTACTCTACACGGTTCCCCGGGAAGTGGGAAGACAACAGCTTGCTATGCCCTTGCCAACGATATGCGGTGGGAGGTTGTCGAATTAAATGCGTCGGACCAAAGAACAGCTAAGATTATAGAAAAAATTGCAGGTTCAGCATCAAAAATGGGTAGCCTTAGTGGATCTAAGAAACTTATATTAATAGATGAAGCTGACAACATTCATGGAAGCTCTGATAGAGGAGGTGAAAAAGCTCTTATAAAGCTAATAAAGGAAACTAACCAGCCCATCATTTTGACTGCTAACAACTTCTATGATATGAGTATAGGTCTTAGAAATGCAGCCAAACCCATACAATTTAAAAGTATTTCGACAAGTACCGTAATATCAGTTCTTAGGCAGATTGCAAATGCTGAAAATATTATATGTGTCCCTGGAGTTCTTGAAAAAATAGCTGATAATGCTGAAGGAGATTTAAGAGGTGCAATAAATGATTTAGAAGCCATATCGTTAGGCAAGACCAAAATAGAGACCGGCGATGTAATTACGAGTGGGAGAGATATCCAGGATAATGCATTCAAAGTATTGACAAAACTTTTCAAAGGAAAAGACATCAAGGATGCCTATTATTCGACATTCACAATCGATCAAGACCCAGAGGACTTCATTCACTGGGTAGATGAAAATCTTCCTCTCGAATATACAAAACCGGAAGATCTTACAAAGGGGTATGACTATCTATCAAAAGCGTCAATCTTCTTAGGAAGAGTAAGGAGAAGACAAAATTATGGTATGTGGAAATATGCAAGTGTATTGATGTCTTCTGGAATGGTGGTTGCTAAAACGGTAGAAAATAAGATATATGTAAAATATCAACCTCCTACATTTTGGAGAGAACTTGGACAGAAAAAAAGTTTTAGAAATATAAGAGACTCTACTGCTAAAAAAATTGGTGAGAAATGTCATGTATCAATGAGAACTGTAAAAACTGAGTTATTGCCATTTTTTAGAGCATTAATAAAAGATGAAAGATATGCGCTTTCTATTGCGGCATCTTTTGATCTAAACACTGATGAAATTGAATTTCTGACAGGATATGATTCGAGTATAGTTCAGAAGATATACAATGATGCGCAGACAGCTATTAAAAGAGAAAAAGAAACTGATATAGAATTATTTGGAAGATTTGGAGAAGCCTTCGTTAAGGAACAGCAAAGACAAGAGATAGAGAAACAAGAAAAAGAAAAACAAAAAGAAGAAAAAAAAGAAGAGAAAAAAGAAGAGAAAATAGATAAGGCCCAAAGCTCTTTATTTGATTTTTGATAATATGATTTCGACAATGTGATTTTGATAATAAAAGTATAAAGGAGTAATAAAATGAAAAAAGAAATACTTAAAGAATTAATGGAGCAAAATTTAGAATTTGCGAAACATTTACTTTTGAAAGACGGAAAATTATTTCCTGTCGCTTTCATGATATGTAAAAACGAGATGGGAGTAATTCCACTATCTTTCAGAGATGCAAACGAGAAAGATATGCAAGTGGCAATTCTCAGAAAGTTAGCAAAGGAGAAAAGCGCAGATGCAGTTTTTATGATTACAGAATCGTGGTATCTTGGTACTAATAATGTAGAAGATTTAGGCGGATCATTATCCGAACATCCGATGAGAAAAGAATGTGTATTCGTTATGGGCGAATGTGAAAATGGAAGAATCACGATGGTACAAACCTTTGAAAGAGAAAATGACAAAATTATCTTTGGAGAAAAAATTGATATAGACGATACAGCTATTACTAGATTTAATTTTGGTATAAAAGATAAAAAACGTGATACTACTAAAATTTCTTTGAATTAGAAACGCTGAAAATAACAGACGGCGTGTCAAAATATAGAAAGGAGAACAAAAATGGAAGGTAAAAATTTAGGTGATGCTGAATACCTTTTAATAATAGAAGAAGAAAAAAGGTTATGCGAAAGTAACATATTATTTCTAAAAGGAAAGATGAAGAAAGGCGTCTCTATTGAAAATGGAAAGATAGTAAAAAATGATAAAGAGATACCTTCTATTAGACTTGGAAGAAAGTTGGAGCAAAAAGATCTTTACATGGGCACAACTACGAGAAGCGTATGGAAGCTGGCAAGTGACAGAAATACGGTGGAACTATGTGCCTTCCTCGAGGTTGTCTTTCCTGAAACTAATGCCCCTACATTACACTTCTGTCTCGAAATGAGCACAAAATTAAAGAAAACAGGAGAAGGGAGGAAAATTAAAATCGGAGGAGTTGAATTTATAGAAACTTTTATGGAATTCGAAGGAGATACAGGAACTATATTACAATGGATGAAATTATTGATAGATACTGGAGGATGTATATCTATAAGTGACGGAGAGGAACCTTCAATAGGAGCTGACGGAATACCGATAGATATACCTAGAATAGTATTGAGATATTTTGATCATGTAATTACAACAGGAGGAAAAATTTTAGGGGACAAACATGCGATTATAGTGAAGGAGAAGTATCTAAGATATGAATAGTGTCTTAATAGTAGACAAATAAACGAATATAGGATAGTCAATATAGATACGATGGATGTGACATAATATGGAACATAAAAATACGAACCAACCAAAAGGACCGTTTTGCCAAAGTTGCGGTATGTCAATGGACAATCCTGACTGTTTCGGAACAGATGAAAGAGGATTAAAGAATAATGATTATTGTACCCATTGTTATGAAGATGGAAAGTTTACAGACCCATATATTACCATGGGCGAAATGATCGATCTTGTAACAGATATAATGATAGAAAAAACAAAAATGCCAGAAGAACAAACGAGGCGCATTGCGAGTTCATTTATTCCAACATTAAAGAGATGGAAAGAAGGATAAAAAACGAGGTAAAATAAAAAAGATAAAATAAAAAAAATAAAATAAAATAAAAAAATGAGAGATAAAAATTATGCAAAAAATAGATGCTAGAGGAAGAATATGCCCTATACCTTTGTTCTACACTAAACGCAAGATTGAGGAGATGAAGATAGGAGATACGGTTGAAATAATTGCAGACGACCCCACTGTAAAAGATACAATTCCTAGGTGGAGTAAAGAACATGGGCATGAAGTTTTATCTCTCGTAGAAGAAAAAGATAATATTATTAGAATTACCGTCAGAAAAAAAGAAGATAAAAAAATATTTAAATAAATATTTAAGTAACAAGAGGAATATGACCCAGCACAAGAAAAATGACAATATTAGAAAATGGATACCTATATTATTTATATTTCTATTATTTATACAGATAGCTGGAGCAATAAATTATCCTCAACTTACAGAGCATGTAACAGACAATGCCGAGATCATTGATCAAGAATATGAACAAAAAATAATAGATTTAGCAGAACGTATTGAAAAGGAGAGCACTGTTGAGATAGCTGTTCTGACTATAGAATCTTTAGAAGGAGATAGTCCTGAGGATTATGCTATAAATACCTTCAGAAAAAGTGGGGTTGGGAAGAAGGATAATAATAATGGATTGTTAATATTAGTATCTAAAAATGACAGAAAATATAGATTTGAGGTCGGATATGGATTAGAAGGCACTATTCCTGATGCAATGAAGGTTCCTATTGGAGATAAAATAATAACACCTAATTTTAAAAATGGAGATTATGGAAAAGGAATATATGAATCAATGTTGGCTATCGAAGGGTTGGTTACAAATAATACAGAAGTTTTATCAAAATATGGTCTGAACCAAACAGCAACAGAAATGCCAGATTGGCTAATAATCGTAATAATTGTTATCATAATAATTTTCATTATTGCTATATTCATAGCAGCAGATGGCGGAGGTGGAGGAGGAGGTTACGGAGGAGGTGGATGGGGAGGAAGTTCAGGAGGAAATTCTGGTGGTGGAGGAGGGGGCGGGTTCGGTGGAGGTAGTTCGGGAGGGGGTGGATTCGGTGGGGGATGGTAAATTCAACGTATTGTTCAGTAAAGGATTGATCAATCCAGAATTAGGTCTATCCAAATATGACAGTATCAAAGAATTATCTAATTATATCAATGATAGAAATGCAGAGATAGAAAAGGTTAAAGCACTTGTTACAAAGGCTAATAAAGATCTAAGAGTACGAGGTAAACGATTGTATATTAGAAAAGCACCTATTTATGACAAAGAAGCAGAAAACCGTATATGTATAACCAAAAGATGACAATAATGTATTAAAATAATAATAAGGTATTGTCTTATGAGGCTACGTTCGGCGGTGTAAGGTCACGTCTGGTAAGGTAAGGAAAGGAAAAGGAGATAAGATAATATGAAACAATTACAAAATGTTGCTATCCTGATGCTACTGGCAGTACTACTACCTATAGCAGGCGCGATAACTTATCCGCAATTGACAGGATATATAACTGATAATGCAAACATCATAGATTCAGAATATGAACAGAAAATTACAGATTTGGCTGATAAGATTAATAAAGAGACGACAGTAGAAATTGCCGTTCTAACCATAGAGTCTTTAGAAGGAGAAGATATCGACAATTATGCTGTAAGCACTTTCAGACAAAATGGAGTTGGAAAGAAAGATAATAATAATGGGTTGCTAATATTAGTGTCTAAAAATGACAGAAAATATAGATTTGAGATCGGTTATGGGTTAGAAGGTACCATCCCAGACGCAATGAAGGTTCCTATTGGAGATAAAATAATAACACCTAATTTTAAAAATGGAGATTATGGAAAAGGGATATATGAGTCTGTAGTTGTTATCGAAGGGTTGGTAACTAATAATACCGAAGTTTTATCAAAATACGGGATAATAAATTCAAATCCTAATTCTGGATCTGGCGGAACAGATGCGGGCGGGGTACTTATAATAATATTATTTTTAACGCTTGGAATAATGGCCGTGATTTTTGTTCTCTCAGTAATAAATAGTAGAAGTGGTACAGGGACAACCGAATCTACTCCATCAATTCCAACTACTTATAAACCGCCTCCCTATACATATTCAGGAAGAAGAAGTTCAAGCGGATCTGGCAGTTCTTCAAGTAGTTCCTCATCGTCAAACAAAAGAAGAAGTTCCGGCAGTTCCAGCTCTAGCAGCGGGTTTGGAGGAGGAAGATCCGGTGGTGGAGGTTTCGGGGGTAGATGGTAAATGAACTCGTGGAGAATAAGGGAAATAGAAGAAGAAATAGAAGACTTAGAAGAGAAGTTAGATAATTGTTCTAAAGACGAAGAATATGAAATTATTAGAAGTAAAATTGATAGGTTAAAAGATGAACTCCGAAGATTGAAAAGAAAAAAAGATGAACTCCGAAGATTGAAAAGAAAAAAAGAGGAAGATGAAGATGATGACCTGCTATCTTCTGCGGTAGGATTTGCAATAGGAGGCAGTTTGTTCGGAGGATCAGGAGGGTATGATGGAGGATCTTTCTCCGGATTCGGAGGAGGAGATTCAGGCGGAGGAGGTTTTGGTGGAGATTGGTAATTGAAAATTATCAAGTGAAAATAATGACAATAAAAGCCATTAAAAACCGGTGATAAGATATGAATTGTGAAGAAAAAGATATAGAAAAAATAAAAGAGATTCTCGGAGAGAATCTAGTAACGCTAGCAGAATATAACAACGGCGACGAAAAGAAATGCCTTGCAGTCTGTAATACTTTAGATTTCAAGACACTTACTGATCTCAAAAAATTAAAAGCACCACCGATGGTCTTTACAAGAAATGAGATCAACAATGCTCTTGACGTATTCCCAGTAGAGTTTTTAAATATAAAAAGGCATCACAAACTAATATACGGAGAAGACATATTAGAGAGTATTGAAGTATCAAAAGATAAACTCAGGCATCAGCTTGAATTTGAGTTTAGGTCAAAGTTAATACACCTGAGACAGTCATATCTTAAGTCGGATGGAGATGATCTTGAGGATATTATTTTGAATGCAGTTCCCAACCTTGCTCCTATAATTGGGGCATTAATGTATCTAAAAGATATGTACGCAAAATATGATCCTGACCTAGTCAAAGTAATGGTTGGAGTAGATACAACAGTAGTCATGGACATTCACAATATCAGAATAGGAAAGACAAAATTTGAAGAAGATAAAAACAAATATATAGAAAGACTTATTGACGTCATGACACAAGTCGGAGACGTTGTTGATAAAATAGATGTAAAATAAAAAGAGGTGAAATAATGGATCTAGGAAAAACATTATTGGTGGTAGTAGGAGGTTTGGCCCTCATAATATTAATAATAGTATTATGGTTCATCGGAACATATAATAGCCTGATTTCAACAGACCAGACTGTCAACGAAAAATGGTCTCAAGTAGAGAACCAGTACCAAAGAAGATATGACTTGATCGAAAAGCTTGTTAACGTTACGAAAGGTTATGCTGCACACGAAAAGACGGTATTTGAAGATGTAACAAAGGCACGTTCTCAATGGGCGTCTGCCAAGAATTTAGAGGAAAAGACAAAAGCCGCGGAAGAAATGAATTCTGCTTTGAGTAGACTGATAGTAGTTGTTGAAAATTATCCTCAACTGAAGGCAAGTGATGTATTTATGAATCTGCAGGCAAGTATCGAGGGTACGGAAAATAGAGTCGCTGTCGCGAGGATGGATTACAATACGGTAGTTAAAGAATACAATACAAAAATTAAGGTAATACCAACAAGCATAGTGGCCGGAATGTACGGATTTACAGATAAACCATTCTTTGAAGCTGAAAAAGGTGCTGAAAAATCCCCTAAGGCGGATTTTACAAATTAAAATTATAGCCGCAAATTGAGACTAGTAAGGCAAGATAGGGACAATATGATAAAAGGAGATAAATTCATTTTAAATATTTTCGAGTATAAAACCCTGGAATATATCCCGAATGATAAAGAATTAGAAAAACTTGGAACCGAAGGATGGGAACTTTGTGGACTTATTAATTTGGATAATAAGACGACATGTTTCTTCAAAAGAAAATGCGGAGAGCTGATGACCATAAAAGAATGCCCATGAGAATAACCGAAATTAAAAAAGAATGAGTAAAAAAATAAGTATAAATAAATAAGAATCATGGTATATTGTAAGATTTGTCAAAAAGAACTACATGAGAAAGCTGAAATATGTCCAGATTGTGGAGTAAGAAACACACGATCTATAGAAAGAATTCCAGAGCTTTCAGTTATGTTATCTCTCATTATTCCTGGGTTAGGACAATCGTATAACGGACAAAAGTTAAAAGCTCTGACTTTCTTCTATATAGGTATGTTTATCTTTATAACAACGATAGTTTATAAAACTGAATTTTTATCAATGATAGATAGATCACGGTTACTGTCAATATTAGATGAAATAGATTTTATGTCGATATTTAATAAAGAGAATCTGATATCAGCAATATCAAATAACGTAGAATGGCTATATCCTATCTTAGTAGCAATAAACGTCTTTGATGCGTATAGAGTTGCTCAAAATATAAATGCCAATATATAAATGGTCAACTACCGCCCCCTGAAGGGGGTGGCTTGCACAGTAATGAGCAAGGTTAAAAAGAGTTGATTAGGAGGCATTTAAAATATGCAGACGTTAGAAGAAAGAAATACATACACACAGATAGATGCTCCACAAGTCCGTCGCATCTGTGATCAAGTATTAAACAAAGATTTAAGTGGCCAGGAAACTGGTTGCGGTCTTAGTGTACTTGATTTAAAAACTTCTTCTAACTCTCCGAAGTGGACCTACTCAGAAATGAGAGAACAGAACTCGAGAGTCTCTGTTAAATCTAAAACTATGAGATCACTTTATCAGCTAAAGCTGAAAAGTGTTAGGTCTACTAAAGACAAAAAATCAGACCCAATTCAAGATTTCAACAAATATACACAAGGAATGACCTTCGCTCAAAAAATTGAATATCTTAACATGTCTGATGCAGAAAGAGGAAAAATCATAGAAAAGGTATTAATTCAAGAAAGAAAGGAGAAAAAGCAGAAAGAAAAAGAGCAAGCAAAAGATAGAAAACCAAAAGAACCTACAAAGTATAAGAAACAAAAAGTCTATGTATTCGTATTGAATATGAGAGGACAACCTCTGATGCCTACATCACCAAGAAAGGCAAGACTTCTATTGAAAAATAAGAAAGCTAAGGTAGTCAAAAGATGTCCATATACGATACAGTTAAATTATCCGACCGGAGAAAACAAACAACCTATTAAGTTAGGAATCGATTCAGGATATGAACATGTAGGTTTATCTGCGACAACAGATAAAAAAGAATTATTTTCTGCAGATGTCACATTAAGGACTGATATTCCTGATAAGATGACTGAAAAGGCTATGTATCGAAAAGGAAGAAGAAATAGGAATACTAGGTATAGAGAACCGAGATGGTTGAATAGAGGGATTCCAGAAGGATGGTTGGCCCCATCAATCCAACATAAATTGGACAGTCATGTTAGATTAATAGATAATATAAAACAGATATTACCTATCAATAATAATGATATAACTATTGAAGTGGCTACATTTGATACACAGAAGATGAACAATCCGGAGATAAGTGGAATAGAATACCAACAGGGAACTCTTCAGGGATATGAAGTTAGAGAATATCTATTAGAAAAATGGGGCAGAAAGTGTGCATACTGTAAAGTAGAGAATGTACCATTTGAGATTGAACATATCATTCCCCCTTCGAGATTTGGATTATGTGGAAATAATAGAATATCCAATCTAACGATAGCTTGTCATGATTGTAATCAAAAGAAATGTAATATGACAGCAGCAGAATTTGGTCATCCAGAAGTACAAGTATTGGCACAGAAATCTCTAAAAGATGCGGCATTCATGAATATTGTTAGATGGAGATTAGTCAATTCAATTCCTGAATGTCATCATACATATGGATATGTTACTAAATATAATAGAATTAGATTAGGACTTGAAAAGTCTCATATTAATGATGCATTCGTAATCGCCAATAGAAACAATCAACTTAATCAAGAAAGATGTAAATCGTTCGAGGTAAAACAGATTAGACGCAACAATAGATCATTACAATTAAATAGAAAAGGCTTCGAACCATCAATAAGAAAGAAAAGATATAAATATTCTCCTGGAGATCTAGTCCTATTCAAAGATAATAATACAGAGGCTCACGTCTGCGTTGTAAAAGGAGTTTTCAATTATGGTGAATGGATAAGATTAGTAAATCCTATTCCTGGAGAGAAAGACATTAGCACAAATATTAAGAATGTAAGAATAGTCAAATATGGAAAAGGATTTCGGTTCTCATATCCAGATTTTTCGATTAATCCTGATATTGTTAATGTTAAGACAAAGGAAATAGAAAAGACTATTATTGAGGACATTGAGAAACATGAGACGACGATACAATATGACGTATTTGGAGAAGAAGTTATAAGACAATCAAAGAAAATAGAAAAGAAACAAGTTATCAAAAATATCAAAACTCAATATGATCTGTTTGGAAAGATCATTAAACAGAACAAATCAAAGAAAATAACTAAGAAAAAGACGGAGACTGTTGAATCAATTGATTCGACAACACAGGTAGGAATTGATAATGCATGGAATTGAAGACAATAGTGAGGTTAAGAAGTTAATCCCCGCCCTAAAGGGCGGGGTCTTCTGACTAGGATAAAAATGACAGATATATTAACCCTTGTATTCGGCTTTATCTATACAATCGGATATTTTATAGGAGAAAAAGTGGTATGGCTAATTGAAACTATATCTTGGGTCACAATTCCTAACGAGATAACAAATACTATCGGTCTACTTACAATGTTGACAATTTTTCTGTCATTGGCAGATATTGCAAAGAAGATGACATGGATGATAGTCATGATAGGATGGGTATTAATACTGTTAAGAATTATGATGTTGATGGTAGGAATATGATAATATGAATATGATAATATGATAATATGAATATGATAAATATGATAATATGAATATGAAAAATATAGAAATAAAAGGTAATATCTTGAAAGCCAAATATCTAAATATGGTCCGAATTCCTAAAATATATTTAGGAAATAAAACGGTTTTATATTTATTATCAACCTTACTGATGCCTATATTATTGATACCAGCATCTGAGGCTAATAATGAGGCAAGTATCAGTCTTTACGGAGAGAAGACAGATGTTTATCTAGGACAAGATATCTTACTAAAGTTATCTGTTGTTAATTATATCTCAAATCCAAAGATGAGTCTTCAGGTCATAATAGTTCCTCCTTCTGGTATGAGTGTTACATCGTCAGAATTTAGTAAGACAGCCGCTGGACAGTATGCGTCAAATTATCAATTGGATCCTGGGGATGGAAGAGATATTGAAATCAACATGAGATCTAACGAAGCCGGAGAATTCAATGTAAAAGGTAGGGTTGTATATTATTTTGGAGATCAGAAAGATAAATCACAATACTATGAGACAGAATTACCTATAAAGGTAAGAAGGCCGACTGTTCTTACTGATACAAAATCCAAATTACCCCAACAGAATGAAGCAAAGAAAGGAATGATGGAGTTTGAAATAATTTTAGTAGGAATTGGAATGATTGCTATTGTACTGATCGTATCTGTAATAATGATTTATATGTTGAGGAGGCATAATTAACGAAATTGATATACAAGTCAACTACCCCCGCCAGCGATCAGCTTTAGCTGAGAGCGACCGCCGGCTTGCCGGCACTGAAGGCGGGGGCCTGTAGCTCAGAATACAGCGTAAGAGTTAACTAGCCTGTAGGAGAAATATCTAATCTATGAATACGCGAGACAGAAGACTAACACCCACCAACACTTCCCTAATTGCTGTAAGC
>Ga0114939_10003063_pt1 | contig 11882 bp, 7 predicted proteins | sample AshMeaCrysSpring_FD_87196 | JGI IMG/M metagenome (GOLD analysis project Ga0114939, IMG submission 87196) | Groundwater microbial communities from Big Spring, Nevada to study Microbial Dark Matter (Phase II) - Ash Meadows Crystal Spring | ecosystem: Environmental > Aquatic > Deep subsurface >... | reverse complement strand
GCGTGCCCAGCAGGACGGTGAGCACCTCGATCTTGCGCTCGGGGGCATCCGGGCTCCCCCACACCACCGCCCGCCCGTCGCGAAGCGCCAGGCGCACGTCGACGGCGCTGCTCGCCTCGACCCGCTCGACCGTTGCCAGCAGGTCTACCGGCAGGGAGCCGGCGACCTGCACCGCCGCGACCCGGGCCGCTGCACCCGCCTCGGTGTCGGGGGCGACAAGCGTGGGCAGGGCCTCGACCGGGCCGCCGGGGGCGCCGAACAGCGCCCCCTCCGCGTCGACGAGCCGCCACCCCTGCGCCGCCTTGAGCACGGCCACCGGTGTGCGCGGACGCACCTGCAGGCGCAGGGTGTTCGGCCAGGCGCGGCTGGCTGTGACGACGGCCACCTCCGGGACCTCCTCGGCACGCTCGGAGACCGCCTCGGTGTCGACCCGCGCCAGCGGCACACCCACCGGGACGGCGGCGGCCTCGAGCACGGCGGCCGCCACCTCGTCGTCCACCCCCTGCACGTCGACGCTGCGCAGCGCCAGCACGTCGGAGTAGCCCACCAGCCAGGTCGCCGCCACCAGGACGAGCACCGCGCCTCCAGCCGCAGCCCCACGCCGTAGCCGGCGACGGCGAGAGGTGCGACGGCGGGCCGCCTGCAGGTCGGCGGCCACGACCGGCGGCGGCGCCGGGGGCCGGGCCAGGTCCGGGGGTGGCGACGGGGTGCGCAGTCGCATCAGCCGCTCCGCTCTGCCAGCAGCTCGAGCACCTCGGGCCCGATCAGCGTCACGTCCCCCGACCCCGCGGTCAGCAGCAGGTCGCCCGGTTCCAGCAGGGCCGCGGCCGTCGCCGGCACGTCCGACCAGGACGGCACGAAGTGGACGGCCTCAGCGGGCAGCGGCACCGCGTCGGCGATGAGGGCCCCGGTGACCCCGGGCACCGGGGCCTCCCGGGAGCCGAAGATGTCCATCACGACGACGGCGTCGGCCAGCCCGAGGGCCGCACCGAACCCCGGCGCGAAGGCAGCCGTGCGGGAGTAGAGCTGGGACTGGAACACCACCACCACCCGGCCGTTGCCGGCCACCTGCCGGGCGGTCTGCACCGAGGCCCGCAGCTCCGTCGGGTGGTGGGCGAAGTCGTCGAACACGCGCACCCCGGCCGCCTGCCCCTTGAGCTCGAACCGGCGCAGCGTGCCGCGGAAGGTGGCCAAACCCTCGCACAGGCCGCGGGCCGCGACCCCCAGCTCGAGCCCCGCGGCCAGCGCCCCGGTGGCGTTGAGCGCGTTGTGCACCCCGGGCACGGCGAGGGTCAGCTCCGGCAGCCGGCGGCCGTCCACCACCAGGGTCAGCAGGCTCGACGTTCCCTGCGGGACCACCCGTTCGAGCTGGACGTCGGCGCCGGGCCGCTGCCCGTAGCGGCGCAGCCGGACCCCGCCGGCGGCAGCGCGGTCGCCGAGGGCTGCCGCCTGCGGGTCGTCGGCGCAGACCACGAGCACCCCCCCGGGCCTGACCCGGGCGGTGAAACGGTCGAACGAAGCGATGTATCCGGCGACGTCGGCGTGCTGGTCGACGTGGTCGTAGTCGACGTTGGTCACCACCGCGACGTCCGGCTCGAAGGCCACGAACGAGCCGTCGCTCTCGTCGGTCTCGGCGACGAAGACGTCACCGCTGCCGTGGTGGGCGTTCGCCCCCGAGGTGACGAGGTTGCCGCCGACGGCAAACGACGGGTCGAGCCCGTGGTGCTGGAGGGCGACGGTGAGCATCGAGGTCGTCGTCGTCTTCCCGTGAGTACCGGCGACGGCGACACTGCGGTACCCGCGCATGAGCGCGACGAGCGCCACGGTGCGGGGCAGCACGGTGAGGCCGAGCTCGCGGGCCCGGACCAGCTCGGGGTTCGTCTCGGGGATCGCCGAGGAGATGACCACCGTGTCGGCGTCGCCGATGTTGGTCGCCTCGTGGCCGACGAAGCAGTGGATGCCCAGCGCCTGCAGGGCGGTCAGGTTCGCCGAGGGGGCGGCATCGCTGCCGGTCACGCTCACCCCGCGGGCGTCGAGGATGCGCGCGATGCCCGACATCCCGCGACCGCCCACCCCGATGAGGTGGACCCGGCCGAGCTCGGCGACCTCGGGGATGCGCTCGGGCGGCTCGATCATCATCACGTGGGCCCTCCCGCGGCCACGGCCTCGCGCACCATGGCCACCACCTGATCGTCTGCGTCCCGTCGGCCCAGCCGCGCGGCCGCGCGTCCCATCTCCGCCAGTCGCTCGGGGTCGCCCAGCAGCGCCGGCACGGTCGATCTCACCACGTCGGGGGTGAAGTCCTCGTCGTCGACCAGCACCCCCCCGCCCGCGCGCACCGTCGGCAGCGCGTTGAACCGCTGCTCGCCGTTGCCGATCGGGAAGGGGACGTACACCGACGGCAGGCCGACAGCGGCCAGCTCGGCGCAGGTCATGGCCCCCGCCCGGGACACGACCAGGTCGGCGGCGGCGTAGGCCAGCTCCATCCGGTCGACGTACTCCACGACGTGGTAGCGGCCCAGGGCGTCCGACGCTGGCAGCGGCACCTGCTGGCCACGACCACGTGCGTGCAGCACCTGGGCCCCGGTGGCGAGCACAGCGGGCGCGGCCGCCCCCATCGTCTCGTTGATCCGCCGCGCCCCCTGGCTGCCACCGAAGACCAGCAGCGTGGGCCGGTCCGGGTCCAGCCCGAAGTACGCCCGCCCCTCAGCCCGCGACGCTGCCCGGTCCAGGGTGGCAACGGCGCGCCGCAGCGGGATACCGACGTGCCGGGCGTGCGGCAACGGAACTTCCGCCGTGGCCGTCCCGACGTAGCGGGTCAGGCGTGCCCCGATCCGGTTGGCCAGCCCGGGCTTGGCGTTGGCTTCGTGCACGACGATGGGGACGCGAAGCCGGCGGGCGGCGAGGTAGGCGGGCAGGGCGACGTAGCCGCCGAACCCGACAAGGGCGTCGGCTCGGGTCGCGGTGAGCACGGTTCGGCTCGCGGCGACCGCCGCCCGCAGCCTGGCCGGGACGCTGAGCAGGTCCGCGGACGGCCGCCGGGGCAGCGGCACCGGCTCGATGAGCTCCAGCGGGTAGCCGCGGGCGGGCACGAGCCGGGTCTCCAGGCCCTTGGCGGTGCCGAGCAGCGTCACCTGCGCGCCGGCATCGTCCCGCCGCAGCGCGTCGGCGACCGACAGGGCGGGCTCGACGTGCCCGGCCGTCCCGCCACCAGCCAGCACCACCCGCAGGCTCACCGCCGCGACCCGGCGCCGCGGGCGGCCAGCGCCGCCCGCACCGCAGGGTCGGCACGGGCTCCCGCGAGCACCACGCCCAACGCGACCAGGCCGATGACCATCGCCGAACCCCCGTAGGACACCAGCGGCAGCGGGACTCCGGTGATGGGCAGGACGCCGATGGCGGCTCCGATGTTGACCACCGACTGCAGCATGATCCAGGTGAGCACGCCGGCGACCGCCAACCGGACGAAGGGGTCGGTGGCCCGGGTCGCGATGCGCAGGCCGGCATAGCCGAGCACCACGAGCAGTGCCAGCACGACGAGGGAGCCGATGAGCCCGAGCTCTTCCCCGATGACGGCGAAGATGAAGTCGGTGTGCGCCTCCGGCAGCCGACCCCACTTCTGCCGCGACGCCCCCAGGCCGACCCCCCACCACCCGCCGGACCCGAACGCGTAGAAGCTCGCCACCGCCTGGTAGCCGGTGTCGAGCTTGTCCGCGAAGGGGTCCAGGAAGGACAGGATGCGGTCGCGCCGGTAGCCCTCGCTGAGCACGAAGTAGCCGCCGACCAGGCCGGCCAGGGCCCCGCCCGCGGCCAGCAGCCAGGTGGGCACGCCCGCGACCCACAGCAGCCCGAACACGATCGCACCCAGGATGATCGCAGTGCCCAGGTCCTTCTGCCCCAGGGTGAGGGCGACGACGACGCCGACCCCGAGCAGCAGCGGCACCACCAGGTGACGCAACTCACGGATCTGCGGGCCCTTGCGGGCCAGCACGTGCGCGCCCCACAGCACCAGCGCGAGCTTGGCGACCTCGGAGGGCTGCATGCCGAACGGCCCGCCGAAGTCCAGCCAGTTGCGGCTGCCGTTGACCGTCTTGCCCAGGCCCGGGACGTAGGTGAGCAGCAGCAGGCCGACGGACCCGAGCAGCAGTGGCCAGGCGGCCTTGCGCAGCAGCGGGATCGGCGTGCGCGAGACGAGGTAGGCCACCGGGAGCGCAACCACGACCCACATCAGCTGGCGCTTGACGATCGCGTACGCGTCGTCCATCTCCCGCAACGCGAGCACGCCCGAGGAGGAGAGCACCATCACCAGGCCGAGCGCCAGCAGCAGCCCGGCGCTGCCCAGCAGCAGGTAGTAGGGGGTGACCGGGTGGGCCAGCCAGGCCTGCACGGACTGGCGGCGGGACGGCGGCGCCGGCGCCCGGCTCGGTGGCGCCTTCGACGCGACGGTCACGGGACGGCCCCGGTGGGCCGGGCCATCCGCTCGACGGCCTGGGTGAACTGGGTGCCCCGATCGGTGTAGTCGGTGAACTGGTCCCAGGACGCGCACGCCGGCGCCAGCAGCACCGTGTCGCCCGGCCGGGCCAGGGCACGAGCGGCGCGCACGACGGGGTCCATCACCGACACATCGGTAGTCTCCGGGCCGTCGACCACAACGACCGGGATTGCCGGGGCGTGTCGCGCGAGTGCCTGGGCCACCACGTCGCGGTCGGCCCCCAGCAGCACCGCGCCGCGCAGCCGGTGCGCGTGCACGCGCACGAGGTCGTCGAACTCCCCGCCCTTGGCCAGGCCGCCGGCGATCCACACCACCGACGCGAAGGCGGCCAGCGAGGTCTGGGCCGCGTGGGCGTTGGTGGCCTTGCTGTCGTCGACGTAGCAGACGTCGTCGACAGTGGCGACCACGGCGATGCGGTGCGGCTCGGGGACGAAGGCCCGCAGGCCCCCCGCCACGGCGGCCGGCGCAACGCCCACGGCCCTGGCCAGGGCGGCGGCGGCCACCGCGTTGGCCGTGTTGTGCGGCGCGGCGGGATGGACGTCGGCGACAGCGGCCAGCTCGACGAGCGCGCCGGCCGGCGTCCGCTCGACGATGGTCGCGTCCACGACCCCGAGCGCACCGGCGGCGGGCTCATTCGCCGTGACGCCCACCACGCGGCATCCGGGTGCCAGCGCGGCCTCCTCGACCAGCCGGCTCGCCCCCGGGTCGTCCAGGTTGCGCACGGCGACGGCGCGGCACCGGTCGTAGGCCACCCTCTTGGCCGCCCGGTAGGCCTCGAACGAGCCGTGCCAGTCGATGTGGTCGGGAGCCAGGTTGAGGACGACGGCCGCCTCGGCCGCGACGGTGCGCACCGAGTGCAGCTGCGGGGAGCCGAGCTCGACGGCCAGCACGTCGTCGGCGCCGGGCTCGCGGACCACCGACACCAGCGGCACCCCGATGTTGCCCACCGCCCGGGCCCGGCGCCCGTCGGCCCGCAGGATCGCCTCCAGCATCCGGGTGGTCGTGGTCTTGCCGTTGGTCCCGGTGACGACCAGCCAGGGGGCCGGGTTGCGGGCCCGCACCCTCCAGGCCAGCTCCACCTCGCCCCAGACGGGCACCCCCCGCGTCTGGGCGGCCACGAGCAGCGCAGCGCGGGGCGGCCAGCCGGGAGAGACCACGACGAGGTCAGTGCCGGCCGGCAAGTCGGCGGCGGCGTCCGGCCCGAGGCGCACCCTCCCCCCGGCGCGCTCGACCTCGCCGGCACGCTCGGCGACCGCCTCGGTCGTGGCGGCGTCGACGGCCAGCACCTGCGCACCGAGGTCGAGCAGCACCCGGCTGGCCGCCACGCCGGAGCGGGCCAGGCCGGCCACCACAACCCGGGTGCCGGGCCGGACCGCCGCGGCCGCAACCGCGGCCGCGTCCTGGGTGGTTCCCTCAGCCGGCGCCGGGCCGGCCCCGCTCACGTGCGGACCCACTCGGCGTAGAACAGCGCCAGCCCGCCCGCGGCGCAGATGCCGGCCACGATCCAGAACCGGATCACGATGGTGATCTCTGCCCAGCCCTTGAGCTCGAAGTGGTGCTGCAGCGGGGCCATCCGGAAGATGCGCTTGCCCCCGGTGGCCTTGAAGTACCCGATCTGCACGATGGAGGACATCGTGATGATCACGAAGAGGCCACCGAGCAGGACGAGCAGCAGCTCGGTGCGGGTCACCATCGCCAGCCCGGCGAGCGCACCCCCGAGCGCCAGCGAGCCGGTGTCTCCCATGAAGATCTTCGCCGGGGACGCGTTCCACCACAGGAAGCCGATGCAGGCCGCCGTCAGCGCAGCCGCCACCAGCGACGTGTCGAGCGGGGTGCGCACCTCGTAGCACGGCCCCACGGCCCCGACGGCACACCGCTGGTTGAACTGCCACAGCGCGATGAGGGTGTAGGCGCCGGCGGTGGCGATGGTGGCGCCGGTCGCCAGGCCGTCCAGCCCGTCGGTGAGGTTCACCCCGTTGGCGGTGCCGGTGACGATGAGCAGCGCCCAGACCAGGAACAGGCCCAGCGGCAGCACCACGGGCGTGTCGCGGATGAACGAGATCGCCGTGGACGCAGGCGTGATCCCCTGCTTGTCCGGGAACTGCAGCGCGAGCAGCGCGAACGCGACGGCCACGACGGCCTGGCTGGAGAACTTCGCCGCGCTGCGCAGGCCCAGGCTGCGCTGCCGGGAGACCTTGATGTAGTCGTCGACGAAGCCGACCAGGCCCATCCCGACCATGAGGAACAGCACGAGCAGGCCGGTGACAGCCGGTGGCGTGGCCAGCGCCGCGTGCCCGGCCAGGTAGCCGAGGACGACTGCGATGACGACGACCGTGCCGCCCATCGTCGGGGTGCCGCGCTTGACGTGGTGGGTCGTGGGCCCGTCGTCGCGGATCAGCTGGCCGTAGCCGCGTCGGACCAGCAGCCGGATCGCGAGCTGGGTCCCGAACAGGGTGACGACGAAGGCGGTGAGACCGGAGACGATGAGCCCGATCACGTGGCCTCCTGCGCACCGGCGTCGGCGAGCAGGGCCTGCGCGACGGCCTCGAGGCCCACGGCCCGCGAGCCCTTGACGAGCACCACGTCGCCCGGCTCGACCTCGGCCCGCAGCAGCGTGATGGCCGAGGTGACGTCGGGCACCCACATCGACTCGCGACCCCACGACCCCTCGTGGGCGGCACCGAGGTGCAGCGCGCGAGCCCCCTCGCCGACGGCCACCAGCCGGTCGACGTCGAGCCGTACGGCCAGGCGGCCGATGGCGTCGTGCTCGACCAGGGATGCCTCCCCCAGCTCCTTCATCTCCCCGAGGACCGCCCAGGACCGGCGGGGCCCGGCGATGCCGACGAGCGTCTTCAGCGCTGCCCGCACCGACTCGGGGTTGGCGTTGTAGGCGTCGTTGATGACGGTGACGCCGTCGTTCCGCTCGATCACCTCCATCCGCCAGCGCGACGCCGGGGCGGCCTCGCTGAGAGCGGCGGCGACGTCGGGCAGCGGCAGGCCGAGATGACGGGCGACGGTCGCCGCGGCCAAGGCGTTGGTCACCTGGTGCCCGCCCACCAGCCGCAGGCTCACCCGCGCCGACCCGGTCTCGTCGCTGAGCAGGAACGACGGCCGACCGACCTCGTCCAGCACGACGTCGCTGGCGCGGACGTCGGCGTCGCTCGACACGCCGAACCGCCGCACCCGGGCCGAGGTCCGGTCGGCCATCGCCGCCACCAGCGGGTCGTCGACGTTGAGCACCGCCAGACCGTCCGGGCGCAGCGCCTCGACGATCTCACCCTTGGCCTGCGCGATCGCCTCACGGCTGCCGAACTCGCCCAGGTGGGCCGAGCCCACCATGACCACCACGCTCACGTCCGGCGGGGTGATCGTGCACAGGTAGGCCACCTGACCCAGGCCACGTGCACCCATCTCCAGCACGAGCGTGCGGGTGGACGGGTCGCACTCCAGCGCGGTCAGCGGCAGGCCCACCTCGGTGTTGAAGGACCGTGGCGGCGCGACCACCGGGCCGAGCCGCGCCAGCACCTCGGCCAGCAGGTCCTTGGTCGTGGTCTTGCCGGACGACCCGGTCACGGCCACCACCGTGGGCCGCAGCCGGCGGACGACGGCGCGGGCCAGCAGCCCGAGGGCACGCATCGCGTCGTCGACCACGACGCAGGGCACGTCCACCGGGCGCGTCGTCAGCACGGCGACGGCACCGGCGCGCACCGCCGCTGCGGCGAAGTCCGCGCCGTCCGCCCGGGCCCCGGGCATGGCGACGAACAACGAGCCGGGCTGCACCTCGCGCGAGTCGGCGACCACCGGCCCGACCACGACCGTGTCTGGCCCGGCCCCCGACGCGAGCCGTCCGCCCGTGGCAGCGGCCACCTCCGCGAGGGTCAGCGGGATCACGGTGCTCCTCCGTCCTGCAGCAGCGCGCGCACGACCGCCCGGTCGTCGAAGGGGTGCACCACTCCGGCGACCTCCTGCCCCTGCTCGTGCCCCTTGCCGGCCACCAGCACCACGCCGGCACGACCGCGCCTGAGCGCCAGCGCGATCGCCTCCGTCCGGTCGCCGACCTCGACCACCCGGGTGGGGTCGACCTGCTCGGCACCGGTCCGGACGGCGGCCCGGATCGCCGCCGGGTCCTCCGATCGCGGGTTGTCGTCGGTGACGACCACCAGGTCGGCGCCGCGGGCGGCGGCCCGTCCCATCAGCCCGCGCTTGCCCGGGTCCCGGTCGCCGCCGGCGCCCAGCACGACCACCAGCGGGGCCCGCCCCCCGGCGCGCAGCGCCTGCAGCGCGGACTCCACGGCGTCGGGGGTGTGGGCGTAGTCGACCACCACCAGCGGGGAGTGGGAGACCACCTCCATCCGGCCTGCGACGGGCGGTGCGTCGGCCAGCGCGGCGACGACGGCAGCGCCGTCCAGGCCGCCGGCCACCGCCATGGCCAGCGTCAGCACCGCGTTGGAGACGTTGACCGGCCCGGGGATCGTGGCCGGGACCTCGTACCGCTCGCCGCCCGGGCCGCGGACGGTCGCCAGGTGCCCGGCTGCCAGCGCACGCACGTCCTCGACCCGCCAGTGGGCGGCCCGCACGGCCGGGTGGTCGGGCTCGTCCGGGCGAGCCGACACGGTCGCCACCGGCACGTCGGCCTCGGTGGCCAGCCGCCGACCCCAGGCGTCGTCCACGACCACCACCCCCCGACGGCAGCGGGCCGGGGTGAACAGCGACGCCTTGGCCCGGTAGTAGGCCTCCATCGTGCGGTGGAAGTCCAGGTGGTCCTGGGTGAGCTGGGTGAACCCGGCCACGTCGACCACCAGGCCGCCGACGCGGCCGAGCGCGAGGGCGTGGCTGGACACCTCCAGCGCCACGGCGAGCACCCCCTCCTCGTGCATGACGGCGAGCAGTGCCTGCAGGTCGCAGGCCTCCGGAGTCGTGCGCACGCTGGGGACCACCCGGGTACCGATGCGCGTCTCGATGGTGCCGACGAGGCCGGCTGGGCCGACCACTGCGGACAGCACGGCGTGCAGCAGGGCGGTGACCGTCGTCTTGCCGTTCGTGCCGGTGACGCCGTAGGACTGCAGGTGCCGGGCGGGGAAGTCGTACACCCAGGCCGCCGCGTCGCCGAGGACCTTGCGCGGGTCCGGGGCGACCAGCGTCGGCAGGTCGGCGGAGGCCGCGAGGGCGGCACCGTCGGCGTCGGTGAGCAGGCCCACCGCCCCGCGCTGCGCGGCGTCCGGGGCGAACCGCGCGCCGTGCGTGCGCTGCCCGAGCAGCCCGGCGTAGACGTCGCCGGGGCGGACCTCGGTGGAGGCGTGGGTGATGCCGGTGACGTCGACCCCTCTCGCCCCGGCCGGCTCGGGCAGGCCGAGGTGGGTGGCCAGCCCGGCCAACGAGTGCGCTGCCACGCGCCGCGGCCGGGAGGCCGGCGGCGGGAGCGCAACCGGGCGGGGAGGCATCGAGCGCAGGCTACTGGGAGCCGTCGGCGAACACCCGCACGTCCGGGGCAGGCTCCCCGGAGGGAGGGATGCCCAGGCGCGGCAGGGCAAAGGCCAGGATGTCGGAGAAGACGGGGCCACCGAGCTGGGTGCCGTAACGGCCGTTGACCGGGTTCTGCAGGGACACCACGACCACCAGCGCCGGGTCGTCGGCGGGGGCTAACCCGGCGAACGTGGCGGTGTAGCCGCGGTAGCAGGAGCACTCGGGGTCCACCCGTTCCGCCGTACCCGACTTGCCCGCCAGCCGGTAGCCGTCGACCTTGACGTTCTTGCCGGTGCCGTCCGGGCCCATCACCGCTTCCATCATCCGGGTGACCTCGGCGGCGGTCTGCTCGCTGACCACGCGCACGGGCTCGGCCTGCGCCACCGGACGCTCCGTCCCGTCCGGGTCGACGACGCCTGCCACCACGTACGGATGCTCGCGCACGCCCCCGTTGGCGATCGCCGCGTAGGCGCTGGCCAGGTGCAGCACGGTCGTGGACACGCCCTGCCCGAACGAGATGGTGTCGCGCTGCAGGTCGCTCCAGGTCTCCGGGACCACCCCGGCCGGCTCGGCGTCGCCGAAGCCGAGCCCGATGGGCCTGCCGAGGCCGAACTTCAGCAGGTAGTCGCGCAGGGTCTGCTTGTCCAGCCGCTCGGCCGCCAGCAAGGTGCCGACGTTGCTGGACTGGGCGAGGATGCCCGCCAGTGTGATCTTCCACGGGGGGTGGCTGGAGAAGTCGCCGATGACCCGGTCGGCCCGGGTGATCTCGTCCGGCACGGTGAACACCTCGTCCGCCCGGGCGACCCCGGCGTCGATGAGCGCCGCCATCGTGAGCACCTTCTGCACCGAGCCAGGCTCGTAGGACTCCTCCAGCGCCAGGTCCCACAGCTCGGGCTCGGGACGCTCGTGGACCTTGGCCGGGTCGACGACCGGAGCGCTGGCCATGGCCAGGATGGCCCCGGTGCGCGGGTCCATCACCGCGGCCTGGCCCCACTGCGAGCCCGACTCGGCCACCTTGGCCGCGAGCACCTGCTCGGTGTACCACTGGATGTCCCGGTCGATCGTCAGCCTCACGTCCCGGCCCGGGACCGGCTCCACCCGCTGCCGCTCCCCCAGCGGGATCATCCGACCGGCGCTGTCGCGCTCGTAGGTCAGCGACCCGGGCGTGCCGGCGAGCACGTCCTCGAAGGCCAGCTCGATCCCTGCTGCGCCCGAGACGGTCTCGTCGCGCTCGGCGCCGGACTGGCCGAGGACGCCCAGCACGTTGCTCGCCACCGCGCCGGACGGGTAGGCCCGCTCGGCCGCCGGCTCGGAGTACACGCCGTCGATGCCCAAGGACCGGATCTGCGCGTAGACGGGGGCGTCGACCCCGTGCGCCAGCCGGACGTAGGGCTTGGCCGCGGTGAGCTGTTCTTGCAGCGCAGCGGGGTCGGCCTGGAGCGGGCCGGCGAGCTCGAGGGCGGCCGCCGCGGGGTTGTCGACCTGGGTCGGGTCGGCGACCACGGTCACCGCGTCGACGGTGGTCGCGAGCGGGACACCGTTGGTGTCGAGGATCGACCCCCGCACCGAGGGCAGCGGGATCTCGATCGTCCGCGCGCTCGTCGCCTCGGCGGCGTAGGCCGACCCGGACAACCCCTGCAGCTGCACCAACCGCACCCCGTAGAGCGCGAACACCACAGCGACGAGGACGAAGGCGACGGTGAGGCGGCGCGACCCGGAGACCAGCCGGAGCGTCGGCGGCCTGAGGTTCCGCCGGCGCGTGGGGGCGCGGCGGGGAGCGGGTCGCGGGCTCCGGCGCGGCTGCGGGCCGCTGGACCGGGACGACCGGACCCGGCTTGTGTTGCCTGGCGCCGAGGATCCACGGCCGGCGCGAACGGTTCCCGCCGCGGCCGCGCCGGCGCCGCTGCGGATCCCCGCAGCGGCGGTC
>Ga0114939_10003062_pt1 | contig 11883 bp, 6 predicted proteins | sample AshMeaCrysSpring_FD_87196 | JGI IMG/M metagenome (GOLD analysis project Ga0114939, IMG submission 87196) | Groundwater microbial communities from Big Spring, Nevada to study Microbial Dark Matter (Phase II) - Ash Meadows Crystal Spring | ecosystem: Environmental > Aquatic > Deep subsurface >... | reverse complement strand
TCACCCGGGGACGACCGGGAAACGGACGTGGCGGACAGCGGTCGGTCGTTCGCTGCCGGAGGCTCGCCGTGACGCTCGGGCGGCGTTCACGAAGGCGGTGAACGGTGGCTGAGGACGAGCTTCAGTTCCGTATCGTCGCTGACGGCGCCGAGGAGGCCCGCGAGGACATCGAAGCCCTGGCCCGTCAGGTCGGCAAGATCGACGGCGAGAAGGTGTCCTTCAAGGTCTCCGCGAAGGACGATGCCAGCAAGGTCGTGAAGGACCTGCTGGCGAAGCTGAAGGACCTGAGCGCGAAGGACCAGCGCGTCATCCTGAAGGCGGAGGCGAGCCAGTTCTACTCCGTGATCAGCAAGGCCCAGCGGGACCTGAAGAACTGGCGGGACCTGTCCGACGAGGAGGTGGAACTCCGCACCACCGTCATCGGTGACGCCCGTGAGGGCCTGGACGCCATCTACAAGGCGATGGCCGACCTGGACGGCAAGACGGCCGACATCCGGGTCGAGGCCAGAGGAGTCAGGGAGACCGCCGACGACCTGGACCGCACCGTGCGGACGGCGGAAGGGTTCCAGTCGGCGGTGCCGGCGCTGCGCGGGTTCACCGACGAGTTGGGGCCGCTGGGGCAGAGCGCCGGCATCGCCAGCCAGGCGGTGGCCGACCTGGGTGACACCGCCCTGATCCTGGGCGAGAAGTTGGGGGTGAGCCAGAGCGTCGCGGCTCGCATCGGGCAGGCGTTCGGCGGGGTGGCCTTCGCCGGGGTGGCGGTCGCCGGCGGGGTCGCCATCGTGAGCAAGGCGATGGACCTGCTGGGCAGGTCATCGAAGAAGGCAGCCGAGGAGTTCTCCAAGGCGTTCGAAGCGGTGCGAGGCGCCGGCGGCGACGTCGCGGTGGCGCGGGTGGAGTCCGTGACGAAGGCTCTGGAGGAGCTGGCCGCCAAGGGCGACCTGACCGAGTTCCGCCGGAACCTGGTCGATGCCGGCCTGAGCCTGGACGAGTTCTTCGCCATGCTGGGTCAGGAGCCGTCCAGCGACATCGAGAGGTTCCTGAAGGACCTGAGCGACCAGATCGCCGCCTACACCGAGGAGGCCTACCGGCTCGGCGCGTCCCCGTCCATCGCGGACCAGATCGCCGCCGAGGACCTGTACAAGCAGGCCGACGGCCTTCAGAGCATCGTGGACACGACCAGGAACCTGGTGCCCGAACTGCGTAAGGGCGGTGAGGAGTCGCGCGCGCTGGACGAGTCGCTGCGGAGCGTGGTGGCCAACTCCACCGCCACCGCCAGGAACTTCCGCGGCTTGCAGGAGGCACTTGTGCGCGTCGCCTCCACCTACGACCTGGTGGGGACCCGCGCCGCCGCCTTCTCCGACGCCATCTCGGCTCAGGGCATGAACGACGCCATCGACGCCACCCAGCGCTACGAGGCCGCCCTGGACGATTTGGCGGCGGCGGTGGAGGCCAACGGCGAAGGGCTGGCCTTCGACACGGCTGAGGGCCGGGCCAACATCGACGCGGTGCAGGAACTTGCCGACGCCATGAAGGGCGAACTGGTCGAGGCCCTGAAGGACTCCGGCGGCTCCTTCGAGGATGTGCGACGCAAAGCGAAGGACTACGAACGTCAACTCGGCCTGACCCTGCTGGCGATGGGCATGAACGAGGACCAGGCCCGTGACTACGTGCGCCAGCTGGGTCTGACCCCCGACCAGGTGGAGACCGCCATCCGCCTCACCGGCCAGGAGGAGGCCCGGGCGAAGCTCCAACTCCTCAACCTGGACCTGGACGCCATCGACAACCGGGAGGTGGCGGCCCGCATCGCTGCCGCGGTGGACCGGGGTGACTTCGTGGCGGCCTGGAACGAGGCGAACGGCTACATCCAGAGTCGGGGCGCGGTGAAGGTGAAGATGAGCCCTGACAACGCCGCCCTGGTGGCCGAGGAGCAGCGCCTACGGAACCTGCGGATCACCGTGCCGGTGTCCTACAAGCCGACCGTTTCGAGTACCGGCCGAACGTCCGGGAACATTCCGTCGCTCACTTCGCAGCCGGTGCCGGTGACGGCGGTGCCACTGCCCGACGGCACCCTGTCGCCGCTGCGCGCGAACCAGCCGTCACAGGTCCTCCAGGCTGTCGGCCTCGCCCCGTCGGGCTCAACCATCAACTTCAACGTCAACGTCACGGCTCAGCCCGGGGTTGACCGTCAGGCGTTCGCCCGCTCCATCGTGGAGGCTCTGCGCGAGTACGTGCGGTCGAGTGCGGTGCCGCCTGAGGTGCAGGCAGCGTTCCGGTCGAGGACCCTGTGACGGTCACGTTCACGACCACGCCGACGGCGCCGGCCGCCCTGACGGCCGATCCGGTCTACGGGACGGCGTCGCTGCGCTTCGACGTCCACGGTGACGGCGCCACCGACGAGATGGTGCGAGTGTCCTGGTTCCCGGTCGGGTTCGGGGCGGTCCAGGTGGCCTCGCTGCGGTGGACGGCCGGGAGCGTCCACGACTACGGCCGGTCGTACACGGTGGCCGCCGACGGGGTGCTGCTGGTCGAGTCGGCGCCGTCCACGCTGGCCGGGGCGACGGCGGTGTGGACCGAGGTGGGCCGGGCGGCGTTCACGCTCGACCACGGCGCCCAAGGCCAGCCGCCGGTCCTGCCGCCGCTCCCCAGCGTGCCGGTGCCACCGGAGGCCGGGTGCGAGGTGGCCGGGGTGCGGCTGTTCGTGGAAGTGAACCTGCTGCCGCTGGCGGCGGCCAACTACGAGCGTCCACCGGACCCGTTCGGCCGTCCGTCGGATGAGTACCGCTCCTGGCTGGACATCACGCCGTTCGTGCGCCAGGTGGACATCGTCCGGGGCCGTCAGGACCCGTTCGTGCCGATGCCGGCCGGGTCGTGCACGGTGACGGTGGACAACCTGTGGCGGTACCTGGACACGCTGCTGCCCACCAACGCCGCCGGGGTCGGCCTGGCTCCGATGACCCCGCTGCGGGTGTTCTACGAGCGCAACGGGGTCCGTCACGCCCTGTTTCACGGCTTCACGCAGGGCGCCGAGTACGCCTACCAGCCGCCCGGGCCGGCCGACGCCACGCAGACCATCGTGGCGCTGGACGCCTTGAGCGAGTTCGCGGGATGGTCGCTGGAGGACGACGACCCGGTCCTGGCCGGTGGCCTGCTCACTCCCACCGAGATGGCGGGTGCCCGCATCGCCCGGTTCCTCGGGCTGTACGGGTGGGCGGCCGACAAGATGCGTCTCGACGCCGGTCAGGTGCCGCTGCTGCCGCAGTCGCTGGCCGGCCAGAAGGTGCTGGAGCAGCTGCAGAAGGTCGAGGCGTCGGAGTTCGGAGTCCTGTTCGTCACCGGTGACGACACGGTGGTATTCCACGACCGGCGCCGCTCCTGGATCGACCTGAAGCCGATCGTGGCCATCGCCACGTCCTGCCTGAACGACCTGCCCGCCCTGCCGCACGCCAACCTGGTGCCCGGAGCCCCGGTGGTCGAGTACCAGAACGTGACGTGGGGTGTGGGGGTCGAAGGACTCGCCAACCATGTCGGCCTGACCCGGGTGCAGACGGCGCAGCAGTTTGTCATCGAGAGCGAGGACACCGGGGCCGGGGTGACCAAGCGGGACGCCGAGAGCGTGTGGCGCTACGGCCTGCGGGAGTTCTCCGGGGTCGGCAACGAGCTGATCGTGGAGTCGAACGCCCACCTGGACCTGATCGCCGACATCGTGCTGGAGATGCGAGCGTGGCCTCGTCCCCAGTTCCGCACGATCACCCTCGACGCTGACGTGTGCCGAGGGTTCTTCGACGTGATCGACACACTGGAGCTTCGTGACACCCTCATGGCTCACCTGCACCTGAACGCCGTCCACCACGTCGACGAGGTGACGGTGGAGGGCATCACCCACAGCATCGTGGCCGGAGGGTCGTGGACGACGGTGGTGTCGACCGCCAAGGCTGTGGCGATGGACTGGCTCCCGGTGACCCCACCGCCCGGGGGTGGGCCGGCGCTGCCACCGGCGTTCCGTCCCCCGAACGTCGAGGCACCCGACCTGTTCTTCCAGCCGTGGGACGGCGCCCAGTGGCAGCCGGTGCTGAAATGGACCGAAGCGAACCTGCCGTCCCGGGTCGACCACGTCGAGGTTCGCTGGACGGTTGGTGGTGCGACGTCGGCGATGCAGGTGCCGCTCGGCAACGCATGGGCCGTGTACCCGCTGCCGGTCGCACCGGGGACCAGTGTGACCGCCGATGTGTCGTACATCGGGGCCGGTGGTGAGCGGGGGACGGCGACAAGGGTGACGGAGATAGCCAGTGCGCTGCCGCCGACGCCGAGCGTTGTCCCGCAGTGGAACGGTCGTGTCGACGACCACGCCTGGTTCGACGGGTCGTTCGGAGTCCCGGACGTGGCGGTCCTCCCCCAGCCGGAACATTCGCTGGTCGGTGCGTTCGTGGTGTTGACGATGGACGGGACCGACCAGCGGATCATGGATGTGTGGCCGACCCGGCCGGCGTCGAACGATGTGCGGCTCGGTCCGCACCCGTTCGGGACCGGGACGTACACGGCCCGGTACCGGTACAGCTACAGCAACGGCGTGACGTTCGACGGTCCGGCGGCCACGGTGCAGGTGCAGCACACGATCCCGCCGGTGACCGGGGCGACCCTGAACGACGGCGGCTGGGGCAACACGTGGCTCACGTGGCAGGTCCCCAACTACCCGTTCCCGCTGTGGGTGGTCATCGACAAGTCCGGCACCGACTCCCACCGGCTCGGCGAACGCCCGGCCGCCACCGACGGGTACCTGGGCCTGTCGTGGGCGAACATCGGCGGTCAGACCCACACCGCCGGCTACGAGCTGCGGTTCGTGGACGCCTACGGCAACGAGGGCGGCAGCGACCGCACCGCCACCCTCACGTGGACCCGCCCGCTCGAGGTGACCATCAACTACGTGGGCGGCTACTGGATCGGCCGGTCCTGGTACGCCGGGCAGGTGCAGGTCACCCCGCTGAACGACTGGACGGTAGGCAACTACGTGACGGTCACGTGGACGGTCATGGATTCGGGCCGCTCCCGCACCCGTCAGGTGTACCTGAGCTTCCGGGGTCCGCACTCGGTGGACTTCAACGACATCGCCGGCGTGGGCGACATGTTCCACGGTGCGTTCCCTGGGCACCGGTGGACGATGCAAGTGTCGTGCGACCACGCCGGTCCCTACACCTTCATGACGACCCCGGAGCCGTGACGTGGAGCAGGTGAACCCTTCCCGCCTCGAGCACCGTTACGACCCGCCGCTGCTGGTGGACCGGGCCGGTGGCCGCCACTACGTGGACCCGGCCCGCACCTATCCCCGTCCCGACGTGACCGAGGTGGGGGCGGTGCTGACGGTGGTCACGAACGCCGACGGCTCGCCCCGTCTCGAATGGCGGCCCGGAGTGAGCCAGGCCATGCTGGTCGGCATCGTGGCCGACCCGGCCACCGAACCCCACGAGCACACGTGGGCCGACCTCACGGCATTGCTGGGGACCCTGCCGTCCGGTTCGTACCTCATCGTCAAGGCACCGCTGGACCCGGCCAACCTGCCGCCCGGCATCACCGCCCAGACCTCGCTCACCTTGGGCGACTGGATCGTGGCGGTGGACGGCGACGGCGACGGCACGTCGGATGTGTGGCACCACGTCGCCATGCCGACCGCCACCGGTGGGCTGGTCACGGTCATCAGCGGCCGCGACGGCACCGCGGTCAACGCCGGATGGACCCCTGACAACTTCCAGCCGCCGCCGGCCCGCACGCTCGGGCACGTGGTGTTCAACGAGACGACGCACCGGACGTGGGTGTACGACGGCACGACCTGGCAGACGTTGCTGCCACCGGCCCGACCGGGCCAGACGGGCCAGATGGTGGTGCAGGTGTCGGCGGGTGGCGACATCACCATCGGCCCTGACCTGTTCACTCACATGATCGTGGACCCGGCCCACTGGCTGGGCGGTGTCGAGCTCCGCTCCACCGAGCTGACGAACGACGGCGCTTTCCCGCCCGGGTCGTGGGCTGAGGTGGCCGAGGAGTACGGCGTCGACATCACCGGGGCGGCGTCGAAGGGGGTGCCGGACGGGCACTACCCGTTCGGGACCCTGTTCCGCAAGCGGGCCGACGGCCGGATCGTCACCCACCGGCCGGCCGACCCGTTCGCTCTGCCGCCCGTCGGGCCGACCGACGACGGCAAGGCCCTGACGGTACTGGACGCCAACGCCGGGACCATCGGCTGGGCCGAACCAGTCGAAGCGATCAGAGGTGTGATCGCTCACACCAGCCATGTCGGCGACAACGTGTTCCGCTGGACGAACCTGGTGGCCACGGTGACGAACCCGTTCACCGCCTACGGGATGCACCCTCACACGTATCTGTACGTGGCCGAGGCGGTTGCTTCGATCCCGGCCGGGGTGCCCGGCATCGCCGGTCTGACAGCGTTCGTCGGTGACCTGGTGGCGATCGTCGACTCAGACAATGACGGTGTTGCCGACACGTTCCAGCTGCTGTCGGCCGGCCCACCGGGAGCCAGTGAACGACCGGCAGTGACCGTGAGCACCGTGGCCGGCGAGACACCGCTGCCTCCCACCACCGGCGCCACCGGTGGAACGCCGGTGGCATGGTCCATCGCCGAGTTCTACGCTTTCGTCGCTGCCGGCGCCACCACGATCGTCCACGTCACGCTGCCGACATCGACGGCAGCCGGCGAGCTGTCGCTGGTGAATGTCGTCGGTGGGAACACGATCGTTCTGTGGATCGAGTCGATCCCGGCCAGCATGTACCCGCTGTTCCAGTCGCACCAGAGCCACGTCAGCCAGGTGCTCGCCAACCATGCCGATCTGGAGGCCGACGAGATCGGTGTCGAGTACGTCGCCGGCACCCGACGGCTCAGCCTGGCCTATGACACCGGGGTCATCGTCGGTCACACGCTGGACCAGACCTCGGCCCAGAAGATCACCTCGGCGGCCACCTTGCCCGGCGTCAGTGGCCTGCGGGACGACGTATGGCTGAACACGACCGAACAGACGGCGTTCATCCACGACGGCAGCGCGTGGGTCAAGTGGCCGGCCGGGGGTTCTCGCACCGCGGTCGCCAACCATGAGACCGCCGTCACCGGCGGGACCACGGCCTACTGGAACGGCTTGCCGGTCGGGAGCCTGGTCTACTGCCGTGACACGACTGCGCTGCTGGTCAAGAGTGCGCTGCCGGCCACCTGGGAGAAGATCGGCCACACCGTCCCTCTGCCGAACTCCGCGCCGGCCGGCGCACTGCTTGAGGTTCGGCCGGGCGCAGCGGGCGGGTTCGCCTGGGTGACTCACAAGCTGCCCGAGGTCGTGGTGTCGATCAGCCGTGCGGCGCCCAACGGCTACACGGAGACGATCAACCTGGACCAGCACGGTGAGATCACGTTCACCGGGTCGAGCATCGGCCAGTCGTTCCTCATCGGCGTGAAAGGCGGGTCGACGGCCGGTGAGATGAAGGCGGTATGGAAGAACGCCACGACTCCGGCGTCGTTGAACAACTGGGATGCGAGCATTCCAGCGTCGTCGGGGGCTCCGGGCCTGCTGCTGTTCAACCGGATCGACGACTTCACCGTGATCACGTTCGACATCGACCTGCACCGGCTGCCCGACGGGCGCCACATCGGCCAGATCGAGATCATCACGTCGGCGCACCAGTGGCTGAAGGCCACCCTGCTGCTGCCTGCGTCGGCGACCGGGCTGATCTTCGGGTCGTATGCTCACGAGTCCGGTCACATCGAGATCGAAGGCGTGGCCTACCCGTGACCGCCACCACGGTCTACGACGTCACGCTTTCGGTGACCGACCCGCCCGACCCGTCCGAGGTCATCACCGCACTGGCGGTCGAGGTGATCGTGGTGGCGATCGCGGTGATGGTGGCATTCCTGGCGGTGATGTGGCTGCTGCTGCGCTCGGCCGACAAACCGAACCCGGCCATGCTCACGTTGAGCTTGAGCGTCATCACCGTGCTGGCGACGATCGGGTTCATCCTGACCCGGGAGAACGCTCTGGTGACGGTGGTGGCGGCCGGGGTCGGTGCGCTGGCCGGCGGGGTGACGTTCCAGCTGGGAGGCGGCCGCAAAGACGTCACAGGTGGGAAGATGGACGGCAGCGACGACGAAGGGACACCAGGATGAGAGCACGACGACACGATCTGGTGATCCAAGCCGGGACCACCCTCGGATTGGGTGTGCGCTACTACACCCGTAGCGCTTCGGCCGTGCCCGTCAAGTCGCTTATCGAAGGTGACATGGTGATGGGTCCGCACGGGCAACCGTGGCGGTTCTCGATGCGGACCACGGTCCCGGCCGGGTTCGTCATTCACTTCGGGTGGGGACAACCGTGGGACCCGAAGGTCCGCAGCAACGATGAGGACTCGGTGTTCCGGGCAGTACCGCAACAGATCGAAGCGTTCGCGCTGTGGATGCGAGGTCCACAGAACCGGCGGTTCCCAATCCCCGCCGAGCTGTCTGCCGACCGGACCGTGCTCACGGTCCTCCCGCACAACGAGACGTCTCGTGAGTGGACCCGGGACCTTCAAGCGGCAGTGGAAGGCGTAGGGCAGGGCACCGTGCTCACATCGACCCGGACCACGTTCGACTGGGACCTCACGGTGCGCCGGGTCGGCCGGACAGCCGTAGATCGCATCGTCGAAGGCACGCTCGTCGTGATCCCGTCCGTCGCCTACGACCTCACCCCGGCCGATCGTGGCCCGGCCATCCCCGCAGGAGCGATCCCATGACGAAAGCAACGTTGCACGACCTGTTCGGCATGGCCGAAGCAGAGGACTACATCGCCATCGGGAACCCGTCCGGCCTGGTGCAAGGCCCACCCGGTCAAGCCGGTCGTGACGGGATCGGCATCGCCGGGGTGGTGCTCGACACGAGCGGCCGGTTGACGCTCAGCCTCACCGACGGTACGCAACCGATCCGTGGAGTGCAGATCTCGGAACATCCGACGATCCGCATGCCGACCCCGGCCGAGGAAACCCCCGGTCCGCCCGCCATCGTTGCCGGTGACATCTTCACGACCCGTGACGGTGCCCTGCCGTTGATCCCCGCCAACATCGGGACGGACACGGCGACGTCGTGGGTGCGGCTCGGGAACGTGCAAGGTGTCCCCGGCCCACAGGGGCCGCGCGGGGCGGCGGTGACCATCCTCGGGCATGTCGTGACGAACCAGCCGCCGCCAGGCGCCCCGTCGGCCGGTGACGCCTACATCGCCGGTGCCCCGGGTGCCACACCCGGCACGATCGTCAGTCTGCCAAACTGGCCGGGCTGGCTGAACATCCCACCGGCCGGCGCCGGTGACCTCCTGTGGTACGACGGGACGAACTGGCACAACGCCGGCCGTATCTCCGGTCCGCAAGGCCCTGGCGGTCCCGAAGGGCCGCAAGGCGCGCAAGGCCCGAAAGGTGACCAGGGTCCGGCCGGTCCGCAAGGACCGCCGACCGTGTGGGGACCGGCGGCAGCGTTCGCAGTACCGCCGAGCGCCGCCAACGTCGTCGGGCAAGCCGAAGCGCGCGTGTTCGGTGCCGGCACACCCGCCGACCCGTTCCGGCTCGTGTTCACGGTCCCGACCGGGCTCACCGGCGCGCAAGGTCCGCAAGGCCCGAAAGGTGACCAAGGTGACCCTGGCCGTGACGGCACCGACGGTGTGGACGGGACCAGCGTCACCATGAGAGGTTCCGTCGCCACCGAAGCCGACCTGGCTCCGATGGCCGCCACCGCCGCCGACGGTGACCTGTGGGTGGTCAGGGACACCGGTGACGGTTGGGTGTGGAACGGCGCCTGGGGGAACATCGGACGGATCGCCGGGCCGAAAGGCGACCAGGGCGACAAAGGCGACCAGGGTGACACGGGTGACACGGGTGCCACGGTTCACGTCAACGTTGGTGACGGCGTCACCGGCACCGCCGGGCATCTCTACACCGTCGAGGTGGCGGCCGGGTCCACCCCGCCCGCATGGACCGGTGCGGACCCGGCCGGGTGGACCGACACGAACGTAGACATCACCGGCCCGGCCGGCCCACAAGGTCCGCAAGGGGTCGCTGCTGCCATCCTGATGGGTGCAGCCGCACCGACCGCCGGGGACGGTAACGACGGTGACTGGTGGCTCGACGGTACCGCCGGTGTCCTGTACGGCCCGAAGAACGCCGGGACGTGGCCGGCGACCGGACTCGACCTCATCGGCTCGCAAGGACCACAGGGTGCTCTCGGTCCGCAAGGCCCGCAAGGCCAGCAAGGCCCGAAAGGCGATGCCGGTACCAGCATCTCGGTCGAAGGGTCCGTAGCGAACGCTGCGGCGCTCCCCACGACCGCTCCGGCCGGGCATCTCTACATCACGACTGACACCGGTCACGGTCACGTCAGCGACGGCGGCACCCCGGTCGCATGGACCGACATCGGGGCTCTCCAAGGTCCGCCGGGACCAGTGGGTCCGGCTGGTCCGACCGCCGTGTCGGCAGACGCCGGGAACACGGCCCGTATCAGCGCTACCGACTCGCTCATCTTCGTGCCCGCCCCACCGGGACCAGCGGTGACCGCACCGGCCAACCCGGCCGCTACGGCGTCGGTCGGGACCGGCACCACGTGGGCTCGAGCCGACCATGTGCACCGGGGGGCGACGGTGACGGTGACGGCGACGGCGGGACGTACCCCGCAGTTGAACCCGCCGACAGTCACCCCGTTGCTCACCGGGGACGCCTACGTAAACACAGCTGACCGGACGGCATGGCTGTACGACGGGGCGACCTGGGTTTCGATCGTCACCCCGCCGGCCCGTCAGACGGTTATCGAGTTCGGGATCGCCACCGCCGACCATGCCGGCACACCGGCCGCTGCGCCGACCGGACCGCACCAGCGGCTGTTCGACGCACTCACCGGCAACGTGTACCGGGCCAACGCGGCCGGCACCGCATGGGAGGCCGCTCCGGCCCGGACCCTGGTCGCCGGTGACCGGTTCATCGACCTGGTGAACAACGACGTGTACGAGGTGAAGTGATGACTGTCGAGATGGCGGACTACACCCGGCCGACCCCTGCCCAGACCCTGCCGGTGCAGATCGGCACCCCGGGCCAACACCTGGCGGTGAACGGCAGCGGCACCGCTCCGGTGTGGGTCGACACGCAGACGGTGCCACGACCCGACGACACCGACACCGGCGCGGTGCTGTTCGTGGCGTCGGGTGCCAAGGACCGGCTGGAGTGGCGCCAGCCGCCGTTCGCCAGCACCGCCGAGATGCAGGCACTGGCCGCCCAGCTCGCCCACCTGGCCATCGGCTACTCGCACGGCATCTCAGTCGAGGAGATCACGAACACGCCACCGACCAACCCGTACAACGGTGAGGCGGTGATCGTCGGCCCGGCACCCACCGGTGCCTTCGTCGGACACGAGCACGCCGTCGCGCTGTGGGACGGTGCAGCGTGGCAGTTCACGCCTCCGGCTGCCGACGAGATGCACCTGGTCTGGCGGCCGGTGCCCGAGATCGTGAAGTACGACCCGGTGGGACGGCTGTGGGTCCACATCGCCCTGGCGCCGGCCGTCACGCCGCCGAACCCGACCAGCCACACCAACATCCGCCCCGGTGACGCGCTGCCGAGCGATCCGAACTTCCCGACCGGCTACACTTCGGCCTCTGGCGCCACGGCGTGGGTCAACGGCGAGGCCATGACGGTCGGCGGCGCGTCGTACTGGTGGGACGGGGCGGCCTGGCAGACCGGGACGGCGCCGACGGCGAGCCTGCCGATCCCGACGAGGCCGGCTCAGACCCCACCGGCGGCTCCGGCGCCGATGGCGGTGCGGATGGACGGCGGTGAGCTCCACGGCCTCGCTCTCAAGCCTGACGGTTCGATCGTCCAGTG
>Ga0114939_10003060_pt1 | contig 11886 bp, 15 predicted proteins | sample AshMeaCrysSpring_FD_87196 | JGI IMG/M metagenome (GOLD analysis project Ga0114939, IMG submission 87196) | Groundwater microbial communities from Big Spring, Nevada to study Microbial Dark Matter (Phase II) - Ash Meadows Crystal Spring | ecosystem: Environmental > Aquatic > Deep subsurface >... | reverse complement strand
CTAACAGCAAGGATTCTTAGATGTTCATTGGTTTCGTGAGAGAGCGTGCGTCCGTCAATTTTAGCCATGCTGGAAAAATAGCATAGTCCTGTTGTGTTGTCTATCCTGCTGACTCCTCAGTAAAATGCGCGTTCCTTGGCATTTCGACCTCATCCGTTCTCCAGGTCCGCACGTTCTGGGGAAAAGACTCCGCTCACTTTTCCTCCCACTGGGAATTTCTTTTATCCAAACTCAAGTCACTCGTATGAAAATCCTCATCACCGCCGACCTCCACCTGAACATCCCGGCGCGGAGCCCCCGCACCGGCCTCACCAACTTCGAGGCATTCTTGAGATCCGTCGCAAGCGAGAGTCCCGATGCGGTTGTTGTTGCAGGGGACATCGGCACTCCGGAACGATCTCCCGAATATTTGTCCTATCTCAGAAAGGTGGTCGGAGAGCGCCCGTTGGCGTTTTGCCTCGGCAATCACGATCATTGGCTGCCCCCTTCCCGGCACTCCCCCATCCTGAGGCTTTCGCAGATACGGGATACCATCTGGGAACCCTCCGCTGACGCGATCGGGGCGGTCCTGCTGGACCTTGAAAACGCCTACTGGGATGGCGTCACCATCTGCGGCGGATATGGCCACTTCGATCTTGGGTTGGTCGCACCAGGGTTGAGGATTGACGGCGAGACCATCACGCGCAGGCACTATCTTTCCGGTGGACTGGGAGGGCGGTTCTGGAACGATTTTGCCTTCATCCCTCACTGCGCCTCGCGTCTGGATGCCCATGCCCGGGAGCAGGCGGCGGGGATTGGCAAACGCTTGAGCAGCGCAAGTGCTTCGGCCGGGGCGCTCATTGTCGTAACCCACACCTGCCCTTGGCGGGAACTCAACGCTCATCCATTGCGAGGTGGAGGAGAAGATCTCTTCACCGCGTATTCGGGAAACTCGCTGGTTGGAGACGCAATCGCGCGCCGGGCGGAAAAAATTGACCTGCTCGTCTGCGGACACACCCATATGCCGGTGCGCGAACAAAAACTCCACGGCGTCCGGAGCCTGAATGTCGGCACCGACTACGGCATCTTCCGAGGTGTCGTCTATGACACGGGCGAAAAAACAGTGCGCTGGATTGGAGAACCTTTCTGATAAACCAATGCGACTCCTCCTCACATCCGACCTCCACCGCAATGGAAAAAAACTCCTCTGGTTGCTGGATGAAGCCCCTGGGCACGATGCTCTGGTCGTGGCCGGCGACCTGCTCGACATTTTTTCCAACACGGGCTTCACCGATCAAAAATCCGGTGCTTTGCGGTGGAGGGATGCTGTTCTGAAATCCGGAAAATCCTTCGCATGGTGCTCGGGCAATCACGACTTTTTCCATGGAGACCACACACCGATGGCCGCGGCTTCGCCGCTGTGGATGCGGGAAAACCCATCCACAAAATCTTTCGTCACCGACGGGGAAACCCGACTCCTGCAAACCACCCGGGGCAATCTCGCCGTCACCACCATCCCCTGGCCTGTCCATGGCGGCGATCTTGTCTTGGACGGCTACCGGACAACCTATCTGGACTTCGTCAAACGCCTTCTGCATTCGGGGCGGAAGATCAAAGAAGAAGAGGGTGTTCCCTGGATCGTCCTCAACCACGAACCACCCGGCGGCACTCCGCTCTCGGCCACATATTCCGCCCCGGAGGCCGATTTCGGCCGCCGCCTCATCGAGGCCGCAGAGCCCGACTTCTCCCTCCACGGCCATATTCACCAAGCCCCGACGGCACCGGGCGGATCCTGGATCTGGCAACTCGGGCCGACGGTTTGTTTCAACGCCGGCCAGTCCGCCCCCGGCGAACCCCTCCATCATATTGTGCTCGAATGGCGCGGACCGGGCGACTGGACAGCCACCTGGAACGGCGCGGGCCGGACGCTTCGCGCGGAAAGTCAAGTGAGCCCATTGAAATCATGAGCGGTGAACTTCAGTGGTGGGAGAAATTGCCGATCCAGTTGGACCCCGGCCCGCACATCCCGGAGAAAAATATTCTTTCGTTGATGCCCGAGAAACTCAGACCGGAATGGCACGCATTCATCAGGGGATCACAATGCCTGGCGCTTGATGATGGCGACCACGGGATATACCCACATGATTTCTTCAGGTTTCTGAAAAGCCGGAATCTCAGGTGACCATCTCCGGCAGGAGAAATTCAAAATCATTGTATTTTTCGCTCACATTTTTTGGCGCGAACCGCTGATCCATCGCTATTGGGAATAGAGAGCCCACAACCCTGCCAACCAATCAATGAAACCGCATCCAACCTACAACCCATTGGCCCGAGTGCCCACGGACGAGAGTCCACGATCCAAAGCATGGGAAGAGGCCTGCCGGATCGCCGAGTGGATCCGGGTTCGCCACCCCACAGCGAAGGTTCAGGCATTTGGCTCCATTCTGCGCCCCGGCGCATGGAGCCCGAGGTCGGATATTGATCTCGCCGTGTCCGGGAGCCCTGATCTGTCTTGGAAAATCGAATGCGAAGTCCAGGATGCCTTTCCCACTTACCGGGTCCAAGTTATCGACATCGATCGGATCCTGGGCGGTCACAAAGCCGGGATATCTCTGGATGAAGGCGATCCCGAGACAGAAAACTTCCACGAAGACGTCATCAAATCCGGCATCGAGCTGCCAGCCCCGTTTCCAGCGAGCAGTGGGCCGTCTGAAATCCTTGAAATCGTGAAGCGACTGGAATCAACAATCCGCCGTGCCGACGCGGAGATGCAAAAGTTGCTGCGAGTTGCAGAGGTTTCGCATCAGGAGCCCGACATGGAAAAGGCTGATCTTTTGCTCGACGCCGTGCGTTGGGAGGCGATGCGCTACCGCGTCCACATCGAACGAGGACTGTCCCGGGTTCTGGGTTATATCGACCGACTGGGTTTTGATCCGGAGCTGGATGAAGGAGAGGAGCGCCTTCGCCTCTATGAAATCGCCTCCCGGGATATTCCCGGACTCCGCCCCCCGGTGATTCCGCAACATATTGCCGCCTGGCACTCCAAATATGTGGATCTGGAATTCGGGCTCATGGATGAAGCCGACGAAAAATGCCTGATCTCGGCGCATATCCAAGAACTGCCCGCGATCCACAAGGAGACCAAGTCGGCCTTCGAGGCGTTTGGATTGTTTCTGAGCACTAATAAGTTCCTTCGATGAATATGTATTACCAGCAACCCTCGACCGCCGACGACCTGCGGTTTGTATTGCGCTGCCTCTGGGCCCTCGATCCGAACCGGCATCTTTTCGCAGACATCCCGTTCCATCAATACCTCTGGCCTCTTGTGAAAATCTCGGTCGGCCCCGGAGAGGCCTGCCCATCCCAGAGCATGCCATCCTGACGGTCCGCATGCTCCGCAGCGGGGACGCTTTCTGGCGGGGGAGGTTGCGGAGGAAATTCTTGCTGGCGTCCGGGACTATCACCCTGGATGCCGATCCAGATCCCGGAGGATGCGGAAGAGGTCTGGAGAAAATCATAAACCACATTATTGAATTGATTATCGGCTTAATAAAATTTATAAACACAGCATGTTGTTTCTTAAAACGAACGAGGAAATTGTCCGGGAACTGGGTCAGAGGGCTCGCAGGCGGCGACTGGAACGTCGTATTTCCCAACAAGACGTGGCGGCCAAGGCCGGTGTCCACACCAATACGGTGAGAGCCTTGGAGGCGGGAAAAGACATCCGGCTACACTCGTTGGTGGGCATCCTGAGGGCCCTGGGCGGGGCCGGGGATATCGATGCCGTGCTGGCCCGGCAGATTCCCGTGAGGCTGGATGTGGCGGAGGAACCGCTCCCGCAGAGGATCAGAAAACGGAAATGAAAGTCGAGGTTCATATGTGGGGCAAGCGGGTCGGGATTCTCTCCGACGAGGCACAGGTTGGCGGCATCGCCTTCCAGTATTCCGGCTTGTGGATGGAATCGGGGTTCAACATTTCCCCGTTTGCAATCGAGTGGAACCCGGCTGTGCAGTGGCCGTCGGGGAATCGGACTTTCGAGGGACTTCACGGAGTTTTTGCCGACAGTCTGCCCGACGCATGGGGCCGGGCGCTGATGGATGAGCAATTTCGCAGGCAGGGGCGCAACCCGGAGATGGTCGGGTTGTTGGAACGGCTCGCTTTCGTGGGAGAGCGCGGCTGGGGAGCCTTGACCTACCTGCCCGATCCCGACTCCGCAGATCGGGGCGTGCTGGCCGCTCTGGATCTCATCGCAATCGAGCGCTCGGCCAGGGCCGCCCTGCGCGGACAAATGAGCGAGGTGATCCCCGCCGTGATCGAATCCGGCGCCTCGACCGGCGGTGCCCGGCCCAAACAGCGCATCGCCATCTCATCGGCCAGGCCCGATGAAATCTGGTATGGCAAGGGGCTGCCGCCAAAGGGCTTTGACGGGTGGATTCTGAAGATCGAGACGGACCCGGGAAGGCAATACGGTCGGGTGGAAGCCGCCTACTACGAACTCGCCTCCCTCGCCGGACTCGACATCCCCGCCACGCGGCTCATTGAATCCGGCGAGGCGGATGGCCGCCCGACCGGTCACTTCGCCATCAAACGCTTTGACTGGGTGGGAGGGAACCGCCTTCACTGCCACACCCTCGCGGGGCTCCTGGGAAAGAACTGGAGCATGGGGGACTGCGACTACGACGAGTTCCTGCGGGCCACATTGGCGCTCACCGGAGACCATCGGGCGGTCGGGGAGGTCTTTCGCAGGATGGTGTTCAATGTGTGGTTTGGCGTGAGAGACGACCACGCGAAGAACCACGCGTTTCTGGCCGGTTCCGGCAGGGAGTGGACGCTCTCCCCCGCTTACGACATCATGTTCTCGCGTCCGGGAGCGGGGAACGGGCTGCACCGCCAAATGCCGGTCGCGGGTGTCCGCCGCGGCATCACACAGGATCACATCAGGGACATTGGCCGGCGGCACGGCCTGCGTCCGGCCTTCATTTCGGAAACCATTGAGCGGATCCGCACGGCCGCGGACAGTTGGGAGGAGATCGCCGCCCGCATCGGGATCGGAGAAGTCCGGGCACGGGAAATCCGTGAGGCCTGGGAACCTTTGGATGCAGGGGCATGAGGCTCCGCTTGTTTGTTTTGCCGGTCGATAACACCGTCATGAATACGTGTCTGTCGCGGAAAAACCGGCCCGGTCGTGGAGGGCAGAACCCCATGCCTTCCCATCATCCGCTCTTGCGAGATTCCCGCCCGCTGAAGACGATTAATCGGTAAAGGGTATTTTTCCGAAAAATCCACGATGGGATTTCGGCGTTTGTTGCCGGTCCCTGATTTTTTGGCGCTGATCCCTGCCGTATCCCTATTTGAGAGGATATGGAAACACATCCTCTCGCCTCCGAAGAACTGCCCATCTGTCTGACTTGGGCACACGATCAAATCCATGGGGAGGCTCCCGCGGAGGAATACATCGCAGGAACATGGAAACGAGATGGAGAGGACATCTTGCTCCGCATCCGATTCTACGACCGTCGTCGGAAGAGGGAACACATTTCCATTTACGAGGTGCGCGGGGACCGGGGCTGGGGCGAGGAGTTTTTGATCTTCGAGAAGCCAGCTGCCTTCTCCTATCCGCCCAGCGCCACGGAAATCCTCCGACACCTTGAGGGGATCATCGGGTTCCCCGCAACGCTCCGACTGCAATGGGCTGCGCGAGGTGGGTTGGTGGTTGTCGCCGCAGCGGCCCTCGCGGAGGGAGCCAACCCGAACGAGATGGACGGGAAAGGCAAATTGCCGCTCGATGCGCTCACAACCGCAGCCGGAAAAGCAGCCGCAGACCTTCTCGAATCGCACCGACGACTCGCCTCGCGCGGCGGCGGGGACGAGAAAGAACTCATCCGGACATTGGCCGAACTGTCGGACCTTTACGAAATCCGGTCCCTTCTGCTGGCCGCAGGCGCGAAGGATCACGGCGCATTTCGAAAAATGGTGCGTGACGCCAACTTCGAGGGGGCTCAAGCCGAATTCGACAAAGGCATCCAAATTGACGCCGTCTCCCCGAACGGAACGACCCTCCTCATCGAGCGGATTCTCCACCGGGACAAACCGGCCGTCGCTTGGCTCCTCGAACACGGTGCCAACCCCGACTGGAATTCCCACGGCAAACTCCCCCATTCCTTCCGCCATGCCTGTCCATACCTCCGGGTGGAGGACTCGCCTCTTCTGGCTCTCACCCCGTTTTCCGCCTCCTGTATGGCCGGGTTCCCGGAAGCCCTCGACTTGTTGGTCGGGGCCGGGTCGTCCCTCGGCTCTCCGGAGGTCCTCTCCCTGTATAAGATCTTCGCCGACGCGGCATGGCCGGAGTGGGTCCTGGAGCGAATCGAGGCGATTCAGGCGCGCCGGACTTCATGATAAAGATGTTTTAGGCGTTCGTTACCCTTATCCCACCGCGTGACTTTGTTCTGATACCGATCCGATCTCGGTTTTGATCGACTGGTCCGGGACGCTTTCGCGATCCCGGGCCCCGTCGGAAAAAACGTCGTCGTTCGATATGAGTGACGACAAAGATGCTTTGATTTCTTGGATGCCTGACCAGGGATCCGGTTGGGAAGAAACGCTGAATTTTCTGTGCAGGGAGTTGAAGGCTTCCAAGACCTCCGCTGATGCCAGAGCACGCTTCTTTGCGGGATACCGTACCACCTGCAAACGGGTGGCCTTTCGCATCCTTGCCGGTTGGAAATGGAAGGGCGACATCGGGCGTGATGCCGAGGACATCGCCTCCGAGAGCCTGGAGATCCTGCTCGGACAGGAGGCGCGAACCGCCGGAATCTTTGCTTCAAGGGCGATGGGCGCGGCAGAACTTCGCGGCTATTTGACCCGGACAATCTGGAGGAGCTGTCTCCAAATTGCCATGCGTATGCGGCCTCGCGAGGTTTTGCTCTCTTTGGACCGGATGATTGAAGAGGGCTGGGAACCGGGAGATTTCCCCTCCCGAACACAACAAGAATTACGGGCTGAAATTTCAGAGATTCTTGCAGCACTGGAAAGCATCCAAGGCCAATTCCGGAAAATACCGAAGGGAATGAGCCTTGTGGACCTTTTGCTGTGCACGGAATTTGAAGATACCCCGCTTAAAGGAATCAAGAAACGGACCCTTCAGCGATACCTGTCACAGATCCGGCATTTTCTGTCGCGTCAATTGGATGGTCGCAATGACTTGGACTGACTGCGGGTCATGATTTTCAAAAGCGGGGGAGGGGCGCCGCTGTCGCATCGCTCCCTCCAGTCGGAGAACAAAAGACAATGGTGACTTTGAAGAAGAAATCCGAGTTCTTGCCCTCAGGTGTCCACTCGGCAGGCTACTCAACCCATAACAACCCCAATAACCAACACACACGCACCCCAACACAATAATCCAATGCAAATCCCTCCACAATCCATCGGCAAAGCGCCGCTCATTTTCGATCACCAAGTCCCCGCCTACCAGAAATTGCGCCGGGCGGGAACCGTCTGCTTTTCTCCAATGAGAAGCAATCTCCTCATGCAACCGCGCACAAACAGTCTTCTCATCGGACCAAGCGGATCGGGAAAGTCCTACCTTGCGCGCGCGGTGGCCGAATCCTTCGGATTGGAATGCAAATCCCTCACCGTCGCGGAATGGATGCTGCTTGGGAGTGGATCAAAAGGCGCTCAACGAACATGGAACGCAATCTTTGATTTCCTGCTTCAGAATCAATCGAAAAAGGGTGCGGTCATATTCCTCGACGAAATCGACAAACTGACCGGCACCACAGACTGGGTACAGCACCTTCGCGTCGAAGTCTTCCGGCTTCTGGATCTCTCGGTTCCGCCCGACCTCATCGACGGAGATGATGAGCGATTTGCACGCACAACCTTCAGTGTTGTCGAAAGTTTCCTGAAACAACGGACCTTCATCATCGCGGCGGGCGCGTTTCAGACTCTTTGGGATGCCGGGGGAAAACGAGTCGGCGGGTTCGGCGGAACTTGTGAACCCGATTCCCCCACGCTGGAGTCGCTCGCCCGCCACCTGCCCACCGAAATCGTGAACCGCTTCCGATCGGACATTGTGGTTCTCGAACAGTTGGGAATCGCGGACTATGAATCGATGCTTCTCACTGCTTCGGAAAAGATGCCCATCCATCTGCAGGAAAAATTCCTCCTGCGCGGGGAGAGACAAATTCCCCGAGCCATCACCAACAAACAAGGGGTCCGCTTTTTAGAGGAACTCGTGGCGGACGTGCTCGCCGAGGAACACCCGCAGCCCACGCTTCGTCCGACGCAATCGAGTCAAACCTCCTCCCGGTGGCGACTGGGTTCATCTTACATCCGAGCCCCGGGATATGGATGAAGGGCGGGGGCGTTTGACAGCATTGCGCACGTATCATGGCGACTTCTTGGCCCTCATGCCGGAGGAGGAGACTTCAAATACCCCTTGGGAACGCGGATGGCCGGGTTTGACGCCTCCAACCCGGATTTGAAGATTTGGAGTCGTATTTACGCAAGCGGCAGAATGCGTGTGACCGCAAAGTATGGTGATTAGATTTCTAGAGAAAATATTCGAGATCGCGTGAAAGAAAGCGCCGTTTGCGATGTTGCAATAAAATGGCTGCCGCAGCCAATCGCAGGGCTTCCCGTCATATAAGGCCGCACTTGTCATCGGAGGAACATGCGTAGCAACGATAACATGTTTGTAGCATGTCAGCGCGTAGGGCATCACGGAACGGAAGTAGACTGCAGACGCGGATCCAAGTCGCCCGAGCAATTTGAAGGCGGCTTTGCGGTCGAGTCCCCGGAAATCATCGATCGCCCCAAAATCCGGATTGCGTGCAAATGAGCGCACTCCCCAACCCGTCTTTCCGTCGGCCCAACCCCTGTGACCAACAAGTGCTGTTTCCTCATCCAGGCGGATGATTTCACCCTGGCCGAGGTGGCGCAGGTTCGAGTGCGATCGGCAAACACCTGCGACACAGCTGTCAACCTTTGCAAAACTCGAGCCATAAAAATCGTGATTTCCCAAAACGAAAAATACTTGTTTGCTTTCCGAAGCGGCGGCTATTTCGCGGAGGTGTAAAGGCAGCTGTTTTGCTGTGGAGATGTCACCGGTGATAAGCAGGGTGTCAGCGACCGTGCGTCGATTTTCCTCGTAGAGGGCGGCTTTGCTCTCGGGCCTCGCACGGTCGAGATGAAGGTCGGTGAGCCATAGGAGTTGTTTTGTGTGCGGAGTGGTTCTCATACCCATAGAACGCCAAATGGGTTCGGGGCAGGAAGGTTTAATAAAATCTTTTTGTGAAAAACCATATTCTGAGAAAGGTCCTTCCCGGCAGCTGAGAATGTTGCGTTCATTGGTTAATGATCACATGTGATTTGAATCGCGCCGGACAATTGCTGCGAATGATAAAATGTGCATCCACCCCGGATGCCCATGCTGCCCCGGGGTCATGGGGTGAATGGATTTCTGGTGCCTTGGATATTTATGGGAACCTGCCAGTTGATTATGAATCACGGGCTTTCATCTGAGACCAATAAAAATAGGAGAGGCTGTGCACTTTCGGCGAGTCTCACGAAATGGAGTCATGACCGTGGGATTGTTTGTTTGAACCCCGGTTCAGGAAGTGCGGGGAATGCAGTAGGTTGTCACCTGCAACTCGATTTACCAGGTGAGGGTAGTCCAAACTGAATGAGGAGAACGCCTCGCTTTCGCGGTCGTTCCATCCGGAGAAGAGCAGGGGTTGGTGAATGAATACTCAATCAACTCTTGATAACATGAAACTGGCCTGTGCATGGCTTGCCGCCACTGAAAACGGAAACTGGGAGCAAGGGGAATACTTTGCTTGTCTCCTCTACGAGGAGTGCAGATTGCACCTCGGGAGAGGGGCTCTGAAGGGGCTAATGGCCGGAATGGAATCTGAGGTCAGCCAGGAGGCCTTGACAATGCTTTTTTCCTCGTTCCTAAGAAGAAACGAACGACTTCATAATGCCACCGACCACAAAAACCTCAGTGAAATTGAGAACAGTCTTCGGTGGTCGATAAGGAGATGTCTACGCATTGCAATCTCCCGCATTGCAAGAATAAAGAAACGGGAGGCCGAGCGTGTCGTGCAAGGGATCGATCTCGACGCGCTTGAGTCTGCCTTGCACCCCCGACTAAGAAAATATGGTGACCTCACTTGTGATGAGCGTTGTGCCATGGCATTAGCCGCTCTCCAACTAGCTGTTCAACATCGTTTGTTGTCAGCAAAGAATGCCAAGGTCACAAGGATGATTTTGGAGGAGGGGATAAACCCTCGCAACGCGGCAAAGCGGATGGGCGTCTCTCCCCGCGCCATCAACCAACAACTGGTTCGTGTTGCCGCGAAACTTTCCATTCTCAAAGACGCAGTTGAAATATCTCAACCCTAAAACCCAAACACAAAACCATACCATGAAAACAAACAAAATGAACACTCGAAAAATGCCAATTGGAACCGGAAAAACCGAGTTTTCCCTATCCCGAATTGCACAACTTCCCGATCCTTACGAACACTTCGACGGAATGCTTGTCTTTAGCCGATCCATGATCGAAGCCGGGGACATATCGGCAGTCATCACTCAACTGGGACATAATTCTAACCCTAATTACCTGCGAGCAATGGCCGGTGCCACGATCATCACAGTGGAGGGATATGCGGAGGAGGACTCGGAGATCTACGAAATCCCGGCTGTGCGGAAATACTTTCGCACGCTTTCCGCCAAATGGTCCCCGTGGCTTTTTGCCGGAACGATTTTTACAGCAGATCTCTTCGCAATCGTTCTTGCCTGCCTGCCGTCAGTAACTTGCATCCGCGAAGACGGCGAGATCACCGTTTTTTGGAAACTTGAGGAAATGGAGGCGTTCCTCCGAAAATCTTTACCGACTGCCGCGTGGCTGCACAATCGCGCCGGTGTCGTCAAAGAGGACGGATGTGCGATGCTCAAGGCTGCGGCCGCGTATCTGGGATTGCCGTTTTCGGAGGGCAACGAATGACCGCCATCATTTCTGTTCTTCTTGGACTCTGGATCGCCAAAGGACTCGTTAACGTCCTCATAGGAATCGGGCAGATTCTTGTTGGTCTGATCTGCGGTGTCGCGGCAGGTTGTCTATTTGTTATCGCCTCTGTCTTCGAGGGATTAGAAACCCTCTGGCAAATCGCATTCCCGAGGTCCCACTGAGTCCATTATTACACAAATGAAATCATACTGCGACTTCATTCTAGCTGACAACAATTCCCGAATCGATTCAACCGATCTTCAGAATTCTCTGTTGGTCTACCAGATCACGCGTTTGGAGGTTGAAATGGGGTTTGTTGACCGGCTCCTCTATGACATGCGGCCGACCAGCGACAATCCCCTCGTCTATGCGGGTCCGGGCAAGTGTATTTTTTCTGTGATCGGCTACGATGACGATCCGAGAGAACTCTTTGAAATTCCGCAGTTCGTTTCCTTCGTTCGCAAAGCCAACGAGTTTTCACCCCCTCCCTGTTGGATCTATTTTTCCCATCCGGGTTTCCGGAAGATCCCTGCAAGTCGTTGGCTGAGCCTCGTTGCCTTCTGCTCCATCAACAACGCGTCCACGGTACGGCAATCGGGTGTGGAAAAATTCCACTTCGCCCTCTCAAAACCCGAAATCTCGGATTTTCTTGCCCGACAAATGACGGATTTCAACGCGATGTGCTCTCTGGCAAATGTGCGCGGGAGGGAAATCAAGAAATGCCTCTCAAGTGTCCGCAAGTGTCTTGGAATCTGAGACCGGAAAAATCCGCTGTGGAAAACCAAGAAATTCCCATGAACCTTTTTGGGACTGGGTTTTGGGATGCAGGCATCGACGCTCGCCCGCGGTCGCGAGGCGGGTCTTATGCAGAAGGAAGATCGTAAACCTTTGTCTTT
>Ga0114939_10003059_pt1 | contig 11887 bp, 10 predicted proteins | sample AshMeaCrysSpring_FD_87196 | JGI IMG/M metagenome (GOLD analysis project Ga0114939, IMG submission 87196) | Groundwater microbial communities from Big Spring, Nevada to study Microbial Dark Matter (Phase II) - Ash Meadows Crystal Spring | ecosystem: Environmental > Aquatic > Deep subsurface >... | reverse complement strand
CGGTGGCAACATTCGGCGGCACGGCAAACCCCACCTGGAGCAAGACCAAATAGGGAAGCGCGCGGACCTTCGGGTCCGTTCCTGCGGCCCGCAGGGGCTTCCGGGTAGGTCGCTCGAGGCGCACGGCGACGTGCGTCCCAGATGGATGGTTGTCCACGACAGAACCCGGCTTATCGGCCGACTCCCACCTTTTCGGCACGGCGGCGGCCCACACCGGGCCTGCTGACCCACTTCCTCCCACCAGCCGATCGCCCCAGCCCGCCGGCCAAGGGCGGCCCGATCGCGGCCCTCTCCCACAAATCTCCGCGCAAAGCCTCGTGATCCGGTGCCACAGGACGCTCAGTTGGCGCGCGTGCCGTCGAGTCGGGTCCGCATTTCCCACGCCTGCCAGTTCGTGATGTCTACTTCAGAAACATCGTCTAAGTACATGATTGTACAAGTAAAGAAAAAACGTGTTTGGCAGAGTGGATCCGGTTTTGGTCTAAGTGACTGTCCCCGCTGGGAAATTTTTGTACCTAACCGTTGACGCTGGCGACGCCGGAACCCTATAGTGGCGGCGAGTGGGAAAAAGTGGGATGAAATGGGCTGCCAGCCCAAATGACGCCTGAATGTTTCGCGGAGCCAACAAAGTCACCCTCGATGCCAAAGGTCGCGTGGCCATGCCCGCGCGGTACCGGGACACGCTCGTCGAGCGCAGCGAGGGGCGGCTGGTTGCCACGGTGGACCGCGCCGACAAGTGCCTGCTGATCTATCCCCTTCCGGACTGGGAGGAGATCGAGCGCAAGCTGATGCGGCTGCCGACGCTGAACCCGCAGGCGCGACGCCTGCAGCGGCTGATGGTCGGCCACGCCACGGACCTCGAGCTCGACTCGCACGGTCGCGTGCTGGTGCCGCCGAAGCTGCGCGAGTACGCGAGCTTGTCGCGACAGGCGATGCTGATCGGGCAGGGCAGCCGTTTCGAGCTGTGGGACGAGCAGCACTGGAACGAGCGTCGCGACGAGTGGCTGCAAGCGGGTGACGAGCCGGGCGAACTGCCCGCCGAACTCGAACAGCTGTCGCTGTAGGCGCGCGGGGTGACTGCGCACACGCCGGTGCTTCTCGACGAGGTGCTGGACGGTCTCGCCGTGAAGGCCGACGGGCACTACTGCGATGGTACGTTCGGACGCGGCGGGCACAGTGCCGCGATCCTCGGTCAGCTCGGTCCTGCTGGGAGGCTCTGCGCGATCGACCGCGACCCCGATGCCATTGCGGCGGGGCGCGAGCGTTTTGCGGCCGATCCTCGCCTCACTCTGGTCAGGGGGTCGTTCGGCCGGCTCGAAGAGCGGGTCCGTGCGGCAGGTTTGGAAGGTGGGTTGCAAGGCGTGCTGCTGGACCTCGGGGTCTCGTCGCCGCAGCTCGATGAGGCCAAGCGGGGCTTCAGTTTCATGCAGGACGGTCCGCTCGACATGCGCATGGACAACGAGTCCGGAATCAGCGCCGCGCAATGGCTTGCGCGCGCGACCGAGCGGGAGATCGCCGAAGTGCTCTTCAGGCTGGGCGAGGAAAAGTTCTCCCGCCGCATCGCGCGCGTGCTGGTCGCTGCACGCTCGGTACAGCCGATCACCCGAACGAAGCAACTCGCTGATTTGGTCGCGTCGGCGGTACCCACGCGCGAGCCCGGCAAGCATCCCGCGACGCGCACCTTCCAGGCGTTGCGCATCCACGTCAACCGCGAGCTCGAGGAGATCGAGTCCGCGCTGCCCCAGGCCGTCAGCCTGCTTGCGTCCGGCGGCCGGCTCTGCGTCATCAGCTTCCATTCGCTCGAAGACCGCATCGTCAAGCGCTTCATGCGCCGCGAGGCGCAGGGTGATCCCGTCTATGCGGGCCTGCCCAACGTGCCGTCGCACGCGCGGCCGCGCCTGCGGCTGGTCGGCGGCGCCGTCATGCCGAGCGAGAGGGAAGTGGCGGCGAACCCGCGTGCGCGCAGCGCCGTGCTGCGCGTGGCCGAGAGGATCGCCGCATGAAGCTTGCGCGGTGGCGGCAGCTCGTGGCGGTGCTCTGGGTAGCGGTGCTGGTGTCGGCGCTTGGCGTCGTCTACGGCAAGCAGGAGGCGCGCAACCGCTTCAACGAACTGCAGGAGCTCACCGACCGCCGCGACGACCTCGACATCGAGTGGGGCCAGCTGCAGCTCGAGCAGAGCACCTGGGCCACGCACGGCCGCGTCGAGCGTGTCGCGCACGACGACCTGGGCATGGTCACTCCGCAGCCCTCTGACCTGCGGATCGTGCAACCGTGACCGTCGGCAGGAGCTTCCGAGACCGCCCCGCGCGCGACGCCACCCAGGAAGTGGGTGGCTGGCGCCTGTGGCTCGTGGGCGCGCTGCTTACGTTGTGTGGCATTGCGCTGCTGGCTCGCGGCCTGTACCTGCAGTACATCAACCAGGACTTTCTCGAGCGGCAGGGCAACGCCCGCATCCTGCGCGACGTGAAGCTCTCCGCGAACCGCGGCATGGTGCTCGACCGCAACGGCGAGCCGCTCGCGGTGAGCACACCCGTCGACACCGTGTGGGCCGACCCGCGCAAGCTCGCGCAGCATCCGCAGGATTTCGCGCGGCTGGCGCAGGCGCTCGACCGCGACAAGAACTGGCTCGCGCGGCGCGTCACCAGCAACCTCGACCGCGAGTTCGTCTACCTCGTGCGCCACATGCGCCCGCAGGACGCCGAGAAGGTGAAGTCGCTGGGCATTCCTGGCGTCGACACTCTGCGCGAGTACCGCCGTTACTACCCGGCCGGCGAAGTCACGGGGCACCTGCTCGGCTTCACCAATGTCGACGACGTCGGGCAGGAAGGCCTCGAACTGGCGTTCGACGAGTGGCTTGGTGGCGTGCCGGGCGTCAAGCGCGTGCTGCGCGACCGCGAAGGCCGCACGCTCGAGGACATCGAGCTGATCAAGGCGCCGCGGCCGGGGCAGGACCTGCGCACCAGCATCGATCTGCGCGTGCAGTACCTCGCGTACCGGGCGCTCAAGCAGGCCGTGCAGGAGAACGATGCGGTCGGCGGCTCCGTCGTCGTGCTCGACGTCGCGACGGGTGAAGTACTCGCCATGGTCAACCAGCCCACCTTCAACCCGAACGATCGCGAGCAGTACCTCCCCTCGCGCTATCGCAACCGCGCCACCAACGACTTTTTCGAACCGGGCTCGAGCATCAAGCCGTTCGTCATGAGCGCAGGCATGAAGACGGGCCGCTTCCACTCCGACACGCTGGTCGAAACCGGTCCCGGCACGTTGCGCGTCGGCATCAAGACGATCAAGGACAAGCACAACTACGGCACGATCGACGTCTGCACCGTGCTGCAGAAGTCCAGCAACGTGGGCGTGGTGAAGGTCGCGCTGACGCTGAAGCCGCAGGAGATGTGGCAAACGCTGCGCGACCTCGGCTTCGGCTCGGTCACGGGATCGGGCTTTCCCGGCGAGTCGGCGGGCATCCTGACGGGCTTCGAGCACTGGCGTCCAATCGGCCAGGCCACGATGGCGTACGGCTACGGCCTCTCGGCCACGCCGCTGCAGCTCGCCCAGGCGTACGCAGTGCTCGGTGCGGGTGGCGTGCGCCGCCCGGTGAGCCTTCGCCGCGTCGACGTGCCACCGGAAGGCGAGCGTGTCATGGGCGAAGAGGTCGCGCGCGAGATGGTGCAATGCCTCGAGAGCGTGGTGACCGAGGCCGGCACGGCAAGGCGCGCGGCGGTGATGGGGTATCGCGTCTCGGGCAAGACGGGCACGGCGTGGAAGGCCGCGGACGGCGGTTACAACTCGTCGAAGTACATGGCAGTGTTCGGCGGCGTCGTGCCGGCGAGCAACCCGCGACTCGCTGCGATCGTCGTCGTCGACGAGCCGAGCGCCGGCCGCTTCTACGGCGGCGACGTCGCCGCGCCGGTGTTCGCCGAAGTCATGTCCGGCGCGTTGCGGCTGCTTGCCATCGCACCCGACGACCTGCAGCGCGTGTCGCCCACCACCGTGGTGCAGGCGCAGGACCCGTGGTGAGCGCGCGATGAATGCACTTGGCACTACCCGCACCGCGGGCTCGGGTTACCAGATGACCCTCGGCCGACTGCTCGAAGGCATGGACGTGGCCGCGCCGCACGGCCTGCAGGTCACCGACCTCGTGCAGGACAGCCGAACGGCGACGCCAGGCAGCGTTTTTCTCGCGTGCCAGGGTCGCACGACGCATGGCCTGCTGCATGCCGCGGCCGCGGTCGAGCGGGGTGCCGTCGCGGTGCTGTGGGAGCCGGGCGCGGATCTCGAGATGCCGGCGCTGCCCGAGCGCGTCGCGGCGATCGCCATCCCGCACCTCGGTCGCCACGTCGGCGAACTGGCCGACCGGTTCTTCCGCAGCCCGTCAGCCGACCTGCGCGTAGCGGGCATCACCGGTACCAACGGCAAGACCACGACCGCGTACCTGCTGGCGCAGGCATCGGAGTTCGTTGGCCGTCACGGCTGGTACGTCGGCACGCTGGGCCACGGCGCGCCGGGCAAGGTGCAGGAGGCGGGGTTGACCACGCCGGACGCAGTGACCGTGCAGCGCCGGCTTGCGACGGCGCGCGATGCGGGTGCCTCGACCCTGGGGCTCGAGGTGTCGTCGCACGCGCTTGACCAGGATCGAGTCGCCGGAGTGCGCTTCGATACCGCCGTGTTCACGAACCTGACGCGCGATCACCTCGACTACCACGGCACGCTCGAAGCCTACGGCGCGGCGAAGGCGCGGCTCTTCCACACCGCGGGCCTGCGATGCGCCGTGATCAACGTACGCGACACATTCGGCCGCGACCTCGTCGAACGGCTCGATCCCTCGATCGAGAAGATCGTGTTCACCACGCACAACGAGGTGTGGGCAGAACGTGGCACCGGCTGGATCCGCGTGAGCGAGCTGCGTACCACGGCCTCCGGCCTGACGATCAACGTCGCGACGAGTTGGGGTTCGGGCATCCTGCGCTCGAAGCTCGTCGGCGAATTCAACGCGGAGAACCTGCTCGCGGTGCTGGGCGTGCTGCTCGGCTGGAACGTGCCGCTGCAGAAAGCACTCGCCGCGCTCGCGCTGTGCGTCGCGCCGCCCGGTCGCATGGAATCGTTCGGCGGTGGCGCGCAGCCGCTCGTGCTCGTCGATTACGCGCATTCGCCCGACGCGCTCGGCAAGGTGCTCGACGCGGCGCGCGCCCATGCCCGCGGCAAGGTCACCTGCGTGTTCGGTTGCGGCGGCGACCGCGACGCGGGCAAGCGACCGCTGATGGGCGCGATCGCCGAGGCCGGCGCGGACGTCGTGATCGTCACCGACGACAATCCGCGCACGGAGGACTCGGCCGCGATCATCGCGCAGATCGTCGCGGGCATGCGCGAGCCGGATGCGGCGCTGGTCGTGCCCGACCGCGCCGAGGCGATCCGCCACGCGCTCGACGAGTCCGGCCCGGGCGACGTCGTCGTGATCGCGGGCAAGGGCCACGAGGACTACCAGATCGTAGGCACCGAGACGCGCGCGTTCAGCGATCGCGCGTCGGTGCTTGCGGCGCTACGGCCCTCACCCCGGCCCTCTCCCGCTGCCGCGGGCGAGGGGGCAGAGCCCTCACCCGGGCCTGCTGCCGCGGGCGCGGGAGCAGACGCATGATCACGCGCGATCTCGCCACTTTCGCCCGTACCGCGGGCGGCACGCTGCACGGCGCGAACGCCGCATTCACGCGCGTGAGCAGTGACTCTCGCTCGCTCGAGCGCGGCGCCCTGTTCGTCGCGCTCGCCGGCGAGCGCTTCGACGGCCACGAATTCGTGCGTGCGGCGGCGGATCTCGGCGCCGCGGGCGCCGTCGTCAGCCGTCGCGTCGACTGCAGCCTGCCGCAGGTACAGGTCGCCGACACGCTCACCGGGCTCACCGACTTCGCGCGCGTGTGGCGCCGTTCCTTCAAGGGCAAGATCGTCGGCATCACAGGCAGCAACGGCAAGACGACGGTCAAGGAAATGACCGGCGCGATCCTCGCGCAGCTCGGGCCATGCCTGGTCACGCAGGGCAACCTCAACAACCACATCGGCGTGCCGCTCACGCTGTGCCGCCTCGACGACACGCATCGCAACGCCGTGATCGAGATGGGCGCCAACCACCAGCGCGAGATCGCGCATCTGGCGGGCATCGCCGAGCCGGACGTCGGGCTCGTGATCAACGCCGGCCCGGCGCATCTCGAGGGATTCGGCGGGATCGAGGGCGTCGCGCGCGGCAAGGGCGAGATGTTCGAAGCCCTCGGCCCGGCCGGCACTGCGGTGATCAACGCGGATGACCATTACGCGACGTACTGGCGCGGCCTCGCGAGCCGCGCGGGCCGGATCGTGACGTTCGGCATGCGCGCGCCGGCGGACGTGACGGCGAGCAACGTGCGCGACGAACTCGGCGCCGCCGGCTTCCTCACCACGTTCGAACTGGCGACGGTTGCGGGCCGGTGCACGGTCGAGCTGGCCCTCGCCGGCGCACACAACGTGATGAACGCGCTGGCGGCCACTGCAGCCACAATGGCTGCGGGCGCGGATCTCGGCGCGGTCGAGCGTGGCCTGCGCACGATGCGCCCGGTCTCGGGCCGGCTCGAGGTCCGGCAGGCGCTGCGCGGCGCGCGCCTGATCGACGACGCCTACAACGCCAATCCCGGCTCGCTGCGCGTGGGTCTTGGCGCGCTGGGCAGGATCCCCGGCGAACGCTGGCTGGTGCTCGGCGAGATGGCCGAGCTGGGCGAGGAAGGCCCTCTGCTGCACGCGGAGATGGGCGAGCTGGCGCGTGAATGCGGCGTCTCGCGCCTGCTCGCGGTCGGCGCGGGCTCGCGCCCCGCGGTCGAGGCCTTCGGTGTCGGCGCTTCATGGTTCGCGAAAGCCGAGGACGTGGTCGCGACACTGCTGCCCGAGCTGCGCGAGGGCGTGACGATCTACGTGAAGGGTTCGCGGGTGAATCGACTCGAGCGAGTCGTAGCAGCGCTCGTGCCCGGCGGCGCCACGCAGGGTGGGGGACACTAGATGCTGCGCCACGTCACTGCCTGGTTGTCCGACTATTACTCCGGGTTCCACGTCTTCCAGTACCTGACGCTGCGCGCGATCCTCGCGGCCCTGACCGCGCTCGCGATCTCGCTGCTGGTAGGGCCGCGCATGATCCGCTGGCTCGCCGAGTACCAGGTGGGCCAGCGCGTGCGCTCCGACGGACCGCAGACGCATCTGACGAAGGCCGGCACGCCGACGATGGGCGGCGCACTGATCCTCGCCGCAATCACAGCGGCGACGCTGCTGTGGGCCGATCTCTCGAACCGCTTCGTCTGGGTCGTGCTGCTGGTGACCGTGGCGTTCGGCCTGATCGGCTTCTGGGACGACTACCTCAAGCTCGTCGTCGGCAACACCCGCGGCCTCATCGCTCGCTACAAGTACTTCTGGCAGTCGGTCGCCGGGCTCGGCGCCGCGATCGCACTCTACGTGACGGCGCAGTCGCCGGCGGACACGACGCTGTACGTGCCGTTCTTCAAGCACGTGGTGGTGCCGCTCGGCTTCCTGTTCATCCCGCTCGCCTACTTCGTCATCGTCGGCTCGAGCAACGCGGTCAACCTGACCGACGGCCTCGACGGCCTCGCCATCATGCCGTCCGTGCTCGTCGCCGGCGCGCTCGGCGTGTTCGCGTACGCCTCGGGCAACGCGGTGTTCTCGAACTACCTTGGCATCCCGTACATCGCCGGCGCGGGCGAAGTGCTCGTGATCTGCGCCGCGATCTTCGGCGCGGGCCTCGGGTTCCTGTGGTTCAACACCTACCCGGCGCAGGTGTTCATGGGCGACATCGGCGCGCTCGCGCTCGGCGCGGCGCTCGGCGTGATCGCAGTGGTCGTCCGCCAGGAACTCGTGCTGTTCATCATGGGCGGCGTCTTCGTGATGGAGACGGTCTCCGTGATCCTGCAGGTGGCGTCGTTCAAGCTGCGCGGCAAGCGCATCTTCCGCATGGCGCCGATTCACCACCACTTCGAACTCAAGGGCTGGGCCGAGCCGAAGGTGATCGTCCGTTTCTGGATCATCACAGTGATCCTCGTGCTGATCGGCCTGTCGACGCTGAAACTGCGATGAGCGACACGGCATCCAACGTCGTCCCGATTGCAGCCGGCACCCGCGCGCTGGTGCTCGGCCTCGGGCGCACGGGCGTCTCGGTGGCGCGCTACCTGCAGCGCAAGGGTGTGGACGTGCGCGTCGCGGACACGCGCGCGACGCCCCCGGGCGTCGACAAGCTGCGCGCGAGCGTGCCGCAGGCCGAGCTGCGCACCGGCGCGTTCGAGTCATCGCTGCTCGACGGGGTGGCGCACGTGGTGATCTCGCCCGGTCTCTCGCTGCAGCAGCCCTTGGTGCGCGAGGCGCTCGCCCGCGGCCTGCCGGTCGTCGGCGACATCGAACTGTTCGCGCGCGAAGCCTGCGCGTCGGTGGCCGCGGTCACCGGCACCAACGGCAAGAGCACGGTCACGACGCTGGTGGCCGAACTGGCCGCGGCCGGCCGCCGCCGCACGCTGGCGGGCGGCAACCTCGGCGAACCGGCCCTCGACCTGCTGGAGCAACCGGTACCGGACCTGTACGTGCTCGAGCTCTCGAGCTTCCAGCTCGAGACCACGCAGACGCTGCGTACCGTGACCGCAACGGTGCTCAACCTCACGCCCGATCACATGGACCGGTACGGCAGCCTGGCAGAGTACGGCGCGGCCAAGGCCCGCATCTTCGACGGCTGCGACGTCGCCGTGATCAATGCCGACGACCCGTTGGTGCGCGCCATGCCGCGGCCGGGCCAGGCCGTCGTGTCATTCAGCCTCGTGTCGCGTGACGCCGACTACACGCTGGAGCATTCGCCCGAACCGATGATCGTCCGCCGCGGCGAGCCATTGCTGCCGCTGCAGTCGATGCGGCTGCAGGGCCTGCACAACGCCGCCAACGCGATGGCGGCGCTGGCAATGGTCGAGGCGCTCGGCCTGCCGCTGGCGCCCGCGCTGGAGGCGCTGTGCGCGTTCGGCGGCCTGCCGCACCGTTCGCAATGGGTAGCCGACGTCGGCGGCGTGCGTTACGTCAACGACTCCAAGGGCACCAACGTGGGCGCCACGCTCGCGGCGGTGCAGGGCATGCCCGGCCCCCTGGTCGTGATCGCGGGCGGCGATGGCAAGAACCAGGATTTCGCTGATCTTCGCGCGGCGTTCCGCGGGAAGGTGCGCCACGTCGTCCTGATCGGGCGCGATGCCGACGCGCTTGCGGAGACACTCGCGGGCATCTGCAGCACCGAGCGCGCCCTCGACATGGCGGCAGCCGTGCGCGCGGCGCAGCAGGTCGCACAGCCGGGCGACACCGTGCTGCTATCGCCCGCGTGCGCGAGCCTCGACATGTTCCGCGACTACACCCACCGCGGCGACGAGTTCGCCGCCGCCGTCAGGAGCCTCGCCGCATGAGCGCCTCCGCGTCGACCGTCAACGCGTACGCCCGCTCGACCGGCCAGTCGCGCAGCCTCGTGCTCGACCCGTGGATCATCGGCACGGTCGCCGCATTGCTGCTGATCGGCCTGGTGATGGTCGCGTCGGCTTCGATCGGCATCTCCGAGAAAGAGACGGGCGCGGCGTTCCACTACTTCGTGAAGCAGCTGATGTTCGTGGGCCTCGGTCTGGTCGCGGCAGGCATCGGCCTGGCCGTGCCGACGCGCATCTGGGACGAGCGCTCGACGTGGCTGCTGATCGGCGCCTTCGTGCTGCTCGTGCTGGTGCTGGTGCCCGGGATCGGTTACGTCGTGAACGGCTCGCGCCGCTGGATTCGCCTCGGGTTCATGAACTTCCAGGTCTCCGAGGCCGCGCGCGTGATGCTGTTGATGTACGTCTCGAGTTACGCGGTGCGCCGCGCGGACGAACTGCGCACCGACTTCAAAGGGTTCATGGTGCCGGTGGGCGTGCTCGGCGCCGCCGCCGTGCTGCTGCTGTGCGAGCCGGACTTCGGCGCGGCCACGGTGCTGCTCGCGACCGGCATCGGCGTGCTGTTCCTGGCCGGCGCGCGCGTGCTGCACCTGCTCGTGCCCGTGCTCGTCGGCTCGGTCGGGCTCGCCGCGCTGGCACTGATCTCGCCGTACCGCATGCGGCGGCTCACGGGTTTCCTCGATCCGTGGGGCGATCCTTTCGACAGCGGGTTCCAGCTCTCGCAGTCGCTGATCGCCATCGGCCGCGGCGAATGGTTCGGCGTCGGGCTCGGCGCCAGCGTGCAGAAACTGTTTTACCTGCCTGAGGCGCACACGGACTTCGTGTTCGCGGTGCTCGCCGAGGAATTCGGATTCGTCGGCGTGCTCGTGGTCGTGTCGCTGTTCGCGCTGCTGGTGACGCGCGCGCTGATGATCTCGCGCGAGGCGGCGCAGGCGGGCCAGACGTTCCAGTCGTACGTCGCCGCGTCGATCGGCATCTGGATCGGCCTGCAGGCCTTCGTGAACATCGGCGTCAACATGGGGTTGCTGCCGACGAAGGGCCTCACGCTGCCGCTGCTCTCGTACGGCGGCAGCAGCATGCTGGTCACGCTCGGCTGGCTCGGTGTGCTGCTCAGGATCAACCACGACACGCAGGCGACCGGGCGCGTGGGCAAGGTGTCGCGCACGCCGCGCGAAGGGCGCCGCGCATGACGGCCAAGGTCGCCATGGTGATGGCTGGCGGCACGGGCGGGCACGTGTTCCCCGCGCTCGCGACCGCGCGCGTGCTGCAGCGGCATGGCTACTCGATCGTCTGGCTGGGCACGCAGCAGGGCATCGAGGCACGCCTCGTGCCGGCCGCGGGCATCCCCGTCGAATGGCTCGACGTTGGCGGGCTGCGCGGCAAAGGTCTTGCGACCCTGTTCGCCGCGCCGTTCCGTCTCTTCGTAGCGATCAACCAGGCGATGCGGGCTATCGCCAAGCACCGGCCACAGGTCGTGTTGGGCGCGGGCGGCTTTGCTTCCGGTCCGGGCGGCATCGCGGCGTGGCTGCTGCGCAGGCCGCTGGTCGTGCACGAACAGAACGCCGTCGCCGGACTCACGAACCGGGTGCTCGCGCGCCTGGCGCGGCGCGTGCTGGAGGGCTTTCCGAACAGCTTCGGGCGCGGCGTGAAGGCTGAGCGCGTGGGCAATCCCGTGCGCCCCGAGATCGTCTCGATCGCGCCGCCCGCGCGCCGCATCGCGGGGCGCGAGGGTCCTGCGCGGTTGCTCGTGTTCGGTGGCAGCCAGGGCGCCGCGCGCCTCAACGCGGTGCTGCCCGCGGCCATCGCCGAACTGCCCGAGTCGCTGCGGCCGGAGGTGCTGCATCAGACGGGCAGGCACAACTTCGAGGAGACGGTGCAGGCGTATCGCGCGCGCGGCATCGAGGCAGACGTGCGCCCGTTCATCGACGACATGGCGAGCGCGTACGGCTGGGCCGACCTCGCGGTGTGCCGCTCGGGCGCGCTGACGGTCGCCGAACTCGCCGCGGCCGGCGTGCCATCGATCCTCGTGCCGTTTCCCGCCGCGGTGGACGATCACCAGACGCGCAACGCGCAGTTCGTCGTGCAGGCGGGCGGTGCGAAGCTGCTGCACGAGCGCGATCTGACGCCGGTCTCGCTGGCCGCGATGCTGCGTGCGCTGCTCGAGTCCGGCCGTCCGACGCTGCTGCGCATGGCCGAGGCCGCGCGCGCGACAGCGATCGTTGACGCTGACGAGAAGCTGGCTCTGGCCTGCCGGCAGGCGGCGGGGGAGGCGGCGTGAAAGACCGCATGCGCCGCATCAAGGTGATCCACTTCGTCGGCATCGGCGGCAGCGGCATGTCCGGCATCGCCGAGGTGCTGCTCAACCTCGGCTATGCCGTGCAGGGTTCGGACATCCGCCAGGGCGAGGCCACCGCGCGCCTGCAGCAGCT
>Ga0114939_10003058_pt1 | contig 11892 bp, 9 predicted proteins | sample AshMeaCrysSpring_FD_87196 | JGI IMG/M metagenome (GOLD analysis project Ga0114939, IMG submission 87196) | Groundwater microbial communities from Big Spring, Nevada to study Microbial Dark Matter (Phase II) - Ash Meadows Crystal Spring | ecosystem: Environmental > Aquatic > Deep subsurface >... | reverse complement strand
TGTGGGCCGGCCGCGACATCCAGATCCCCGGCGTGGAGCTGGACGGCGTCGTGAAGGCCGTCGATTACCTGCTCAACATCAATCGCGGCTATCGCCTCGACCTGGGCCGACGGGTGGTGGTCGTCGGGGGTGGGTTCGTCGCCTTCGACGCCGCGCGGACGGTGCTGCGCGTCCAGCGCGAAGAGGACGTGGCCGAACTGCAGGAACTGGCCGGCGAGGCCGACGCCCGCGTGAAAGAGGCGCTCGACTCGGCCCGCGCTGCACTCCGCGGCGGGGCCGCCGAGGTCACCATCGTCTCGCTCGAGAACTTCGACGAGATGCCGGTGCTGCGCACGACCCAGGGACACGAGGAGTTCGAGGAGGCGCAGAAGGAAGGCGTCTCCTTCGTGACGCGCCGTGGTCCCCGCCGCTTCATCGGCGAGGGGCGGTTGCGGGCCATCGAACTCCGGCGGGTGCTCGCCGTCTTCGACGAGGCCGGCCGGTTTGCCCCCACCTACGACGACACCGACATCGTCACGGTCGAGGCCGACGCGTGCATCCTCGCCATTGGCCAGAAGCCCGACCTGTCGTTTGTCGCGCCGGCCGACGGCATCGCCCTGACCCCCGGCGGCACGATCAAGGTGGACCCCGCGACACTCGCCACCTCGGCCCCGGGCATCTTCGCCGGGGGCGACGTGGCCTTCGGCCCGCGCAACCTCATCGAAGCCGTGGCCAACGGGAAGCGGGCCGCACGCTCCATCCACGAGTACCTGTCGCCCCACGAGGCGGCCGTGGCCGCGAGGCTCGAGATCGAGAAACTGCCGACGTCGCACTACCGGATGGTGGCCGGCTTCGAGCGGTGGGACCGCGAGTCGCCGCCCACGCTGGACGTGGGCCGGCGCACCGGCATCGCCGAGGTCGAGACAGGGTACGACGCGGAGGCTGCTCGCCAGCAGGCGGCGCGCTGCCTCGTCTGCCACATCCAGACGATTTACGACCCCGAGCTGTGCGTGCTCTGCAACCGCTGCGTCGACATCTGCCCGGAGTACTGCCTAGCGATCGTGCCGTTCGACACGCTCGACCTCGACGACACGACGCGGGCGGAACTGACGGCGCGCGCCGAGGCCGGCGGGCTCCCACTCGCCGCGATGATCAAAGACGACGAGCGGTGCATCCGGTGCGGGCTGTGCGCGATCCGCTGTCCCACCGACGCGATGACGATGGAGCGCTTCACCATCACCGAGCGGCTGAGCGCGGCGGCGGTGGTGTCACCAGGGCCGAACCGGCCGGCCTCGGCGCCGGTGACGGCGTGAGCGCGCGAAACCTGGTACGCCGGAAACGCCTCGAGGAATGCCATGGCTGAATCAACGGGCCCGGCCGCGACACCAGTCGGTACGAACCTCAAGACGGACGCAGGCAAGCCAGCTGAGGATCGACGCGACTTCCTGATGAAGCTCGGCATCGGCGCGGGCGCGGTGGCCATTACGGCACAGGCGGTCGCCTCGCTGCGCTCGCTCGTGCCGAACGTGTCCTACGACGCGCCCACCACGGTGAAGCTCGGGTCGGCCGTCGAGTTTCCCGACGGGCTCAAGTTCCTGCCCGACGAGCGGCTGTTCATCTTCCGCGAGGGCAAGACGTTCCACGCGGTCTCGGCGGTCTGCACGCACCTCGGGTGCACGGTGCGGGCCGAGGCGCTGTCGCAGCCGCAGACCACGGAGGTGGGCGGGGCGCCGATGCGGCTGACGCACCAGTTCGCCTGTCCGTGCCACGGCTCGACGTACTCGGGCGACGGCACCCAGACCGGGGGGCCAGCCCCCAAGCCGCTCGCGTGGTTCCGCCTGTCGGTGGCGCCCGACGACGGGCAGCTGGTGGTGGACCTGGCTGACGAGGTCGGGCACGACTTCCGCCTGACGATCGCGTGAGGTACCCATGCGCGTGTCACTGAAGCGGTCACCCGAGACGCCATCGGCTCCTGGCGTCCACCCGAAGGCCCTCTGGAGCTACGCCCCGCAGTCGGACCGCGAGGCTGGCGACGCGGTCGTCTCGAACCTGCTCCTGCACTGGTTCCCGGCGAAGGTTTACAAGCCGTCGCTCGACTGGGGCTACTCGTTCTGGCTCGGCACGGCGTCGGCGGCGCTCTTCTTCCTGCTCATCCTGTCGGGCCTGCCGCTGCTGTTCCTCTACGTGCCCTCGGTGGAGCGGGCCTACGCCTCGGTGAAGGACATCGAGTACGTCGTCACCTTCGGCTGGTGGATCCGCGCGGTGCACCGCATCGCGGCCCACCTCATGGTGGTGGCCGTGGTGCTGCACCTGGTGCGGACGTTCCTCACGGGCGCGTACAAGAACGGCACGGGCCGCGGCCAGCGGCGCGAGTGGAACTGGGTGATCGGCGTCGTGATGCTGCTGCTCACGCTGTTCCTGTCGTTCACGGGGTACCTGCTGCCGTGGGACCAGCTGGCCTACTGGGCGGTGACGGTGGGCACCAACATCGCCTCGTCGATTCCCTACGTCGGGCCGACGGTGCGCGAGCTGCTGATCGGCGGCCGCACGATCGAGCAGGCGACGCTCATCCGCTTCTACGTGCTGCATTGCATCCTGCTCCCCGGCGGGCTGGGCGTGCTGTTTGCCTACCACATGTGGCGCGTGAGAAAGGACGGCGGGCTGGCGAAGGCCGACCGCGCGGCGCTCCTCGAGACGCCGCGCGCCGAGGCCCCGGTGCCGACCAAGACCTACACGCTGCTGGGTGTGGCGCGCGGGACCTCGCCGCAGGTGACGACGCAGACGCTGGAGGCGCCGGATCTGACGGTGAACGCGGTGCCGGATCTGACGCGCCGCGCGCTGATCGTCACCCTCGGGACCTTCGCGCTCGTGAGCATCCTGGCATCGATCATCCAGTCGCCACTCGAGGAGCCGGCCAACGCGCTCGTGACGCCGAACCCGGCCAAGGCGCCCTGGTACTTCCTGTGGCTGCAGGAGATCGTCACGCTCACCACCCTGCGGATCGGGTCGTTCACGATCAATGGCGCGTTTCTGGGCGGGGTGATCCTGCCCGGTCTGCTGGTGACGGCGCTGACGTTCTGGCCGTGGCTCGACAAGTCGGCGGCCGCGGCGGCCGGAGTCTGGTTCGCGCCGGCGCGCCGCCGGCAGAACCTGGTGTTCCTGCTGGTGATGCTCGGCATCCTGATTCTGACGATCGTGGGCACTTACCTGCGGGGGCCGTACTGGAACTTCTACTGGCCATGGGAGGCCTGGCCCGAGATCCCCGCGAGGATTTGACCCATGGAGAAGCGGACGCACTCGCCCTACCCGCGGCTCGATCGGCCGGTGCTGGCCGTCATCGGCCTCGTGCTGGTCGCTTCCACTGTGTTCTTCGCGTGGAGCGACCGGCAGCACGACTACAAGTACTACCAGTACGAGTTCAAGAACCTCGTCGCCGAGAAGCTGGGCGCGGACAAGGCCGCCACGGTGCCGAGCGGGCTGCAGCAGATCTGGGTGCCGGGGTTGCGGCGGGCCGATCGCTGCACGACGTGCCACCAGGCGACCAACTGGAAGGGCTTCGAGACGGCCGAGGAGCCGTTCCGCACGCACCCGGCGGAACCGCTGAAGCACCACCCGGTGGAGCGGTACGGCTGCAGCGCGTGTCATGGCGGGCAGGGGTGGGCCATCGACACCGACGAGGCGCACGGCGAGGTGGCGCACTGGGAGGAGCCGCTGCTCGGCGAGGCGCTCGGCGAGGCCTACTCGCTCGCGGAGGACAAGAAGGCGTTCATCCAGATGAACTGCAACACCTGCCACCGCTACGACCGTGAGACGGCGGGGGCGGGCATGATCAACCACGCCAAGACGCTGGTGCAGGAGAAGGGGTGCCGCGCCTGCCACGTGATCAACGGGCGGGGCGGCACGATCGGCCCCGATCTCGACTTCGTCGGCGACAAGGCGCCCGAGCAGTACGAATACGGGCGGCTGTCGGGCCAGAAGACGGCATTCGCCTGGCACGTGGCGCACTTCAAGGATCCGCGCGCGCTCGTGCAGGAGACGGTGATGCCCAACTTCCACTTCTCGACGAAGGACGCCCAGGCGCTGGCGATGCTCGTGCTGTCGTGGAAGAAGACGGACCTGCCGGTGGCCTACAAGCCCGGCGCGCCGCGTACCGACCCGCAGACCGCGGCGGAGCGGGAGGCCGAGGAGCGGATGCGAACGGGCCCCGGCGCCTGGTTCGTGCAGACCGGGTGCTTCGTGTGCCACTCCGTCGCGGCCCTCGGCGTGAAGAGCCCGGCGCAGATCGGGCCGGATCTCTCGATCGCCGTGCAGGACACGCAGTCGCGCTTCGGCAAGACGGTGGACGACTTCATCATGAATCCCACCGGCACGATGTCGGTGGTGCTCTCGCGCCAGATCGTGCTCGACACGGAGCAGCGCAAGGTGGCGATCCAGAAACTGCGCGAGGCGTTCGCCGAGTACGAGCGCCTGAAGGCGGCGGGGCAGGACCCGCTGGCCGCCGCCCACTGACACGTTCGACTCGCGGGGGCGGGCGGTCCCGGCGCGCCCACCCCCGCATCCCCCAACAAGGCCGGGTCCCGTCACGGGAGGAGCGACAATGAGCTTCATTCGTACCCGCACCGCCGCGTGGACCACCGCCGCCGTGGTCGTCCTCGCCCTCGTGGCCGGCCGCTGCGCACCGAGCGCCCCCAAGCGGGGCGAGCGCGCAGCCGGCGGTCAGCAGTCGGACCTGGCTCAGGCCGCGGTGAAGACGTACGTCGCGCCGGGTGACCTCGACGAGTACTACTTCTTCGCGTCGGGCGGCCACTCCGGGCAGATGTACGTCTACGGCGTGCCCTCGATGAGGCATCTGTCGACCATCCCGGTGTTCACGCCGTACCCCGCCACCGGCTACGGGTTCGACGACGAGACCAAGAAGATGCTCGGCAACCTGACGTGGGGCGACGTGCACCATCCGTCGCTCTCCGAGACCAACGGCGACTACGACGGACGGTGGCTGTTCGTCAACGACATGAACGGGCGCATCGCGCGCATCGATCTCCGCGACTTCAAGACGAAGCAGATCATCGGCCCGGTGCCCAACGTGTCGGGCAACCACGGCTCGGCGTTCGTCACGCCCAACACCGAGTACTCGGTGATGGCCTCGCGCTTCTCGATTCCCTTGCCGAAGGGCCGCGCCGTCGAGGTGTCCAAGTACGCCACGGAGTACAAGGGCGTCATCACCGGGATCAAGATCGACCCGGCGTCGGGCGAGATGTCCATCGGCTGGCAGATCCTGATGCCGCCGTTCGACTACGACCTCGGTGACGCGGGCAAGAAGCTGTCGGACGGCTGGGTGTTCTTCACCTCGTACAACACCGAGCGGGCCACCGGGAAGCTCGAGGTCACCGCCTCGCAGCGCGACCGCGACTACATCGCCGCGGTGGACTGGCGCATGGCCGAGAAGCTCGCCGGCGAGGGCAAGGGCGACGTGCTCGGTGGCATCAAGGTGATCGACCCGAAGAACTTCCCCGGGCTGGTCTACTTCATGCCCTGCGGCAAGTCGCCGCACGGCGTCGATGTGGCCCCCGACGGCAAGTACATCATCGGCTCGGGCAAGCTGCAGGGCGTGACCACCGCCTTCAACTGGGAGAAGGTCCAGACCGCCATCAAGAACAAGGACTTCTCGGGCGAGGAGGACGGCATCCCCGTGCTCAAGTACGAGTCCATCAAGGACGCCGAGGTGCCCGTCGGCCTGGGCCCGCTCCACACGCAGTTCGGTCCCGACGGCCACGCGTACACGTCGCTCTTCGTCGACAGCGCCATCGCGAAGTGGAAGCTCGGCACGTGGGAGGTCGTCGACAAGGTCCCGATGTCCTACTCGATCGGCCACCTGGCGGCCGCCGAAGGCGACACGGTGAGCCCCGACGGCATGTACCTGATTGGGCTCAACAAGCTCTCCCACGGACGCCACCTGTCGGTTGGGCCGTCGCAGCCCGAGTCGAGCCAGCTCGTGGACATCTCCGAGGAGAAGATGAAGCTCCTCTACGACGCGTTCACCGAGCCCGAGCCCCACTACGCGCAGATGATCAAGGCCGACAAGATCAAGGCCATCGAGGTGTACCCGAAGGAAGAGAACAAGCACCCGCTGGCGATCTGGGATGTGAAGGACGCGGGGGTGACGCGCACGGGCAACAAGGTGCTCGTGAAGATGGTGGCGGTGCGCTCCACCTTCACGCCCACCGACTTCGAGGTGAAGCCGGGCGACGAGGTGACGGTGGCGATCACCAACATCGAGCAGACCACCGACGAGCTGCACGGCTTCGGGCTGCTCGACTACAACATCAACATCGTCGTGGATCCGGGCGAGACCAAGACGGTGACGTTCAAGGCCGACAAGGGCGGCGTGTTCCCCTACTACTGCACGAATTTCTGCTCGGCGCTCCACCAGGAGATGCAGGGCTACATGATCGTGCGGTGATCCCCGCCAGGCACGGGTCGGAGCTCATTTCACTTTCTGCACATTGCAAGAAGTGAAATGAGCTCCGACCCCGAATGGCCCTGCTGCGGCCGCGCGCCGCAACCCGCCCCCCCCGCCCGGAGACCGCCGATGCACGCCCTGTTCGAACGCTTCACGCGCCGGCTGGCCAGCCCGCTCGACCTGCTGCCGCGGGCCCTGCTCGTGATCGCGGCGGTCCTGCTGGCCGCGATCTACGTGGCTCCGCTCTGGAACCTGACCATGTTCGCCCCGCAGTACCCGGAAGGGCTGCGGCTCGACATCTACAGCTACAAACTGGAGGGCGGCAACAACGGGCAGGACATCAAGGAGATCAACGTCCTCAACCACTACATCGGGATGCGCGACCTCGTGCAGGAGGACTTCACGGAGTTCAAGTGGCTGCCGTTCGTCGTCGGGGCGATCGGCCTGCTGTACCTCAGGGCGGCCGTGCTGGGCACGCTCGGCCACTTGCTCGACGTGCTGGTGCTCAACATCTACTTCTCGGCCTTCGCGTTGTGGTCGTTCGGGTACAAGCTCTACCAGTACGGCCACAACCTGGCACCGACCGCTGCCGTGCGCGTCGACCCCTTCATGCCGCCGCTCTTCGGCTCCAAGCAGCTGGCCAACTTCGAGGTCTACTCGTACCCGCAACTCGGCTCCTACGGCATGGGGATCTCCACGCTGCTGGTACTGATTGCGGCCATCATCGCCTGGCGGGCCTCGCACGCGTCGGTGGCCGCCAGCGAGACACGGGCTCACACGGGTCGATGATGATCACCTGAGCCCCGCAGCGACCATGTCCCGCCTGCCACTGACCGCCGCCGCGCTCTGTCTGGCCGTCACGGCGTCGGCGCAGGATCACATGCAGGCGCCGGGTACCCTGGAGGGGCGGCCCGACGCACGGGCGGCGTCTCCCGTGCAGCAACTGATCGACGCCGCGCCGGCCGGCGCGACGGTTCAGGTGCCCGCCGGACGCCACACCGGCGACTTGATCATCGACAAGCCGCTCCGGCTGGTGGGAACCGGCCGACCCACGCTCGTGGGGTCGGGCGGGGGCAGCGTGGTGCGCGTCCGCGCCGATGGCGTCGCCATCGAGGGCTTCGACATCGACGGGCGCCGCGGCGGCGACCTCGGCCGCGACTCCTCCGGCATTCACGTCGCGGCCTCCGGCGTCACCATCCGCGACTGCCGGATCCGCGACGCGCTCTTCGGCATCTACCTGCGCGAGGCCAACGATGCCACGGTGGAGCGCTGCCGGATCCAGGGCATTCCCGGGCGCGATCCAGGGGAGAAGGGCTCGGCCATCCACGCCTACAACTCGCTGCGGTTCGCGTTCCTCGACAACGAGATCGTGGACGTGCGAGATGGTCTCTATCTGCAGAACTCGTCCAACGGCCTCATCCGCGGCAACCGCGTGCGGGACGTCCGGTACGGCCTGCACTACATGTTCTCCGACGACAACCTCTTCGAGGACAACACGTTCGAGAACGGGGCCGCCGGCAGCGCCATCATGTACTCCGAGCGCATCGTCTTCCGGCGCAACCGGTTCGTACACAACCGGGGGTTCGCCTCGGTGGGCCTCCTGCTCCAGCAGTGCGACGACGTGCTGGCGGAGGAGAACTTCATCGGCGACAACGCGCGCGGGATCTTCCTCGAGGGCACGTACCGCAACACGTTCCGGCGCAACATCGTCGCCGAGTCCGACATCGCCGTCGTCCTGTTCGACTCGGCCCGCCAGACCCGTTTCGAGGGCAACGTGTTCCTCGGCAACATGGCGCCGCTGCAGTTGAGCGGCAAGCGCACCGACACCGTCTTCGAGGGCAACTACTGGTCGGACAACCCCGAGCCCGACCTGGACGGCGACGGCACCACCGACCGCCCCTACCGCCTGTCGAACGTGTTCGACCACTTCCGCGGCAACCTCACCGCGGCCGATCTCTTCGTGGATGGGTTCGCCGCGGTGGCGCTGGGGGCCGCCGAGCAGGCGTTTCCGATCATCCAGCCGCCGTCCGTGATCGACCCGGTCCCGCTCGCACGGCCACTGGCGCTGCCTGGCGTGGTACCGCCTCCCGCTGCGCACGGCGGGGGCAATGCGGCCGGCCTGGCGCTGTCGGCCCTGTCGCTGGTGTCGGGCGCTGCAACCTTGGCGCGCGGCCGGCGGGGCCGGCGATCCGCGAGGATGCCGTGATCAGCTTTCGCAACTTCTCCAAACGGTACCGTGCCCAGGTTGCGGTGGACCGATTGTCGCTCGACGTGGCGGCAGGCGACGTGGTGGCGCTGCTCGGTCCCAACGGCTCCGGGAAGACCACCTCGCTCAAAGCCGCCGCGGGTCTCGTGCGCCCGAGCCACGGCGAGGTGCTGATCGGAGAACCCCCGCGGCCGTCGAGCCAGCCGGCCGCCCGGGAGGTCTGCTCGTTCCTGCCGCAACGTGTGAGCTTCCCCGACGTCCTCACGGGCATCGAGGTCGTGGAGTTCTATCGCCGGCTTCGCGGCGCCGCACCCGATCGAGGCCGGGAGGTGCTGAAGGCTGCCGCGCTCAACGGCGCGAGCGACCGGCTGGTGGGCACGTATTCGGGCGGGATGGTCCAGCGCCTCGGCCTCGCCGTGGCGATGCTGCCCAACACGCCGATCCTGCTGCTCGACGAGCCAACCGCCGCACTCGACCCCGACGGGCTCTGCACCTTCTACGGGATCGTCGAGCGTCACCGCGACGATGGCCGTACGGTGCTGTTCACCTCGCACCAACTCGGCGACGTGGAGCGCCTCGCCGACCACGTGGCGATTCTCGTCGGGGGACGGCTCATCTCGACGTTTACGGCGCACGAGCTGGCGACGCGGCTGGCCGATCGGGGCGTGATGCGGCTGCAGCTGGCCGGGCCACGGGATGGCGCGGTGGCGGCCGTTCGGCTGGTCGCACCGCGGGCCGCCTGGGCAGCCGGCGAGCTCGTGGTCCCCGGCCCCGCCGCACTGAGGCCGCGCGTGCTGGCGGCGCTGCGCGACGCCGGCGTCGAGGTAGTGTCGCTGACGGCCGAAGAGGGTCGGCTCGACAGCTTCTACCGCGAACTGCTCGAACACACGGAGACACGCCAGTGACCACCGCATCGTTTCCACTCCGGAACGCCGTGCTTGCGACCGTCGCGCTGATGGCCGGCTGCGCCAGCGGACCGCCGCCGCCAGCCGAGCTCGACACACGCAACGCCCAGTGCGCCCACTGCGGGATGGTCGTGTCCGACCGGCGCTTTGCCGCGCAGATCGCGGCGCCGGGCGAAGAGGCGCAGTTCTTCGACGACATCGGGTGCCTGACGAACTGGCTGCGGGCGCACGACGCCCCGCTCGCCCCGCAGACGATGATTTACGTGGCCGACTATCGCACGAAGGAGTGGGCGCCCGCCGACACCGCCGCCTACAGACGCGTGCCGGGCCTGCAGACCCCGATGGGATCGGAGATCGTCGCGTACGCCTCGGCCGCCTCTCGGGACGAGGACCGCAGCACCTCGACCGGCGAGGCGGTGCCGGCCAGCCGCGTGCTGGCGGATCGATGGAGGCGGGGCGATGGGCGGTGAGCGGCGCCGCCACCTCTGGCTCTTCGCCGGCCACGAGCTGCTGCTCGCGGTGCGCTCGCGCTCCACGACCATCTTCGCCATCGTCTTCGCCGCCCTGTCGCTCGGCGTCGGCTTGTCGGGGTACATCCTGACCGGCGGCCGGGGCATGCAGGACTTCGCCCGCACGGCCGTGTCCCTGGTGCAGCTGGTGCTGCTGCTCGTGCCGCTGACGGCACTGGTGGTGGGCGTGCTCGCGCTGACGCCGGAGAGGGGGACCTCGGAGCTGATCTTCGCGCAGCCGGTCTCGCGCGGCACGATCCTGATCGGCCGCCTGCTGGGGCTGCTGCAGGCGCTCGGCGGGGCACAGCTCATCGGGTTCGGCGCTGCGGGCCTGGCGCTCTACGCGCAGGCGGGTCAGGAGGGCATCGGCGGCTTCGCGCTCCTCGTGGCCGGGTCCCTCGCGCTCACCGCGATCTTCCTCGGCATCGCGGCGCTCGTGGCCGCCGCCAACGTGGGCCGGCGCGCCCGCGCGCTGGCCCTGGCGCTCGTCATCTGGTTCGGCGCGGTGGTGCTGTTCGATGTCGCCGCGCTGGGGATTGCCTCGATGCTGCGCTCGGGCCACGCCTCCCGCCTGCTGGTCGGCGCCGTGCTCGTCAACCCCGTGGACGCCGTTCGGACGGGCACCCTCCTCGGCATCGAGGGTGATGCGGCGTTCGGGGCGGCCTCGCTGGCGTTCTTCCGGATCGCGGGCAGCCGCAGCACCGCGAGCCTGCTGCTCCTGGCCTCCGTGCTGCTGTGGATCGTGGTGCCCCCCACGCTGGCCGTCTGGCGGTTGCGCTCAGCCGACCTGTGAGCCCAAGAAACGGTGAGTGTCACCCTTTGGGGTGGTAGTCTGTTTCGTCATGGTCCTGGTGAACCCCCTCGACGCCGCCTGGCTGTACGTGGAATCGCACGAGACGCCGATGCACGTGGCGAGCCTGCAGATCTTCTCGCCGCCCGCCGGCGCGCCGGAGGACTACGTCGGGCAACTGGTGGCGGAGTTCAAGAAGACGCGCGACGTCGCCCCGCCGTTCAACCGCAAGCTCGCCGGCGGCGTGCTGTCCTCGCTCGTTCACGCGTGGACGGACACCGCCGAGGTGGACCTCGACTACCACGTGCGGCACTCCGCCCTGCCCCGGCCCGGCGGCGAGCGCGAGCTCGGCATCCTCGTCTCGCGCCTGCACGGCCACGCGCTCGAGCGCCACCGGCCGCTCTGGGAAGCGCACTTCATCGAGGGGCTGGAGGGCAACCGGTTCGCCGTCTACGTCAAGATGCACCACTCGCTCATCGACGGCGTGAGCGGGATGCGCCTGCTGCAGCGGAAGATGACCACCGACGCGGCCGCGCGAGGGCTGCCGCCGCCGTGGGGCTGCGGTGCCGTCGAGGAACACGGCGGGGCCCCGGCCGAGCACGGTGCCGGGGCAGGCGGGGAGGCCTCCGGCGCGATGACGCTGGGCGATCTGTTGCGCGAGCAACTGTCTGCCGTGCCGAACGTCGCCGGCGCGCTGCTGGAGCTGGCGAGCGCCGGCTTCCAGCTCGACGACCCGCTGATCGCCCCGCTCACCTGTCCCACCGCGGTGATCAACGGCCGCATCACCGCGCAGCGCCGGTTCGCGAGGCAGACCGTGCGCCTGTCGGACGTCAAGGAGCTCGCCAAGGCGGCCGACTGCACGGTGAACGACATCGTCCTCGCCGTGTGCGCGGGGGCGCTGCGGCGGTTCCTGGAGGAGGCCGGGGCGCTGCCCGACCAGTCGCTCACCGCGGGCCTGCCGGTCAACGTGCGGCCGGCCGACGACGAGGAGACGGGCACGGCCATCACGTTCATCTGCGCCAACCTCGGCACCGACATCGCCG
>Ga0114939_10003057_pt1 | contig 11895 bp, 12 predicted proteins | sample AshMeaCrysSpring_FD_87196 | JGI IMG/M metagenome (GOLD analysis project Ga0114939, IMG submission 87196) | Groundwater microbial communities from Big Spring, Nevada to study Microbial Dark Matter (Phase II) - Ash Meadows Crystal Spring | ecosystem: Environmental > Aquatic > Deep subsurface >... | reverse complement strand
GATAAGTAGTAAAAGACCCTCCTGCTATCACATTCCCATTACTTTGTAATACTAGATTATTAACCGTACCATTAAACCCTGTTCCTATATTAAAGCTTGAATCTCTTGTTCCATCACTATTCAATCTAATTATTCTATTAGCAGCGACTCCCTGATATGTGCTAAACTGCCCCCCTAATATCACCTTTCCATCAGCTTGGATTGAAATGGCTCTAACAGTATTATTAAACCCTGTTCCTATGTTAAAGCTTGAATCTCTTGTTCCATCACTATTCAATCTAATTATTCTATTAGCAGCGACTCCCTGATATGTGCTAAACTGCCCCCCTAATATCACTTTACCATCTGTTTGAATTGCTGAACCCAAGACATTACTATTAAATCCTAATCCTATATTAAAGCTATTATCTATACTTCCATCACTATTTAATCTGATTATTCTATTAGCGGCGACTCCCTGATATGTCGTAAAATGACCTCCGACTATTACCTTACCATCAGTTTGATTAGAGATTGTTCGTACAATATTATTAAATCCAAGCGAAGGAGATACATCAAACACAACATTTCTATCTCCTGAAGCTAATAGTATAGCATTCCCAGCATTATCTGATGCCAAGGTTTCCTTGCTGAGTACTACTTTGGCTACTATCTCAGAACCAGCATCTTCTGGATTTACAGTATATGAGAGACCTCTTCCAACTTCAGTTTCTATACCTCCTGATACTGTATACCATATTATATCTTCTGGATTTAAATTCAATCCAAGAGAACCTAAAATTGCATTTAGGGTATTTCCCACCACATTAAATCCACTTATTTCCAAGGTTATATCCATTGGATTAATGGCAACTAAAACCCCTAATTGAGATTTGTCTGCCCATAAACTTATTTTATTGATTGTAGGATTCAACCCTACCTTATATCCTCCTCAATTTGGGTCTCTTGGTATGGCACCTATATAATCTGGGACTAATAACCTTAAATCTACTTTTCCGGCACAATTTGTTGTTCCATTTTCTACTGTCTCCTGCCCTGTATCACAAATTTCTAAATAAGTTCCTGTAAGAATTCCAGCAGGATAACTACCATTATTAATATAATATTGCTCCAATGCTTTTTGAATTGTATTTATACCTGAGAATCTACTAGCATTATTAGATTTCGCTAGATCCCTAAAGGCACTGAAAGCTACAATGACAACAACTGACAATGTAGCTATAATTGCTATTGCTAGCATTAACTCAAATAAAGTAAATCCTTGTCTATTTTTCTTTTGATTTTTATTTATTAGATTTTTTATAAAATTTTGCATAATTCTTTTATTATTATTTTTATTATAACATATTATATAATTATTTAATATATGTGGATAACTTTTTATATTTTCTTATCAAATTAATATACTGAACTGTTGCTCTATAAATTCTCTTTATTCTACTAGGTTCTATGATTAATCTCCATAACCATTCTAAACCAATTTTTTGAAATACAATAGGAGCTCTAACTTTCTTACTCACAAAGAAGTCTAATGTCCCTCCAAAACAAAAAATTACTGCTTTAGCATTCTTTGATACGAGAAAATTCTTTAAGTTTTTAGCAAATATTTCTTGTTTGGGAGGTGATATTGCTAATACTATTATTTCTGCCTTAGATTGATATATCTCTTCAAATAAATTTTTATCTTCCTTATCAATATGATTATAATATTGTCCCACTAATTCGACACTAGGATATTCTTTATTGATTTTGATTTTACTTTGATTCGAAACTTGTTCTGAGCCTCCTACCAGATATAATTTTCTTTTTTGCTCATTAGCTATCTCTAGTATGTCTATAAATAAATCCGATCCACTTATTTTCTCTGGGAAAGCTTTATATAATACAGGGTTTCTACTAAGAACATAGAACAAAGATTTTATCAGAGATATGTCATTATTAAGATATAATCCAGCCAATAATATACCGACTCCATCGGCAATGGAAATATCAGCTTCATCAAGTGATACATAAAACTCAGTATTTTCTTCTGCCATTACTATAAATTCTGAGTATGGAGTAACCACATAATATACATAATCCTCATTCAACATCGATCGAAGATTATTAAGTAAAATCTCTTTAGCAAAGGGTTGTATGCCAACTTTACCAATATACACCTTCATATTTTATTTAGATTTAACCTTAATAGCAAATGAGGCTGATATATCTACCTTTTGTAAATCCTTGTTTATTAATGGATCATTATTTTTGAAAAATCTTTCATCAAAACTTTTAGAATTTGTATTTTGGTATAAAACACCTAGTGGAAATTTATCTCCATCATCTATTTCCATAGATTTTATCAAAGCTTGTGTTTTATCTTGTGGATTATATCCAATATCCTCCAAATTATAACTTTTAGTTGAATAAAAACTATATGTATTTATATAATTATAAGTAACACATGGTTGATAAGCATTTACAAAAGAAAAACCTCTATGAAGAATCGCCTGTTTGATCATTTGGGTTAAATGTTTGGTATTTCCAGCAAATCCTGATGCAACAAATGTAGCATTGGCACTAATTGCTAACATCGATGGATTTAGAGGAGTCTCGACTATTTCGGCAATACTCGTACCTGATCTATAATTTTTATCTGATGTAGAGGAATTCTGACCTTTGGTGAGTCCATATAATTGATTATTGTGTAAAAGCACTGTAATGTCTATATCTCTCTTAGCACCATGTATAAAATGCTGAAGTCCTTCAGATAATAATCCTCCGTCTCCACCTATAACAATTACATGTAATTTATGATTAGCTAATTTTACACCTTCTGCTATAGGAATTGATCTTCCATGTAATCCATTAAAATGATTGTAAGGTAACCAATAAGGCATTTTCCCTGAACAACCTATATCACCAACAAGTACCACATTATATGCTGGTATTTCTAATTCAGTAATAGCATTTTTTAGGGATACCCAAATTCCAAAGTTTCCACATCCAGGACACCAGTTTGGTTTATCCTGTGTATTATATTTCGCAATATCCTTTTCCTGTGACTTGATTTTCTTCATATACTTTATTTTTATAATAATTTTTTATTGATAAATCTAACAATTTCTTCTGGATAAAAAGGTTCTCCATTATATTTTAATAAATGCTCATCTGCCAAAAATCCTATCTTCTCTTTTAATAAACCTGCAAATTGACCAGTAAAGTTATTTTCTACAATAACTACTTTATTAAGTTTCTCCAATATAGGTAATAGCTTCCTTTCATCTAATGGATATAAATAGATAAAGTGAATTACATTAATAGAAATCTCTTGTTCCTCCAAAATTCTACCTGCTTCAATACAAACATTTTTGTTAGATCCCCAACAGATTATTGTGATATCTGTGATATCTTTTCCATAAATAATTGGCTTAGGTATTTCTGGTAAAATTGATTTCTCCTTTGACATTCTTTTATTCATTTGTTCTATTCTATTGTCCGGGTCTTCACAAATTTGACTTAATTGATTATGTTCATCTGATGTTGAACCTGTAATTAGCCCAACTGTTCCAGGTAACACCCTTGGGGATACCCCATCTTTAGCTAATTCATACCTTCTATATTCATCTGTTCCCAATTCTTTAGCTGATTTTATAATCAAACCTCTCTCTACGAAGATTTTATCCAACTCAAAATCTTCAAATATCATCTTGGAATTCGACAAATATTCATCTGATAAAATAATTACTGGTAATTGATATTTCTCTGCCAAATTAAAAGCTCTTTGAGTATGATAAAAAGCCTCTTCTGAGTCTCCAGGAGCAACAACTAGCCTTGGGAATTCTCCTTGTGATGAATGTAATACAAATCTTAAATCTGATTGTTCTGTTTTTGTAGGCAACCCAGTACTAGGACCTCCTCTCATTGCATTCAAAACAACCAATGGTGTCTCAGACATACCAGAAAAACCTATAGTCTCTGTCATTAAAGAGAAACCTCCACCAGAAGTCATTGTCATAGATCTTACTCCAGAATATGATGCCCCTATTGTCATATTGACGGCTGAGATTTCATCTTCTGCTTGTAAACACAAAATATTATGCTTTTCTGATAATTTATTTAATGCTTCAAAAGTTGGGGTTGCAGGTGTCATAGGGTAAGCTGAGACAAAACTAACTCCAGCCTTCACAGCTCCTAGTGCTATAGCATCTGATCCTGTTAATAGAATATGATTGATATCATTCTTAAGTTTAGGATGAAATATTTTAGGTACTTTAGAATAATTATCTTTGATAAAGTTATAGCCATCTGCCAAGGCTCTAAGATTATTGTCTAAAATTTTCTCTGATTTTTTTTTATATTTTTGGGTCAAAATGGTATTCATAAAAGATATATCTAATTTTAATACCGATAACAAAGCTCCTATTCCAATAGTGTTGATATAGAAATTAGTTTTTTCTATATTCTTAGAAAGTTCAGATAAAGGTATTCCAACTGGATAAAATTTTTGTTTAAAATTTGGTTTAGATAAAAAGCTTTCTTTTACTACAACACTATTATAAATCAAAATACTGTTAGTAACCAAGTTATGTTTATGTAATTCAATAGAGTCTTTATCTAAAGCGATTAATATATTAATTTTCTGATCGGCATTTTTGACTTTCTCATCTGATACCCTTATCATAGATGCATTTGGTCCACCTTTAATCAAACTCGCATAATCTTTCCAATTAAAAGTATACAGCCCCATATTATAAAAATATTCTTCAATTATAGAGCCCATACTCAAGACCCCTTGCCCTGCTTTTCCAGCCACTGTAATCTGAATCTGATTTTTTATTTGCATAGTTTTTAGTATTAATTACTTTAATATTGATATTTATATTATACTATAAATATATTATTTTTTCTATAAAAAAGAGTTAGTTTTTATCCTAACTCTCTTTTTATTTATATCTCCTGTAATTTTTATCTTGGTCCTAATGGAGTGGTTTGATCTATCAAAAATCCATACTCCAATACATCGTCTGTTACGGCACCTATCACATCCATTGCTTCTGGAGAAAGACCAGAAACTCTATCTGTAAATATAGCTGGGCCTGCTTCTATAACTGAGGCAACTACACTTCTACCTATTTTGGGGTTAGTAACTAAAACTTTTTTATTCACATGCCAAGCCCTTGATGCAGAAGTATTAGGAATTGTAGAGGTAAATGGTCTTGGTCTCCAAGCTATATTTTGATACTTATATACAAATACAAGCTCTTCTCCATTATTTGCATTAATTGGTCCAGTCATAACTATGTTAGGGCTAGAATTAGAATTTTTGAAATTTGAACCAGCATCATATCCCCTTGCTTCTACTTTTAAGGTAGTCTCATTTATTTTGGAATATGCTATAAGTTCTGTTCCTATCTTAACATAACCTGTTGATGGGAATTGACTAGCATTATGAACCAAAATTTGACCATCTGATGAACTTAAATTAGCTCTTAGGGATGTTCTTGCTTCATACCAATTTACATAATTCCATCTCATTGTAATATAATATTTTTCAGATTCTACTCCACCAGGAGCTATTGAACTAGCTCTACTACCAGCTGGACAAGGTATACTAAAGGCTCCACCACTTGTTAATAATCCATTTTGTAAATCTGCTCTAGTACCTGAATTTGCATAGTGTTGTTCTGGGGTTTCATTACAATTTACAGGTAAATGTTGTTCCCTAGCTGTTTTTCCTGTTGTTGCTGGAATTTGATATCCCTGCAAACTTGCCGTCATCACATCACCTAACACTTCTCCAAGAGGATGTAGAGCTATTTGATCGTCTGATGCTGATTTTACATTTTCCCATCTATATCCTAATGCCAAAAATATTTTATCACTACCAATTGGTCTTCTTTTACCATTTTCTATCAAATATACTGATGTTCGATCTGCCACTAGAGAACCATTATTAAATCCTAAAGCTCCATTTTTAGGATAATTATCGATAACTCTAGGTTGTAATTCTAGAACTTCTTTCCAACTATATCCATAAGAATTAAAAATATCAGGACTCAAAATATGTTTTAACTGACCATCTTTAACTACATATATATTAGGTGAACCATAAGCTTTTACAATACTATTTTCTGCATAAGTTTTTAATCTACCGAATGCAGAACCTTCAGCAATTATTGATAACTCATAATCTGTTGCTCTTCTCACTTGATTCCAATTAAGCCCATAACTTTCAAATATTTCTGGAGAGCCTATCGGTAACCTTTGGTTATTTTGCATCAAAAACACACTTTTATCGCTAGATATCAACAGTCCATCTGGATAATATTGATTTTCTCCTGTTGGAAAAGAATCTATGACAGCTTGACTAACTTGTATGGCTGAGCTCCATCTATATCTTGCCTCAAAGATTAAAGGAGATGGAATATATCTTTTTTGACCTTTCTCTAAAACATACATATGTCCAGTTGGTCCATAAATAAGACTTCCATCTGGATAATTACTACTTGCTGTTAGCATCTCTCCAACTGGATGAGGCTCTATTTCTTGATCAGATACGGATATTACATTTTCCCACTTATAACCTTTCCCCAAAAAAGTCTCTCCAGAATCAATTGGTCTTCTAGTAGTATTGGATACTACAAATACACTTCCACCATAAGATAAAAGAGAACCTTCTCTAAATTGCATTTTGGGACCTGTCGGAATGGCATCCAAATCAGCTTGAGTTGTAACCACTAGATCTTCCCATCGAAACTGTGATATCAACATCTGTGGAGATTCAATATGTCTTTTAAGACCATTCTCTATATAATAAACTTTCGGATCATTTATTGACTTTACCAACAACCCATTTGGGATTTCCACTGCTCTTGCATAGACTGGTAATGTCAATAAACCCACCAGTAATATTTTATACAATAATTTATTTTTAAACATATATATTAATTATTTTAACTTTATATTATTCTTTAAAACAGATACTAAATAGTTAACCGCTCCCACAAATACCAACAATAGCCCAACTACAATTAAGATTGGTACGATTATTATCTCAAATACCTTTATTATAAGTGATAATAATAATAGTACAGCTCCTAATATCATGAAAAATTTAGGTCCCAATTGTGTGTATATTTTTTGATAATTGTTTGATTCTTTGTCTACAATTTTTACCTTCATAAACGATTATTCTTTAATAATTTCTATTGTATTAATTTTAACATCTTCAAGTGGTAAATCATTAGAATCAACCTCTACACTTTCAATTTTCTCTGCAACCTCTAATCCTTCAATCACTTTTCCAAAATTAGTGTGAGCACCATCCAACCAAGGTGTGGATTCTGCAGTTACTATGAAGAACTGTGAACCATTGGTATTCTTACCTGAATTTGCCATGGCAATACTCCCTTTTACTAACTTTTCGTCGTTAAATTCATCATCAAATTCAAAGTCTGGACCTCCTGTCCCAAACAAAGCTTTTTTGCTTGGATCTTTTGTAAGAGGATCTCCTCCCTGAATCATAAATCCTTTGATTACTCTATGAAAAAGAATTCCATCATAATATTTCTCTTTCACAAAATCCATTATGTATCCTACTGTTTTAGGTGATTTATCTCTAAACAACTCAATTGTTATATCTCCTTTAGTTGTCTTCATTTTAATTATAGGGTTTGTTCCATCAGTCATATTATTATCTTTAGTAGTATTATTATCTTTTATATCACTTATGCTAGCTTCTAATTTGGTTTCATCTTTCAACTCAGATTGATTATTAATAAACTGAGAGATTCCAAAGCCTACCAGAGCAAATCCAATAAAAAAGTATATATATTGTTTCATAAAATTTAATATTATCTATTACAAATTATAATTTAATTATATCAAATTTTATAGAATTAATAAATCATTTTTTCAAAAGTTTTGTTACCTTCTCTTTTTGTATAACATTTTTCTGGCAATAAGATATAAAATATTGTACCTTGGTTTTCTTTAGATGAAAACCATATATCACCATGAATTTCTTTCAAAATTGATTTTACCAAATATAGTCCTAATCCTGTTCCATCGGTATCAATATCATAAACATTATCTGCTCTAAATAATTTGGTAAAGATCTTATCTTTTTGTTTTTCTGGGATTCCTATTCCTGTATCTTTGACTTCCAACAAAATGTTATTTGTTTTAATAGATTTGTCCTTAAAAGACACTTCTTTCTTGATAGATAATTTAACAGCAACCTCTCCACCTGATGGAGTGTACTTTATCGCATTAGAAATTATATTCTGAAAAACAACCCTAAGCAAAACTTCATCCCCAATATATGTCTCTGGAATGTCTTTATCAACATTTACAGTAAAATTAATGTTACTGTCTTTAATTATACCTATAAATTCCAATTTAAGCTCTTTAATCATTTGTCTCAAATTAAATTCTGATGGTGTAATAGCAAAGGTACCCAACTCTAATCGAGAAACATTCAATAAAGAGTTTACCAGATTAACCATTCTACCCGTAGATTTTTGTATTTCTTGTAAGAATTCTTTATGTTCATCTTGTAACTCATCTAATAATAAATCCGAATACCATCTAATTGAAGTCAATGGTGTCTTTAGTTGATGAGAAGCTAGTGAAACAAACTCTGTCTTCACCTTATCAACTTCTACTTCCTGTGTTATATCTGTTACTATTCCAAACATATATGTTTTATCTTCTACCATATGATACATTCCTTTGATTCTTAGATACCTTCTTTTATCCTTATTAGGAAAAGATATCTCCCGACAAAACGAAATTTTCTTTTTCAAAGAAATTTTTATTGCTTCTGAAATTTTATCTAATTCCTCCTGCGGTATGATTTTAGCGAAATCTTCCCATGTGATTTTATTATAATAATTTCTAGTAGGGATACCTAAAATATTATAAACTAATCTATCACACACAAAATTTTGATTAGCTACATCAAAATTCCATGTTCCTATTCCCCCAGCTTCAGTAGACAATCTAAATCTCTCTGTTATGAAATTTTTTTCTTGTTTTTCTAATTGATAATCCTCTAATATATTTATTATTGCTAATTGTGAATCCTTAATATTAGTCAATTTATTTTTTAAACTAGTATTCTCTTTAAGAAGCAATTCCATTTCTTTGGGTTTATGACTCATATTTTTCTAATTTAGCTTTTAATCTATTTATCTCCTTTTTTAACTCTATCATTTTAAGCTCCCTTCCTATCATAAGATGATTTAACCTCTCTAACTCTTTTAAATTTGATTCTAAAGTCTCAATCACCTTCAACTCTTCCGTAATATCCCTACATACTATAAAAATGAAATTTAAATCTATATCATAATTAAAAAATAGTTCCAAATTTAATATTTCTTGTTTCCCAACAAATCTTATTTTTAAACTATTTAATTTATCATTCTTAAAAACATTTCTATCTTTGACAGGTGACTTATCTTCAATAAAGTCTAAGATATCTTTGTTTAATAATTCACTTCTTTTATACATAGTAATTTCAGAGAAATGTTCATTTACATCTATTATATTTAGAGTCTTAGCATCTATTATTAATACAGATATTGCTTTTGTATTAAAAAATTGACAACTATCTTGGATCTCTTGTAAACTAGTGTGTTTATACATATTTTTATAAGGTTACTTCTATTTTAATTTTAAGTTCGGCCAAGGGAGCAACTGTAATGATCCTATTATTTTGTATAGCCACCTTATATCCCGTGCTATATGGCTTTGTTACTAAAGGATCTTTGGGTAACTCTACAAAATAAGCATCATAGTTTACAATCTCACCAAGATATAATAGTCCATTATCTTCACATATTTTTTTATCTACCTCAGAACAAATTTCTTTAAAATTACTATTGATACCTTCAGGGAATCTATTATTTGTAATATTATAGGCATACAATACCTGTGCTATATTGAGTATCTCAGATTTTCTTTCACTATTCCTAATTACTGGAAGATATTCTGCTATTTGTTTTTGCACAAAAATAACATATATAATCATAACCATAACAGCTATACTAAGTACCATTTCTAGGTAAGTGAATCCTTTTTTCTTTTTTTGATTCTTTCTTTTCATATGATTTGATTTATTATTATAAAAATTATCTTCCATATCTTATCCTACGAGCTTCAAACGACTTCAGATGCATCAAGAGCTCTATCATAGATTCTAATTGAATATATGTCACCTATGATAGGTCGAAATGGACTATCTCTAAAATCGCCAAAAGATGTGGTAGTAGAAAAATTAGCAGGAGTAATGGATAATGGTTGGCTTACTCTCTCTACCCCATCAACATAAGCTATTTGAGTAGCTCCATCCCATGTAAGGACTATATGCCTAATGGTTGTAGCATCTGTAATTATTCCTGTACCCATATTTTGCCAATTACCATTGAAGGTAGCAAAAATCTCTCTATCGGCTATAGGTTGTGAAGGACCGGCATATCCAATTCCCATATAGGCACTCCCTATAAAGTTGCTAGAACTATTATTGTGTAATACATAACCAAATCCTATATTAGAGCTAAGAGAAGGAACTGCCTTTACCCAAACCTCATAAGTTTGATTAGAATTTGCTGTAATTGGAGAAGTAAAAGTCCCCCTATCGTCTACTCCATCAAATACTAGCGAACCCTGATTGAGTGAACTATAGCCAATTCCATTTAGCAAAGTACCATTATTATTCAAAGGGTTTACCAAATTTGTCCAGGTTGTACCAGTTCCAGGGTATGAGGCTGTCTCACCTGCATCAAGATTTACTACCAAACCATTGGTTACTATATTACTACTTGCCACAAAATCTATTACTCTTTTCCAAGATGTCACTTCCACTACAGTACCTATACTAACCGTACCTAAAAATCTTTGAACAAAATCATCTTTATTTATTCTAATTTCTAATCTTTTTTCTGTAGATGAATTATCAATAACACTGTAAGTACATGTACCAGAGACTACATCTGTAGCTGTATAACCAGTATTTCCAAAAATAATCAACAAAATATCTTCTCTACAATTAACAGCATCTGATTCTATAATGACTTGTGTATTACTGGAATAATTTCTATAAATCGACTCAAAGCTAATATTAAACAAAGTCAAACTAATACCCAGAGTAACTGTCATTAGTATCAAAACTGTCATTAGTGTTATATATCCTTTTTTCATAATGTTAGAGTGTTTTATCAAAATTTAATTGGTATTTGAGAGTCTGTCTACTATTTGTTAGATAGGTTGCATCCAAATTGACCCTAATAGAATCATTCCCAACTGAACCTTTATTCTCAAAATCTAAATTTGTAACTGTAATCTCATCAATGTGTAATGGAATAACCCCATTTACACTGTTCTCAACCAAAATACCAGACTGTAATTCATAAGTATAAGTAACTCCTCCACTAACCAATACCAAACTAGCCTGACTAGCATTAGGTAGAGGAGCTGTAATACTGGTAGCTGTATCTATCCTATGAGAAATATGTTGAAGGGAAGCATCCATTCCCATTTGGACTTGATTAATAGCCAAAGTCTTCTCTCTCATTGTGATACTCGTAATATAAACTTGAGATAAAGCTAATGTTACTACCCCAATCAAAGAAACCCCCAAGATTACTTCCAATAATGATACTCCCTTCTTTTTTTTCATTATGGTATTATTAAACTAGCTGATTTGGTTGTATTGTCACTGAATACCAGAGTAAAGCTAAGAGTGCTTCCAGCTGGTACTGCCTGTCTGAATTCAAAATTAAGCGGCATTTCGGAATCTATAACAACATTTGTTGTATCAGCATTATAAGGAGATGTAACATTTTGACTCCCAAGAATACTACTCCCATTAAGATACGGTCTTCTGAATCGAACTGATGGCGAGGAACT
>Ga0114939_10003056_pt1 | contig 11896 bp, 11 predicted proteins | sample AshMeaCrysSpring_FD_87196 | JGI IMG/M metagenome (GOLD analysis project Ga0114939, IMG submission 87196) | Groundwater microbial communities from Big Spring, Nevada to study Microbial Dark Matter (Phase II) - Ash Meadows Crystal Spring | ecosystem: Environmental > Aquatic > Deep subsurface >... | reverse complement strand
TCGCCGTCCTTCGATTCGGCGATGACGTTGCTGGTGGTGGCGTTGCCGCGGAAGGTATCGGTCTTCAGCCGCATTACCAGCCCCGGCGTGGCGGCCAGCTGTTGGCCGACGGCCTGCGTGACACCCGTGACGCCGATGTTCAGCGTGAAGGTGGAGCCGAGCGTGCCGTTCAGGGGGCCAGCGGCGTTGTTGTAGATGATGACGCCAACCGCACCGGCGTTGAACGCATTGGTCGCCTTGATGGCAAACGTGCAAGCCCCGCGGCTGATCAGCGCGATGTTGCCGGCGGGGAAGCCGGCGAAGTCTGCCGCCTCACAGCCTGGCGTCGCGTCGGCGGGCGGCGCCACCAGGGCCGTCACCGGGGCGGTGACATCACCGCTGCCGGAGTACGACATGATGTTGTTGGCGACTGAGCCCGCTGGCGCTGGCGATACCTGCTCTAGCACGGCGGGCGACAGCGAAATGAAGGTCTGGAACTGGAATTCCTGAACCGTGACGTTGTATCCGGCGTCCCGAAACACCTTCGCCGCGTAGTCTGCAGATTGGTTGTAGCCCGGCGAGCCGGAAACGCGTGTGCCGTTGTTGGCATCGGCAATCGCCTGCAACGCCGCCTGGTGCGAGCGCACGCCCTCGAGCGTGACGCACTCAAGTAGCTTGGCATGGGTGTTGTTGTTGCGGCTGCTGCATGCGGCCGAAGCGCCGACCGCACTGGGCCGCTCGGTGGGTGCCGAGTCATCGCCACCGCCGCAGGCAGCCAGCAGAAGCACCGTGGAAATAGATGCACAGAGCCAGCCGCGAGCGAGGCGCGCAGCGGGTTCATGCGTGGTTGTGTACGTCATCTGCTTGTCTCCTTCGGATTGAAATGCCGAATGAAGTTCGGCGGGTCCGGCGCCATGATGCGGCCAGTAGGGCGGGACGTGACCAAAGGCTATGGCGGAATGGGTTGCACTCGCACGAGGGTTTCTATGGATGGCCGAACGGATTCCGCGATGTGTGTTCGTGGGTGATGTGTTCTGGCGGCTTGTGCCCGCCGGCGGTTCCATCGACGCGCGTAGCCGTGGATCCGAATCAGGGTTCGCTGCGCATGGGGCACCACGCTCGACTTGCGCGAGATTCGCACCAGTCCGCCGCTGGATGTCGAGGCCTCCTGCTGCGACGTGGTGACGGCGCGGCAGCAGGGCGACACCAAGATCCGCGAGGCCGAGGGTTGCGCCCGGGGCGCCACCAACAAGGCGGTGGGCGAGGCCTCCGCCATTCGTCAGGACGTCCTGACCCGGAGCAATTACTTCATCCGGACCCCGCGGAAGGAAGCGGCCGACTTCCCGAGCTACCGGACCAAACACCAGCGCAATCCCGAGCTGTTCACGAAGCGGTTGCTGGCCGAGACGTCCACCTTCGGCGCCGAGCGGCGCTCGAACCTGTTCGTCGGCGACGCGGTGCTGGGCCCAGGCTCCCCTGCGAACCGGTGGCTCGGCACCGGTGTTTTCTCGGTGGCGGAGCCGGCCGGGCGTCGGCTATGGTTTCGGGCCCGGTCGCCGGCTCGCACCGCCGCGCGCAGTGGCCGGCCCCATAACCTGGAGCGATCAATATGAAGAAGACCCTTGTCGCGCTGGCCGCTGCCGGTGTCCTGTCGCTGGGCGCGCACGCGGCCCGGCCGCCGCAGTACTTCGTCGATGAAGCCAAGCTGCCGTTCGCTGAACTTCCCGGCCTGCCGTCGCAGCGCCTGTGGGGCGTGCTCGGTGGCGCCGGCTACCGAATCGAGGTGCCGTCGAATTGGAATGGCAAGCTCGTGCTATGGGCCCACGGCTATCGCGGTGACCCGAGTACCGACCCCAGGGCGCTCGAGTTGACGGTGGACGACCACCCGCTGCGCGCCTTCCTGCTCGCCCAGGGCTACGCATGGGCCGCTTCGAGCTACAGCAAGAACGCCTACGACCCGGCGCAGGGGGCGAAGGACACGCACACGCTGACGACGTTCTTCAACGGCCGGTTCGGGCGGCCGGCCAGGACCTACATCACCGGCGCCTCGATGGGCGGCCACGTCACCGGCATCGTCGCCGAGCAATGGCCGGGCATCTACGACGGCGCGATGCCGGTGTGCGGCGTGCTCGGCGACTACGAGCTGTTCGACTTCTTCCTCGACTTCAACGTTGCGGCGCAGACGCTGTCGGGCCAGAACCAGTTGTTTCCGTATGGACCCGACTACCTGACGGCCACCGTGCCGGCGACCAAGGCCGCGCTGGGACCTGCGTTTCCCTATGCGCTCAACGCGGCCGGACAAGACCTGAAGGCATTGACGCAGTTGCGCAGCGGTGGCGTACGGCCGGTTTTCGACCAGGGTTGGAGCTTCTGGAACGGCGTGGCCGGCGACTTCCTGTTCGGACTTGGCGTCGGCAACGGGACGCTGCCGCGCCAGCCGGGCTTCGCGCTGGAGAACTCGGACGTGGTCTACCAGTTCGACACGGACCCCGCGCTCTCGGCCGCCGAAAGCCTGTTCAACCAGACGGTGCAGCGTGTGAGCGCCGATCCGCAGGCGCGGCGCCGCAATGGCATCGCGAACGTGCCCCGCACCACCGGAGACCTGAAGATCCCGATGGTGAGCCTGCACACCCTGGGCGATTTGTTCGTGCCGTTCCACATGGAGATCGAGTACGCCGGGCGTGTCAAGGCCAAGGGCTGGTCGCGCAACCTGGTGCAACGGGCCACGCGCGACTTCGGGCACTGCACGTTCACCCCGACCGAGCTCGTGCAGACCTTCACCGCGCTGGTTGGCTGGGTCGAAGGCGGCGTGAAGCCGGCGGGCGACGACGTGCTCGACCCAGCCGAGGTTGCCAAACCCGACTTCGGCTGCCAGTGGACCGACAAGGTCTCGCCGAGGCTGTGGGACCGGCCTGGGCTCGGCTTCCTGAAGCCGCCGGCCTGCCCCGCGCCGTAGGCCGCCGCGCGACGCCCCCCCACATCAGTCGCGGTAGCCGAAGCGCGGCAAGGTCCTGGCTATAGGCAGTTTCGCCGCGTCGGTCGCGCCGCCTTCGGCGTCGTGGAAGTCGATGTCCGCGCCAGAGAACATTCGCCCGAGCAGGTGCGGATGCGCCTCGGCGAAGCGCACCCAGCCGCGCAGCGCCGCGCGCTGCGGCCGGCGGGCTTCGGTAGCCCGGGCGCATCGCAACGCTTTGCCAGCGGAACCCTTCTGCAGCCGTCGCGGCGAGCAGCCCGCGCAGGTTGCCGAAGTGGTTCTTCGGCGAAGTGGTTCTTCGGCGCCGCGCGGCTGGCGCCGGCGTGTGCCGCGATCGCGACGCAAAGGAATTTCAAACGGCATCATGGGCTGCGGCCTCGTGGTCGGCCAACAAGTGCCCGTCCGAAGGGCTCGGGACGGGCGGAGCTGCGCCTGGGACCGACGTTACATTGCCCATTCCGCCTGCAGCCAGATTCGGCCGGCACCCGACGTTTCGCCTGGTCCTCGTTCGGCCTGGAATTGAGGTCGATCCCGAGTCCGTCGGCATCGAGCCGAAATGCGGTGCAGCACCACCCTGGCTGCTGTTGGCAGCGCAGCCTGGCGCGAAGCTTCTCTGAAGGTCCGCGCGGCTCAGGTGGCGAAGTCTCGCCTCGTCTCGCGCACCCTGTCCCCGGGAGGCGGCTGTGGATCCAGCCCAGGTGGCCCAGGATCTTCTCGATCACCGGTCGCTCGAGGATGGCTGCGACGATCTTCAGCTCGCCGCCGCAGTTCGGGCAGTGCTGCAGGTCGAATTCAAAGCGCAGCTTCAGCGAAGACTGACTCGTGCTCAGGTCATATCGCAGCTAAGCCCACGCTTGAGCAGCCGCGCGCAGCCGATGCGGTGCGGCCGTGCCTGCACGGTCTCGACCTCGCACGCAGCGTAGGCTATAGCCTCGGTTGCCGCCTGTGCTTGCACGGACGGACCTCACGGTACCGCCGGCGCCCGCTGTTTGGCGTTCGGCGCCAGCATGCCGTGGAACCTGATCAGGTGCAGCCGCCCGCGGAACCAGCGCTGCCAGCCGCTGCATGAACTCCAGCGGGCTCATGACCAGGTGCGTGGTTCCATCGCGCCACGGCGTCTTGAGCTTGAGCTGCACCTGTCCAACGGCGTTGGGCCCTACCCGTTCGTCGGACGGCGTCGGCCGAGTGATGTAGTGGCAAAGCTGTTCCAGCCGCTTGCGGTCGTGGGCCTCGACCCGCACCGCCCGTCCTGCGGCTTGGGTCGGCCAAGTCTCAGTCGTACGGCAGTTCGTCCGGCGCCATGCCGGTGAAGTCTGGCGGCGGATCGGAAGGCAGGCGGACCGCCAATATGCGCTCATGGCCGTCGAGCAGAGCCTTCCCGACGCGGTGCATTCCGTCCATGACCCGGCCCTCGCGCGACAGGATGATCGGGTAGGACAGGTCGCACTCGCTCATCAGGCGGGCGTGCTCCACGACCTCGCGGCAAGTCAGCGGGGCGCCAGCGAAGCCTTGCCAGTAAGGCTCGTCGATTTCGCGGATCGCGGCGAGGTCCACCCACTCGACCGGCAGGTCGCGCGCGAGATCGACGAGACGGTCGACGTCCCAGGCGAGCAGGCCGCGGGCGGACGGACGGAAGTGGTACTGCTTGCGCACCGCGACGCTCGCTCATGCCACCGCGTCGTGCGGCAGACTCCGCGCGACCCGGAGGTGCCGGCCTACTTCGTGTCGTCGAGCACGAACGTGAGCTTCAGGCGCACCTTGTACTCCACGATCTTGCCGGATTTCACCACGACCTCCTGGTCGGCCACCCAGGCGCCGGTGATGCCGTGAATCGTCTTGCTGGCGCGCTTGATGCCGTTCTCGACAGCGTCCGCGAACCCGGACTTCGAGGTCGACGTGATCTCGGTGATCTTGGCAACTGACATGAAACTCTCCTCGTTGGACGTCGCGGCGAACCTGAAGGCCGCGAAGACATCATACGTCTGGCTCCGCAGTGACCGAGAAGCCCGTGCCGCGGCAACGCGCGGCTGACGATGGCTGCCCGTCGGAGCTTCGCGGCCGCCTCCCTGCCGTCGGACGACGCGCGCAACCCAACCGGTCCGCGCTGCCGGTGGACGGCGGCGCGCGCGAGGCCTGATGCCCTTCAGCGCGGCATCTCGTCCGGGGCCAGGATGGCGCGCACGGCATTGCGCAGCCACTGGTGCGCACGGTTGTGATGGCAGCGTTCGTGCCAGTACATCGACACGTCCACCGGCTTCAGCGGCAGCGGGATCTCCACCACCTGCACCGGCAGGTCGCGCATCACCGCGTGCGCGGCGCGCGAGGGCAGCGCCAGCACCAGGTCGGACTGGGCCACCAGCTGGCAGCCGATCAGGAAGTGCGGGCAGCGCACCACCACGCGGCGTTCCAGCCCCAGCGCCTCCAGCGCCGAGTCGACGACGCCGGCAAAGTAAGACAGGCCGCTGGGCGAGACGCTGACATGCGGCAGCGCGGCAAAGGCCTCTGCGGTGAGTTCCTGCCGCGTGGCCGGGTGATCCTGCCCCACCAGGCAGACGTAACGGTCGGCAAACAGCGGGCCGCGGCGCAGCGCTGGCGGAGGCTCGGGGTAGTAGGCGATGGCCAGGTCGACCTCGCCGGCTTCGAGCGCCAGCTCGACCGCACGCAGGTTGACGGTCACCATCTCGGCCGAGCAGGACGGCGCCTGCTGGCGCAGCAGCTCCACCAGCGCCGGCAGAAGAAGCAGCTGCGCGTAGTCGGTGGCGGTGAGACGGAAGCGCTCGGTGGCCTGCGCCGGCTCGAAGTCGGCGGCACGCTCGAGGATCGCCTGCAGGTGCTCGATGCCTTCGCGCACCTGCGGCCACAGCGCCTGGGCCCGCTCGGTGGGCACCATGCCCTCGCGCGTACGCACCAGCAGCGGGTCGGCGAAGCGGTCGCGCAGGCGCGCCAGCACGTCGCTCATCGACGACTGCGACATGTCCATGCGCTGCGCCGCGCGCGACACGCTGCGCTCGCGCAGCAGCATGTCGAAGCATTCCAGCGTGTACAGGTCGACGTTGCGGGCCATGGCCTTCGGCGGGGGGCTGGTTCGATGGGCGAGTCTCCGCGCCGCCGCCGCGCGGCGTCAAGCGTGGTTGTGCCCATGCGCCGGCCAGACGGACCGGCATTCGTGGCCGGCAACCGGAGCCGACAACCGGAGCCGACAACCGGGGCCGGCAAACCGGGGCGGCGACGGGGCAGACCGCGGGTCGATCGGCGGCAGCGATGGGTCGCATCGTGCCGCGCGGCTTTCGCCAGGCGCCGCCCGTCCCTACAGTGGCGGCACCCGCCGCACCCTTGCCGGAGACCTCGGATGCCGCTGCCTTTCGATGCCCGCCACCTGCGCCGCCCTGGCCACTCGATACCCGTGACACCGGCCGACATGGCCGGACGGGTGGCCCAGTTCGCCGACCTGCAACCGGACAAGGGCGCCTTCCCCGACCTCAAGGACAGCCGGCACGCGCGCACCGTGTGGTACCTGCTGTCGCCCGATGGCCTGGCCGGCGAGCCGAGCCCGATCCGCGCCCCGCACGGCTTCCACATGGCCGTGATGCGCATGCCCAAGGGCATGCGGCCGAGCACCCATGCCCACCCCTACAACGAGGTGTTCATGCCGCTCGATGCGCGCTTTCGCTTCTACTATGGCGACGACGAGGCGCACAGCGTCGAGGTCGCCCGCTACGGCGTGATCTCGGTGCCGGCGGGCGTGATGCGCACCTTCGAGAACCTGGACGAGCACGACGCGCACGTGCTGGTGATCTTCGACACGCCGGGCGACCCGCACACGCAGATGCTGATCAGTCCGCGCGACTACGAGAGCTTCTACAAGGACGACTGGGTACCGGGCGTCGAAGCGACGGATTGATCGGCCGGCGCCACGCTGCCCGCCGCCTTGCGGCGGCTGCCGGATGCGCTGGCTCTCGACCCCGGCCGATTCGCACGGGTCCGCGCCTCGCCGCATGGAAGCCCCCTCCATACGGGGGCCACGCGGATGCAATTCGTGGCTCAGCAGTCCCTGGAAGCGCGGGGCCGTGGCGGGCCATTGGCGGCATCATGCGGGCCTTCGAACGAAAGCCCGGAGTTCCCGCATGAGCAGCAAGGATCGGCGCGGCCAGGTCGCCTTCATCACCGGCGGCGCCAGCGGCATCGGGCTGGCCGTCGCCGCGCTGCTGCAGCAGCGCGGCATGTCGCTGGTGCTGATGGATCTGGACGCAGCGGCGCTGCAGGCCGCGGCGGCTCGGCTGTCGGGCGGCGACTGCCTCGCCGTGCCCGGCGACGTCACGCGATCCGAGGACTGCCATCGCGCGGTGGGCCTGGCGGTGCAGCGCTACGGCGGCATCGACCTGTGCTGGGCCAACGCCGGCGTCGGTGCGCTGGCGCCCTTGCGGCACGCCGACGCGCACGAGTGGATGCAGGTGCTGCAGGTCAACGTGTTCGGCGTGCTGCACGCGGTGCAGGCGGCGCTGCCGCAGCTGATCGCCCGTCGCGGCCAGATCGCGGTCAGCGCCTCGGCCGCGAGCCTGGGGCATTCGCCCTGCATGAGCGCCTACGCGGCCTCGAAGGCGGCGGCCGAGGCGATGTGCGACAGCTGGCGCATCGAGCTTGCGCATCTGGGCGTCGCGGTGACCTGCATCCACCCGCTCTGGGTGAGCACGCCGATGGTCGAGCGCGGCCGCGAGAGCAAGGCCTTCGCGCGGCTGCGCCAGGGCATGGCGGGGCCGATGCGCCGGGAAACGCCGCTCGCCGCGGCGGCGCCGCCGATCGCGCAGGGCATCGTGCAGCGGCGCCGCCGCGTGTTCGTGCCGGGCTGGGTGAAGTGGCTGTTCGTGCTGCGCGCGGCGCTGCACACGCGCCCGATGGAGCGCGAGCTGCTGGCCGCGGCCCCCGAGCTGGAGGCGCTCTACCTGGAGGACCTGAGGCTCGGCGTCGGGCGCCACCCGGCCGCGGCGCCGCCCGCGTGAGCCGGTGCGCCGCCTCGCGCCGGCGCCGCATCGGCTTCGCCCGCCCCGGCCTTGGGCGTATCGTGTACGGTGCATCGCACCGCCATCCTGCACACGAGCCATGAAGATCCTGAGACCTCACAGCCTGGGCGCCGCCACCCACGACTCGCCGCTGCCGTATTTCGTCGGCGACGAGCAGCTGGTGCCTTCGGAATCGGTCTGGCCGCAGGGCCATGCGCCGCGCGACATGTTCCTGTTCGAGAAGGCCGGTCCGCGCCGCGGCCTGTTCTTCCACCCGGCGCAGACACGCGCGGCCATCGTCACCTGCGGCGGGCTGTGCCCGGGGCTGAACAACGTCATCCGCTCGGTGACGCGCGAACTGCGGCGCGGCTACGGCGTCGGCCAGGTGCTGGGCATCCGGGGCGGCTACCGCGGCCTCGACCCGGCGCTCGGCGAGCCGCCGATGGAGCTGAGCGACGACGCGGTCGAGGACATCCACAAGGAAGGCGGCACGCTGCTCGGCACCTCGCGCGGGCCGGTGGACATGGACGCGGCCGTCGACTTCCTGATGGCGCTGCGCGTCAACCAGCTGTACACGGTGGGCGGTGACGGCACGCAGCGCGGCGGCCAGGCGCTGTTCGACAGGGCGCGTGCGCGCGGCTATGCGCTGTCGGTGGTGGGCATCCCCAAGACCATCGACAACGACGTGCGCTTCGTCACGCGCACCTTCGGCTACACCACCGCGGTCAGCGAGGCGGTGCGCGTGATCCAGAGCGCCCACACCGAGGCGCGCTGCGTGGTCAACGGCGTGTCGCTGGTCAAGCTGATGGGCCGGCACGCCGGGTTCATCGCCGCTGCCGCCACGGTGGCCAGCCAGGAGGTCAACTTCTGCCTGGTGCCGGAGCTGCCTTTCGCGCTGGAAGGCGAGGGCGGGCTGCTCGCGGCGCTGGAGCGGCGCCTGCAGCGCAAGGCGCATGCCGTGATCGTCGTCGCCGAGGGCGCGGGCCAGGAGCTGCTGCCGTCGGACGGCGAGCGCGATGCCTCGGGCAACCTGAAGCTGCAGGACATCGGGCTGCACCTGCGCGACCGGCTGAACGCGCACTTCAGGTCGCGCGGCATCGAGATGGCCATGCGCTATTTCGACCCCAGCTACCAGATCCGCGGCTGCCCGGCCGACACCGAGGATGCGCTGCTTTGCGACCGGCTGGCGCGCCATGCGGTGCATGCGGCCATGGCGGGCAAGAGCGGGCTGGTCGTCAGCTACCTGAACGGCCAGTTTGCGCACGTGCCGATCTCCGAGATCGCGCGCGGCAGCAAGCGCGTCGACCTGGAGGGCGAACTGTGGCGCGCCGTGATGTCCAGCACCGGTCAGGCGGAGCACCTGGGCGACGGATGACGCCGCCGGGCCGCCGGCCTGCCCGGATCCCCGCTTACGGCGGCCGGCTCGGCCGGAACTGGGGCGCTGCCAGGCCCTCAGCCGCGCACCCGCTGCCACTGCATGTAGAGCACGCCGGCCAGCACCACCGCGCCGCCGACCAGCTGCTCGGGCAAGGGCTGCACGCCGAAGAAGAGCATCGCGATCAGCACGGCGAACACCGGCACGGTGTTCTGCCATAGCCCGCCGGTCTGGATGCCCAGCCGGTTGACGCCGATGTTCCAGGCCACGGTGGCCATCCCGGTGCAGAACACCGCGGCCACCAGCAACTGCAGCACCGGCAACGTCCCGGGCTGCAGGTTGGGGGGACCGACCTGCCCGGCGACGCGCGCGCAGGCCCAGAAGAAGAACAGCCACGGCAGCGCGCCGAGCGTGGTGAGGAAGGTGCGGCGCAGCTGCGGCGTGCCGGATTCGAACCAGCGCTGCGCGAGGATCGAATACGCGGTCCAGCTGCAAATGCCCAGCACCACCAGCACCTCCCCGCCCTGCAGGCTGAAGAGCCCGACCGGCGCCGCCGCAGCGGTCTCGGCGGCGGCACGGGCGCGGCCGCCGATGGCGATGCCGGCGCCCAGCAGCGTGAGCGCGGTCGCGCCCCAGAAGCCGCGCTCCAGCCGCGCGCCGGTCATCAGCCGCGAGACCACGGCCACGTACACCGGCGAGCCGGCCGACAGCGCCGCCACCGTCATCGGGTGGGTGTGGTACAGGCCCAGGTTGTAGAGCGTCAGGAAGCCGGCCACGCACAGGCTGAGCAGCGCCACGCGCCACAGCGGTATCGGCGAGCGCAGCTGCCGCGGGCCGGACGAGAACAGCAGCAGCAGGCCCAGCAGTGCGGCCGACACCACGTAGCGCAGCGGCGAGACCCAGAACGGGTCGAAGTGCTGCAGCAGCGACGCCGACAGCGGCAGGTTCAGGCCGAACAGCAGGCACGACGCCAGGTAGCCCAGCGTGCCGACCAGCGCGGCGCGGCGCGCCGTGTCGGACCGGGCGCCGCTGCCGCTCACGCCTCGGCCACGAAGCGCGGCCAGGTGCTGGACACGTAGTGGATGAAGGCCGGGCTCAGGCCCTCGGCCTCCAGGTGGGCGCGGCTGACCGGCCTTTCGATGCTGCGGAAGGCCGGGTCGGCGAGCGCGCGGCGCGCGAAGTCGTGGTGCAGCATCGCGCCGCGGCCGACGAGCACGAAGTCGGCACCGGCCTGCAGGCAGCGCGCGGCGGTGGCGGCGTCCATGATCTTGCCGGCCACGCCCAGGCGGGTGTCGCCGCGCGGCAGGGCGGCGAAGTGCGCGATCAGCGGGCGGTCGGCGTGGGCCGGGTCCTGCGGCGGCTTGAAGCAGTCCCACAGCGACATGTCGAGGTAGTCCAGGCGGCCGTCGGCCAGCATGCGGCGCGCCAGCTCCAGCGACTCGGGCAGTGCGATGCCGAAGCGTTCGGGCGACAGGCGCAGGCCCAGCTGGAACTGCGGCCCGGTGGCGGCGCGGATGCCGGCCACCAGCTCGAAGAGGATGCGCGCGCGTTCGTCGAAGCTGCCGCCCCAGCCGTCGCCGCGCCGGTTGTGCTCGCCGTCGAGGAACTGCGCCAGCAGGTAGCCGTGCGCGCCGTGCAGTTCGACGCCGTCGAAGCCGGCGCGCTCGGCACGCCGTGCCGCGTCGACGAAGTCCTGCAGCAGTCTCTCGACCTCGCCAGTGGAAAGTGCCCGCGCGCCGGTCTCGGCATCGTCCCACGGCGCCACCGCGGCCTGGCGCGTCAGCGCGGTGTCGGCGCGGCGCCCCGAATGCTGCAGCTGCAGGCACGACACGCTGCCGGCGGCGCGGATGCCCTCGGCCAGCCGCGCCAGGCCGTCGAGGTGCGCGTCCGACCACACGCCCAGCTGCCCGGGAAAGCCCTGTCCCGAGGCCTGCACGTGGGCGGCGCAGGTCATGGTCATGCCGAAGCCGCCGCGTGCGCGCATCGTCAGCCAGCGGTATTCGTCCTCGCCCAGCGTGCCGCCGGCGTGGCTCTGCCAGTTGGTCAGCGGCGCGAGCTCGATGCGGTTGGCCCAGGCCGGTCCGTGACGCAGCGACAGGGGATCGGACAGGGCGGGCGTGTGGGACATGGTGGCGACGGGAGCCGGGTGGTGAAGCGGCGCAGCCGCACGGCCAAGACGGCCACGCGCGGCGGGCTGGCGCATTGTGGACGCCGGCGGCGCGGGCGGCTTGCACCTTAGCGACACCGCGCGCGACGCGGCACGTCCGGCACGCGTCGGTGCGGCGCACGCCGACGCCGACCCGTGCGCGCGAGCCGATTGGCGAACCAGCGCATGGACGCGCGCTGTCGGCAACCGCCGCGAAGCGGCCGCAGGCCGCTCTCGCGGCGGCAGCAGGCAGAGCTTCGCAAGCTCTTGACCGCGAATGGGTATCAGGCCTGCCGCACCAGCGCCAGCTGGCGCGATTGCAGCACGAGCTGGCCCGCGGCGTCCCACAGCGCGCCGTCCTCGACGATGCGGCCGTCGCTCAGGTCCCGCGACCCGAACTCGCCCAGCAGCCAGCCGGGGGCGGG
>Ga0114939_10003055_pt1 | contig 11900 bp, 10 predicted proteins | sample AshMeaCrysSpring_FD_87196 | JGI IMG/M metagenome (GOLD analysis project Ga0114939, IMG submission 87196) | Groundwater microbial communities from Big Spring, Nevada to study Microbial Dark Matter (Phase II) - Ash Meadows Crystal Spring | ecosystem: Environmental > Aquatic > Deep subsurface >... | reverse complement strand
AGCGCTTAGGAACTACAACCGTCACCTCAATTTCCGGTTCAAGCTTAGCCAATTCCCGTAATTTTTCACAATTAAGGTCAACAATATAAGTATGACTGGCAACTAAAATTTTCATATAATTTAGCTAAAAACAGCTTAACCATCAGTGTTTAACAGTGTTCATCCGTGTTCAATTTTCCCCCAGATTATCCAAACGCGAGTAAATCTGACCATCATTCCAAACAGATTGAATAACAGTCCCCAACGCTTTAAAAAATCCCAAAATATAAAACACAGCGCGAGTCAAAATTTTGATAGGAGAACCGCTTTTATAGCAAGGAGGATGTCCAAGGACGTGACAATCGAATAACCGAGCAAATAGACGAAATGCTTGGCTAATAGTCAGGTTTTTCAACCCCATTAAAAAATGATTATGGTAAAAAGTTACTTGATACTGTACCGAGCGAGTACTAATATCATGACAACCCCCAGTTTCTTCGCCTAAATGTACCAAATAAGCATCGGGGTCATACCAAATTTTGTATCCTGTCTGTCGCAAACGCAAACAAAAATCTGATTCTTCTCTAACTGCACTCCCGCAAAATCTTTCATCAAATTTTAGTCCATGTTTAGTAAAAATTTCCCGCCGAAAAGACATATTACAACCCCTCGCTGTTAGGACTTCCTGGGGATTTACAGTATGGACTAAATCAATATAATACCAGGCAATTCCAGGGTCGATAGCTTCCGGTGGTAAATATTCAATTGTCTTATAAGGAGCATCTCCTTGAGTTCTTCCTTGAGCCGCATCTGCTAATTTCATTCTGTCAAAAACTCGCCCAGCAATGGCTCCTATCTCTGGGTTTTCTAAATAGTTTTTAGCATGGGCAGCTAAAAAATTAGTATGTAACTTTACATCATCATCAATAAATAAAATTATCTCCCCCGATGAGCGGCGTACTGCATAATTTCGCGCTCCTGGTAAGCTAGCCCAATCCACGCAAAACCATTGAATTTTTCCGATTTTTGCTAATTCTTGAAGATAATCTTTAATTTCTGGTTGATGTGTTTGAGTTTGGTCTACTACTAAAACTTCAAAATTGGGATAATCTTGTTGTAGGACATCAGCAATGCTATCCCTTAATGGTTCTTCTCGACCATAGGTAGGAATAATAACAGAAATTAGTGGAGAATTCATATTATTAGTCATAAGTCATTAGTCCCTAGTTTTTAGTCCCTTTTCGTAAGTCTTTCCAGTTTGTCTATTTCTGGTAATTTCAAAGCTACTCCGGCAAAAAACCAATAATAAACAGCCACGGGGTCTACATCGAGAGGATAATAGTAAGTGTTATAGCTAATAAACAAGATAAATAGACATAAACAAGCGGCGTAAGTTCTTAAATTACGGTCTTTGATTGTAAGATAAGCCCGAAAACAGGTGATAGTCAAGGTAGTGACTAAAGCTAGAAATGCTAAAGTTCCAAACAGTCCTATTTCATGGAGAACTTTTGGATAATAGGTTTCAATTAGCCTTGTGTTTCCTAAAAAGCGAGCAGAGTTAGTAGCACGACCTAATCCATTTCCTAGAAAACCATCCTGTTCGCGCCATGTTTCCCCAAACTGCTGCACAATAAATTGTTGGGGTGGTGAAGCATTCCAGCGACCAACAAAACTGTCAACTCGTTCTTGGACAACCATGGGATTATTAATGGCTGCAACTCCCAAAATAATTGCTAATAAAACCCCAATCGGAATAAATCTTCTAAAGTTAACAATTTGACCAGTAAATATCAGTAAAATTACCAGACACACTGGCACGATACCCAAGGCAATTCTTTGTCCGGAGACTACAGCCATAACCACCACCGATGCCATAGAACCTAAACCTAGCATCCGCCAAAGTCTTGAAGGGTCGCTGAAGGTAGAGGCAAAGGTAAAAAAGCCACTGGCAATTAAAAACCAGCCCCACTGCCAAGGAGCCACAAAAGTACCAGGGAGTCGAATTACACCTTCATCTGGGTTATAAAGCAGACCGCCACCGACAAAACATCTATTATTTATGGAAGCTTTAAAAATAGCGGCACCTTCTTCAAATCTAGTACCTTCACAGATACCAGCACGGAGCATTAAATATTGAATAAATGCCAGTCCACAACAAATCAGAGTGACGATAATTTGCAGTCGGGTAAACTTCCAAAAATCTCGCTGGTTGCGAATTGTATAGTAACTACAAATAATTAGAGGTAGATAGCCTAAAAAGACTTTTAGTCCTAAAATACCCATTAAAAAGGGTTGTTCGTTAGCTTGTGCTTGTCTGAGGGATGTCGGTTGCAAAGCACTGAGTTGCTGTCCACCATTGACAAATAGCAGCGTCAGCAAACAAAATCCTAACAAAATGAATAGTGGGGTAGTTATAGATTTAGGAATAATTATCGGTACACGCCGTTGACGACAAGTTTGGACTATCCCAATCAGCACCGGAATGTAGAAAGCATCTTTTGCTAATTGTAGGACGGGGCTGCTACCTAGGTAGTATGTAATTGTACCTCCAAGAGGCACATAAACCAAAAAAGCATATAACCCTGGACGGGGGTATTTAAAGGAAAAAGATAGGCAGAGAATCGCTGCTATACCCCCCACTGCAGTCTTCAGCCCCCCGACTACACCCAGGATAATACCAACAAAAATAGCCCCAAGTACGGCAGTGGTCATAGTAGAAACCAGTTCTTTCCGTGCTTGGGTGGCTTTGCGTTTTGCTGCTAGTCTTTCTTTGAGGCTAAGGGTAGGTGTTTTAGCTTTTGACTGCTTTTTTGACCGCTGTTTGCGCTGCAATCGAACCATAAACAATTTGAGATTTAAGATTTGGGATTTGAGATTTGCGATTTATCTAAAATCCCAAATCCAAAATCTTTGATTACGCTAGGTGTTGTTGCACCAGAGAAACCAACTCACCAGCCCAGTGGTTAGCATCTTGGGCATTTATGGCTTCCACCATAACGCGGATAACTGGTTCTGTGCCAGAAGCGCGGACTAAAATTCTACCAGCATCACCCATTGCTGTTTCCGCACGCGCGATCGCTTCAATTACTGGTTGACAATCTTTCCATCCCAAGCGTCGTTCCCGGTCTTCCACCCGCACATTCCGCAACAATTGTGGGTAGGTAGTAAAGCTTCTATCTACCATTTCAAAGAGGGAAACACCCGCTTGACGCACTAAAGCAGCGATGTGCAGAGCAGTTAACAAACCGTCCCCTGTGATGCCATAATGACGACAAAGGATATGCCCTGATTGTTCGCCACCCAACATTCCCCCAGTCCGTACCATTTCGGCTTGGACGTACTGGTCACCTACAGAGGTACGAATTAACTTACCACCTATTTGATTCCAAGCTCGTTCAAAGCCCAAGTTTGCCATGACTGTGGAGACAATCAAGTTATCTGGCAGTTGTTGTCCTTGCTGCAAGGAATTTCCCCACAAATACAGAATATAGTCACCATTGACTGGACGACCAGCATTGTCTACAGCTAGAACCCGGTCAGCGTCACCATCAAAAGCAAAACCTAAATCAGCATTGTGCTGACGGACTGCAGCTTGCAGTAAGTCCAGATGGGTAGAACCACAGTTGACGTTGATGCGATCGCCGTCAGGTTCGTCATGCAAACATATTACCTCTGCCCCCATCTGCCGGAACAGGGAGGGTGCTAAACCAACTGCTGCACCCCACGCTAGGTCTAAAACAATCTTCATACCCTGGAGATTCAAGCGATCGCCAAGGGGTGTCATGAGTGCGTCTCCATAGTCACCGACTAATTCTGGACGAGAGTGATGTCTTCCCCAACGGTCATTGCTGGGGGATGACATTCCTCTCAGTCCGGCTTCAATTTCTGCCTGCAAAGCCTGGGATAACTTAGCTCCATTTTCCCCAAAAACTTTAATCCCATTATCCTCTGGCGGGTTGTGGCTAGCGGAAATCATCACCCCACCCACTGCATGAGTCATATTAGTTAGGTATGCTACACAAGGGGTGGGACACAAACCCAAATGCCATACTTCTAACCCGGCTGCTGTTAGTCCAGCACTCAATGCCATAGCTAGCATATCGCTAGAGTTGCGCGAATCTTGTCCCACAATTATCGGACCGAGGTTGCTAGCATGACGTTGTAAGACCTGACCAGTCCAAAACCCGATTTGCAATGCTAGGGGTGCAGTTAATAAATCTCCTACCCGTCCCCGAATCCCATCAGTACCAAACAAAGGAGTGTTTGGGAGAGTTAAGCACGGTATTGCTGCTTGCATACCCCTATCTGCATTGGAAGTATTAGAAGAAAAAGCCGAAGCCTCTGAACCAGAGGCATTAATCCGAGTAATTGATGAAACCATAATTTCAACACTCCACACACTCACAGTGGAGAATAACACTTTCTGCAATAACTCCGCGTCAATTTAGCTGTAAGCACTAATTGAGCGAATTTGGAGACAATTTATGTTAGCTGGACAGTTTTTGTGTATCAAAAACAACAAAAATACTGCTAATCATATTATATTTTATCTGGAAATCAAATTACACCTCTATGTCATATTATTTACATTACTTATGTAATAGTATCACTGCATGATTTATGCGGATACTTAGGTCTATAAGGCTAAAAGAACTCATGTCCGGTCAATATTTTTTAGTACCCATTGAAAATAAGTACTAATAGATACATTAACCAATTTAATTACATATGAGTTGCCAATTCGGCACTTTTTTGAGTTTATTCTTGATTTTGTTCGATGGTTAGGGAGTCTTGGCTTAAATAAACACTAAGTAATAGCTAAGTACGCAGGCATAATAATTAAGACCCTACCCCTAAGAGTTGGGATTCATAAACATCACATCCAGAATTCCGACTTCTTAAAGAAGTCTGGACAATATATACTTCGCATCACCTTAGTAAAACAAATAGATAATATGAAACAGAGAGGAGAGGGACAATAAAAAGCCAAATTTCAAAGCATATTCTTTTGACTTTTAGCTCCCCAACTATCCTCTTTCCTACACCCCCACTTCTGATAGTAGGGGTTGAATGGTTTCCCAAGTCAGACCCTGTTGAATATAACAAGGTGTAGCAGGGTTATAAGGACTAGCTACACGGTCAATGGTAATCAGTAAGGCATCATCTGGTATTACAGGTACATCTGGATCGAAGGCTGTGGGTCGCATTAAAGAGCTAGAAAAGCCTTTAAAAATTGCTATTTGGTCTTGCTCACCACCAATCTCCAGCGTGACTAGCAATACTTCCTGGGGACGTTTAGCGGTGTATTGCTCCAGCCGCTTACCAATAGAACTGTTCATCGAAAACTCGCTGCGATACACACCAACTACCCATTAATCTTCAAGAGTCCAAGCGTCCCTAATCCTCAGTCACTTTTCTACAGTTGTGTGGCGGATCTGCCCTGTTTACCGAGCCTGACCAGGACAAAATAGCTTAAGCACAGGACGTAAAATATTAAACCAACGATGCCGAAAAAGCCCAGAAACTGAGGAGTACTATTAGCATGGAAATACTCTTTGAACATTAAGGGTGGCTGTAACCAAACGCGACAATAGGCAGTGTCGAAGGTAGCGCGAGAAAAGGCACAAGTTAAAAACGGCACAGAGGCAATCACACCTAAAACACAATAAACACTAATTGCCCATCGCCAAGCTGTAAAAACCAGCTTCAGCGGACTCATAGTTTGGTCTTCAATTTCATCATTTAAATCGATCCAAAACCAAAGAGAGATGGGAATCAGTATCCGAGCCATCAATCCAGAAATAAAACTGACCGGATTAGAGCCAATCATCAAGTAAACTGTAACCGCCAGCAGGCTAGATACTCGCCAGTAAATGATTAATAAGCGCTGCATAGCATCCGCCTTTTGTACCACCGCCCACAGGAGGAGAATTAACGGTATAATCACTGTAAAAATTAACGCTAGCCGGTAGTCCATCCAGACTAACGGGCGGAACCAAACTTCCTTTTCCATAGAGACTTTTGCAACAATGAGTAACTAATAATACCCTGTTTTTCAGAACAGGCATTAACAAACAAGCAACCCTAACACCATTGATGGTGTCAAGGTTGCTTTTTCACTTAGTATGTGACACAAAACTCACGGTGTTGAGTCTCTAGTCATCATAAATCCGACATTCATCGGCATCAGGATTTGCATCACAATACTGCTCTAAGGAATTCTTCGGCTTGACTTGCCGTTGGTGGGAGGCTTCCGCTTGCAGTTCTTCTACGGCATCCCAGGCAGCAGCGCACTCAGGGGAGTTAACGCCAGAAACATCACAGACAGTACGCGCTTCTTCCAGTTCTTGTTCGATTTTTTCGTTGATATTGCTCATTTGGTTAGTGGTGTCAGTCATCTTAATACCAGTATAGAAAAGTTTTTCAATTGCTCTTTGCAGTAACAAACGCTCCAGTATACCCACCTAGCTAATACGCATCTAGTAGACAAGTGTTTCAACCTATCTAGTCCCCACCCTTGAGGGTGTGGTCTTATTCCAGTCATACAGCTAAGCGTGTTATTGATACTGTATTAACATTTATCTTTTAACATTTTCCGAGCAATTTATCGCCAAGATGGGGACTAGGGACAGGATAACCTAATCCCTCTATCTAAAAAAACAATTAGCTGAAGGAGTACAGAAGTGATGGTAGACCAAATGCAGTGGGTAAATGCCCTATCAACTCGTCCCTCCTTAGAGGCTGCGATTGGAGATGTGGTAGAACAAGCTACTTCCTTATTACAAGCATCTGTGGACTTGGGGCTAGTGTTCATTTCTTCAGCTTTTGCGAGTGAATATTCCCGACTGTTGCCTTTATTACAAGAGCGCCTACCGGATATTAAAGTCCTGATTGGCTGTAGTGGTGGTGGTGTAATTGGGATGACTCCCACAGGGGTGCAAGAAATGGAAACACAGCCTGCTTTGAGTCTGACTTTAGCACACTTACCGGCAGTGGAGGTACAGGCTTTTCACGTTCTGGGCGATAATTTGCCTGATTTGGATAGTCCTCCCAATGCTTGGGTTGATTTTATCGGCGTTCCACCTTCACCCACACCCCAATTTATCCTGCTATCTGACCCCTTTTCATCTAGTATCACAGAATTCTTGCAGGGTCTAGATTTTGCTTACCCTGGCTCTAATAAGGTGGGAGGTTTGGTGAGTGGTGGTAGCATCGGCAGTCAAATGGGTTTATTTCTCAATGACCGTCTGTACCGTCAGGGGACTGTGGGTGTGGCTTTGAGTGGCAATGTGATGTTGGAAACCATTGTTGCCCAAGGATGCCGTCCTATTGGTAAACCCTACCAAGTCACCAACAGCGATCGCAATATTATCTTAGAACTCGACTCCCAACAGCCATTGGTAGTCTTGCGGGATTTAATTTCGCAGTTAAACGAAGCCGACAGGACTCTAGCACAGCACTCTTTGTTTATCGGTTTAGCAATGGATGAATTTAAACAAGATTTACAACAGGGAGACTTTTTAATTCGCAACATTTTAGGGGTAGACCCCAGAGTAGGCGCCATAGCGATTGGCGATCGCGTCCGTCCCGGTCAGCGGCTACAATTTCACTTACGGGATGCAATGGCTTCAGCCCAAGACCTACAATGGCTTCTGGAGCGCTATCAACAACAAAACCAGTCCCCAGTAGCTCCAGCTGGTGCCCTGATGTTCTCCTGTCTGGGACGCGGTGAAGGACTCTACGGCCAGCCCAATTTTGATTCCCAGCTATTTACACGCTACGTCAAAGATATTCCCCTCTGTGGCTTTTTCTGCAATGGCGAAATCGGACCCGTTGGGGGAAGTACCTTCCTCCACGGTTACACCTCTGTGTTTGGAATTTGTCGAGAAATGGGGACTGAGGAATAGGTCATGGGTCATGGGTATCCTCAAGCGTCCCCAGTTCCAGCATCCCTACAACAGCAGGGTAGCGTGGTTATCAATCAATCTGGCAGTACCACTGGGGCTGATGGCACCGTGAGTTTCAAAGTAGCGTTGTGTTGCTTTAGGAAAGTGGGGGAAGTCAAATAAAGCGTCCCCATCGGCAATACTTGACCAGAAGTTGCGTAGCTGCGGGGCTAGCTCTTCTGCTTGGTCTAAGGGTAGAGACAGAGGAGGTAGGGTAAGAAACTTAATCAGGAATGGATGGGAGCGATCGCCCATCCATTTGCGTGAAAACTCCTGCAATCTAGGAAAATCCGCGACTGATTCCACCCGATGGGAAACAACCTGTAACCAGTCCCTACCGTGGTTGTCCCGATGAAACTGGAACACTCGATAAGGGTGGGGATAGCTGACTAAGGAACCCGTGGTAATATCATAAATTCCTTCTGAGTAAGCAATATCTTGGATATGCAAGTGTCCAGTAAATACTAATTTCACCCCGTATTGGCGCAAAATTTGCAATAGTTCCGGTGCATTTTCTAACATATACCGGCTTGCCATTGCATGACGGGATTGATTGGGTAAATGCTCCACTACATTGTGATGAATCATCACCAGTACTAACTCATCTTCTGCCGCCGCTAGAACTTCTTCTAGCCACTGCAATTGCTTGTTATCGACACGTCCTATTTGCTTACCTTCGTGATTAAAATTGTTAGAATTCAACCCGATAACTCTCACACCTGGTAGCAGTTCGCAAGTGTAGTAAATTTGCTCTTGATCTTCATAGCCAAACTTGCGGTAGTAATAGGGGAAATCCTCAAAAGCAATTGATTGCTCGTTAGCAAACATAGTTGGTACGTCATGATTGCCTGGAACAACGTACACTGGAAAAGGTAGTTGAGCCAGACGCTTTTCTAACCATTGATGGTTGTCTGGTTCGCCGTGTTGTGTTAAATCCCCTGGGAGCAAAACAAAATCTAAATCGAGTTGTGTTAAATGTTCTAGTACGCTATCCAGCGCCGGAATGCTGACTTCTACTAGAGGAAATCGGCTGGGATGATGCCAAATTGTGTGGGGAAGTGCTATGTGCAAATCGCTAACGACCGCAAATCGAAAATGAAGATTCATAACAAAAATTTCATAAAGCTCTTGAATAATAAACTTATCAGCTATTTACCGACCTTGATAAAAAGTTCTTGATAAAAAGTTAAGGAGAATCAATCTTTGGCTGCAGTAAGAGTCCGTCAACATGTTAATCCTCTAGCGCAAAAGTACCAAACACCAGCCACGCTACCGGACTGGGAAAAGGTTTATACCCAGCCCCATGCAACCCTACATTTGGATATTGGCTGTGCTAGAGGACGCTTTGTCTTGAGTATGGCAAAGCTGGAACCCAACTGGAATTTTTTGGGTTTAGAAATTAGAGAACCTCTAGTAGAGGAAGCAAATCAAATTCGGGATGAATTGGGGTTAACGAACCTTCACTATTGGTTTTGTAATGTAAACAATTCCCTGCGATTTTTACTATCTTCCCTACCGTCTGGGGCTTTACAAAGGGTAACAATTCAATTTCCCGATCCTTGGTTTAAAAAACGCCATGCTAAACGGCGGATGGTGCAACCAGAATTAGTTGCAGAATTAGCAGATTACCTGATACCAGGGGGGATAGTATTTCTGCAATCAGATATTGAAGCACTAGCCACAGAAATGTGTGTGCATTTTGCTGCTAACCCAGCATTTAAACGCCAAGGAGCGGGAGAATGGCTAACAGAAAATCCCCTTTCAGTGCCGACAGAAAGAGAAATAGCGACGCAAAATAAGGGAGAACCAGTTTATCGGGCGGTGTTTGAGAGAGTCCTTTAGGGGGAGTTTTACCGAAGATTTTTTCTCTTCCCAGTCTTTCTCGTTTCTCGTTCTCTGGCTGAGAATGTATTTGTTGGAGCCTGAGCCTGCTGCTACTGCATTCCCAGCCACAGCCTGGTAACGAGGGAAATAAGCACGGGGATTGGTTATACCAACTTTATGTGAAGTTGCATAGAATAGCGCGAGATACAAGTGCTGCGTTTTTATTTATATTTTTTAAATATTTTCTTGAAATTATTTAATTAAAATGTGATATTTTTATTCTCTTATTATTCTCTTATTTTTAACTAGTGTAAGAAGATATCTTGAAAGTGTGTTTTTCTAGTAAAATTCATCAATGAATTACCCTAAATTATCCTTGAATATTGCTTCTTTTTGTTAAGTCCTTTGACAGAAACTCGAAAAATATGAGAACCTGGAAACCGGAAAATTAAGCTCTCAGTAGCCAGGATTAAATATGTTAGATTGCACTAAAAAAGCGGAAAATGAACTAAAAGAAGATAACCCGTCTAAGGTCTTGGTCTTAGGAGCAGTAGTAAGTGGTCTCACAACCGCAATTTGTTTAAGAGAGGCTGGTTTTCGGGTTGTGATTGTAGCCGACCGTTTTGCGCCAAATTTGACTTCCGTTGTAGCAGGAGCATTGTGGGAATGGCCTCCAGCAGTTTGTGGCAAGCATGGTACACCTCGTTCTCTGGAGCGTTCTAAAGTTTGGTGTATGGTTGCCTATGAAAAGTTTAAAAAGATTTATTCCGAATATGGACCCGAACAAACAGGAGTTTATTTGAGGGATGTCTACTTCTACTTCAAAGATGTCATCGAAAACCGACCTGCCGATCTTAAGAAAATGAATGAGTTGAAGGATCAGGTAGATAGCTTTGAACGGGGTCTGCACATTGTTCAAGACACGATTGATTTGGGGTTCCAAGGGGGCATTAAAGATGCTTATAAGCATATGGCTCCAATGACCGACACGGATATATACATGCCCTGGCTCCTTCAATATGCTAAAGATATTGGCTGCGAAATCGTCCAGGACAAAATTACTGCAAATATTGTGCAGCAAGAACGGGAACTCCTGAATCGCTTTAATGCTCAGGCGATTGTCAATTGCGCTGGACTGGGCTCAATTGTGACAACTGGTGACCCATCCATGTATCCTTTGAGGGGTGCGCTTGTTAGAGTCAAAAATCAGGGCGGAATTATTAGTGATGCCCATTGCATTTCCCACGATGACTCCTCAACCGACGAACAAGATATTATCTTCATTGTTCCCAGAGGCAAAGATGACATCGTAGTTTTAGGAGGTCTAGCTCAACAAGACCAATGGGGTACTAATCTCTCCCTTGACATTCCCATTATTCGGCAGATGTATGATGGTTGTTTGCAATTTTTACAAGAGTTAAGGGATCTGCCCCTCGACGAGAAGGAACCCGTGAGAACAGGGTTACGACCATTTACCGAGAAAAATGTTTGTGTCGAAAGGGTGCCAGACACGCGAGTATTCTATAACTATGGTCATGGCGGTGCTGGAGTGACTTTATCTTGGGGATGTTCCGCAGAAATTGTTCAACTTGTTCAAGAAATGTTCCGGCAAGAGATAGATTCGACTCCTTTTGCAGGTCAGACTATAGATGCTCAAAAACAAACAGTTTTTATCCTCCAAGATACTCTTCCAATCAAATTCGATTTTTCCCATCTCGGAAGGGATCATCGCAATTTGGTACTCCTTTCTAGTCGCCAAGGACTTAGCAAGGTTGTTCCCTCTCAGTATGAGTTCCTCGACCTAGTTAAAATTGTTGAACCCTACGACCTGGAAAATCTCCTCCAAGCTTATCAAGAAATTAAAGCATCCTTTGGACTGCAGGATAACAACTGCCGGATTGTCACGAATGATGAGTATTCTGTCCTTTTAGCTGCTCAGATGCGCGAACAGCTAGATATAGAAGGCTCTCGCCCAGCGATAATTGCTCCATTTACTAACAAAAACACTCTGAAGTTGGCTTTGAAAAATTCACAAATCCGACTTCCTAAATATTTAATTTTCGACCCACAGCAATATCGCAAGGCACCAGAAACCTACTTAGCTGCTGTGATTGAGAAATTAGGCTCCACCATTTTTGCCAAGCCTGTCGT
>Ga0114939_10003054_pt1 | contig 11901 bp, 10 predicted proteins | sample AshMeaCrysSpring_FD_87196 | JGI IMG/M metagenome (GOLD analysis project Ga0114939, IMG submission 87196) | Groundwater microbial communities from Big Spring, Nevada to study Microbial Dark Matter (Phase II) - Ash Meadows Crystal Spring | ecosystem: Environmental > Aquatic > Deep subsurface >... | reverse complement strand
CTACGAGGTGAAGCGCCTGTTCCGGAACTGCTGGATCATCGGCCGGCGCTTCCGCCTCGCGCACGTCAAGTTCGGGACGAAGACCATCGAGGTGGCCACGTTCCGCACGCACCTGGTGCCGGGCACCGAGAGCGAGCCACCCGTGCCGCACGAGGCGCCGCCGCACGGCGAGGCGGTCGGCCCGCCGGCTGCCGCCCGCGGCCACGACCCCCTGATCCACCGCGACAACACGTTCGGCACGCCGGAGGAGGATGCGTTCCGCCGTGACTTCACGGTGAACGCGCTCTTCTACGACATCGGGAGCTTCGCGGTCATCGACTACGTGGGCGGCCTGCAGGACCTGCGGGACGGTGTGATCCGGAGCATCGGCGACCCCGAGGTGCGGTTCCGCGAGGACCCGGTGCGGATGCTGCGCGCGGTCGTGCTGCAGGCACGGCTCGGGTTCCGGCTCGATCCGCCGGTGCTCGGCGCGATCACGCAGCAGGGCGCCGAGATCGCGCGCAGCGCGCCGGCGCGGCTGCTCGACGAGGTGTACAAGATCCTGCGGTCGGGGGCGGCCGCGGCGGCGTTTCGCGAACTCGCCACGGTCGGGCTGCTCGGGCACATCGCCCCGCCGATCGCCACCCCGCTGCCGCCGGCCCTCGTGCGGTCGCTCGAGGCGCTCGACGCCTATCGCGCACGCCACGACGCGCCGCCCGACACGCTGACGAACCCGGTGCTGCTCGGCACGGTGCTGGCCCCGCTCGGACTCGTCGCGCGGTCCGCGCGGCGAGAGGCGGAACCTGCGGCGGCGGAGCAACTCGCCAGCAGGTCGCCGCTCGGTGCCCTCCCGGTCGCGCGACGCGACGTCGAGCGCCTGTCGTACGCGCTCTCTCTGGTGCACCGGCTCCAGGAGGCGGACGGGGCGCCGCGCACGCGGGCGAACCTGCTGCGACGCCACGCGTTTCCCGATGCGTTGACCTGGCTCGACATCCGGGGGGATGCGCCCGACGCGGTGGCGTTCTGGCGGAAGCAATTGGCGGAGGCCGTGACCGCCGCGGCGGGGCCAGCGGCCCCGGCGGGACCGGACACGGCACCCGTCGAAGACCTGCCACGCCGGCGGCGGCGCCGCCGGCGTGGCCGTCGTCGTCCGGCCTGAACCCGCGGCGGGCCCCGCCCCTCATCCGTTCTTCTTTTCGAACTCCTTCATGAACGCGACGAGCGTGTCCACCCCCTCCTCGGGGAAGGCGTTGTAGATCGACGCGCGCATGCCGCCCACCGAGCGGTGGCCTTTGAGGCCGTCCATGCCGGCCGCCTTGGCCTGCTTGGCGAACTCGGCCTCGAGCTCCTCGCTCGGCAGCCGGAAGGTCACGTTCATGTTCGACCGGCAGTCCTTTGCCGCGTGGCCGCGGTAGAAGCCGGTGCGGTCGATCTCGGCGTAGAGCTTGCCCGCCTTGCGCTCGTTCCGCTCGGCGATGCCCGCCAGGCCCCCGTTGGCCTTCAGCCACTTCATCACGAGGCCGACCACGTAGATGGCGAAGGCCGGCGGCGTGTTGTAGAGCGAGTTCTCCTTCGCGTGCGTGTTGTAGTTCAGCATCGTCGGCAGCGTGGCCGGCGAGCGGGCGAGCAGGTCGTCGCGGAGGATCACGATCGTCACGCCGGCGGGCCCGAGGTTCTTCTGCGCCCCGGCGTAGATCAGCGCGTGGCGCGCCACGTCGATCGGCTTGCTGAACATGTTCGACGAGGTGTCGCACACGAGCGGCGCGTCGCCGACGGCCGGCTCCTGCTTGAACTCGACGCCATGGATCGTCTCGTTGGAGGTCGTGTGCACGTACGCGGCGCCCGGCGTGAGCTTCACCTCCTCGGTCTTCGGCAGGCGCGAGAAGTGGTCGGCCTCGGTCGTGGCCGCGACGTTGACGGTGCCGACGCGCTTGGCCTCCTTCACGGCCTTCTGTCCCCAGGCGCCCGTGACGATGTAGTCGGCGGTGGCGCCGGCGGCGAGCAGGTTCATCGGAACCATCGAGAACTGCGTGCTGGCCCCGCCCTGCAGGAACAGGACGTGATAGCCCTCGGGCACGCCGGCCAGTTCCTTGACGTCGGCGACGGCCTGGCCGAGGATGGCCTCGAAGGTCTTGGAGCGGTGGCTGATCTCCATGACCGACATGCCGACGCCCGGCAGGGCGAGCATGTCGCGCTGCACTTCCTCGAGCACCGGCAGCGGCAGCACGGCGGGGCCGGCGGCGAAATTGAAGATGCGGTGGACGGTGGTGGCGGACATGATCTGCTCCTTTGGAGCCAATCGGTTTCTCGACCTCCCGGTCGGTCACGAGCTCACGCGCCAGCCCCGTGAGACCCCGACCGACCGAGAGACCGACAGGCCGATCGACTGCATGCGCTACACACTCAGCGTCCGCGCGAGGTGGTGGCTCGACGCGGGCGCGCTCAGCGGGACGAGCTGGATGTCGTAGATGTGCGCGTTGCCCGCCAGCACCTTCTGCAGCGCGGCCTCCGACGGCTCCGCGTCGAGGTTGATCCGGGCCACGCACGCCTCCGCACCGTTGAACACGATGTTCTCGGTTTCCTGCACGTTGACGTTCTCCTCGCGGAGCGCGTCGAAGATGCCGGCCAGCACGCCGGGCTGGTCCTTGTGCCGCACGACGAGCACGTGGGTGGCGCGGGTCTCGCGCGAGAGGTTCACGACGTTCACGACGCGACCCGTCTCGACGTACGTCTTGATGATGCGGACCGTCTCGGCCGCGATGGCCTCTTGCGCCTGGTCGGTGGAGGCGCCGATGTGGTGCGTGCCGTACACGTTCGGGAGCTTCATGAGCGGCTCCTCGAAGTCGGCGACGCCCGAGCTGGGTTCCTTGGCGTACACGTCGAGCGCGACCCGGATGCCGCGCTCGCGGATGACCTGCTCGAGGGCGGCGTAGTCCACCACCTCGCCGCGCGCGGTATTGATGAAGAAGGAGCCGGGCTTGAGCTTGTTGAGGACGCTCGCGTTCACGAGGCGCCGCGTGCGGTCGTTGAGCGCGAGGTGCACGCTGAGGACGTCGGCCTGCTCGGCCACCTCCTCCGGTGTCTTGCACACGCGAATCACCGGCTCGATGGGCGAGCCGGTGAGCGGGCGCAGGCGGACGAGCAGCGGCAGGTCGATCGGCAGGCCCGCGCGGTCCACCTCGACACCGATCTCGCTCCACACGGCGATGTTCATGCCGAAGGCCTGGGCGCGCTTGGCCAGCTCCTGGCCGATGTTGCCGAAGCCGAGCAGCCCGATCGTGCGCCCGTAGAGGCCGCGCGATTTCGAGTACTCCTTCTTGTTCCACTTGCCAGCGCGCAGGTCCGCCACGTTGTCGGGAATGCGCCGGTCGAGCGCGATGATCAGACCGAAGGCCAGCTCGGCCACGGCGAGCGAGTTCTTGCCAGGGCAGTTGGCCACGTAGATGCCGCGCGCGCTCGCGGCGGGCATCGCGATGTTGTCGTACCCGGCTCCGGCGCGGACGATCAGCGAGAGCTGCCCGGCGTCCATCATCGGCTCGGTGACCTTCGTCGAGCGCACCACGAGCACGTCGGCCCCGGTGTCGGCCACGGCCTTGAGCAGGCCGTCGTCCTTGAGGTCGGGCTCGTACACGACGTCGCAGCCGGCGCCCGTCAACCCGTCGATTCCACTCTTCTCGAACTTGTCGGCGATGAGGACTTTCATGGCACCCCTCGCGAGGATGAGAGTCAGATCAGGTGGTTGAGCAAGCCGTCGCGGAGCTTCGGCTCGAACCAGGTGGACTTGGGGGGCATGATGGCGCCCGCGTCGGCGATGGCCATCAGCTCGGCCACCGTGGTCGCGAACATCGAGAAGGCCACGGCCGCCTTGCCGCTGGCGGCGAGCCGCTCGAGCTCGCCCGTCCCGCGGATGCCACCCACGAAGTCTATGCGCTTGTCGGTGCGCGGGTCCAGTATGCCCAGCAGCGGCGCCAGCAGGCCGTCCTGGAGCAGCGACACGTCGAGCGAGGCGATGGGATCGCCGGCCGGGGGAGCGCCGGCCGCACGCAGGGTCACGGTGTACCAGCGGCCGTCGAGCCGCATCTGGCACACGCCCTTCCGTGCCGGAGACGGCCCGCCCGGCTCCACGGCGAACCGCTCGCGGAGGGCGGCGAGAAACGCCGCGGGCGACCGGCCCGCCAGGTCCTTCACCACACGGTTGTAGGGGAGGATTTGCGTCTGGTTGTCGGGGAACGCCACGGCGAGGAACCAGGCGTGCTCGGCATCGGCGCCGGCCTCGGGTCCAAAGCGCGCGTGGGCGCGCGCCGCGCTCGCCGCGCGGTGGTGCCCGTCGGCGATGTAGAGCGCGGGCAACTGGCCCACGGCGGCCACGAGCGCCGCGGTGGCCTCGGAATCAGCGCGCCACAGGGTGTGGCTCACCTGGTCTGGCGCCACGAAATCGTAGAGCGGCGCACCCGCGCACACGCGCTCGGCCACGGTGTCGATGGCGGCGGCGTGCCGGTAGGTGAGGAACACCGGACCGGTCTGGGCGCGCAGGTCGATGATGTGCCGCGTGCGGTCGTCCTCCTTCTCCTTCCGTGTCTTCTCGTGCTTCTTGACGATGTCGCGGTTGTACTCCTCGACCGAGTAGCAGGCGGCAAGGCCGGTCTGCGTGTGGTCGCCCATCCGCAGCCGGTAGAAGTAGGCGGCGGGTTGATCCTCCTGGACCATCTTCTGGCGCAGTGCCGCGAAGTTGGCAGACGCACGCGCGTAGACGGCGTCGGCGTACGGATCGGTGTCGGCGGGCAGGTCGATCTCCGCCCGCGACACGTGCAGGAAGCTGAGCGGGTTGCCGGAGGCCAGCGCCACCGCCTCCTCGCGGTTCACGACGTCGTAGGGCACGGCCGAGATGGCGGCCGCGTGTTCGGGCTGCGGCCGCAGGGCGCGGAAGGGACGGAGGGTAGCCATGCCGGGGATTCTAGTGCCGGCTCCCGCCCACCGGCTACCGGCCAGGGACCTGGGTCCTGAGCCCGTTCGCGGGTCGTGCTCCCTGGCCCGAAGGTGATTGGACCACTTGACGGTCCCGGTAAATTGACTAAGAATATGACCATGAACAGGGTCAACATTCACGAGGCGAAGGCGATGCTCTCGGAGTTGATCGCGGCGGCAGCCGACGGCCAGCGGGTGGTGATCTGCAAGCGGAACCGGCCGGTGGCCGAACTGGTTCCCCTCGCCTCGGCCCGGGCCCGGGCGCGCCGGATCGGCGGGGTGCCGGACCTGGCCGTGCCCGCCGGGTTCTTCACCCCCCTGCCCGACGACGTGGTCGACGCCTTCGACGAAGGCCTGCCGGGCGTCGCGGAACGGTACCCGCTCCCCGGGTCCGACCGGGCTATCGTGGCCGATGGGCGGGGAGCGCCGGCAGCCGGCAACGCGACACGGCCTCGCCGCCGGGCGGGGGCAGCGCGCCGGTGAAGCTCCTGCTCGACACCTGCACGTTCCTCTGGGTCTTGGCCGACGCGCGGCCGCTCTCACGCCGGGCCCGCGATCTGGTGCTCGACCCCGGCAACGAGGTGTTCCTGAGCGCCGCCTCGGCATGGGAAATCGCCCTGAAGCACGCGCTCGGTCGCCTGCCGCTGCCGGCACCGCCGGCGCAGTTCGTACCGGCCGAACGGGAGCGCCACGGCATCGACGCGCTCTCAATCGACGAGGAGTCGGTGCTGCAGGTGGCCAAGCTGCCGCACCTGCACCGTGACCCCTTCGACCGGGTGATCGTGTGCCAAGCCATCGTCCACGGGATGGCCGTGCTGACGCCCGACCCGCTGGTGGCTCAATACCCGGTGCGCGTGGTCTGGTAGCGCCTCTGCGGGCCGGGCGCGCCGCACGGGCCGCGCAAGCCCGGCCCCACGGGGGTACACTCTGCCGCATGGACAGGCGTCAGTTCCTCGAAGCCGGCGTGGCAGGTGCGGTCGGGACGATGGTCACGGGCGGCGCCGGGCACGCCGCCGGCCGCGGCGGGGAGGGCCTGCAATCCGCTGGCGCGTCCGTCTCGAAGATGAGACTCACGTTCCGTCCCTACACGCTCGAGCTGCGGCACGTCTTCACCATCGCCACCAGCTCCCGCACCACCACGCCCGTCGTCCTCACGGAGATCGAGTACGACGGGATCGTGGGGTACGGCGAGGCCTCGATGCCGCCCTACCTCGGCGAGTCGCACGAGACGGCAACCGCATTCCTCTCGACGGTGGACCTGTCGGGGTTCCGCGACCCCTTCAGCCTCGAGGAGATCCTGGCCTATGTGGACGGCCTGGCGCCGGGCAACCCGGCGGCGAAGGCGTCGGTGGACATCGCCCTGCACGACCTCGTGGGGCGGCTGATGCGCCAGCCGTGGTGGCGGGTCTGGGGCTACGATCGGGCGACCACGCCGGCCACCTCCTTCACGATCGGGATCGACACACCCGATGTCGTGCGACAGAAGACACAGGAGGCCGCTGCCTACAAGGTGTTGAAGGTGAAGCTCGGGCGCGACACCGACCGGCAGATGATCGAGACGATTCGATCGGTCACGCAGGTGCCGATCGTCGCCGACGCCAACCAGGGCTGGACCGACCGCGAGCAGGCGCTCGAGACGATCCTCTGGCTGAGGGACCGCGGCGTGGCATTCGTCGAGCAGCCAATGGCAAAGGACCGGCCCGACGACAACGCGTGGATCACCGCGCGGAGTCCCATTCCGATCCTCGGCGACGAGGCGGTGCAGCGGCTGCCCGACGTGCGAAGGGCCTCGAGCGTCTACTCGGGCATCAACATCAAGCTGATGAAGTCCACCGGGCTGCGCGAGGCGCGCGAGATGCTCACCCTGGCGCGCGCGCTCGACCTGAAGGTGTTGCTCGGGTGCATGACGGAGACGTCGTGCGCGATCTCGGCAGCCGCGCAGATCGCCCCCGCTGTGGACTGGGCGGACCTCGACGGCGCGCTCCTGATTCGCAACGACCCGTTCGTGGGTGCGGCGCTCTCCGACGGCGTCGTGCGCGCCACCGACGCGCCGGGGATCGGATTGACGAAGACACCGCGCGACTGACCTGGCGGCGGGAGCCGGCGGGCACGCGGCCCCCTTGCCGGACGGCCGGAGCAGCTCCTGCCGTTCAGCGCGCGAAGTACCCCGGCCGCATGCTCACGTGCCGCCCCGGTCGCCCAAGGGGTGCGAGGTCGAGGGGCCGCGAGCGAGCCTCCCGTACTGCGCCATCATGCGGGTCTCGTGGGCGTGCACCGCCTCGTCGTGCATCCCCACGGCGAGCAGCACCTGCGGGTCGTCGGGGGCGATCTGCAGGAGCAGGGCGAACAACGTGCCCGCGGATTCGAGCTGCCAGCGACCCTGCTGCCACCCGGCCGCGACGAGCAGCCAGTCGCGCCTGGAGACGAGACGCGGCGCGATCTGGAGCGCCGCCCGACTGCGCCGCGCCTCCTCGATGCCATCGACGATTGCCGCCGCGGCCGAGATGTGCACGTCAGCCGCGCGAGCCTCGCCGGCCAACTCAGCCCGCACCGCGGCGTCGGTGTGCAGCACGACGGCTCCGTCGAGCGTGGCGACCCTCGCCCGCGGGTCGGGCGCTGCTGCGGTGAGGAGGGCGCTGAACAGGTCCTTGAGCGATCGCTCAATGCGGTCCTTCGGCCAGCGCAAGATCTCCGCCACCGCGTCCTCGACGGCGCCGCTGCGATAGCGGTCGATCACGTCGAGGTAGACCACCGGCGCCCCGGACTGCCACTGGCCCGGCGCCGCGCTGGTGGGCAACAGCACGACCGCGCACAGGGCCGCCACCGGCAGCGCCCACCCGCGGGACTCTCCGAAGCACGAGGTCCGAGGGCCGCCGAAGCACGGGGCACGAGGCACCACGCGCGAAGAGGCTTCACCTGTCCGTCGGGGCGGACCCGTGCCCGCCCGGTCACTCCACCAGCAACGTGCCGTCCTGCATGATGGCCTCGCCATCGAGCAGCACCGTCGGCGAGATGACGAGACCGTCGAGATGGCTGGCCACGCGCACGGTGCCGCCCATCGACTTGTTGTCGCCGAAGGCGATGTGAATCGTGCCCATCACCTTCTCGTCCTCGAGAATCACGCCCGTGAGCGTCGCGCGGTCGTTGGTGCCAATGCCGAACTCCGCCACGTTGTAGGCGTCCTGGCCGTGGGGCTCGAGCAGGGCCCGGAGCCTCGCCGCCTCCTCGCCGCCCTCGATCGCCGTGGCGTAGCCGCGCTGCACCCTGATACGGATCGGCGTGCGCACCAGCCCGACGCCGGCCATCGACCCGTCGACGACGACCACGCCTTCCGACTGTCCCTCGAGCGGGGCAAGGTAGGCCTCACCCGTGGGCAGGTTGCCCCACTGGCCCTTCTCGCGGAACAGCCCGGAGCTGGCGTGCGCGGTGCGGCCCGCGATGGGCATCACGATGTCGGTGCCGGCGGGCGCGGTCACGCGGACCTCCCGCGCGCGCTCGAGCCGGCGGCACAACCGGTGGGTGCGCGCCGCGATCGCGTGGTAGTCGGCGTTCATGCAGCGCACCATGATGTCCTCGCTGACGCCGGGCAGCGTGCCCACCCGCACGCCGGCAGCGCTGGCGGCGCGGCGGGCGTCGGTGTGGGTGAGCGACTTCGACGTGGGGCACAGCACCACGTCCACCATTCCCATCAGGGCCGCCACCTCGGCCGGCGGCTCCTCGCCGTTGCTGCGCCGGGGCGTGATTTCGACCAGCAGGGTGTCGGCGCCGACCTCGATCGCGGCGCGGCGCAACGACGCGCCGATCGCACGGAGCGGGTCGTCGGTGACGATGAGGACCCGCTCGCCGGGCTGGACGCCCATGCAGTCGCGGACGGCGACGAGCGCGGCCTGATCGAGGTCGGAGGTGGACATGGGCTTCACGGCTGGTCGGCTGGGAACGCGGTCTCCCGGCTCGCCACCGCCACTGGCGGCGCACCGGGGAACATGGTCGCCACGCGGTCGCGCTCGAACTCGAACCGCGCGAGGTCGGCCGCCGGCACCGGCGAACCGGGGGGCATACGCTGGTGCTCCGCGAGCGGGTTCACGTACACGCCATCCCGCTTGAGCCGGTAGTCGAGGTGGGCGCCGGTGGCGAGCCCCGTGGCGCCGACGCACCCGATGACCTGGCCCTGGGCGACACGCGCGCCGACGCGGACGCCCCGGCCGTACTCCGAGAGGTGCATGTAGCTGCTCTCGTAGCCGTGGTCGTGCCGGAGCATGACCGTCCTGCCGCCGCCCGTGCTCCAGCCAGCCTTCGTGACGACCCCGGGCGCGACGGCGACAACGGGCGCGCCGCGTGGCGCCACGTAGTCGATCGCCGGATGCGCGCGGAAGAAGCCGAGCACCGGGTGCCGGCGTTGGTAGCTGAAGCCGGAACTGATGCGCGGCTCGAACTGCAGCGGCGACCGCAGGAAGAACCGGTTGAGCGATCGCCCCTGCTCGTCGTAGTAGGCCGGCTCACCGCCCCGCGGCGTGAAGCGGAAGGCGCGCACCCTGCGGCCCTCGTTGCGCAACGTGGCCGCCAACACCGGGCCGTACCGGGCGAACTCCCCATCGGTGAACTGCTTCTCGAACACGACCTCGACCGCGTCACCCACCTGCAGGTCGTGGTTGGAGTCGACCTCCCCGCGGAAGACGTCGGCCAGGGCCACGGCGAGCGGCACCCGTTCGCCGGCGCCGACGATGGCGGCCACGAGCGAGGGCCGCACGCGGTCGATCGCGGCCGAGAGCCCGACAACGGCGATCTGCTTTTCGTAGGGCACGACCCGCACGTCGAACTCCGACTCCCCCACATGGCCTCGGCCACGCACGTGCAGGAAACGATCGGCGTCGATCCGGTAGACGAACTCGCGAACGAGGCCGTCCATCCCGCGCACGAGGCGGTAGGGCTGATCGGCCCGGAGTGTTCGCGGGTCGAAGCTGCCGGTGACCGCCGAGACGATCTGCGCGGCGAGCGCCTCCTCCACGGCGTGCGCCGTGAGCAGGCTCGCCAGCGTGGCCCGGGCCGGCACGCGGGCCTCCACCACCTCGCGGTCGCGCGCCAGCTCGATGTCGGCGTCGCGCGCGGCCGCCGGCCGGTCGGACGCGGGCCCGCGGCACGCGGGACCGGCGAGCACGAGGACGGCGAGCGTTGCCACGGCGCGTCGGGACGGCAGCATCGGGGCGGAGTGTAGCAGAGCCCGCCCTCCGTGTATCATTCGAGGTTCGCGCGGTGCCCGCGGGGCCCGACGCCGCTCACAACTCGCCACTGGAGACGCCCATGCCTGCTGCCGCTTTCCGCCCTGCCCGCAGGGTCGCCGGCCTGACCGCCATCGCCCTCGCGTGCGCCGGCCTCGCGCTCGTCGCGCAGAGTGCCGACCGCGTCGACTACGACGCCGTTTACCGCATCAAGGACGAGGGCCTGCAGCGCTCGCAGGTGATGGAACTCGCCAGCTACCTCACCGACGTCCATGGGCCACGGCTCAGCGGGTCGCCAGCCTACAAGACCGGCGCGGCCTGGGCCGAGCAGAAGTTCACCGAGTGGGGCCTCGTGAACGTCAAGCAGGAGCCCTTCGAGTTCGGCCGCGGCTGGACCAACGATCGCATGGTCGCCCACGTCGTCGAACCGCAGCGTTACCCGGTCATCGCTTACCCGCAGGCCTGGACCCCGGGCACCGACGGCCCGGTCACCGCCGAGGTGGTGCTGGCCTTCGTCGAGTCCGAGAGCGACATGGAGAAGCTCAAGGGACGGCTGAAGGGCAAGATCGTGCTCGCGCAGCGGCCCCGCGACGTGAAGGCGCAGTTCGAGCCGCTGGGCACGCGCTACACCGACAAGGAACTCGATGAGATGACCGCCGCCGAGGATCCCATGAGGGCGGCCGAAGCACGGCGGCGCATGATGCCGCCCGGCGCGCCGATGGACTTCCGCGCGATGATGGCGCTCCGCCAGAAGCGCGCGAAGTTCTTCGCCGACGAGGGCGTCGTCGCGGTGCTCGACATGGGCATGAAGGGCGACGGCGGCACAGTGTTCGTGCAGGGCGGCGGATCGCGAAACCCGAAGGACCCGATGGGAGCGCCGATGCTCACCGTGGCCGCGGAGCAGTACGGCCGCATCTATCGCACAATCGAGAAGAAGATCCCGGTGAAGATGGAACTCGACGTCAAGAACACCTTCCACGACGCCGACCTCAACTCCTACAACATCGTGGCGGAGATCCCGGGCACGGATCCGAAGCTGGCCGGGGAGGTGGTGATGCTCGGCGGCCACTTCGACACGTGGCACACCGGGACCGGCGCGACCGACAACAGCGCGGGCTCGGCGGTGATGATGGAGGCGATCCGCATCATCACGGCGATCGGGCTGAAGCCGCGGCGGACGATCCGCATCGCGCTCTGGGGCGCCGAAGAACAGGGCCTCCTGGGCTCGCGCGCCTACGTGAAGGAGCACTTCGCGGATCGCGAGACGATGGCGCTCAAGCCCGCGCACGGCAAGGTCTCGGCCTACTACAACGTGGACAACGGCACCGGCGCGATCCGCGGCGTGTACCTCCAGGGCAACGAGGCCGTGGCCCCGATCTTCCGCACCTGGATGGAGCCGTTCCACAGCCTCGGCATGACGGCGCTGACGCCGCGCAACACGGGCGGCACCGACCACCTCGCCTTCGACGCGGTGGGGATCCCCGGCTTCCAGTTCATCCAGGACGAGGTGGAGTACGACACGCGCACGCACCACTCGAACATGGACGTGTACGAGCGGCTGCAGCCGTTCGACATGATGAAGAACGCCGTGATCGTCGCCTCGTTCGTCTACCACACGGCCAATCGCGACCAGATGCTGCCGCGGAAGCCACTGCCCAAGCCGCAGCCGGCGAACCAGGGGCGGCCGGGGTTCCCGACCTCGATGTAGGACCGCCTTACGCCTTACGCCTTACGCCTTACG
>Ga0114939_10003051_pt1 | contig 11906 bp, 7 predicted proteins | sample AshMeaCrysSpring_FD_87196 | JGI IMG/M metagenome (GOLD analysis project Ga0114939, IMG submission 87196) | Groundwater microbial communities from Big Spring, Nevada to study Microbial Dark Matter (Phase II) - Ash Meadows Crystal Spring | ecosystem: Environmental > Aquatic > Deep subsurface >... | reverse complement strand
TCTTCCTGCGCGGGCACATATACTACATCATTGTTTTTAAGATAGAAATAAGGTGAATTAAACATGGAACTGTCTGCCAGATTGATATTGCCCAGTTCCCGTTTGCCATCCACATCGCGGTATACTTTTACATTTTGTGGCACGGCATAAATACTCAGACTGCCTGCCTTAGCTACTGCTTCCAATATGTTTATCCTTGATTTTGTTACTTCTATAATAGAAGGCGATGTTACCTCGCCTACCATCGAAATCTGGTAGGTGGTAGTACCAACATATACAATGGGGTCGGCCAAAAACCTACCCGCTTCTTTTGTGAGCAGCACTTTTAGCTGGCTTCTGGTTAGGCCCGAAACCTTAAGGCGCCCAATAAGCGGCAAATCTATATATCCATCTTTGTCTACCTCAATGCCCTTGCGCAAAACGCCTGCATTGCCAGCAGGTGCTATATTTTCTGCCTTTGCCACGCCATAATTATTGAGCATGGCCGATACCTCGGGACTTTTGCCGGCAAAGTTGAGTTCCAGAAAATTTCCCGGCTCAATTACGCCTTCGTAATAAGGCAGATCCTGAAGTTTTACCTGGCTGGTATCCAGGTACTGTTCAAACATTTTTACAGGCTTCAAATTGCTGCATGATGCTGATAATAAAGCAATTGTGAGTGCCAGCGAAAAAAGGCCGAGGGAATTGTGCGTAATTTTAGCAGATGTACGGAATCCAGGCATGGAGGTGTTTGATTGAAAAAGCGCCCAAATATAGGGTAAGTTCCTTTGGCGAAAAATACAGAACCCGGCCACTGGTGTAGCCGGGGTAGTTGCCATAGGTGAATTACCTGCGGGCTGTTTTGTCTTTTTCAATCAGCAAATTCAGCACATTGGCGGTCTCGTCCAGGTAAAGATCGGTACGCAGCCCTTTAAGCCAATTGCGGAATCGATCTGCTTTGTCTTTATCCATTTTAGACAGGCGATCTTCGTCGCTCTTCATAAAGTCTACCGAAATGTGCTCTTTACTTTGCTGAAGGCTTTCCAATTCTTTGGCCCTTTGCTTTATCTGTTTTTGTACTTCGCGGTAGGCAACCACGTTCAGGCTTACTTCACTATCGCTTACCTTACTTAGCCAGGCAGCATTTTCGCGTATTTTGTTAAACTGGTCTTTTCCCTGCACAAGCGGTTGGTATAAGCGCGCCACCTGCTCTACCTCGGCTCCATATGCCCAGGGCTTGTAATCGGCCATCGGTATTTCGTCCCATTCCAGCGAGTGCGGGTTGTCCTTTTCGCGAAACTTGCTGAATTCATAATTGTCGGGCAGTACAATATTGGGCTGTACCCCTTTTAGCTGTGTAGATCCGCCATTTATGCGGTAAAACTTTTGCAAGGTTAACTTAAGTGATCCCAGCTCGCTGGTAGGCATCAAAAAGCCCATGGTCCGGTCGAGGCCTATAGGACGCTGCACGGTACCTTTGCCAAAACTCTGCGACCCAATTACAATACCCCGCTTGTAATCCTGAATGGCTGCTGCAAAAATTTCGGATGCCGAGGCACTGAATTCATTAATCATTACAGCCAGCGGGCCATTGTACATCACGCCTTTTTCACGATCGCGGTACACGCTTGCCTCGCCATTGCGATCTTTTACCTGTACCACCGGCCCATCTTCAATAAAAAGTCCCACCATTTGTATTACATCTTGCAACGAGCCGCCACCGTTAAATCGCAGGTCAATTACAATGCCATCTACCTTTTCGTCCATCAACTTATTTACCTCGGCGGCCACATCGCGGGCACTGCGAGCGCCCTTAGGGTCTTCAAAGTTGGCATAAAACTCGGGCAGGTACACATACCCTATCTTATTCTCCTTTTTGATAATCGCACTTCGGGCAAAGGTTTCTTCCTGCACAATTTCATCGCGTACAAGCGATATCACTTTTATGCTGCCATCTGTCTTTTTGAGTGTAAGCCGCACTTCGGTGCCCTTGCTGCCCCTAATGAGTTTTACGGCATCGGTGGTTTCAAATCCCGCCAGATCTACCGGCTCGGCAGCTCCTTGAGCAACTTTTAGTATTACATCATTTACCTGTACATCGCCACTTTTCCAGGCCGGGCTGCCGGTAACAAGGCTTACTATTTTTATATTACCATCCTGCTCACCCAGTTGTGCGCCAATGCCAAAAAACCTACCGCTCATAGCTTCGTCAAAAGCACGCTTCTCCACAGGCGGGTAAAACTCAGTGTGCGGATCCATGGTTTCGGCAATGGTGTTTACATACATGTTGAACTTCTCGTCCATGGTAAACTTCACCCGCAGGCGGTCGAAAGTGCGGTTCCATGCTCTAAGAACTCTGTCGCGGCTTTCGCGTTCCAGCGTGGTGTCGGCCTTTACTACAAAATTGGCAGAGTCTATATTTTTTTCACGTACTTCAAGTGCATCGGCATAGCGCTCCAGCGTCATGTATTTCAATCGCTTACGCCAGTTTTCCTCCCGCTCTTTTTCATTGGCTGCAAAAGGCAGTTTTTCCTTGTCCAACTGCACGCTTTCCTGTTTGGTAAAGTCGAACGGGTTAGCCAGTATCTTTTTGTAAATAGAAGCAGCTTCTTCCAGGCGCACCTTGTAAATGTCCTCCAGGGCAGGCACAAACTCTACGCGCCCGGTACGCAGTTCGTTGTCTATTTGAGTTTCAAATGGGCGTAGTTTCTCTATATCGGCCTGCAGCAAAATTTGACGGTCGGGATCAATTTGATTTAGATATTCCTTAAAAACCTCTTTGGAAAAAGTATCATCAAACTTTTTTGGGCTGTAATGCGCGTCTTCCAGCAACGAGGCTACCGTGGTAATAATTTTCTCATACTTAGACGCAGGCTCCGTTTTGTCAAATCCCCAGGAGGTGACGAAAAAAAATACCAACCCCATCACGGCCACCAATGCAAAGGGCCATACTTTTTTACTTAGCATAAATTTCCAGATTTTCATCATCAACGTTCAAACGTACAGTAAAAAGACAATTACGACCGACCACTTGTTTAAATTAACAAACTGCGCCATAAATAATTGCAGTTGTTTTGAAACCTCTAATCTCGCCCTGAATCAGTTTTGGCAGCACCCTATAATTTGCAGTAAAAGCATAATGCCTATATTTGCATCCCCAAAAAACAAACGGAGATTGTAGCTCAGTTGGTTAGAGCGTCAGATTGTGGCTCTGAAGGCCGGGGGTTCGAATCCCCTCATTCTCCCCACTTACCTCACTGCCTCCTGCACCTGTGCCGGGGGCAGTTTTATTAACGTTCATTATGCATTATTTTCTGTGGCTTTTGCCGGTCATTTCAGGGCTAATAGGGTGGTTTACCAACTGGGTAGCCATAAAAATGCTTTTTCATCCACGCAAACCCGTAAAAATACTGGGGCTCACTTTTCAGGGCATTTTCCCGAAGCGACAGCAGCAGTTTGCCGAAAAACTTGGAAGGATGGTGAGTGTCGAATTACTCAGTTTTCAGGAGATAGCACAGGCCATCAGCAATCCGCAAAACATCAAGCGGATTGAACCGATAATAGAAGCCCATATAGACCACTTTTTGCGGGTGCGCCTCGCGGCCGAAATGTCCATCATCAGCGCCTTTGTGGGCGAAAAGACTATTGGCAAACTCAAAAGTGCCTTTTTGGCCGAGTTGTACAGCCTCTTTCCCGAATTGATGGAAAAATACTCAGAAACCCTGCGCGAAGAGTTGGACCTGGAAAAAATTGTGGTGGAAAAGGTGGCATCCTTTTCATCGGACAAACTGGAGCAAATCTTGTACCAGATAATGAGTAAAGAACTTCAGTTTGTAGAACTACTGGGAGGCATGCTCGGGTTTCTTATTGGACTGGCACAGTTGGGCCTCACCATGATAGCCATATAATACCGCTTATACAGTTCGCGAAGGCTTTACGCCATTGGGGCGTCGAACCTTCGCCTTTTTCGTTTGTAATTGTCATAGAACCGTAAAATATTGATGAAAACGTGTAAGATTATCAACCAGAAAATGAAACAAATCACCCTTCTGTCCGCTGTTTTTTCCTTTTTAACAATTACTGTTTTTGGTCAAATGCCTGGCCGCCCCGGTGGTATGAGCGGCATGGCTGGGGGCTTTGGCCCCAGCCAAACAGGGCGCTTCTATGGAAAAATTATAGATAGCAAAACCAACAAGCCTGTAGATGCCGCTTCTGTAGCATTAATAAGTACCAAATTTGACCCAATAAAACGGGCACGTAAAGACACGGTAATAAGTGGTATGCTTACCCCGTCTAATGGCAATTTTGCCTTGGAAGGTGTGCCATTTATGGGCGATTATGCGCTCAAAATAAGCGCATTGGGATACAAGCCCTTTGAGCAAAAGATCAGTTTTCTTACCCCCGAAATGCAACAAAAAATGATGCAGGCTTTTGCCGCTATGGGGCAGCAGCAGGCAGGCGCCAAAAAAGACAGCGGGCAGGCTAAACCGGTTGGGCAGGCTGCGCCGGCTGGTGGTAATATGATGGAAACCATGCGCAAGATATTTGGCAACGACATGAGCCAGCTTGCCGCACTTGCCGATAAAGACCTGGGTAACCTGAAACTGGAGCAGGACGCCACCATGCTGGACAACGTAACGGTTACCGCCAACCGCAACATGACTCTGGCAGTTGACCGTCGTATATTTAACGTAGACAAAAACCTGGCTGCTTCTGGCACTACCGCCTCCGAACTGATGCGCCAGATACCATCGGTAAACGTGGATATTGATGGTAACGTAACCGTACGTAACGCAACCCCCACCCTATTATTAGACGGCAGGCCCACTACCCTCACACTGGACCAAATACCCAGCGATGCTATACAGAGCGTGGAACTTATTACCAACCCCTCAGCCAAATTTGATGCAAGCGGCGGAACTGCCTCCATCTTAAATATTGTAATGAAGAAAAACCGCAAAGCAGGCTACAATGGCTCGGTGCGGGCAGGTATCGACAGCCGCCCAAGGCCCAACTTTGGCGGCGACTTCAACTTCAGGCAGGGAAAAATAAATGCCTTTGCCAATGCCAACGTGGGCATGCGCAAATCGCTTAGCTGGAGCGATATTGTGACCAACTACTACCCAACCACCACCAGGCCAGCGGTAACCGTAACCCAGGATATAGATAACGTAAGTCAGGGTTTTTTTGGCTTTGGGCGTGCCGGCTTCGACTTCCTGGCCAATAACCGAAACACCTTTACCCTGGCAGGCACTTTTGTTCGGGGGCAGTTTGATAACGAGGAAAAAAACCTGTTGCGTTACGACACGTTTTATAACCCCATAAAAACCGAAACCACCCAGCGCCAAACCGATGGCGGTGGCTTTTTTCAAAATATTGGCGGTACATTAGGTTATAAGCACCTGTTTTCAAAACCCGGCCACGAACTCACTGCCGATGTGAACTATAACCAATCCAGAAGCGAAAGCGAAATAGACTTTAACAATCAAAGCTTTTTTCAGGACAATAGTCCCAAAGGACCAGTGATTACCCAACGTACTAAAGGCGCAACTACCAGTACCTTTTTGGTGGCCCAAACCGACTATGCCAACCCACTTACAAAAGACCTGAAATTGGAAAGTGGCATTCGTGCTCAAATTCGCGACTTCTCGAGCCTGAATCAGAACTTTTTTTACCTGCCTTCGCAAGACCAATGGGTGCTCGATCCGATTATTTCGAACAACTACGAATTTACTGACCGGGTGTTTGCCGCCTATGCTACCATTACAGGCAAGAAAGATAAACTGGGCTACAACTTTGGTTTGCGTGCCGAAAGCAGCGACTACAAAGGGCGCCTGGTGGACAAAGATTCGGCATTTAGCGTGCAGTTTCCCTTTTCGCTGTTTCCCAGCGCTTTCTTAAGCTACAAACTTACCAGCAAAAGCGACCTGCAGGCCAATTACACCCGGCGCATCAACCGGCCCAACTTCTTCCAACTGCTGCCCTTCCCCGACTTTACCGACCCCCTGAACATACGGGTAGGCAATGCCGGCCTGAGGCCAGAATTTACCAACAGCATTGAAGTAAACTATAACAACCAATTCAACTCAAGGCATAACCTGCTGGTAAGCGGCTATTTCAAAAACACAAACGACATCATAACCAACTATGTGTACAGGGCCCCTAACCCGCTTACGCCGCTTCAAACCAAGGACAGCGTGTTTTACAACACCTATGTAAACGCCAACAAGAGTTATACATATGGTCTTGAATTGATCGGACGCAACACCCTGAGCAATCGCTTCGACCTGACTACAAACCTCAACTTTTACAATGCCACCATCAATAGCGAAAACTTGCAGCAAGACCTGAACAACAGCCGGTTCAGCTTTTTTGGCAAAGTAACGGCCACCTACAAGTCAGGTAAAAACAACGAATGGGTATTTCAGGCCAATGCAGACTACCAGGCCAAAACCGTATTGCCACCCGGCGGACGCGGTGGTGGAGTAGGTGGAGGCCGTGGCCCCGGCGGTGGCATGTTTGGCGGGGTGCAGCCTTCGGGCAGCCAGGGCTACCAAAACCCCAACTACGGCCTTGACCTGAGCATTCGCCGCGACATTATCAAAAACAAAACCGGCCAGGGTTACCAGGGCTCGCTTACGCTAAGCATGAACGACGTTTTTCGCACCCGTATTTACGATGTAGTAATTGAAGATGCCACCTTTAACCAGAACCTGCGCCGCCGCCGCGACCCCCAAATTGTGCGCCTTCAATTCAACTGGCGCTTTGGAAAAATTGACACCAACCTCTTCCGCCGCAAAAACCTGAAAGGCGAAATGGAAGGCATGAGCGAAGGCATGGGTGGGATGCAGTAGAATGAAAGTTGATAAGTTATGAGTTAATTAGTACACCAGGAACCAGAGACAGCCGGGGCACGTTGCTCCGGCTGTTTTTTTTCAACCAAATCGTTTTTTCCTCCCAAGCATCCTGGTGTTGGTTTCTTTGCGATATTGCCGTGCTGGTACATTTCATTACCACGGCGCATCTTAGCTACTCAAACAAAAGCACGATTGCCATCCTATCTCGTTTCCTGTTATGGTCACTTACCGCATATCCAAGTACGATCCTGCGAAGCGCGACGAATTGGGCCATTATACCGACCTGAACGAATGGACCTCAATCAGCGATATATTGAACGGGGCTGATAAGCAAGCTACCTTTGCCCGATATGAGCAGGAAGAGGATGCCTATGTAGCTGCCGTTGCCGCTGTAATGCTCGAAAAAGAAATTGAATACCTGCAGGTAAACGGTCTGGAATTGTTTACTACTGCTGAAGATTTTGAAGATTACAAAAAGAATGGAAGGCTGCAAAACATGGATGTTGATTTTGAGAAAGACCTGAAGGCACTACAGAATGGTTTGCAGCTTTCATTTCCGCAACTTGATAAGGTTATCAGGCTCATTTTGCGCGAAACGGTTTGGATGCAACTTATTCACCAAAATCTTGAAGTAAGCTTTGGATACGATTACTACATGTATATAAAAGGGTCTGTATTGCTGCCCGATACCCTGCAACAAATTGAACAATTGGGATTGTATGCCGAACTACAGGTAAACTAACCGCATCGGAGGATTAAAAGTAAGGCAGCAATGGGTTCTGTGTATTATCATCAAATCAACTCATCTCTTGTATGTATAGAAAATTTTATATGTAAAGTGCCAGCCAATTCGTTTCTCTACAAACCAATACCCTTTGCTTTTCCTTCCAGCATGGGCACAAAACTAAACAGGTCAAGCGGCTCTTCTTGAAGAGAGGCATCGTCCTTTTTCGTTATGCGCATCATACGCTGCGAACCACCCTCGTCTACGGGTATTACCAGGAGGCCACCGGGTTTTAATTGTTCAATCAGCTTAGGTGGTATTGAAGGGGCGGCGGCTGTTACCAGTATTTTGTCAAAAGGCCCAAAAGTGGGCAAGCCCGCAAACCCATCGCCATAAAAAAATTTAAGCCCGGGGTACTTGCCTTTAAAGGGATAAGTCTTCTGCAGGTTGTCGTACAGTTTTTTTTGCCGCTCAATGGTGTACACCCGTGCCCCAAGCTGTGCCAGTACGGTAGCCTGGTATCCGCTGCCTGTGCCAATTTCCAGCACTTTTTCAAAAGGCTTAATTTGCAACAGCCGTGTTTGGTAGGCCACCGTGTAGGGCTGCGATATGGTTTGCCCCTCACCTATGGGAAAAGCCCGGTCTTCGTAGGCAATACGGTCGAGGGCCGAATCCATAAAGAAATGGCGCGGTACGGCCATCATGGCTTCCAATACCCGCTCGTCGGTTATTCCTTTTTGCCGTATTATATCTATCAACTGCTTGCGCAGCCCCTTATGCCTGAATGTATCCTCTTGCTTTGTCATAAACCGACGGCAATATAGCGGACTATACGCACCTGCAGCAACATGCAAATTCCCCGTTTGCACATTGCCGGGCTATCAAAGCATGTTGCTTCTACCTATTTTATATCTTAATCCTACAAACAATGGCAGCCGCCGGAAAAGGTAACTGCCATAACTTGTGAAATAGCTTCTGGATTTACAAATTCATATCCTTAATAATTGCCTCCATGCGCTCCATTAGCCCGGCCCGCACCTTATCGTAATCTTCGGCATCAGCCAGCAGCGCGTTTACGCTAAAGTAAAATTTTATTTTTGGCTCGGTACCGCTTGGCCTTGCGCTCACTTTGCTGCCATCTTCCAGCAAAAACTGCAGCACATTGCTCTTGGGCAGCAAAATGTCGAAAGTTTCGCCCGTGGCAAGGTGCGTACCCTTGCGCTGTTCATAATCGAGCAAGGTTTTTACCGGCACACCACCCAACACTTCAGGCGGATTGCTGCGATAGCTTTCCATCATTTCAGCTATTTCCTTTTGGCCGTTCATACCCTTTTTGGTAATGTTTATCAGGTGCTCCTGATAGCAGCCATACTGCACATACAAGTCGAGGAGTTTATCGTACAGGCCGCGGCCTTTGTCTTTTTCGTAGGCAGCCATTTCGCACAGCAAGGCTACTGCACTTATAGCATCTTTATCACGCACCTGGTCGCCTATCATCAGGCCATAGCTTTCTTCACCACCTACGATATAGTTTTCGCTTCCGGTTTTTTCGCGAATCATTTCGCTGATGTATTTAAAACCGGTGAGCACATCATAGCACGCCACGCCATTTGCAGCGGCAAATCGGTTAATCATGTCGCTGGTCACAATGGTTTTTATGACCATGTCGTTGGGTTGGGCTATGCCTTTTACCTTGCGGGCTTCTATCATATAGTTGAAGGCCAGCACGGCGGTCTGGTTGCCATTCATAAGCACCCAGTTGCCATGGTTATCTTTTATGCCAATGCCTACGCGGTCGGCATCGGGGTCAGTGCCCAGCAGTATGTCGGCATCCAGTTCTTTGGCAAGTTGCAGGCCCAGGTTCATAGCATCTTTTTCTTCGGGGTTGGGGCTGTGCACGGTGGGGAAATTGCCATCGGGCACCGCCTGAGCATCCACCACATGAACGTTGGTAAATCCAAAGCGCTGCAGTACACGGGGCACCAGGGTAATGCCGGTGCCATGAATGCTGGTATACACGATTTTCAGATCGTGCCGGCGATCGCATACATCGGGGTACACGCTCAACCCTTTTACCATTTCCACGTAAGCAGCATCCACTTCCTCTCCCACTATCTGAATATTATGCTCGCCACCGCTCCATTTCACATCGTCCACGCTGGCAATCTTATCCACTTCGGTAATCACATTCTTATCGTGCGGCGGCACCAGTTGGGCGCCATCTTCCCAGTAGGCCTTGTAGCCGTTGTATTCTTTGGGGTTGTGGCTGGCAGTGCATACTACCCCACCCTTGCATCCCAGGTGGCGTATAGCAAAACTGAGCTCGGGTGTAGGGCGCAGGCTTTCGAACAGGTATACTTTTATGCCGTTGGCGCCCATGACGTTAGCCACGGTTTCGGCAAAAAAGCGGCTGTTGTTGCGGCTGTCGTGTGCCACGGCTATGCTAATAGAACCTTCAAAACTTTGCTTGAGATAATTGGCATAACCCTGGGTGGCCATGCCCACTGTGTATTTATTCATGCGGTTGGTGCCTACGCCCATAATGCCTCGCAGGCCGCCGGTGCCAAACTCCAGGTTCTTGTAAAAACCTTCTACCAGGTCGTCGGGGTTGTTGGCAAGGGCGTGATTGATGTAGTCCTTGGTTTCCTCATCGAAATTGCCGGCAAGCCATGCATCCACTTTGGCCTTAATTGTAGCGTCCATAATTTGAATTTAAGTTAAAGCAATTGTTTTAAGCCCACCCCAAAAAGAAGCAAATGTTGAGGTGCTGCTTTTTGCTGACGGCGGGCTAAGTTATTTGGAAAATGAATGCCCGCCATCGCAGACATTTAATAATAGGTCAGCACCCTTATTCTATGTTTGCAGTACAATTTTTCCTACCCGCATTATTGCGCCAAACTATCACGCCCGTGCCACGCAGTTCATTTTTGCATTACTGCCTTGCCTTTGCTTCCTTATTTGCCTACACACGTACCACTGCCCAAACCGACACCCTGCAGTTACCAGTAGAACGCAATGCAATGGTGGATACCTTGTATGCCACAAACGCCGTAATTGACACTACCGACACCTTAAAAATAGCTGGAGCCAGCCTGTGCAAACAACTGCTGCTGCCCTACAACATAAAGCACAAACGCACCTGGACGGTAGGCGGCCTGCACACCGGCCTGTATGTAGGTAGCATGCTATTGCTGAACCAAGTATGGTATGCCGACTATCCTAAAGACAAGTTTCACACCTTTGACGACTGGCATGAATGGCTACAGGTAGACAAGGTGGGCCATGCCTGGAGCGCATACCAGCTAAGCCGTGCCAGCATGGCTAGCTGGCGCTGGGCCGGGATGCCGTATAAAAAACAGGTGTGGCTGGGTGGCATCAGCGGGTTTGCCTTCCAAACCGTAATTGAAATACTGGACGGTTTTAGCGCAGAATGGGGATGGAGCTGGGGCGACTTTGCCGCTAACTGTGTGGGTAGCGGCCTGCTTATAGGCCAGGAACTGGGTTGGCACGAGCAACGCATCAACTTCAAGTTCTCGTTTCACAAAATGACATACGACGACCCCATGCTGAACGAGCGCAGCGATGACCTGTTTGGCTCCAGCTTGCCCGAGCGTATGCTCAAAGACTACAATGGCCAAACGTACTGGCTCAGCTTCAACCTGCACTCATTTATGAAGCAAAGCAAATTACCGATCTGGCTCAACCTGGCCGTGGGGTACGGGGCCACCGGCATGTTTGGTGGCACAGAAAATATTTGGACCGACGAAGCCACCGGCATTACATACAACCGTAACGATATAGATCGCCAGCGACAGTGGTACATAGCCCCCGACATAGATTTTACCCGTATACCCACCCGTAGCAAGTTCTTGCGCAGTGTGTTCTTTTGCCTCAACGCGTTTAAACTGCCGGCACCAACCCTCGTGTTTAGTAATGGCGGAATTAAGGTGCATGGTTTTTATTTTTGAGCAGGTGGTACCTTCCAACAAATAAGCCTCAGCAGCACAGAGTTATCTTTGCGGCCCAATATGAACATACTGTACCATACAAGTGAGGTAGCCTTGTTTGAAATGATAGGCAAAACCGCCGCAGGGCTGGGCATGGAAGCATGGCTGATTGGCGGCTTTGTGCGCGACAAACTGCTGGGCCGCCCTACCAAAGATGCCGACATTGTATGCACCGGCGATGGCATTGCCCTGGCCAAAGCTGTGGCACACCAACTAAACCCAAGGCCACATGTAAGCTATTTTAATAACTTTGGCACAGCACACATAAAAGCTGCCGACTTTGACATAGAATTTGTAGGCGCCCGCAAAGAAAGCTACAGCCACCACAGCCGCAAGCCC
>Ga0114939_10003050_pt1 | contig 11906 bp, 10 predicted proteins | sample AshMeaCrysSpring_FD_87196 | JGI IMG/M metagenome (GOLD analysis project Ga0114939, IMG submission 87196) | Groundwater microbial communities from Big Spring, Nevada to study Microbial Dark Matter (Phase II) - Ash Meadows Crystal Spring | ecosystem: Environmental > Aquatic > Deep subsurface >... | reverse complement strand
TCAGAACCTACGGGAGGCGCGATGCTGGGTTCGACTAGAAAGCCCTTGCTGGCGCTGCGGGCAAGCTCACTCGCTGGCGCTTCGGGTTGACACCGGGGACTGCGAAAAGCCACGTGCCCGTGCCGCTGCGGGCACTTTGCCTGAGGCTCTCAGAACCTACGGGAGGCGCGATGCTGGGTTCGACTAGAAAGCCCTTGCTGGCGCTGCGGGCAAGCTCACTCGCTGGCGCTTCGGGTTGACACCGGGGACTGCGAAAAGCCACGAGCCGCGGATGGAAACTCTCGGCGTTATTCTTCATACGAGAGTTCAAGCGTCATCACGTCACACACATCGCCCGATGGAAGCGTCACGTCATACCGTACTCGTGTGAATCCAAAGTCAACTGGCTTTGTCGGTTCGATTTCCTGGTAGACGATCAAGACCTGCTTTTGAGCTTCCGAGTCCCCCTTGTTTGGCTTCAGCGAGACGATCGTCACAGGGACACCATCCGCCTTCTCTTCCAACGTTTCAAGATCTACGTTCCGCCGATAGATCTGCACGTTTCGGTGGTACCGGCCGGGCTTGCCCAGCAACTTCGTGCCTGTCCCATCCGCTTTGCGGAGCATCGGCTGGGAGCCCTGGTAGTACAACCCGTAGTAATCAGCATCCGTAATCTCGATCGTCGGCTCGTCGCCCGCGGCCTCAACTTCCCCTGATTCGGGTGTCGGGACCAGCGCTGCCGTTGCCGTAGTCACCAAGCAGTTGCCGCCGTTGCAGTAGCAAGTCGGAGGCTTGGGCGTGACCCGCCGGATGAATGGACCGCCGGGCGTCACACAATTCTGAAACTGGACGACCCAATACGAGCCGTCAAAGTAAATCACGTAAACTGGGCAGTCCGTGTTTGATTGGCCCCAGGCGGTGCCGTGCAGGACCGTGCCAAACAGAAGCAACGCGAACGTCAGGACTCTCAACAACATGGTGGCCACCCTAGCGAAAAGAACATGCACGAGTTCGAAATGCCAGCATTTAAGACGTTAGCTAAAAGGGGGGGGATTGCAAGCATTTCGACGGAATCCGCGTCGCGGTTGTCTGGATCCCTCAGCGCCACGGTGGATAATCGCGGGTGGTAAGGACGAGCCGAGTTTGAGGGAAGCGGAACGCCGGCTGCCGATCGTTTGAACGGGCAGTTCAAGCCCACGGAGGGATGCTCATGGATGAGGCCTGTACTGCACCGCCCTTCGCGGGCTTTGGTCCGGATCCGTTCAATCCGCACCCCTTGCCGCCGCTGAAGCACGTCAGCGGCCGCACCGGCCGTCAGCTGCGCTCGGCTGTCGCGCAAAGTGCACCCCGTCTGCCGGGCGTCTACGGGATGCTCGACCGCAACGACCGACTGATCTATGTCGGCAAGAGCAAGCGATTGCAGGGTCGTCTGCTGAGTTATTTCAATCCGTCGAACAAGGACGATAAAGCCGGCCGGATCATCGAGGCTGCGCGAGCGATCGTATGGGAGACCGGTTCCAGCGAATTCGCGGCATTGCTTCGCGAGCAGCAATTGATCCGTCGCTGGCAACCGCGGTGGAATGTACAGGGACTTCCGCAACGGCAGCGGCCCCATTACCTGTGTGTCGGTCGAGCCCCCGCGCCGTCGATCTTTCTGTCGCGCATCCCCCCGCGTGACACCTCGGCATGCGAAGGACCGTTCTTTGGCGCGGCCCGCTTGCGCCGCGCTGTCGAGACGCTTAACAAGCACTTTCGGTTGCGCGATTGCAACCAGCGAACCCCGATGTTGTTCAGCGACCAGCTGTCACTGTTCGACGATCAGCACCGGGCCGCTTGTCTTCGATACGAACTGGGGACATGCCTCGGGCCGTGTGCAGGACAATGCAGCCGACAGGCATATGACCGACAGGCCGAGGTCGCAGCACAGTGGCTGCGCGAAGGTCATACGCAGCCGCTTGAGGCAATTCAGGCGCAGATGGAACGCGCGGCTGCGGCGCACCAGTTCGAGCTGGCTGCACGGCTGCGCGACGACTTGATCGGACTGGACTATCTGCATCGCAAGTTGAAGATGCTCGCTACCGCGCGGCGACGTTACTCGTTCACGTACGCCTGCGGCGGGAAAGACGGCCCGGCAACCTGGTTTCTGATCGTGGGCGGCGAGGTTACCGATACACTGGCCGCCCCCGTGTGCCCCAACTCCTATGAACAGGTGCGTCAACATCTCCGTCGCTGGCAGCGGCTGGTTGATTCGGCTGCCGATCAGCCACCGGCTCCCACGCGCACCCGCGGCCTGGTTGCCGCTTGGTTCCGTGCGAACCGCGAGGAACTGAAGCAGACCTTCGCGCCTCGCGATGCTCCACGCCGCTACCGACGACTGGCCAGCGCTTGATCCCTTGATTCAATCCAGCCGACGCGCGGTGTGCACGGGTCTGTCACCGAGGGGCCAGCACGGAATCTGCCGGAAGTTCGTCGACCGAGCGAACAGCCAGGCGGTCGAACCAAGCGCCGCATTCGTGAAGCACCTGCCGCACGGTGGGCTCGAAGCGATCCTCGGGCGGCTTGACCGGCGCGGGTACTGCCCAAGGATCGATCGCGGCTGGGGAAGGCTTTGTAGTACGCCGCGGCCAGGCATCGCGAAGCAGATCATCCAAGCCGACGGCGGATGCCCCGCAACACAACAGCTTTACCGCGTCTTCGACGGTATCGAGCGGGCTGGCTACCAGGATCGCTTTTTCCGCGCGGCTGGCCGCACCGCGATGGGCCTGCAGCAGTTCGGCTAACAGTGTGGCCCGCTGCGCGCGGGAACCAAACGCGCTGCGAATCAATACGCCGTCAATCGGCATGGTCCACAGTCGATCAAGCCCCGTGTCGGCCTGTGCCGCGTCCAGCGATGCGAGAAGTGCGGCCTGCGGCGCTAGCTCACGGAGTACCTGGAACTTGCTCGCAAGTTGGTCCCAATTGGACACATCGGGCGGCCAGCAAAGATCGCGGTCGCGGTCCACCGAGCCGTGCAGGCGAACATCGATCGCCGTCGCCATTCGCAGGTGTTCCAGGACGAGCCCTGCGCGATCGGGATCATAGGGACAGAGATAGCGACCAGCGCCATCGCCGCCCCAACCGTTTGGAAGTCCGCGCGGCATGACGCCGGCCTCAGCCAGCACTTCGGCTGCGCGGCGCGCTGCAGCTGGATCGATTTCCGCCGCAGGCCAGCGGTCAATGAACCAGGGCGTCGGCCAGTCGCTCGCCGGCTGGCCGGATCGGATCCGCACCCGCAGATCCAAATCGTGCCACATCGGGCGGGGCCCAAAGGGCAACTGCCAGCGCCAGGCGGCGAGCAGTCCCGTAGTCGGCTGGCGAAGTTCCATACTGTTTTCTGGGGCTTGGCTGGACCGGACCCGGTGCTCGCGCACGAAATCGCGCCCTGAGCTCAATTACTATGCTACTCGTCATCCGTCGGCCGACCGACATCGATCTCTCCGATCTCTTCCTGCCACCGATCATTGAGGTACCGACTTTACGGGCCATGCCATGCAGCATCTCGCAATGATCACCCTGCTCGTGCTCGCCGTGCAGGGCGGGGTTTGGGCCGCGGCGGATGACGGGGAATCACCAGCCCCGCGGCCGCTCCGCGTCGCCACATGGAATGTGGAATGGTTTTTCGACCACCGGACCGACGATAACGCAAGTGAGCTGGCTCGCAAGCAATCACCCCCGACCGAGCAGGATTGGCGTGCCAAACTCCGGGCCGTGGCAGAGGTCATTGCAGGAATCCGCCCGCATATCCTGGCCCTCCAGGAAGTCGAGTCGCTGGATGTCCTGGAGGAACTTGTCCAGGAACTGAAGCAGCAGCACGATTTGCACTTCGAGATCGCATTCGTACAAGGTTACGATCGATACACAGAACAGGACGTGGCTTTCCTCTACCGCGGCCCGCTTCGTCGAGTCACACGCTACGAGCAAACACCGGCACAGTATTCCACTCAGGCGTTTGCCAACGTCGGCAAGCATCTTGAGGTGGAGTTTGAGTTTCAGGTGGAAGGACGGCCGCGGCGGCTGCTCCTGTTTACGGCGCATCTTCGCTCAAGTGCCTCGGCTGCACCGCAGCGTGCTCAGCAAGCAGGTCTGATCCGACAATGGCTTAGCGATCCGATTGCTCGGCAAGCGTCACTGATCGTGTTGGGAGATTTCAACAGTGAGGAGCCCATCGGTGTCCCCGATCCAGCCAGTGAGCTCGGGGTGCTTCTGAGTCCTGCGTCTCCCGGCGGAGTCCCGGCCTTGGTCGATTTGCATTCACAGCTCCCGGCCGACCAGCAATCGACTCACATTGCCGGCAAGGCTTACGATCGGATCCTGATCTCGCCGGGGCTGCTCGAGGACCGACCGGATCTGACCGATCTGGTGTTAAGGGGGGTACAGCGCCGCGCCGACCTAGTGACGCGCGGAGCGCGCGATCGACCTTCGGATCACTGGGGACGTTACTGGAAACTCGATCCGGCTCAGCGGGACGTCAGCGACCATTACCCCGTCGTCGCGGATTTTCAGTGGCGTTGACATCCATGCCCGGCACGCAGGCGAATGTCTCTTCAATAAAGCTCTCTCCACCTGTTGCCGAGGATCATTGACTAGCAAGGCTCGAAATGAATCGCCTCTTTGCCACGCTGAAATCGGTGTTCGTCATTTCCTATTACCCGGATGCGAAAGCGTTTTGCGCCAAGGTGGACGAGCAGGCTTGTCAGGAGCAAGGGCCCTATGCGGTTGGCGTTTCCGTGCCTAATGACCAATTGATTTCCAGGATCTTTGGCGTCGCGATCCACCGGCGAGGAATCCAGCCCGTCCATGTGCGTGTTTCCAATCGGTCTGATGCGCCGGTCCGTCTGCAACTTCAGTCGATCGATCCCCACTATTTTTCTCCGCTGGAAGCCGCGGCGGCCACACACCATTCGGGCGTCCGTCAGTTCCTGGGATTTGGCGCTGTCGCGTGGTTTTTGTTCTTTCCCGTTCTGCTGCTGTTACCGGTCCGCTGGTTCACGGGACGGATCGCCAACCGTCGAATCGATCAGTTCTTTCGCGATGCGGCAATCGATCTGGGCCCCATCCCTCCCGGTGGTGAACACGCGGGCTTTGTGTATACGAATCTTTCACTGGGAACCAAGTCGATTCCCGTGCAATTGCTGACAGCGAAAGGGGTGGTTGACTTTAACTTTACGATCGATGTCGGTGGATTGAATGTCGACTATCTGAAGCGCCTACCAACGACGACTCACTTGACGATGGACCGTCGGGAAGTCGATCAGGATGGCCTGCACGAATTCCTGCAGTCCGCGCCGGCGACAACGACGAATCGGCATGGCAAGCGGGCCGGTGACCCGGTGAATCTGGTTGTGATGGCTGATTTGCCCGTCGTCCTTGCGTCATTTGGCGCGCGGTGGGACCTGACTGAATCGATCACTTTCAAAACTTGCTGGAAGACGGCACGCGCCTTTCTGATCGGCAGCGAGTATCGATACTCACCGGTCAGTTCGCTGTATCTGTTCGGCCGACCGCAGGACATTGCCTTGCAGCGAATTCGCAATTCCATCAACGAACGTCTGCATCTGCGGCTTTGGGCGGCACCGATTCGTTTTGGCGAGGACCCGGTGTGGATTGGACAAGTCAGCCGAGATATCGGTGTCCGGTTCACGTGGAAGACCTGGAACTTGACGACTCATCGCATCGATTCGGATGTCGATGAAGCCCGCGACTATGTTCTGGAAGATCTGCTCCACGCGCGTCATGTAGTGACGGCCGGCTACATCGACGGCGTCGGCGCCTGCGACGTGAATCATCCACGCAGAAACCTGACCGGCGATCCTTGGTATTCGGATGGCAAGCGGGCCGTAATCCGCATTTCGGCCGCCCCGACCCAACCCGTCTCGCTGTGGCTCGTCTAGTCAAGTACTCTGCAATACGGAGTAGCTGAACAACCTACGTCCCAGAGAGTTCACCCGAAGTGAACCGTGCTTTGTCCCTTCGGCAGGTCGAAGCAAATCAGGTATCGCTCGCCGACTCGGCACCAGCTGCCGGCCGTCAACCGTCCGCGATCCTGAACTTCCGACAAGGGCCACGTCTGTTGTGCGGTGCGGAGCGAGATCGGCACGCCGGCGGGAGGCGTCCGCATCGCCAATGTGAACGCTGGACAGGACAACGGTGCGGTCAGTTGAAGCTGACCTTCCGTCACGGTCGTGCGTGTCCAACTCCGGGCCGCCGCCCAGCGCGCGATCTCACTGAGTTTCAACCATTGCGTCTGCTGGCCGAATCGCTCCCGGAGTGTCACCACGATCCGCTGGAACTCGTGAAACCCTTCGGCGGATCCGTTGTTGTAAAGTCCCGGCCAATGGCAGAGCATCACGGCGGGCTCGTCGCGTTCTATCAGTTCCACCATCCGTCCGCTCTGCCCGTCAAGCGAGACATATCGGTGGGATTCCATCGGCGTGACTCCGTCCCACCCACCAAACCAGTCTCCGGTTCCCGAGATCACGCTGATCGCCTGAGGAGGGATGGAATCGGGAGCTGACTGCGGCGGAACCACCGGCATCGTGCTGTCCGGGCCTTCCACGACATCCTTGAAATAATGGGGCAACTCGGCCGCAAAGACATCCCGAACACTTTCATGGACGGCTTGCGGCAATCGATCGCGAACACGCGAACCAAAACCGCCTGGGGTCGTGACACCTTCACACGGCAGCCCGCACTCACGGAGGATGCGGAGCGCATAGGCCAGGTAAGCGGCCAATTGATCCGTGCTGATCTCCTGCTCGGGAAACCAATTCTCCATCGCATCGGGCGTGGTGCTCGGCAATGGCCGACCCGTCTTCAGGTCGATCACTCGAGTGTGAGTGATCATTTCGGGATGAATATCCCACGAGGGAACAATCAGATCACGGACCAGTGCGAGGCTGGCCTGCAGGTCTCTGCGCGACCAACCGGGAAGTTCTCGATCAAGCCAGCCAACACAGGCCGGGTAAGGCACCATGCTGAACTTGCCACGCACCTGATTCGCAGCACACCACTCACCGAACTCGCTGAGAAACCGATCCGGGATCTCACGGGGCCATGTTTGCCATGGCTTTTGGTACTCGGCGCGCTCCGGGAAAGTCTCTGCAAACTGGGGCATGCAGAAATGTCCCATGTTCACCAGGCTCGTCGAGTCATCGATGATGAAGGACAACGGGATCCGATCCCGAGGGTACAAGACTTCCACGGACGCCTCCGCGGTGCGGAGCTGCCCGTGAGCGGCTCCGCGGGGCATTCGCCAGGAGACCACGGCGGCCCAGGAAGCTGCAGCCGCAAACTGACGACGCGTGACGATGGGTGGCGGCGACATTCCTTCTCCCTGGGCGCTGCACGGAGCGAAACATGGCACGGAGCGAAACATGGCACGGAGCGAAACATGGCACGGAGCGAAACATGGCACGGAGCGAAACATGGCACGGAGCGAAACATGGAGGTTCTATTGTGGCGGACGCCGAGCCTCCCAGACAGCCGCCGCAGTGGTTTCGCCTGGCAACCTGCGGAGCGCGCGAACGACTAAACTTCAAACATCTGCAGGAACATGCTGCCCGCCGCGCGGCCTGATTTTCAGCGATGGAGAACTCGATCGATGCCCACCCGTCGAAGCGCCCTTCCGTGCTCGTTCACCACGATCTTCCTGTGCCTTTCTTGCGTCGCAGTCTGTGCCGATGAGCCGGACCAGGAGCAGTGGGTGACTCTGTTCAACGGCCGCGATCTGACCGGCTGGACGCCGAAAATCACCGGTTACAAGTTAGGCGACAATTTCGCCGACACGTTTCGCGTCCGCGATGGCGCGATCGCCGTGGATTATCAAGGCTACGACCAGTTCAACGGTCGGTTTGGCCACCTGTTTTACGAGCGCTCGTTCAGCCACTATCGCTTGAAGTTGGAATATCGCTTTCTGGGAGACCAGGTACCGGGTGGACCCGGTTGGGCCGTACGGAACAGCGGCGTGATGTTCCATTGCCCTGATCCGAAGACAATGCGGATCGATCAGGAGTTTCCCGTATCACTGGAAGCGCAGGTGCTGGGAGGCGACGGCCAAAACCCGCGGACCACCGGCAACGTGTGTACGCCGGGCACCCACATGCACCTGGATGGGGAACTGACTACGCGGCATTGCACTTCGGCGAAATCCGAAACGTTCCACGGTCCGCAGTGGGTGGAACTTGAAATCGAAGTCCACGGCGACCGACTGGTCCGCCACAAGATCAACGGACAGACGGTGCTGGAATACACCCAGCTGGAGTTGGATCCCAGCGATCCTGACGCGAAGCGACTCCTGGATGACGGAGCCCCGCTTGCCCTCAGCGCCGGCCGATTTGCGCTGCAGTCCGAGAGCCACCCCGTGGAGTTCCGAAATATTCGGATTATCGAACTGGCAGACTGAGCCCGGCTTCCGACAATCCCGGCTTCCGCATATCGGCGGACGAGGCGACGGCGTTGGATCGTGCGGATTCCCGCGCAGTGGCTCAGGCCACCTGCCAAGTCTCACCGCCCGAAAAGAGCGCCTGCAGATCACCGGCGCCACGTTGCCGAGCCAGTTCGACCTGCTGGTTGATCTGCTGATCGTAGGTCGGCACACCTTCGACGCACCGCAGCACTCCGATGGGCTCGGGGAACTTCGGATGCTGCATGCGACTGAGGAGGAAGGCGAGCGTCGAGTCGGCAACGGTTTCGTCGTGATGCAGCAAGTCGTCTGCGGCAACCTCATTCAGGTTGACCACCTCCAGTCGGTGACCGACCAGGCGGATGCCCTTGTCGCGCTGGGCGCCGAAGATCAACGGTTTGCCGTGCTCCAACTCGATCACGTGCTCGGACCGCTGGCTTCGCTCGGCGGCGTACGACCAAGCTCCGTCGTTGAACACATTGCAGTTCTGATAGACCTCCACAAAGCTCGTCCCACGATGCTCGGAGGCCCGCTTCAGGATCATCGCCAAGTGGGATACGTGCGCGTCGATCGATCGAGCAACGAACGTGGCTTCGGCCGCAATCGCCACGCTCAATGGATGCAAGGGATGGTCGATCACCCCCATCGGCGTGCTCTTGGTGATCTGACCTTCCACGCTGGTCGGTGAGTACTGCCCCTTGGTCAGGCCGTAGATCCGGTTGTTGAACAGGATGATGTTCAAATCCACATTGCGTCGGATCAGGTGAATGAAGTGATTGCCGCCGATCGAAAGCGCATCGCCGTCGCCCGTGATCACCCATACCGACAGATCAGGCCGCGTTGATTTCAAACCGGTAGCGATCGCCGGAGCCCGGCCGTGGATGCTGTGCATCCCGTAGGTGTTGATGTAATAGGGGAAGCGGCTGCTGCAGCCGATGCCCGAGATGAAGACCATCTTCTCGCGCGGAATCCCCAGCTCGGGCAGGACCTTCTTCATCTGCGCGAGTATGGAATAATCACCGCAACCGGGGCACCAGCGAACTTCCTGATCGCTGGCAAAGTCGGCCGCTTTGAGCACAGGCAGATTCATCGGACGTTATGCCTTCAGCAGATGGCTTGGTAAACGGCAAGATCGGGTGGAACAGGCCACCGACAATCAACCGGCCTTTGTCTTCAACGGTCCAGCGCCGACGCTGACTCGATGGGGAGCCAACTCGCGGATCCGTTCGACCACTTCCACGACCGCGAACGGACGCCCTTGCACTTTGTTCATCCCAATCGCATCGACCAGATACTTGGACCGGATGAGCATCCGCAGTTGGCCGAGGTTCAGCTCGGGGATCAACACCCGTTCGTATCGCTCAAGAATCTCGCCCAGGTTGCTGGGGAACGGATTGAGGTAACGAAGATGGGCATGCGCGACGTGCAGCCCTTCCTGCTGGCAACGCCGCGCCGCCGTCAAACAAGCGCCGTAAGTTCCGCCCCAACTGAGCACCAGCAGGTCACCATGGTCCGGGCCCACGACTTCCTGAAGCGGAACGCCGGCCGCGATCCCGTTGATCTTGGCCGCTCGCAGGTTGACCATCTTCTGATGGTTCTCTGGTGAATAGCTGATGTTTCCAGTCCCGTCCTCTTTCTCCAGACCGCCGATGCGATGCATCAGATCCGGAGTTCCCGGAATCGCCCAAGGACGCGCCAGGTATTCATCACGGGCATAGGGCAGGAACGGCTCGTCGCCGCCAGCCGCCGTCGGGTGCGAAACTGGAATCGGCGGCAGCTTGCTGACGTCGGGAATCAGCCACGGTTCTGAGCCGTTGGCAATAAAGCCGTCCGACAGCAAAACCACAGGCGTCATGTACCGCACGGCAATCCGCCACGCTTCCTGGGCCACATCGAAACAGTCGGCCGGACTGCGGGCTGCCAACACCGCTAATGGGCATTCGCCATTGCGGTTGAACAACACCTGAAGCAAGTCGGCCTGTTCCGTCTTGGTCGGCAAGCCCGTGCTGGGACCACCCCGCTGAATGTTGAGCACAATCAGGGGCAGTTCAAGCATCACGGCCAAACCCATCGCTTCGGCCTTCAGCGCGATCCCCGGGCCGCTGGAGCCTGTCACCCCCATCGCACCCCCGAACGCAGCACCGATCGATGCGCAGATCGCCGCGATTTCATCCTCGGCTTGAAACGTCCGCACGCCGAACTTCTTGTGCCTTGCCAACTCATGCAGGATGTCGCTGGCCGGCGTGATCGGATAGCTGCCGTAGAACAATTCCTTGCCACTCCGATGAGCGGCAGCGATCAGCCCCCAAGCCAGCGCTTGGTTGCCCATGATGTTCTTGTACTTGCCCCGCGGCAGCTTGGCCGCTTCCACTTGATAGGTGAAGTCAAACGCTTCGGCCGTCTCGCCGAATGCCCAACCGGCGCGGAGCGCCCGCTCATTCGCCGCCGCGACATCCGGCGTCTTGCTGAACTTGTCGCTGATAAACCGCAAGGTGGGATCCAGCGACCGGCCGAACAGCCAGTAGCACAGTCCCATCGCAAAGAAGTTCTTGCAGCGATCGATCTCCTTCTGGCTGATTCCCAGCTCATGCACCGCATCGCGCGTCAACCGCGTCATCGGCACCTTGAACAGCCGATACTTGTGCTCCAACGCCGGATCATCCAACGGATTCGCATTCAACTTCGCCAGCTTCAAATCCTTCTCGGCGAAGCTGTCCTCGTTGGCGATCAGGATGCCGCCCGGCCGCAAGTCGGTCAGGTTTGTCACCAGCGCGGCCGGATTCATCACGATCAGCGCATCGAGCACATCCCCGGGCGTGAAGATCTCTTCGTCGGCAAACTGCAGCTGGAAGCCGCTCACGCCGGCACGCGTCCCGCGAGGGGCTCGAATCTCGGCCGGGAAGTCCGGAAACGTCGCAATGTCGTTGCCGGCCAACGCGCTGGTATTGGTCAGCTGCGACCCAGCCAACTGCATCCCGTCGCCTGAATCCCCGGCCAGCCGGACCGTAACTCGCGGGACTGTAAGGACTTGCTTCGAAGATACGGGCTGCCCGTCAGAATCGGTCACCATAGACGCCTGCCCGGCCTGGGCCGGAGAAGGAAAGGATCACGCCGATTGGAGAGATTTATCGGGTTCTATCGGTCGTGCGGGTGCTGCAAATTCTTACAAAACCCCACGCGAGTCGGATAGCGGAAAACCCTGCCCATCCTTCCCGAAACCACCAAAACCCCGCCGTTTTTCCTGGACGCTTGGTCGCACCCCGCTCTCCGGTCACCCCCACACCCTAGCGGAAGGACTACTACGCAATGTGTATTAGCTGATCGGATACCCGGCAGGCGGTCTCCCTGAAGAGAAGACACACGGGCCGCCCGTTTGGGTTCGCGAAACACCCCCTTCACCGCGGCCAACACCGGAAATCCTCGTGTCAATCGCGGCGAGACTGCGGCAGCCCGCCTCGCGTTGGACGTCAATCGGCCACGAGTTCCC
>Ga0114939_10003048_pt1 | contig 11912 bp, 10 predicted proteins | sample AshMeaCrysSpring_FD_87196 | JGI IMG/M metagenome (GOLD analysis project Ga0114939, IMG submission 87196) | Groundwater microbial communities from Big Spring, Nevada to study Microbial Dark Matter (Phase II) - Ash Meadows Crystal Spring | ecosystem: Environmental > Aquatic > Deep subsurface >... | reverse complement strand
TGCGATGGCGACCGAAAAGCTGGCGGAAGGTATCCGCGCATTTGACGCCGATGCCCGCAAACTGGCCCGCTTGATCGCCGCTCTGCCGACGAAATAGCCATTTAGTACACTTCTCCGTAGCAAGAATCGGAGTCACGGGGAGAAGCGCATGACGACGGCAGGGTTGCGTCCGCACGGGCGGCGAATCGCCTCGTGGCTGCTGCTGGGCCTGCTCATGCTGGGCAGCGGCGTCACGGCGCTGGCCCAGGACGAGGCAACGGAAGCGGCCCGTCCCGATGCCTTTGCTCCGGCCAAGCTCGTCATCGCCAACCGGCCGATCACGACGTTCCGTGCGACGGCGTTCGGTGCCTCCCCAGCCGACCGTGTCGAGACCGTCACGGCCGGACTCGCGGCGCTGCTCGAACGGGGCGGGCCCCAGGTCGTCACGACCCGCGCTATCCCGGACGGCATCGCGGTACTGCTCGATGGCAAGTTCATCTTCCGCATCCTGGAAGAGGACGTGAACCGCGAAACCGGCGAGACGACGCAGATGGCCGCGGCCGACGCCGTGCACAACCTGCAGCTCGCCCTCGACGAGATTCGCGAGGGACGCAGCTCCGAGGCATTGCTGAAGGCGACTGGCTACACGCTCGTCGCAACGCTCGCGCTGGCCGGGCTGCTGTGGCTGATCATCAAGGGGTACACGCGTGTCTCGCGCCGCGTGCGCGCCATCGTGCAGCGTCGTTCCGAGCGTCTGGCGCCGAGTTGGAGCGAGCAGGTCGTCGGCCGCTCCGGATTCGCCGACCTCGCCACGGTGCCGGTACGGGCCGTCGCGTGGGCCCTCGCGCTGTTGCTCGTCTACGAGTGGGCCGCATTGGTGCTGGAGTTCTTCCCCTACACGCGTCCGTGGGGGGAGCAGCTGTTCGACAACCTGCTCAGCGGGCTTGGTGAGTTCGCACGCAACATCCTGCGCGCGATCCCCGGAATGCTGTTTGTCGCGCTGATTTTCTTCCTCACGCGCTTCATCGTGCGCGTCGTGCGCGCTTTCTTCGAGGGCGTGCGGACGGGCCGGATCCAGGTCGGCTGGTTGGACGAGACGACCGCCCGCCCCACGGGGCAACTGCTGATCGCAATCATCTGGCTGTTCTCGCTGGTCGCGGCCTACCCCTACATCCCGGGCAGCGACAGCGAGGCGTTCAAGGGTATCGGCGTGTTCGTCGGCCTGATGCTCTCGATCGGTGCGTCGGGCGTGGTCAACCAGGCGGTCAGCGGCCTGATGCTGATGTACACGAAGGCATTGCGTCCCGGCGAATTCGTGCAGGTGGGCGACACCGAAGGCACCGTGACCTCGGTGGGATTCCTGACGACACGGATCGAGACTCTGCGCAACGTCGAAGTGACGCTGCCCAACGCCTACCTCGTCGGCAACGTCACGCGCAATCTGTCGCGACTCGCGCCCAACGGGGGCGTGCGGCTTTCCACCGCGGTCACGATCGGCTACGACACGCCTTGGCGCCAGGTCCACGCCATGCTGCGCATGGCCGCTGAGCGCTCCGGCCAGGTGTCGCGCGAACCCGCGCCGCGCGTCGTGCAGACCGCGCTGCAGGACTTCTATGTCGAGTACACGCTGATCGTCTGCGTGGCCGACGCCCGGCTCAAGCTGGGCGTGCTCGACGAACTGCACGCGCACATCCAGGACGTTTTCAACGAGTTCGGCGTGCAGATCATGTCGCCCAACTACGAAGCGGATCCGGCGGACAAGAAGTACGTGCCGAAAGAGCAGTGGTTCCAGGCACCGGCCCAGGCACCGGCGCCCGCGGCGACGCCAGCGCCGGCCGACTAGGCCGTGCGCAGGCGTGCCGCCGCCGCAGGGATTGCGGCGGATTCGACGACCGCGACGCCTGGCTTGCCCTCGAGCGCATGGACGATCATCGCAGCCGCGATGTCCCGCGCCGCCACGGGCCGCCACGCACGCAGTGCGAACCGCAGTGCGTGCTCCGTGATGCGCTCGACGGGCCGGGACTCCTGGCGGTCACCGGCGATCACCGACGGCCGCAGCAGGGCGAGGCTGGGCCATGGCATGGCGCGCACCGCGTCCTCGAGCTCGCCCTTCACGCGCGAATAGAAAAAGCGCGAGGCCGCGTTCGCGCCCAGCGAACTCACCAGCGAGAAATGCGTCGCGCCCGCCTCGAGTGTCAGCTCCGCCAGCCGTCGCGGCAACCCGAAGTCGACCTCGCGGAATTTCTCGCGCGACCCCGCCTTGCGGATCGTGGTGCCCAGCGCGCAAAACACATGGTCGGCACGCAGCTGCGCGCGTACGCGTTCGAGACTGGCGAAATCGACGATGACTTCGCGCATTTTCGACGATGAAGACGCCAACTGGCCGAGGGGGCGCCGCGTCACGACGATGACATTCGCGTACGCACGCGACGCAAGCAGCAGTCGCAGGCACTCGCCGCCGACGAGCCCGCTGGCGCCCGCGACCAGTGCCGTGCGTGCCGTCACTTCGTGGCGGCCGGCGTGAACCGCGGTTCAGAGATCTTCATCTCGCGCACGGGACCGTACTTCGCGGCATCGCCACGGATCTTCGCCGCGTCACCGATCAGCACGATGGCGAGATCGCCGGCGCGCGGGAACGACTGCTCGATCGCGCTGCGCGCCGCCGCGATGTCGACGCTGCCGACGCGCGTCGCAAAATCGTTCACGTCCTCCGGACCGAGCCCGTAGAACAGCAGGTCGGCCACGCGCGCCGCGAGCTGTCCGCTCGTCTCGAGCGTCGGCGGGAACTGCCCGAGCAGGTAGCTCTGCGCGGACTGCAGCTGTTCGGCGTTCAGTCCGTCCCGATGCAGCCGGTCCAGCGTGGCTAGCGCCAGGTCGATGGCCTGCACCGTCCTGCCGGTCTCGGTGTACGAGCCGATGTGGAACGACCCGGGCTGGGATGCGCGGTCGAAGCTGGAACTTGCGCCGTAAGTCAGGCCGCTCCTGATGCGCAGCTCGGTATTGAGCATGGAAGTGAAGCAGCCGCCGAACACGGTATTGACCAGGGTCTGCGCGGTACGGGCGGGGTCGGTGCGCGAGGCACCGACATTGCCGAGCCAGAAGTACGTCTGCGTCGCCCCCGGCTTGTCGACCAGCAGCACGCTGCGCCCGCTCACCCTCGCGGGCGCGGCGACGGCCGGCAATGCGGCTGCCGCCTTGCGCCAGCCGCCGAAGGCCTGCGCGAGCTTCGCCTGCATCGCCGCCGCGTCGAAGTCGCCCACCACCGTGATGATGAGCCGGTCACCACCCACGTGATCCACGTAGTAGCGCCTGACGTCGTCGAGCTGGATCTGCTCGAGCGTCGATTCACTGCCGCCGACCGGCCGGCCGTACGGGTGATCGCGCAGCAGCCACGCGTCGCCATAGCTGGCCGTCAGCGCGCGCGGATCGGAATCCTTCGCGGCAACGATCGACTGCTCGCCCAGCGTGCGCGCCTTCTGGAAATCGGCAGGATTGAGCCGCGGCCGCAGCAGCATGTCCGCGACGAGCTCGAGCATGAGGTCCGCGTCGCGCGCCAGGAAACTGGCCCGCACCGCCAGCGATTCGGTGCCGGTGCTGGCAACCAGCGAGCCACCAACGTTTTCGATCGCTTCGGCGAACTGCGCCGAGCTGCGCTCGCCCGCGCCTTTCTGGATCAGGTCGGCAAACAGCGACGCCGTGCCGTCCTTGCCCGCCGGATCGCCGAGCGCGCCACCGCGTACCGTGAGACTCATCGCGATCAGCGGCGTGTCGCGCTTTTCGATCATCGCGACGACCGCGCCATTGGGCAGCGTTGCCGACTGGTAAGCGGGCAGCTTGACGCCCGCCGCTGCGGCGCCGGTCGGCAGCAAGGCGACCGCCAGCGCGCACCATGCGAGGATGCGGTTCACTGCGTGCCCACCTTGGCCTGCGCCGCCGGCCCGGGCCCGGACTCGAGCACGCCCACGGTGCGGTTCTCCTTGCGCAGTACCGTGGCCGCGGCGGTCTTCACGTCCTCGGCGGTGATGCCCTCGTACCCGGCGGGTGCGGCAAACAGCTTGCGGTAGTCGCCATGGAAGACTTCGTATTCGCCCAATGCCTGCGCCTTGCCGCTGATCGTCTCCAGGCCGTGCCAGAAGCCGGCCAGCGCCTGGTTGCGTGCCTTGGCGAGTTCGACCGGCGTCGGCCCGTCCTGCACCAGCCGCGCTATTTCCTCGTCGATCAGCTGCTCGGTGCGGGCGATGTCGCCACCCGGCGGGACGACTGCATACACCCACGCCAGTCCGGGATCGAATCCCGCATCGAGATGCGTGCCGATATCCACCGCCGCCTGCTCGTTCGCGACCAGCCGCTGATAGAGACGCGAAGAGTCGCCGCCCCCGAGGATGGCCAGCACGACCTCCATCACGCGCGCCTCGCGGTCCGCGGCGGCAGCCGCGTGCCACGCCATCGCGAGCAACGGCGTCTGCGCGTCACGCTGGATGTGCAGGCGGCGCTCGCCCAGTTGCGGCGGCTCCTGCGTCGTAACGGGCGGCGGTGCCGGTTGCGCCGGCAGCGTCGCGAGATACTTGTCCGCGAGCCTGAACGCCGCCTCGGGCTCGATGTCGCCGACGATGAACATGACCGCATTGTTGGGCGCGTAATACTGCCGGTAGTAGGCATGCAGGTCCGCAGCGGTCCAGGCCTCGATGTCGGACGGCCATCCGATGATCGGGATCTGGTACGGGTGCGCGACGTACGCCGTCGCCTGCAGCTACTCGGCCAGCGTGCCGAAGTTGTCGTTGTCGACGGAGGAGCGCCGCTCGGAGTAAACAACCTCGCGCTCGCTCGCGATCTTCTCCGGCGCGAAATCGAGGTTGCGCATGCGGTCCGACTCGAGATCGAAGACCAGTTCGGTGGCCGAGCTTGGAAACCAGTTCTGGTACACCGTCACGTCGGAGCCGGTGTACGCATTGTTGCTGCCGCCGTTGCCCTCCATGAGGCGGTCGAATTCGCCGGGCTGGCGCGTCTTCGTGCCGTTGAACATCATGTGTTCGAAGAAGTGCGAGATGCCCGTGATGCCAGGCCGCTCGTTGCGGCTGCCGACCCGGTACCACGTATACATCGCGACGTTCGGGATGTCCCTGTCCGGCCAGACGACCAGCTTCATGCCGTTCGGGAGCGTGCGCGTGACGATCTGGTCGGCGCCCGGCACCTGCGGCGCCCCGGCGTGCACGGCGCCCGTGACCGCGAGCCCGAACGCGACGAGGACGAGCGCCCGCACGCCCCCCCGTGCGCCGGAATGAGTGTGGTTCAGCGTCGGCATGCAGCCGCCCTTCTACGCTCAGCGCTGGCTCGCGATCCAGCGATCGACCTTGGCTTCGAGCACGTCGAGCGGCAGCGCGCCGTCGGCAAGCACGGCCGTGTGGAACTTGCGGACGTCGAACCTCGGCCCCAGTTCCTTTTCGGCCCGCGCCCGCAGTTCACTGATCTTGAGCTGGCCGATCTTGTAGGCGAGCGCCTGGCCGGGGATGGCCATGTAACGCTCGGCCTCCGACACACGGCGCGCTTCGGCAGCCGAGCTGTTCCTGTCCATGTAGTCGAGCACCTGCTCGCGCGTCCAGCCCTTGGAATGCAGGCCGGTGTCGACGACGAGACGGATCGCGCGCCACAGCTCGGCTTCGAGCCGGCCGAAGTACTGGTATGGATCGGTGTACATGCCGAGCTCGGGCCCGAGTGCCTCCGCATAAAGGCCCCAGCCTTCGCTGTAGGCCGTGTAGCCGCCGAAGCGACGGAATTTCGGCAGGCCCTGCTGTTCGCGCTGGATCGAGATCTGGAAGTGATGGCCTGGATTCGCCTCGTGCAGTGAGAGAGCTTCCATGGCCCATTTCGGGCGGGCGCGCAGGTCGTACGCGTTGGCGTAGAAGATGCCGGGCCGCGAGCCGTCCTCGCTCGCCGCCTGGTACTGTCCGCCCGCCGCGCTCTTCTCGCGGAACGGTTCGACGGCACGGACCTCGTAGTCCGCCTTGGGCAGGATCTCGAACAGCATCGGCAGTTGCGGGTTCACCTTCGCACGCAGCGCTTCGTAGCCGGCGATCAGGTCTTCGCGCTGGTCGAAGAAGAACTGCGTGTCGGAATTCATGTACTTGAAGAACTCGTCGAGCGAGCCCTCGAAGCCGACCTTCTGCATGACGGCCCGCATCTCGCCGTGGATGCGCTTGACCTCGTCGAGGCCGATCTGATGGATCTGCGCCGGCGTGTAATCCGTGGTGGTGACGCGCCTGACGTTGTAGGCGTACCAGGCCTCGCCGTCCGGCAGGCCCTGCATGCCGTGGATCGTGCGCGCCTTCGGGACGTACTCGTCGCGCATGAAGTCGTGCAGCCTGCGGTACGTCGGCACGACCTTCGTCTCGATCGCGGTCCGGTAAGCCTGAGTGAGACGCGCCTTGTCCGCCGCGGAGAAATCCGCCGGCAGCTTCCTGATCGGCCCCCAGAACAGCGAATCCTCCGGCTTCGTGACGACCTGCGCCTGCAGCTGCGGCAGCGTGCGTTCGGCCAGCAGTCGCGGCAGCGTGTAGCCGCGCTTGACGCCTTCCCGCATATTCACGATGGCCTGGTCGCTCCATGCGACGAAGCCGTCGAGGCGCTGCAGGAAGTTGTCGTAGTCCTGCACGGTCTTGAACGGCTGCATGCCGTTGCCCGAGCCGAGCTGCACGAACATGTTCGGCGTCGAGTAGAACTGGTTCAGCGGGATCAGTTCGTCAGGGAACGCGAAGCCCGCGATGTCCCGCTCACGCGCAGCCTTGAATATGTCGTATGAAAGCTGGTCCTGCAGCGGCAGCACCGAGCGGTCGAACGTCTGGAGCTTCGCCAGCGCGTCGCGCTGCAGCTTCTGCTCCGCGGCGAGCGCCCCGGGCGCGATGTCGACGACGAATACGGCGTTGTAACGCGGGTCCCCGATCGACGTCGCGAGGATCGGGTTCTGCCGCAGGTACGCCTCGAAATACTCGTCGAAGTAAGCGTGCAGCCGCTGGGACTCGGCCTGCGAGCGGTCGTCGGCGGATGTGGCCCTGGCGGGGATGACAGCCCAGCCAGCCAGGACGACGGACGCAGCGAGCAGGACGAACCGGGACGGTGAGGTCATGGGGTATTCCGCAGTTGGGTCAGGACAGCAGGCAAATCGCGTACGCCGGTTTCGCCCGTCGGAGGGCCGCAGTTTCGCAAGTTCGCGACAGGCAGGCCACCCCATCCGTGACATACACGATGCCCAAGACCGCGGAGCCGAGGCATTGTCGCGGCAAGACACCGCACGGGCAGGAGGAACATGTTCCAGATCAGGATCCACGGCCGGGGCGGCCAGGGGGTGGTTACCGCGGCCGAGCTGCTGTCGGTGGCTGCCTTCCGCCAGGATCGGCACGCCCAGGCGTTTCCCAGTTTCGGCTCCGAGCGGACCGGCGCGCCCGTCGTCGCGTTCTGCCGTATCGACGACCGCGCCATTCGCCTGCGCGAGCCCATTCTCGAGCCCGACGCGCTGCTGATCCAGGACCCCACGCTGCTGCACCAGGTGGACGTCTTCGGCGGCCTGCGCCCGGACGGCTACATCCTCATCAACACGGCGCGGACATTCGCCGAGCTGGGACTGGCGGAGTTCGTGCAGCAATTTAATCCCACCCACCTGTGCACCGTGCCCGCGACAGAGATTGCACTGCGGCACGTGGGCCGGCCGTTGCCGAATGCGTCGTTGCTCGGGGGCTTTGCCGCGCTGTCGGGCCGCGTCTCGCTGCCGGCCGTCGCCGCGGCGATCGAGGAGAAATTCCCAGCCAAAGTCGCTGCCGCAAACGTGGCGGCGGCGACCGAGGCATTCGAGTTCGTGCAGCGCGCCATGGGCCGCCAGGAGGCCACCCGTGCTCAAGCAGGTTGAAGGTTCGGCCGCGGTCGCGGAGGCGATTGCACTTTGCCGGCCGCAGGTCATCTGCGCGTATCCGATCTCGCCGCAGACCCACATCGTCGAGTCGCTCGGCAGGCGCGTGGACTCCGGCGAGCTGGCGCCGTGCGAGTTCATCAACGTCGAATCCGAGTTCGCGGCGATGTCGGTCGCGATCGGCGCATCCGCTGCCGGCGCGCGCGCTTACACCGCGACGGCGAGCCAGGGGCTGCTGTTCATGGCCGAGGCGGTCTACAACGCGGCCGGGCTCGGCCTGCCGATCGTCATGACCGTCGCGAATCGCGCGATCGGGGCGCCGATCAACATCTGGAACGACCACACGGACGCGCTGAGCCAGCGCGACTGTGGCTGGCTGCAGCTGTTCGCGGAAGACAACCAGGAGGCGCTGGACCTGCACATCCAGGCTTTCCGGTTGGCCGAGGAACTCTCGCTGCCGGTCATGGTGTGCATGGACGGCTTCATCCTCACGCACGCGTACGAACGCGTGGACATGCCGACGCAGCGCCAGGTCGACGCGTACCTGCCGCCGTACCAGCCGCGGCAGGTGCTCGATCCCGCCGAGCCGGTGTCGATCGGCGCGATGGTCGGGCCGGAAGCCTTCATGGAGGTGCGCTATCTCGCGCATGCCAAGCAGCAGCAGGCACTGGAGCTGATCCCGGCCTGGGCCGAGGAGTTCCACCGGGTATTCGGCAGGCCCAGCGGCGGGCTCGTGCACGAGTATCGCGCCGGGGATGCGGACGTGATTGTCGTCGCGCTCGGTTCGGTGCTCGGCACGATCAAGGACACGGTCGACACGATGCGCGAACAGGGCCGGAAGATCGGCGTGCTGGGCATCACCTGCTTCCGGCCGTGGCCTTCGGCCGCAGTGCGCGCGGCTCTCTCACGGGCCCGGCGAGTCGTCGTGCTCGAAAAGAGCCTGGCCGTGGGCATGGGCGGCATCGTTGCCAACAACGTCTCCGCCGCATTCGCCGGCCCGCCCGATCGCGTGCATACCGTGATCGCAGGCCTCGGCGGCCGGTCGATCACGCGTGCATCGCTCGCGCGCGTGTTCGAGCAGGCACTGGCCGATACGCTCGAGCCGCTCACGTTCCTCGACCTCGACCGCGCGCTGGTGGATCGGGTGCTGGAACGTGAACGCAGCCAGCGTCGCTCCGGACCGATCGCCGAAGGCATCCTGAAAGACCTCGGCGTCGTCGCCGCGAAGATTGGCTGAGGCATCGCCAGACATGAGCTACCAACCCATCCGCTTCTACCAGACCGGCACCTTCACGGTTGGCAACCGCCTGTTGCCCGAGGAGCAGCGCTCCGTGCAGTCGGGTCAGGAACGCACGAACTCGCTCAACTCCGGCCACCGCGCTTGTCAGGGTTGTGGCGAGGCACTCGGCGCGCGGTATGCGATCGACGCCGCCATGGCCGCGACCAACCGCCAGCTCGTCGCCGCCAATGCAACGGGCTGCCTCGAGGTGTTCTCGACGCCCTACCCCGAGACGTCATGGCAGATCCCGTGGATTCATTCGCTGTTTGGTAACGCGGCGGCCGTGGGCACCGGCATCGCGGCCGCGCTGCGCGTGCAGGGCAAGACCGACGTACGCGTCGTCGCGCAAGGCGGCGACGGCGGCACCACCGACATCGGTTTCGGCTGCCTCTCGGGCATGTTCGAGCGCAACGACGACGTGCTCTACATCTGTTACGACAACGAGGCGTACATGAACACCGGCGTGCAGCGATCCTCCGCCACGCCGCCCGCCGCGCGCACCAACACGACGATGCCCGTCGGTGATTCGACCGGCGCACGCTTCGGCCAGGGCAAGAACCTGCCGCTGATCGCCATGGCGCACGAGATTCCTTACGTGGCGACGGCAACCGTCGCCGAACTGCGCGACCTCGAGGCGAAGGTACGGCGCGCGATGGAGTTCCGCGGCGCGCGCTACATCCATGTGCTGGTGCCTTGCCCGCTCGGATGGGGTCATGGCTCGTCCGAGACGATCCGCATGGCGCGTCTCGCCAAGGAAACCGCCCTGTTCCCGGTGTTCGAGGCCGAGCATGGCGTGGTCACCAGCGTGTCGAAGATTCGCCGGCAGTTGCCGGTCGAGGACTACCTGAAGCCGCAGGCACGGTTCGCCCATCTGTTCAAGCCGCCCGGCCACGCCGAACTCGTCGCGCGCATCCAGGCGCTTGCCGATCGCAACGTGCAACGCTTCGGCCTCGCCGGAACCGGGGAGGATGCGGCATGAAGAAGCCGTTCGCGATCACGCTCGACCCCGGCTCCAGCCTCGCCAACCACACGGGCTCGTGGCGCACGGTCCGTCCCGTGTACGTCGACCGGTTGCCGCCGTGCAACGACGCCTGTCCCTCCGGCGAGAACATCCAGGGCTGGCTGTTCCATGCGGAATCGGGCGCTTACGAGCAGGCCTGGCGCCTGCTGACCGAGGCCAACCCGCTGCCCGCCTGCATGGGGCGCGTCTGCTATCACCCGTGCGAGACGGCGTGCAATCGCGCGCAGCTCGACGAGTGCGTCGGCGTCAATGCCATCGAGCGCTTCATCGGCGACGAAGCCCTGAAGCAAGGCTGGCAGTTCACGCCGCCGGCGCAGTCGACGGGCAAGCGCGTGCTGGTCGTGGGCGCGGGACCTTCGGGCTTGTCCGCGGCGTATCAGCTGGCCCGCGCAGGTCACGCGGTGACGATACGCGAGGCGGGCCCGCTGGCCGGCGGCATGATGCGTTTCGGCATCCCCAAATACCGATTGCCGCGTGCAGTGCTCGACGCCGAGATCGCGCGCATCGTGGCGCTGGGCGTGACGATCGAGCTGAACGCGAAAGTCGCCGACGTGATGGCTGCGAAGCGCGACGGCGGTTTCGACGCGGTGTTCCTGGCCGTCGGCGCGCACATCGCGAAGCGCGCGTACCTGCCTGCGGGCAGCGCGGGCAGGATGCTCGATGCGGTCGCCGTGCTGCGCAGCATGGAGGGCGAGGACCGGCCGTTGCTGGGCCGGAGGGTCGTGGTTTACGGCGGCGGCAACACCGCGCTGGATGTGGCGCGCACGGCGAAGCGGCTCGGCGCCGAGGAGTCCGTGATCGTCTATCGCCGCACGCGCGAGAAGATGCCGGCGCACGAGGCCGAACTCGAAGAGGCGCTGCAGGAAGGCGTGCTGGTCAAGTGGCTGTCGACGATCCGTGAGGCCGGCGAGTCGTCGATCACCGTCGAGAAGATGCGGCTGGACGACAAGGGCATGGCGCAACCGACCGGCGAGTTCGAGACGCTGGAGGCGGATTCAGTCGTGCTCGCGCTCGGACAGGACGTGGACCTGTCGCTGCTGGACCACGTGCCAGGCCTCGAGATCGCGGACGGCGTCGTGAAAGTGGACGAGCAGATGATGACCGGCACCCCCGGCATCTTCGCGGGCGGCGACATGGTGCCGGGCGAGCGCACGGTGACCGTCGGCATCGGCCACGGGAAGCTGGCCGCGCGCAACATCGACGCCTGGCTGCGCGGCGAATCCTGGACGCACCCGCCGCGTCACGAGATCGCGACGTTCGACAAGCTCAATACGTGGTACTACTCGGACGCGCCGAAGGCGCAACGTCCCGTGCTCGACATGGTGCGGCGGCAATCGACGTTCGAGGAAGTGATGGGCGGCTTCGATGCCGCGACCGCGCAGTTCGAGGCGCGCAGGTGCCTCAGCTGCGGCAACTGCTTCGAGTGCGACAACTGCTACGGCGTGTGCCCCGACAACGCGGTGATCAAGCTCGGCGCCGGCAACCGTTACGCCTTCAACTACGACTACTGCAAGGGTTGCGGACTGTGCGTGACGGAATGCCCTTGCGGGGCGATCCGGACGGAGCCGGAAGCGATTTAGGGAAGGGCAGGAAGCGCAGGAAGGACAGAGTCTCTAACCGACCTTCCTGCCCTTCCTGCCCTTCCTGCCCTTCCTGCCCTTCCTCCGCTTCCTGCGCTTCCTGCGCTTCCCCTTACTTCTTCACGAACTTCAGCGTCATGCGATCCGATTCGCCGA
>Ga0114939_10003047_pt1 | contig 11912 bp, 11 predicted proteins | sample AshMeaCrysSpring_FD_87196 | JGI IMG/M metagenome (GOLD analysis project Ga0114939, IMG submission 87196) | Groundwater microbial communities from Big Spring, Nevada to study Microbial Dark Matter (Phase II) - Ash Meadows Crystal Spring | ecosystem: Environmental > Aquatic > Deep subsurface >... | reverse complement strand
GGCCGCGCTGGTCGCTGCCCCGTAGCTCTTCCGGATGCGCTCCAGGAACGACGCGCCGCCCTGGGCGCCGTCCAGCGAGAAGTCGTGCAGCCCGTAGTCGTTCCCGAGCGGCCACAACGCCCGCTCCGGCAGCATCGCCTTCAGGCTGTCGATGGTCATGATGTTGGGCATGCCCATCTCGCTGTGGATCTTCGGGGTGGCGCCACGCAGGAAGTAGTGGTCGATCGGCATCGCGCGGTACGGCCCGTGGCCGCTCGCCACGTCGTCGGCCGACGACGAGATGTAGTGGATGCCCGGATGAACGGCCGCCAGCACGACGCGGATGGCGTCGTCGATCGTCCTGGGCGGGTAGCCTTCGTTGCGGCCGCAATAGAGCCCCACCGAGGCGTGGTGGCGGATCCGGCGCACCGTGTCGGTCACGTTGCGCATGAACATCGGCTCGTCCTCGGGGTCGGGGCCGTCCCAGGGGTTGGCGAGCCAGAAGTCCTGCCAGATCACGATGCCGTGCCGGTCGGCGGCCTCGTACAGCTCGTCGTCGCCGTTCTGCCCCACCCAGTTGCGCACCATGTTGAAGTTCAGGTCGCGGTGGTATCGCATCGCGATGTCGTACTCGCGGCCGCGGTAGCGGAGCATCGACTCGGGGAAGCCCCAGTTGCCGCCGCGCGGGACGAAGCGCCGGCCGTTGATCCAGAGCCGCAGGGCGCCGCCCTCCTCGCTGTAGGTGAACTGGCGGATGCCGGCCTTGAAGGCGACCTCGCTCGAGATCGGGCCACCCGCCGTGCCGGTCTCGAACCGCAGGTCCACGTCGTGGAGCGCCGGGTCGCCGTAGCCGTTGGGCCACCACAGCCGCGGGGACGCCATGGCGAGCGCGGCGTGCGTGGTCGGGTCGAGCGTGACGCTCGACTCCGTGCTGGCCGGCACGGTGACCGGCAGCTCGAGCGGCACCTCGCCGAAGCGGCCGCGCAGCACGCCCGAGACCGGCGCGCCCGTGTGGTTGCGGAGGCCAACCCGCAGCGTGACCTCGGCGCGCGACCCGTCCGGCTGCACGACCGACGTGACGAGCGGGTCCTCGATCGTCACCGACCCGCTCGTGGCGAGGAACACGTCGTTCCAGATGCCCGTGTTGCGGCCGCGGATGGTCGGGATCCAATCCCACCCGATCGACGCGTGGTACGTGGGGTTGTCGGCACCGAGCACGCCACCGTTCTTGTCGGGGTTCTGGAAGGTCTTCTCCTTGACACTGCCGGGGTTGGCCACCTTGGCGATCCGGACCGCGAGCGCGTTCGGCGCGTCGCGGCGCAGACGGTCGGTCACCTCGAAGCGCGCGCGCGTGAAGGCGCCCTCGATGCGCCCGAGGTGCTGGCCGTTGAGGTACACGTCGGCCTTCCAGTTGATCCCGTCGAAGTTGAGCCAGTGACGGCGGCCCGGGGCGGCGGGCGGTGCCGCGAACTCCGTGCGATACCAGAAGTCGGCGTGGAAGAACGCGTCGGAGATCAGCAGTTGGTTGTCGCCGTAGTTCGGGTCGGGCAGCGCGCCCGCGTTGTAGTAGCTCGTGAGCACGGTGCCCGGCACGGTGGCCACCACCCAGCCGCCATCGTCGAACCCGGCGCGCGAGAGGGCGGCACCGTCGGCGGTCACCTGCGAGTCGCGTTCGACCCGCCAGCGGCCGCCCGCGAGATCGAGGCGGCCGTCGGGCCGCATCGCGGGCGCCGGCGCCGGGCGCGCCACGAGCCCGCCCCGGCCGAACACCTCGAGCTCGCTGAGCACGTAGCCACCGCCGCCCGGGGCGGGGCGAGACAGGCGCACGCGGAGGTGACGCGCCCGCACCGGGCGGCGGAGGCCAATCGTCTCGGCCGCTCCGACGGGTGGCGTCGCGGCGAGCGTGTGCACCGGCCGCCACCCGTCGCCCGTCTCCGAAATCTCGATCGCGCCCTCGGCCGGCCGGTTCACCCAGTGCAGCACCACCGTGTCGATGCTGCAGAGCGCCCCGAGATCCACCGACACCCACTCCTCTCCGCGGCCGGCGCTCATCCACGCGCTCGTGAAGTGGTGCGGACCACCGAGCGGGATCGGCTGCCCGCCGCGGGACGCCTTCACCTCGCCGACCCGCCACATGGCGGCGCGGGGGTTGTCGAACACCAGGCGGTAGTGGCGGCTCCTCGACGGCTCCGCGAACGGGATGCTCGCCATCAGGTCGCCGCCGGGCCGCGCCATGCCCGCCGCCCACCCGAGCGTCGTCCAGGCCTGCCCGTCATCGGACCCGAGCGCGGTGATCTTCCAGTTCTCCGGCTGCTCGCTCGCCGCCAGCACGCGCCCCTCGACGGTCAGGCGGTCGATCTCGAGCGGCGCCTCCCCACCCGCCAGCGATAGCTGCACCCAGCCGCTCGGGCCGGGCAGGTCCACGGTCGAGACCCAGTTGCCGTCCACGAGCCACTCGCGGGCGTGACGGTCGAGCGAACCGAGCTGGCTCGTCGCCGTGCTGAGGATGCGCGGCGGGCGCAGCTCGACGATGCCGTCGGTGACGAGCTGCGCGGTGAGGTTGTAGTCGTAGCTGCTCGACGCGAAGGCGGGCCGGCGCAGCGCCACGTTGCGATACGACGGGTCGGCCTGCAGCGTCGGGGCGACGTTCTCGCGCGGGTGGCCGGGATAGTCGCCGATGCCACGATTGAACTCCTGCGCGTGAGCAGAGGTGGCCATGAGCAGTCCTGCGAGCACCAGGTGCGCAAGCTTCATTGCGAATCCTCGGCGGGCACACGGCCCGCCCGTCCAGCGACGCCGCGCCGGCCTGGCCGGCGCCACAGGGCGCCTCCCACTCTCTGGAGCCCGGGGCCGTTCAGGCCCGGGGTGCAGCCTCGTCCTCACCGCCCGCGTCGAGGCGGCTCAACGCGAACGCGTAGGCCCCGATGGCGGTGGCCTCGCTCGTGCCCAGCCGCGAGACCCCCACGCCGATCCGGGAGAGCGCGTCGAAGCGGACACGGCGGCCGCTCCCCGGCACCCTCACCTCGCGCGGCTCGCCAGCGAGGAAGGCTGCGCGGTCGGCCGGGTCTTCCAGGTTGAACGCGCAGGGAACGAGCCGCCGAAAGCGATCCCCGCTCGGTGCCCGGTAGGTGGCGTTCATCTCCGCCACGACGGCTGGCAGGAACTGGGCGTGCGCACCCGCAATCCCGCCGCCCACGACGACCAGCCCGTCGAGCAGCGTGGAGGCGGTCGCGATGGCATCGCCAACCACCTCTCCCAACCGCCGGAACGCCTCACGCGCCGCATCCCGGTGGCCGTCGGCGCGGCCCTCGGCGATGGCGTGGATCTGGCGTGGATCCGGCGCGCTGTCCGGCGCGATGCCGGCGATCTCCGCGTAGACACGCCGCACGGCGCGGATCGAGGCGCCCTCCTCGACGTTCACCTCGGCGAGCCCCTTGTGCCGGAACAGCCACACCTCCCCGGCCCCCGAGTTGTCGCCCACGTGCAGCACGCCGTCGCGCACGATGCCGCCGCCGAAGCCGGTGCCGATCGTCACGCCGAACAGGTTGCGGAACCGCTTCGGGCTGCCCGCCGCTGCCAGTGCCCGGTTGATCTCGGGCAGGAGGCCCGCAGCCGCCTCGCCGTACGCGAAAAGGTCGCCGTCGTTGTTGATGAACGTCGGCAGGTCGAACCGATCCTCGAGCATCGGGCCGAGCGGCACGTTCCGGTAGGCCGGCAGGTTGCGCGGGCCCACGATGATGCCCGCGGCGTAGTCGGCGGGCCCGGGAAACGCAAAGCTGATCGCCACGGGCGGCGTGGGCAACTGCTCGCGCACGCGGCTGAACCCGTCGACGATCGTGGCCAGCGAGCGCTCGAGGTCGTCGCCGCACGACGGCATCGAGACGCCCTCGACGAGGGGCCGGCCGCCTCGCAACGCGGAGAAGCGGAAGCTCGTCCCCCCGGCATCGAGCGTCAGGACGACGCGCGGGTCGGCGCTCTCGTCAGGACGCATGGCGGGTCTCTTGCGGCGCTCGCGTGCCGAAGGCGATCCACGTGATGTAGAGCAGCGCGCCGATGGGCACGAGGAACCCGCCGCGCATCGACGTGGCATCGGCCACGACTCCCATCAGCGGCGGCAGGACCGCGCCGCCGACGATCGCGGTGACCATCAGGCCCGACAGCTCGTTGGCGTGGTCAGGCATGGCGTCGACGGCGATGGAGAACACGAGCGGGAAGATGTTGGCGAAGCCGAGACCGACGAGGAAGAAGGCCGCAATCGCGACCGTCCGGCTGGGCACGAACAGCCCGGTGAGCCCGATCAGCGACAGCGCGCACGTGAGCTGGAAGAAGCGGCGCGGGGCCATCCACGTGAGGATCACCCCGCCGGCGAAGCGGCCGATCGTCAGCGCGAGGAAGAACAGGCCGGTGCCGAGGAGTCCCTCGCGCGAGATGTCGATGCCGTACGCCTCCTTCAGGAACAACGGGATCCCGGCGCTCATGCTGACCTCCGCGCCAACGTACAGGAAGATCGCCGTCACCATCGCGAGCACGAAGGGGTGGCGCAGCAGCGCCACGCAGGAGGCGAGCGTGGCGGCCGGCTTGTCGGGGCGCTGCTCCTGCACGTGCACGCCCGCCACGGCCGCAAGCGTGAGCACGAGGGCCGCCGCGTAGATTGGGAAGATGACCGTCCACTCGGCACCAAAGGCCCGCGCGGCGATCACGGGGATGAGCGGCCCCGACAGCGACCCGATGGCCTTGACGAACTGCGCGAGCGACAGGTTGCGCGAGTACTTGCCAGGCTCCGATACGTCGCGCATGAACGGATTGCCCGCCACCTGCAGGAGGGCGGCCCCCGCGCCGAGCAGCAGCACCGTCACGAGGAAGCTGCCGAACGTGGTGAGCCCGGCGGCCGCGATCAGCAGGCCCACGAGCGCCACCGTGAGCCCAAGCATGAGGACGAACTTCTTGCCGCGGCGGTCCTGCACGAGCCCGACCGGGACCGAGAGCAGGCCGAACATGCTGAAGCCGACGAGCGGGATGAGCGACGCGACGGCGTTGCTCAGCTGAAAGCGGTCCTTGGCGAGGCCGACGAACGGGCCCACCGCGTCCCCGAAGCCCATGGCCAGGAACGCGAGAAACACCGGCAGGGTGCGCAGTCGCATGCGTGCTCCCGTCTCCCCGGAACAGGCGCCGACTGCCTCCGCGCAGCGCACCGCATGGCCGGGTTGCGGCGGAGTATAGCCGAAGGCCGCCGGCCGGCGCGGCAGAGCGCACGAGATCGTCGGGAAGCGGGGAGACGCGGAGCGGGAACCCGGCGCTGGCTGGCCCGGCCGCGGAGCGGTCCGGGGCGGGCCCCCAGGCCCACGTCGGCCTCAGCGGGAGGTGCCGACCTCTTCTTCCTCGTCGTCGGGCGCGAGATCCTCGCCCCAGGGGTTGGGCTGCGGACCGGGCACGATCCCCGCGATGTCGGGGTCTTCACCAGGCTGGCGCGGCGTGGCGGTGGCGCGGCGGACCTTGGCCTCGGCGCGGCGCGCGGCCTTCTCCTTCTGACGCTCCTGCTTGGCGCGCTCGCGCTCGCGCTTGTTCTGTGTGGGACGTGCGCGGTTGACCATGGAACTCCTGCACTGCTCCGGCGGGCGCGGACGCTCCACGCCCGCCGGCCTTGGTAGATCGCTCGGTGGCTACCAGCGGGGCTCGCGCCGGCTGCCGCCGCCACCGCCGCTGCGGCTGCGACCGCCGCCACCGCCGGGACCACCCGAGCCGTAGCCGCCGGCCCGTGGCTCGCGGGGACGGGCCTCGTTGACGGTGAGTGTCCGGCCGCCGAACTGCGCGCCGTGCAGCTGGTCGATGGCCTGCTGCGCCCCATCGTCGGTCGCCATCTCGACGAAGGCGAAGCCGCGGGCACGGCCCGTGGCGTTGTCGCGCATCACGTTGACAGTGTCCACCGCCGCGACGCGCCCGAACAGCTCCTGGAGGTCCTGCTCACCGGTCTGGTAGGGCAGATTGCCGACATACAACTTACGACCCATCCCACTCACTCCTCGTCCCACTGCGAGACGCTGATGGCCGGCGCCGCCCATCGCGGCCCGGCGAGAAGCCCGTTGTTGCGGCGCCCCCAGATTCCCTGGAGCACGCCTCTTCTGTTAGCTGGCGTCGTGAGGAGACGAGGTGGAAGATCGATCTCTCGGACGCGAACGGTGCACCGGCACTCGCTCACCAGCAGACGCTGGTATCTTACCACGCGCGCGCGGAACTGGCAGGCCCCCAGCGTGGCGCCGCGGCCGGGCTTCGCGTCATAATAGCCGGCTTGGGTCCGGAGGCGCAGGTGCTGCACGCGTTCCGTCGGTGGTTCCGGTTCAATCTGGTGGGCATCCTCGGGTTCCTCGTCCAGATGGTCACCCTCGTCCTCCTGCTCGGCGTGACGGTCCTGCCCGACCTCGCGGCCCTCGCCCTGGCCGTGTTCGTCGCGCTGAGTCACAACTTCCTCTGGCACGAGCGGGTGACCTGGCCCGACCGCCCCCCCGAGGCGCGGCTCGCCCGCTTCGCCCGGTTCCAGCTCTCGAGCGGCAGCCTCTCCCTGCTCTCGAACCTCGGCCTCACCAAGGTCGTGATGCTGATCACGGGGATGCCCGTCGTGGCCTCGAACGTGCTCGCGGTCGCGAGCGCGTCGATCCTGAACTTCGCGTTCAACGATCGGGTGGTCTTCAGGGCGTAGCGGCAGGCGCTCGCCAGGCGGTGAGGCGCGCACTGAGGCGCTCCTGCTCCCGCAGCCGCGCCGCGTCCGACAGCATGCGCCCGGCCCAGCGGTAGACGTTGAAATGCGCCAGCAGGCCGCGCATGGCGTGCGTGCGGGCCCGCTGTTCGTGCGGATCCGCCGCAGCCGGTACGCGGGCTCCTCGGGGGGGACGCGGAGCCGGCCAGCGCGGTGCCGAGGAGATGGCGCGGCGCCTGCGCGGTGAGCGAGCCGTGGCTCAGGCGCGCGGCGCGGCCTGCACCCTCTCGTAGAAGTCGAGCGTGCGGCGGGCGATGCGCGACCAGCTGAACCGCTCCTCCACCACCGCCCGCGCGCGGCGGGCCATCGCGGCTCGCCGGGCCGGATCCCGCAGCAGGGTGTTGACGGCTTCGGCGAGCGCCCGCGAGAAGGCCGCCGGGTCGCGTGGCTCGCCGCCGTCGGGGCCGGCATCGACGGGCACGAGCAGGCCCGTCCGGCCATCCTCCACCACTTCGGGGATGCCGCCCACGGCCGATGCCACGACCGGCGTCTCGCAGGCCATCGCCTCGAGGTTGATGATCCCGAAGGGCTCGTACACCGAGGGACACACGAACACCGCGGCCGCCGTGTAGAGCGCGATCACGTCGGGCTTCGGGAGCATCTCCGGGATCCAGACAATCGGCACGACGCTCTCGGCCCGCGCCCGCTCGACCGCCGTGGCCATCTCGCGGCCGATCTCGGGCGTGTCGGGCGCCCCGGCGCAGAGCACGACCTGGGCGCCACGGTGGAGGTGCCGCAGCGCCGCCACGAGGTGCACGATGCCCTTCTGCCGCGTCACCCGCCCGACGAAGAGCACGATCGGCAGCGACGGGTCGAGCCCGTGCCGGGCCAACACCTGCGCATCGTGGCGCGGCTGGTACTCGGCGAGGTCGATGCCGTTGTGGATCACCTCGACGCGCGACGGCTCGACGCCGTAGAGCGCCTCCACGTCGCGTTTCATGGCCGCCGACACGGCGACGACGCCGTCCGCCGTTCGGTACGCGGTGCGTTCCACCCAGCTCGAGGCGTGGTAGGCGGTCCCCAGCTGCTCGACCTTCCACGGCCGGTGCGGCTCGAGCGAGTGCGTGGTGAGGACGAGCGGCACACCCTGCAGCTGGCGCACCAGACACCCGGCGAAATGGGTGTACCACGTGTGGCAGTGCACGACGTCGATGCCCGCGAGCGTGCCCGCCATCACCAGGTCCTGCAGCATCGTCGCGAAGAACTTCTGGTGCCGCGGATCGGCTGCGGGGAGCGCTCCCGGCGGCTGGACGCCGGTGACCTGCAGTGCGCCGTGATGCACGCGCTGGTCGCCGAAGCAGATCACGCGAACCTGGTGGCAGCCGCCGTCGAGTGCGGCCAGCTCGCGCGTGAGGTACTCGACGTGCACGCCCGCTCCGCCGTACACGTTCGGCGGGTACTCGTTGGTGAGGATGCCGATGTTCATCGCGCCACGCGTCGGCCGGCCTCGGCGATCTCGCCACGCAGCCGGCCCGCCAGCCACCCGAAATCACCGTCGGTGCGCGCCACGTGCTGCCACCCGGTGATGGTCCCGCTGCTCCAGAGCACGACGAGCGTGCCCCGCGCGCCATTTCGCCGGATCATCCACCGGTACTCGCCGCCGGCCTCGATCCACAGGCACTCGCCGTAGCCGCCCGTCTCGGCCTCGAGCACGGCGGCCAGGAGGTCGTCGGCGGCGTCCGGTACGTTGGAGGCCGTGGCAATCGCCTCGTGGCCGTCCTCGGTGAAGGTGGCGATCAGGCGGCCACTCGAATCGGTGTGGATGGAAATGTCGAGCACGCCGGTGCCTCGGGGGACTGGGGACGACGCGGAACCGCTGCCGACAGTCTACCGACTTTCCGCCGAATCCGGCGAGCCCCGTGGCGGGTCGCCGACCCCCCGCGCGGGCGCCCGGTCCGCGCGCCCGGGCTACCGGCGCTCCGTCGTGCGGGCGATCGCCCCTGCCCGGATGCCGTGCAGCGTCCGCTCGAGCGACTCCCGCGGAATGCTGTTCACGAAGGGCGCGACGACCCAGCGGAACGCCCACGGGATGGTACGGCTCAGGCTGACCGACTCGCACTCCACGTGGACGCCCTGCGGCGTCTGCTGAAAGCGCCAGTAGGAGTTGAGCCGCCACATGTAGCCGCTGTCGCGCTCGGACGGTTTGGCCCGCGCATCGGGCCGTTCGCCGTTCTCGAGCTCGCGAATGCTCGTCGTGACGCTCCGGCTGGAGGCGCGCGCCGCGTCGTGCACGCGGTAGTCCACCCGGTGCTCGGTGTCGTAGTAGACGGTGATGACCTTCGTGCGGCGCAGTTTCAGGTAGATGTCGAACCGGTCGCCCTGCCGGGACAGCAGCTTCGAGGCAACGACGTCCTCGAACGCACGGGCGTGGTGGTCGTAGTCCTGGACGAACGCCAGCACGTCGGCCACCGTCACGCCCGGCACGAACACCCCGCCGAGCCAGTGGTGGACGAGGGCGTCGGGGACCGTTGGCGGATCGATCCGGCGCGTGAACACCGCCTCGGGCGCGCGCCGCACGCGCGCGTCGGCCGCGCCTGGTGTGCGCTGGTCCTCAACGAGGAACGGAGCCCCACGGTCCAGCTCCGCGGCGATGCGCTGCTCGGTCGCGGCGACGTACGTGTCCCACCCGGCCAAGGCCGCCGGCGAGGGTGGGCCGGCCGCCGGCACACCGACGTCGACGAGCAGGAGAATCGCGAGCACCGCCAACGATTCGCGCATGGGTCACATGCTACGCCGATCCGACAGCTCCGCACCCGCGTCGGGCGGTGGCGGTGACTCGGGGGGCGCCGCTCCCCGCGGCGCCTGGGCAAGCACCCGGCGGTCCGTCCAAGCCGTTCAGGAGTCCCGCCCCCCGGGGACCGCCGAGAGCGGGGCGGCGTGTCGGCGTCGGCCAACGAATCCGGTCAGCGGGGAGTCTCGCCCGCAGCCGGCGCCGCCCCTCCCGGGGCTGGCTCGAAGCGAAGTGCGACCCCGTTGAGGCAGTAGCGCAGACCGGTCGGGGCCGGGCCGTCGGGGAAGACGTGACCGAGGTGGCCGCCGCAGCGGGCGCAGTGCACCTCGGTTCGCGTCATGAAGTGGCGCCGGTCGGTCGAAGTGCCCACGGCCCCGGCGAGCGGCGCGAAGAAGCTTGGCCAGCCGGTGCCGCTGTCGAACTTCGCCTCCGCGCCAAACAGCGGCGCGCCGCACCCGGCGCACGCGAAGGTGCCCGGCCGGTGCTCCGCGTTGAGCGGGCTCGTGCCGGCGCGCTCGGTCCCGTGCTCACGCAGGACGTGATACGCCTGCGGCGGCAGGCGCGTCCGCCACTCGGCCTCGCTCTTCGTCACCGGGAAGTCGTCGTCGTGCATCGGTCGCCTCCGCGTCTACGGCGCCGGCTCACGGCGCCCTCCGAGGGGCGCACGGGCGCCGGGCGTTGGCCGCTCGGTGCCACGGCGCTCGGCTGCCGTCATCACCACCCGCGCACGCGGGCGATGGCCCAGTTGAACAGCTGCTCGTAGCCCCGCGCCGAGGCCGCCCACGACCAGTCGGCGGCCATCCCGTGGCGCTGCATCGCGCGCCATGCCTCGCCGTCGGCGCGCCACGTGAACACCGCGCGCCGCAGCGCGTACCAGAAGTCGTCGGCCGTGTAGTCGTGGAACGCGAAGCCCGTGATCCCGTCGCGCACCGTGTCGGCAAGACCGCCCGTGGACCGCACGACGGGCACGCAGCCGTACCGCATCGAGATCAGCTGGCTGAGCCCGCACGGCTCGAACAAGGAAGGCATCAGGAAGAGGTCGGCTCCCGCGTAGATGAGCGGCGCGAGCGCGGCATCGTAGGCCAGCACGGCGCGCATGCGGTCGGTGTGGTACGACGCGAGGTGCCCGAACGCCTGCTCGTACCGGGCCTCGCCGGAGCCGAGCAGGACGAACTGCGCGTCCCCGCCGGCGTGCCCGTTGAGCAGGAGGTGTATCACGTGGCCGGTGATGTCCAGCCCCTTCTGCCAGTCGAGCCGCGTCACCATCGCCACGAGCGGCACGTCGTCTCGCACCGGCAGCCCGAGGCGCTCCTGCAGCGCCCGGCGGTTGGCGACGCGGCGGTCGAGGCTCGCCGCGTCGTAGGGCTGCGCGAGGTGCGGGTCGGTGGCGGGGTTCCAGACGGCGTAGTCGAGGCCGTTCAGGATGCCGTGCACGTCGAAGTGCCGGTAGCGAAGCAGGCCGTCGAGGCCCGCGCCGCCCTCGCGCGTCATGATCTCACGCGCGTAGCTGGGGCTCACGGTGTTGATCATCGTGGCGTGATAGATGCCGCGCGCCATGACGTTCACCGTGCCGTAGCCCTCCTCCCGCAGCGCGCTGCCCGACGCCCCCAGGTAGTCGAGCAGGTCCCACGCCGCGTTCCCCTGGTGCATCAGGTTGTGGATGGTGAGCACCGTGGGCAATCCGGCGTACCGGGGGTCGGCCTGGCCGCCCGTGGCGAGCCACAGTACGGCCGGCGCGGCGTGCCAGTCGTGGGCGTGCACCACGTCGGGGCGCCAACCGAGCGCGGCCACGAGCAGGTCGAGGGCTGCCCGGCAGTAGAACCCGAACCGGTACGCATCGTCCCAGTAGCCGAACACCGAGGGCCGGCCCAGGAGGTTGCGCTCGGCGATGAAGTACACCGGAACCTGGGACCCCGGCAGCACCGTCTCGAACACCCCCGCGTCGAGCAGGCCCCGCCGCACCGGGACGCGCAGCCGCACCGGATGCGTACGCAGCCCCCAGCGCTCCTCGCGCAGTGCCTCCTCGATACTGCCGTAGGCGGGCATCACCACGCGGACGTCGTGGCCGAGCGCGGCGAGCGCCTTTGGCAGCGAGCCGGTCACGTCGGCGAGGCCGCCGGTCTTCACGAACGGCGCCACCTCGGCGCCAAGCACCAGGATCTTGAGTCGATGCTCCACGTCGGTCCCGGGCACGGCGGCGGGCGTCAGCCCACCGGCCGTCATGGTTGGCGTCACGGCCGCCTGCGGCCGCGATCGGGCGGCGCGCGCGCTCATGGGATCACCCGGAACGCGACGACCGCGTCGCACGGCATCTCGCCCTGCCGGCCACGGAGGCGAACCGCGTAATCGCCCTCGGCCAGTGGGGCCGCGGCGAGGTCGGCCACCTGCCACACCACGCCGGCCCCCGTGTCCTCGCGCGCGTTGTGCGTCACCGGAATCGTCATCGGCGTG
>Ga0114939_10003046_pt1 | contig 11919 bp, 13 predicted proteins | sample AshMeaCrysSpring_FD_87196 | JGI IMG/M metagenome (GOLD analysis project Ga0114939, IMG submission 87196) | Groundwater microbial communities from Big Spring, Nevada to study Microbial Dark Matter (Phase II) - Ash Meadows Crystal Spring | ecosystem: Environmental > Aquatic > Deep subsurface >... | reverse complement strand
CTCCGGCCGATGAAGGCCTCATAGGGCACGCTGTAGACGACGTCGGCGATCGGCACCGGCAGCGAGTACCGCCTGGCCACGTCGTCGAGCATCTCGTCGAGCGTGCCGGGCACGGCCGTCTGCGCCCACACACCCTTCGCGTCGTAGCGAAGTGACACCGTTTTGCCGTCGTAGTATACCGCGGCGTCGACTGGCGTTCCGGCTGCCCCGTGCACCTCGAAGTACATGGCGTCGGGACGGCGAACCGTGACGGTGCGCGAGAACCGGAGCACGCCGCGTTCGGAGGGCTGCCCGACCTGGTCCAGGCTCTCGGTCGTCGAGAATCGGAACGCGGGAGCCTTGGCGAGCGTGTCGCTCATCTGGCGCATGAGGCGCTCGCCCTCGGCGGCGGCCGCCGGGCTGCCCGGCTTGGGATCGCGCGAGCACGCAGGCGCCGCGAGCATCACGACCGTCCACACCAGGAGCATCGGTCGAACGTACTTGAGCATCGTTGGCCTCTGGGACTGTTCGCCCCTTCTGCGAGGGAGATCGTGGGTGACTGGGGATGTGTGCCGGGTGGTTCCAGGCGCCGGGGAAGCCGGCCACCAGACCGGTCCATCCCGACCGAGTGGACGTGCAGACATGGGCTGAAGAACCATCCGCATTGGACAGCGAGGGCGCGGTCGGACAGCGCCGTCCCGCCGACGATCACCGAATCTCGGGCTGATTATCGTCGTTTCGACCGGCGGATCAAACCAGAGGTCCACGCCGGGAGCGGGCCGCTCGCGGCTCAGACCACGCGCACGGTCATCCCATAGGCCGCGAGCGCTTCGTCGTTGGTGAGCAACACCAGCGACTCGGCGAGGCCCTGGGCGACCAGCATGCGGTCGAACGGGTCGCGGTGGACAGGCGGCAGCCGCGCGAGCGCCTCGGTGTGGGCGCCGGTGACCTGGAGTTCGGCGAACCCCATCTCGGCGAGCGCGGGCCGCAGGGCCGACACGTCCACCTTGAAATCGGAGCGGCGGAGCGCCGCCTTGATCACAATCTCCCAGAGGCTCGCGGCGCTGAAGTAGACCTCGTTCGCGGGATCTTCCAGGAGGCGGCGCGCCTCCCGCGGCAGGCGGCCGGTCCTGGCCGCCGCCCACAGGAGCAGGTGGGTGTCCACGAGCAACCGCATCACTCGCCCTCGAAGGCCCGCAGCACCTCGTCGGGCAGGGGGCGGTTGAAGTCGTCGGGGACGCGGCACCGGCCGTTCAGCGGCCCGAGGCGCCGCTTTCCTGTCGCCTCCACGAGCCGGGTCAGCCGGGCCACGGGCCGTCCGGCGCGCGCGATGACAACATCCCGGCCGGCTGCGGCCTCCGCCACGAGTTGGGAGAGGCGGGTCTTGGCCTCGTAGATGTTGACGGTCTTCATTGTGGTTAGTCTAGTTGGTCAAGTCAGGCCCGGTCAAGCTCGCGCCAGCCGCCAGTCACGCCGCGCACTCTACGCCCGCCGCGTTCCCCGCTCCGGAGCGACGTCGACGGGTGCCGTGGTGCGCGCCCCCGTCGCGCCCTGGAACACGCCGTGCGTGTAGGGAGGATCCTCGTCGTTGGTCGCCTGCGCGAGATCGAACCAGAGATCCCAGGCGAGCGCCAGTTCCTCCTCCGACAGATCGCGGATGTCGAGGTCGTCGTCACTGAGCGTCGGCATCGCCTGCCTCCGGCCAGGTGACGCGCGTAGGGAGCCAGCGCTCGGCGAGGCGGCACACCTCGCCATGGGCCTGCGGCAGCGCGCGCGCGGCAGGCGACAGGGCGCCGAAGGCCGCGAGGAACTCCCGCGCGGCGCTCGCATAGGCCTCCACGCGGATCCGATCTGCGCGCTGGAGGCGGTCGCGTTCCCGCGCCAGGCCGATGACCACGCCGTCCCGGTCCCCCCGCACCGCCGCGGCGACGGCCGGACGCGTCATTCCGGCCCCGTGCGCCGGCGCCAGCGCCAGCACGCGGTCCACGTCCATCGTCCACTGCAGTTCAATCGCGGGCGGGAGTCGCGCGGCCAACGCGCCGATGACCGCGTAGTCCTTGTCCCGCTGTGTCTGCTTCATCCGGATGAGCGACTCCAGGTCGATGGCCGCCAGCGGGTCCCGTGCGGCCGCGATGCGGCGGTCGAGCGCCGCGTGATCCACGCGCGGCGGCCGGGAGAAGAAGTCGCACCGCACGCGCCGCTCCCGCTCGTCCCGGTACTCGAAATGGCTCGACCAGCCTCCCGAGAGCCAGCGCGCGTCCAGGGGCGCCCCAGGCCGGTACCAGGCGCCGCGGTCCGCCAGCACCTCGAGCACGCGCGCGCAGGCGGCGGGATCCTCGCGGACCACCCAGTCGCCGTCCTTGCTCATGATGGCCACGCGGTAGTAGACGACCGCCTGACCCGAGGCCAATGCCACGGCGGGGCCGCGCGCGTTGAAGGCCCGTGTCAGGTCGAAGTAGACGTTGGCAGCCGCCACCCGGTCATTCTACGCCCCGGCCCGGCGAGTGCCCCGGTCGAGGAGGCTGCATCGGCCGATCGCGCGAGGAGTACGCGGCCAACTGCGGCTCGCCCGCCCCTCCCTCAACGGGTGCCGCGTCACGGCGTCGCACCGATCGATCGCGGTCGTTGAGGAAGGTCTCGCAGGCGTGAGCCAGACAAGGGCGTACGGCGTAGGGCGTACGGCGTAGGGCGGCACCGCAACCGACCGCACTGCCGGGTCAACGGCGATTTCCCTTGTCCCCAGCGCGCGCAGTGCTAGCATGCGGTCCTCGTCGCCCTCGCCCCCGATTGCCGACGGAGGACCCATGACACCAGCTGGCGTTCCTCGGGGATCCCGCGCACGCAGAGTCGTGCGCCACCTGCCGTCCGGGACAGCGCGCCAAGTCCTGGCTCTGCTCGTCCTGATCAGCCTCGGCCTCGCGTTCGCGCCGGCGGTCCTGGCCGGCCCTCCCGACAAGCCGGCACCAACGGTGATGACGCGCAACCAGTATCTCGGCGCCGAGATCCAGTCGCTCGCCGCGGCACCCGACCCGCCCGCGTTCTTTGCCGCCCTCCGGGAGGCGCTGATCCAGATCGCCGAGAACGACTTCCCCGCGCGCGCCCGCGCACTCGCCCGCGAGATCGCCGACAAACGCCCCGATATCGTCGGGCTGCAGGAGGTCTTCGACTTCAGGATCAACGGCGTCAACGGGCCGCCGCCCTTCGTCGATCACCTCGCCGAGACGCTCCAGGCGCTCGAGGAACTCGGCACGCCCTACGTCGCGGTGGCGAGCGTGCGCAACTTCAACGCAACCCTGCCCGCCGACCTGAGCGGCGACGGCGTGCCCGACGCGTTCGTGACGACGACCGACCGCGACGTCGTCCTCGTGCGCAAGGCCCTGGCCGATGCCGGCGCGGCCGTGCCGGTGCCGCTGTCGGCGGTCTGCGCGCGGCCGTCGGCCGACGGTGGTTCTGGCTGCAACTACGAGATCGTGCTCGTCGCCCCGACGCCCCTCGGCCCGGTGACCTTCGAGCGGGGTTACGTCGCGGTGGACGTCACGCTGAAGGGCGACACCTACCGCTTCGTCAACACCCACCTCGAGGTGCAGTTCCCCCAGCCGGGCAACCCCATGTCGCGACTGATCCAGACCGCGCAGGCCACCGAGCTGAAGATCGTGCTCGAGAGCGTCACGCCGGCCGGCGTCCCGCTCGTCATCGTCGGGGACATCAACTCGTCGCCCGAGGACGTCCTGTTCCCCGACCCGCTCGCCGGGCCCTACGTGCCCCCGTACCAGCAGTTCACCAACAACGTGACCTACGCGGGCGAGCCCACCCTGGGCGCGCCGTGGATCGACACCTGGACGATGCGGCCGGGGCGGCCGGCGGGATACACGTGCTGCCAGGACGAGGACCTGCTCAACCCGCTGTCGATGCTCGACGAACGGATCGACATGGTCTTCACGCGCGAGACGCCCGCGCGCGTGAAAGCGAACGTCGTGGGCGACGAGCCGGAGGACAAGACGCCATCGGGCCTGTGGCCGTCCGACCATGCCGGGGTCTGGACGCGTCTCTGGTTCTAGCGGTCAGCCGAGGCCCTCGGCGGGCGGACCTCCCGGTCCGCCCTACGACGGCTTCGGGGCCTTCGCGTCGGCCGCGGCCTGCTCGGCCACGAGCGTGTAGGCGACGTAGTACTTGTAGATGTTGCTGACGTATTGGACTGTCTCGCGGCCGATCCTCTCGGAGGCCACGCGCTCCACGTTGCCGAACCACACGTTCTTGTCGAGCCCGCGCTTCTCCGCCTCGCGCCGCAGTTGGCGCACGCGGCCGGGCCCCGCGTTGTAGGACGCGAAGGTCATGAGCGCCTTGTTGAGCGGCGTCATCGGCTCGTCCTTGTAGTACTGGTTCACCATGAACCGCATGTACTTGATGCCCGCGTGGATGTTGGCCTCGAGCTGGGTGATGTCGCCGACGTCCTGCTCTCTGCCCGTCGCGGGCATCAGCTGCATCACGCCGATCGCGCCCACGTGGCTGCGCACGCCCTGGTCGAGCCGCGACTCCTGGTAGCCCTGCGCAGCCATGAGCAGGGGATCGAGATCGTACTGCGCGCCGTACTTGCGGAACAGCTGCACCATCGCGATGAACTTCCTGCGCTCCGCCTCCGACGCGGCGTTGTTCACGTACTTCGTGCTCTGCAGGTAGCGCTTCTCGAGGACATTGGCGAAGGCGGTGCGCTCGCCGAACTTCGCGATCCAGGCGTTGGCCGCCTGCTTCAGCTGCGGGCTGTCCCTGCGAATGGCCACGGCGATGGCGCCGCCGGTGCGCAGCGCCGCGCCGGGGTGGAGCCTGAGGTCGGGGAACACCTGCCGCCAGAAGCTGGCGAGGTAGTCGTCCACGACGGTCGCGGGGACGAGCCCCGCGTTCACCATCTCGAGGATGTCGTCGTCCTCGAGGTTCTCCGGCGCCTCCTTGACGATCACCGCGGGCTTGCCGGCGGCCGCGAGCCGCTGGTTCAGCACCGCCACGCTCTCGTGGTAGCTGCTCGTCTTCCGGATGAACACCGTCCGGCCGGCAAGGTCGTCGGCGGTGGTCACGGCCGGCCCACCGGGCCCGGTGACCACGATTTCGTTCACCCCGGTGCGGGTGGGATTGGTGAAGTCCACCAGCTTCTGCCGTTCGGGGGTGACCGTCAGCGTGGCCGCGAGCAGGTCCACCTTCCCGCTCGTGAGCGCCGGGATCATCTGGTCGCGCGGCAGCGGCACGAAGGCCACGAACACCTTCAGGGGGCCCGTCTTCAGCCGCGTGTTGAGCGCCTCCTCGAAGTTGTGGAGCGCCTCGTAGGCGATGCCGCGCTGCTGCCCGGCGTCGACGAAGTAGTGCGTGCGGTTGAACGGCACGCCGGCGCGGACGAGGCGTCGCGCCACCATCTGGTCGAGGTCGCCGGTGAACGGCTCCTCGAGCTTGGCGCGCGCGCCCGGCGGCAGGGCGTCGTAGGGCGACCCGACAGCAGGCAGCGGTTGGTCTGGCTCGGGCGCTGCCGCGGGCGTGGCCTGCCCCGCAGGCACGGGCGCGGTCACGGGCGCGGGGGCGCCGGGCGCGGCCTCCTGCTTCCCTCGGGAGCAGCCGGCGAGCAGTGCGCAGCACAGCGTGACGAGCACCATGGCGCCCACACGCGAGGCCGGGACCCTCCGCAACTCGATCATGGTTTCCCCCTCGGGACGAGACGATGGGGAATTATGGATCAAGCCGCCGTACGCCTTGTGCCCCGCGCCTTGCGCCCGTGTCGGGCGCACGCCTCACGCTCTGCGACCCACGCCCGGACCTTCCGCGTTGCGCCTGGCGACGCGTGGCGCCGTGCGCGGCTTTGCGCATGATGCGCCAGCCACCTGCACACGAGACACGCACGGCCGACGGCGTGCGCCGCCCGCGCGTTGACAAGCGCGGCGCCCTGCGCTTGACCGGGTTTCAGCGTGAGCGTTTGGGTGGAGCCGTCCCCACCGGTTGGCGCCGATGCCGTGGTTCAGCGCTCCGCGCTGCCACCCGCGGCCATCGGCCTTGCCAGACGCACGTGGCCAACCGGGTGCTGCTCGACGTGCACGACACGGGGTACAGGTTCGGCAGCGGGGGTGAGGTGGTCGGGTTTGTCCGGCGCCGCCGACCGGCCCGGTCGCCTTCAGCAGGTGCTCGCACCTCCGACTGTCGATCCCCTGAGGGCGTGAGCCGGGCGGCGCTACGCGCTGGGCGTGAGGCGGTAGTACCGCACCAGGTCCGTCGCGGGCGGTGTACGCCCGAGCTGCCGCAGCATCGTCGCCAGCTGGCCGCGGTGGTACGTCGCGTGGTTCACCACGTGGCGCAGCAGATCGCCGAGCGACTGTTCGTGCGAGGAGCCGTCGAACGTCCGATACGCCACCATCCAGCCCATCGCCGCCGCGCCGAGGCCGTCGAGGAACGCGCACTGCTCTTCCTACAGCGCGTCCCAGCGCGCACGCACCTTCGCCACCGAGTCGAGCGTCGTCGCGTCGGGAAACGTCGCCGGCGACTCGCCGTGCCAGCGCTGGAGCCACACCCACTCGGCGCCGAGCATGTGCACGAGCGTGGCCGCCAGCGAGGGGAAACTCGAGCCGAGGTTGCGGCCCAGCTCCTCGGCGGGCAGATCCGCCATCGCGTCGAGGAACCGCAGGGTGGCCCAGCGATTGAAGCGAAAGAGCGTTCGCAGTTCGTTCATGGGTGCCTCTCATCCCGCCTTACGCCATGCGCCCTGCGCCGTGCGCCCGGGTCGGCCTCACGTGAGGATGGCGGCGCTGAGGCCCCGCCCTCCGCACCGGGCATCGTACCTCACCGACCCGCACGCGGGACGCCCTCCAGGGGTGCCACTCCGTTTCCGGGTGTTCGTGACACCGCACCAGGAACCATTTCCGACCCGACTACACGCAGCCGGGCACTCTGCAGGGCGGCTTCACGCTCGCGCAGCGCGATCTCCCCGCCGTCGCCGCGCGCATCCGTGCGTTCCTCGACGCGACCGCGGCGGGTCCCGGGGGCTGAAGCCCCCGGGCTCCGCCGACCCGCCGCGTTCGTTCCCCTCCGGTTGGAAGCCGGCTCGTCAGCCCCGGCGCGGCTGCCAGGCGCGCCCGGCCCGTGTCACACTGGCCACATGGCCCGCAAGCTCATCTCCTCTGGTTCCACCTTCGAACGCGAGGTCGGCTACTCGCGCGCCGTCGTCGATGGCGACTGGGTCTTCGTCGCCGGCACGACGGGCTTCGACTACCCGACCATGACCATCGCCGACGACGTCGTCGCGCAGGTGGAACAGTGCCTGGCGAACATCGAGGCGGCGCTCCGCGAGGCGGACGCCTCCTTCGAGGACGTCGTGCGCGTGAGATACCTGCTGCCCGACGCGGCGGACTTCCCGGCGTGCTGGCCATCGCTGCGCGCGCGCTTTGGCGAGGCGCGGCCCGCGGCGACGATGATGCAGGTGGGCCTGGCGGACCCGCGGATGAAGATCGAGATCGAGGTGACGGCGCGAAGGCGGCAGTGAACAGGACGGGAACCGGGCGCCATCCTGGGTCGTGGTCCATGGGTCGGGGTTCAGGGTCCGTTCATGGGTTCGCGGTTCAGGGTCCGTTCTGATCGCGCGGTCCTGCGCGTGCCGTGCCGTGCACCCCGGACGAGCGCCCCACGGCGCCGCCGAGAGCACCCAGTCTGCCTCCTTGTCCCGCAGACCCGACGATGCTACCGTCGTCGGGCGCCAAGGCCCGGCGTGGGCCAGGCGGCCCCGATTTCGCAGTGCTCCTCCGCACCGGCAGCGCCACGTGCGCGTGGCGTCGGGAGGAGGGGCGAGCGATGGCCACGGCGAAGCTGTTGACGCGGTTGGAGTTGCTGGAGCAAAGGGTGAACGTGCTGGAGACACTGCCCGCGAGGCTCGACGCGCTGGATGATCACATCGTGCAACTGCGCGGCGAGATGCACGCTGAATTCTCTGCACTACGGGCCGAGGTGCGGGCGGGCGATGAAGCGACGCGCGAACAGCTGCGGACCGAGATTCGCGCGGTCGACCAGGCGTTGCGCGAGGAGATCCGCGCGGGCGACGAAGCGTTGCGCGAGGAGATTCGCGCGGTCGACCAAGCGTTGCGCGAGGAGATTCGCGCGGTCGACCAAGCGTTGCGCGAGGAGATCCGCGCGGGCGACCAAGCGTTGCGCGAGGAGATCCGCGCGGGCGACGAAGCGACCCGTCAGTTGATGCGTGAGCTGAACCAGGAGACGCGGGCACACATGCTGGTCCTCCACGAGGACCTCGTCGAGCGGATCAAGCGCATCGGCGAGGGCCCGCCGTCCACGGCGCCGGCTGGCAACAGGGCGGGCGGTGCCAAACCGCGGCGGCGACGGGGGTGAATTCCGGCCCGCCCACGCGATCGCCTGTTCTCCCGTTCTGACGGCCGGACCGTCTCGCGTGCTCTACGTTCGCGGTTGCGCCGGCGCGATGTTGCGGTTCGTGCGGAAGACGTTCTGCGGATCCCACCGTGCCTTCACCTCGGCGAGCCGTTGCATGGCCGGCCCGAGCGCCGCGTCGGTGCGCTCCGGTCCCTCGTCGTTCGTGAGGAAGTTGAGGTAGGTGCCGCCGGTCGAGAACCGCTTCATGTCGCCCCATGTCTCCCGCACCCACGTGAGGTTGGTCTCGTCGTCTTCGGGCCGTTCCCACGAGCCCGCCACGTTGAGCACCCAGCGCGCGTCGCGGTTGCCGGCCGGCGAGTGATCCACGGGAAGGGTGTTCAGCGCGCCCTCGATCTGGAAGAGGATCACCGCCGAGTGCGGTGAGGGGATGCGCGCGGCGTGCGCCATCATGCGCACGCAGGTGCCCTCCCCCACGCGCGGCAGGTACTCGCTCTTCCAGTAGTAGCGGCGGCCCGCCGGCTGCGTCGCGTCGAGCAGCGTCTGCAGTTGGACGTACGGCCGGCGGACCAGCACGTCCCCGATTGGCCGGCCGAAGTTCTTGATCGGCGCCACCGCGCGCTCGCCGGCGTGGAGGTCGCCGCTGTGGCACGCGAGGATCGCGACGATGAGCCGGCGGTGCCACTCGGCAGGCAGCCACGGCGCGGGCGGCGCGTTGCGCATGAAGGCCACGAGCGTCAGCTCCGGCGGCGCCGCCGCCGCGAACGCCCGGAAGAAGTCCAGTACGGCCGGCGCCTCGTCTGCCGGCCACGCCACGACGCCGCCCACCACCTGTGGCCCCACCGGCTGCAGCGCGTACTCGATGCCCGTGACGACGCCGAAGTTGCCGCCGCCACCGCGCAGGCCCCAGAAGAGGTCGGGGTGCTCCGCCGGGCTTGCGCGCCCGACCCGGCCGTCGGCGGTGACGAGATCCATCGCGAGCACCGTGTCGGCGGTCCAGCCCCACCGGCGGGTGAGGTAGCCGAAGCCGCCACCGAGCGTGAGCCCCGCGATACCGGTGAGGGAGACGAACCCGAGCACGGCGGCGAGGCCGTGCAGCTGCGTCTCGCGGTCCACGTCGCCGAGCACGCAGCCGCCCTGTGCGCGCGCGACGCGCTGCGCCGCGTCGACCCAGACCCCGCGCATCAGTGAGAGGTCGAGCATCAACGCGCCGTCGGCCGCCGCGAGGCCCGCGATGTTGTGGCCGCCGCCCTTCACGCAGAGCAGCAGGTTGTGCTCGCGCGCGAACTGCACGCCGGCGATCACGTCGGCCGTGCCGAGGCACCGCGCCACGAGGGCGGGCCGCCGGTCGATCATCGCGTTCCAGAGCGTGCGCGACGCCTCGTAGCCGGGCTCGCCGGGCGCGATCACCGGCCCGCGGTGCCGCGCTCTCAGCGCGTCCACGGCGGCCTGCGGCAGGTCGAACTCGCGGCTGTCGCTCGTGCTCGCTCGCATACGTGGCTCCCTCTCTTCTCTCGATTCGTACGGAGGGCGGGGTCCAGCCCCATCGTCCCCCGCTCGCCCCGGGCCGCCCCATGTACGCAAGTACGCACGGGCCTCGGGCGCACGGCGTGGGCGTCAGGTGGAGGGCGTTGTTGAACCTGCAGTGTGCGACGGAAGCTCCGCGCGTTGCAAACTCATCGGCACCTGGCGGGAAGGTCGGCCGGCGCGGCTCCTGTGGCGGCTGGACACGTTCGCCTCGGCGGACCGGGAGGTCCGCCCTCCGAGCGCCTGCTCGGCCCCTGGGATCTCCGGGCGGGTGGCGACGGCCGGTGTTTCGGCCGCCGGCTGCCAGCCTCCAGCCGCTGGACGCTCGGCGCCAGGCGCTGGACGCCGGGCTACCCGAGCAGACTGAAATGGATCTGGCAATCCGGTCATTCACGGGCGAGAGGCGACGAGGACACTCGTCGACGGCGCGAGGGGGTCGGGCCGCCTGTCTAGCGCGGCGGCCGCCCCGCGCCACGCTCGTCCCGGACGCTCGTGCGGGCCGGGCCCGGGAGGTTGCCATGGTGTCCACCTCGAGTCCATTCGGCAGCGCCACGCGCACTGCCATCCTGCTGCAGCTGCGCACCCGCGGCCAGGCGCACGTCCGCCAGCTCGCGCGGCTGCTCGGCGCTCCCTTGTCGGTGGTCCAGCACGGCCTCCAGACGCTCGAGGCCGACGGCCTCGTGGCGCGCCGGCGTGAGGGCCGCGTCTGCCAGGTCTACCTGAGCCCGACGTACGTCGCGCACACCGAACTCCGCGATTACCTGCGCCGGCTGGTCGAGGTGTGGCAAGGCCGGCCCGGCGGTGAGGGCGGCCTGCCGCGGGGCTGATCGGCCACGGGCCGCGCGCAGGGGGACGCGGCCACGCGGCGCACCGCTGCCGGCCTCGGCACGGCCGGGTGCGACCACTGCCTCGTCCGGCGTGGCGACGTGCTCGAAGTCCGCCACGCCGGGATCGTCCGGGGCGCGTGGTCCGCGGTCGTGATCAACCTCGACAACCTGCAGGGCGGCGCCGTGGTGAACCTCGGCGGCCTGGCTGCCGACGGCCGTTCGCAGACGGCCCGGCATGAGTTGGTCCTGAGACAATCCCAGACACAGTCTCAGACACAGTCCCGTTGACCGCTGGCCCCCGACAGGCGTAATAAGGGGAGACCACCCTCGTTTCCCCCCAGAACGAGCCCGCGCCTTATGGCGTTGCGATCGACCGCAACGCGCGGTCAGGAGGACGGGCCATGCGCCGCCGGCGGCTTTCCCCGACTGGACGCTCCTGGATGTTCGCGTGGGTGGCGGCGCTCGCCTGCTTCGTGAGCGCACGGCCGCTGGCCGAGGGCGGCGCACCGGTCCTCGTGAAGGACATCGTCGTCGCCACGCAGTCCTCCGACCCGGCGTCGCTGACCGTGTCGGGCGGCCGCCTCTATTTCACCGCGCTCGATGAGGCAACCGGCCGGGAGCTCTGGAGGACCGATGGCACCGGCGCCGGCGCGGTCCTCGTCAAGGACATCGAGCCCGGGCCGGCGGGCTCGTACCCCGACGACCTGACCGACGTCGGCGGGACGCTGTTCTTCACGGCGCCCGATGACATGGGCTTCCGCGGGCTCTGGAAGACCGACGGCACCGCCGCGGGCACCGTCCTCGTCAAGGCCGTCAGGGCGCGGCGCTTCCTCGACGTGGACGGACAGCTCTTCTTCTGGGGCGACGACGGGGTGCACGGCGAGGAACTGTGGACGAGCGATGGCACCACGGGCGGCACCAGGCTGGTGCTCGACATCACCGAGGGTTACTGGGGCTCGGAGCCGGGCCCGATGGTGGCGGTGAACGGCAAGCTCTTCTTCTGGGTGCATTCGAGAGCCGGGGCGTTCGAACTCTGGACGAGCACCGGCACCGCCGCGGGCACACGGTTCGTCTACGCCTTCTTCTCGCAGCCATCGTCGTCGTCAATGGCGAGCCTGGGCGACACGCTCGTCTTCGCGGCCAACGACGGCCGGCTCGGGGTGGAGCTCTGGCGGAGCAACGGTACCCGCGCGGGCACTACCCTGGTCGCCGAGGTCCAACCGGG
>Ga0114939_10003045_pt1 | contig 11920 bp, 7 predicted proteins | sample AshMeaCrysSpring_FD_87196 | JGI IMG/M metagenome (GOLD analysis project Ga0114939, IMG submission 87196) | Groundwater microbial communities from Big Spring, Nevada to study Microbial Dark Matter (Phase II) - Ash Meadows Crystal Spring | ecosystem: Environmental > Aquatic > Deep subsurface >... | reverse complement strand
GGTCCCGTGACGCGCGTACTACGGTGCCTGGGTGATCGAGCCAGGGGCCGGCGCAGCGGCTCTGCCAGCCGTCGGGCCAGGTGCCTTGCCCGGCGACGAGTCCCTCGCCGCGCCCTTCGTCCGCCTCGACGCGGAGCAGGCGGTCGAGATCGCCCGCGAGTCCTTCGGCGTCGAGGTCGCCGCCGCCGACCGGCTCGACACCGAGCGCGACGACTCGTTCCTCGTACGGGGCGAATCCGGGGCCTTCGTGCTCAAGGTCGCACACCCCGTCGACGACCCCGCGGTGATCGACCTGCAGTGCCGCGCCCTCGGCCACGCCTCGAGCGCCGATCCCGCTCTGCCGCTGCCACGGCTGGTCGCGTCCCGCTCCGGGGCGCTGCAGCCGGTGGTGCGGGGGGCGGAGTCGGAGCCCCGCGTCGCGCGCCTGCTCACGTACCTGCCCGGCCACACGCTCGACTACGACGCCACCACCGCCTCCCAGCGCCGGGCGATCGGCGCCGCCGTCGCCCGGCTGTCGTGGGCGCTGCGCGACTTCGACCACCCCGAGGCCGACCGCGTCCTGGCCTGGGACCTGCAGCGCCTGGGGACCTTGCGCCCGCTCCTTCCGCACGTCCCTGACGGCGCGGCCCGCGACCTCGCCGCGGCCGAGCTGGACCGCTTCGACGAGCACGTCGGCGCCGCTCTCGCCGAGACCCGGCAGCAGGTCGTGCACCAAGATGTCAACGCCGACAACCTGCTGGTCGACGCCGCTGCGGACGGGTTCGTGACCGGGATCCTCGACTTCGGCGACGTCGTCCGCTCGTCGGTCGTCGGCGACCTCGCCGTGGCCATGGCGTACGCGGTGGGTGCGGACGGCTCCCTCGAACGTGCGACGGCCGACGTCTGGGATGCGCCGTACGACCTCGCCCGCGGCTTCGAGCAGGTGCGTCCGCTGACGGCTCACGAGCGCGGGCTGGTGCCTGCCCTGGTCCGGGCGAGGCTGGCGCAGCGGCTGATCCTCAACTCGTGGCTCGCCTCGGCCGACCCCGCCAATGCCCCGTACACCCTGCGGTCGATCGGCCAGGCCGCCCGCTCGCTGGCCCGGCTCGCGAGCACGCCGCCACCCGATAGGGGGGTGATCTGACGTGGGCACCCCGCGGCGGGTCGGCCCATCCAGCTACTTCGATCCAGCGCGGATCGGCGCCCTCGACGGCGAGACCGCCTCCCTGGTCCGCAGGCGGCTGGCGGTGCTCGGCCCGGCGTACCGGCTGTTCTACGAGCAGCCGCTGCAGATCGTCCGAGGCGAGGGGGTGCACCTGTACGACGCCGACGGCGTCGAGTACCTCGACGCCTACAACAACGTGGCGTCCGCCGGCCACGCGCACCCGCGGGTGACGGCGGCGATCGCGGCGCAGGCGGGGGTGCTCAACACGCACACCCGCTACCTGCATGAGGGGATCGTCCGCTACTCCGAGGAGCTGCTGGCCACGCTGCCAGCCGAGCTGGGGCACGTGATGTTCACCTGCACAGGCTCGGAGGCCGGCGACCTCGCGCTGCGGATCGCCAAGCACCACACCGGCGGGACCGGGGTGGTGGTCACCCGCAACGCCTACCACGGCGTGACCACGGAGGTCGCGGCCATCTCCCCGTCGCTCGGCGGGGTCGACAGCCTCGCGCCCTGGGTGCGCTGGGTCGAGGCGCCGGACGCGTACCGGGTGGACCCGGCGGCGCTGGGGTTCGCGAGCCTGGGGGAGTGGTTCGCGGCGCAGGTGCAGACGGCGATCGACGACCTCGCGGCCCACGGCGTGCGCCTCGCCGCCTTCGTCGCCGACTCGGTCTTCGCCTCGGACGGCGTGCTGCCCGATCCGGCCGGCTTCCTCGCCCCTGCCGTCGAGGTCGTGCGCCGCGCGGGCGGGGTCTGGATCGCCGACGAGGTGCAGCCCGGCTTCGGGCGCACCGGAGATGCCATGTGGGGCTTCGAGCGGCACGGCACGGCGGCAACTGCACTGGTGCCCGACCTGGTCACGATCGGCAAGCCGATGGGCAACGGGATGCCGATCGCCGCCGCCATCATGCGGCCCGAGGTGATCGAGGCGTTCGGCCGCGAGGTGCGCTACTTCAACACCTTCGGCGGCAACGCCGTGTCGATCGCGGCCGCGCAGGCGGTGCTCGACGTCATCCGGGACGAGGGCCTCCAGGCCAACGCAGCCCACGTCGGCACGCTGCTGAAGGCGATGCTCGCCGAGCTCGCCGCACGGCACCCCGCGGTCGGGGACATCCGAGGCGCAGGGCTCTTCCTCGGGATCGAGCTGGTGCGGCCCGGAGGCCGGGATCCAGACGAGGACCTCGCGTTGCGGGCCGTCAACGGGCTGCGGCGCCGCCAGGTGCTGATCGGGACGGCGGGGCTGCACAACAACGTGCTCAAGGTCCGGCCGCCGCTCGTCTTCTCGCCCACCGACGCCGAGCGGTTCGCCGGCGAGCTCGACGCGACCCTGGCCGAGGCCGGCTGACCCGACCGGCGCCGCCCCGGCCATCCCGCCATTCCGGGACCAGGCCCAGGCGGGCTGATCCACAATGGAGGCATGACGCCGACGGGCATCACCCGGTTGCTCTTGGTCGCGCTACTCGTCGTGGCCGCCGTGGGCGCGCTGGACGCAAGCATTGGCCGGGAGTGGGAGCTCGTCGGGCTCTTCGGCGTCGTCGCTGCGCTGGCAGCAGTGCTGCTGCTGCGCACCGGGGGGCGTCGGCGGGTCACCACCCTGCGAGCCGACCTGGCCGCCGCGCTGGCCGACCGCTCCCTGCTGACGGGGGAGCCGCTGGACCAGGTGACCGATCGCGCCGTCGCCACGTACCTCGGTGCGCTGGCCGAACCGGACGAGGCGACCCGGCCGTGACCGGCTCGGCGGGACGGGGCCCGTCGAGCGAGCAGCCCACCCTGCTGGAGTTGACCGGTGCCGGCGCCCCGGCATCCCTGGTCGGCGGCAAGGGAGAGTGGCTCGACCGGCTCATCGCCGCGGGATTCGCCGTCCCGTCCTGCCTGGCGCTCACGACCGCCGCGTACCGGCTGGTGGCCGCTGAGCCCGGCCTGAAGGGGTTCCTGGCCGAGGTGTCCGCCGGGCCGATCCCGCCGCAGGGGGGCCACCAGCAGGCGCGGGACTCCGCCGATGCCGCGTTCCTGGGGGTCCCGCTCCCCGACGCCGTGGCCGCTGCGATCGCGGCCGCCTGCTCGCTCCGCGACCCCGGTGGGCTGCTGGTCGCCAGGTCGTCGGCGACCGCCGAGGACCTGCCCGGGGCGTCGTTTGCCGGCCAGTACCGCTCGTACCTGGGGGTGCCCGACGACGCTGGCCTGGGGCGGGCCATCCGCTTGGTGTGGGCCTCGCTGTGGTACCCGGAGGCCCGCGCCTACCGACGGTTCCACGGGATCGCCGAGCAGGGTCTGGCGATGGCGGTCGTGGTCATGCGGCAGGTGCCGGCCCAGAGCGCGGGGGTGGCGTTCACGGTTGACCCGGCAGGCGCGACGGGCTTTGTGCGGGTGGAGACCGTCCCCGGTCTCGGCGAGGGCCTGGTAAGCGGGGCGGTGACCCCGGCGGTGCACCTGGTTCCCCGCCGGGCGACGGGCATGGGAGCCGAACCCGAGGTCGATCCCCTGGCCGCCGAGGTGGCCGCGCTGGCCTTGCGGGTCGAGGCCGCCTTCGGTGAGCCGCAAGACGTGGAGTGGGCCCGGGATGCGGCCGGGTTGTGGGTGCTGCAGGCCCGCCCGGCGACCGGCGGCTCAGGCGCCGGGGACGGCTTCGACACCGCGGGCGCCGAGGATCGGCGATGGACGACGAGCGGCATCGCCGAGATGGTGCCGGGCGTGCTGCCCCCGCTGCGGTGGGAGGTGGTGCACCTGCTGCTGGAGGAGGCGGTCCGGCAGCAGGAGGACCGGCACGGGGTGCTCCCGGTGGACGCGCTGGCCGGCCGGGACCTGCTCGGCCGGGTCCGCGGGCGGGCGGCCCTCGACGCGGACCTGGTCGAGCGACTCAGCGCCAATGCGCGGCGGCGGGTGGGGCGCCTGGCCTCCCTCGGGGTGGCCGGCGCCGGGTTGGTGGCGCGCAGGCGCGCTCTGTGGGAGGCCGGCACAACGACGGTCGCCGCCCAGGAACTGCTCAGCCTGGCCCCAGAGCTGGCCTCCCTCCCGGACATGGCCCTGCTGGCGTTCCGCCGGCGGGTGATCGACCTGACCGGACGGGCGATGACCGCGGAGGTCGCCGTGGCGGCCGAGGCGCTCGCGGCCTACGCGCGGCTCGAGCGGACCCTCACCCACCACCTGGAGGACGCGGAGGCCCGGTCGTGGGCGGCTCGCGTGACCGCGCGGCCCGGAGGGACGGTCGCCGGCTGGCCGCAGCAGGCGCTCGCCGAGGCGTTGCGGGCGGCTCCCGCCGATGCGGTGGCCGCATTGGCCGCCGCCGACGGCTGGGCGTCGGCCCGCGCTTCGCTGGCAGGAGAGGCGGGAGGGCCCGCCCTGATCGACCGCGTCGAGGCGGTGATCCGGGGCGCCGGTTCGGCCGCCGTCGTGGGCGGCCCCACCTGGGATGAGCGCCCGGCGCTGCTGTGGCCGCCGCTGCGCGCGCTGGCTGCGCAGGTCGGCGACGGCCGGCTGGCGAGCCGCCCGGAGCCGGGGGAGGCGACGGCGCTCGATGACCTGCTGGACGGGCTGGCCGCCAACCCCGAGTGGCGGCAGACCCGGCTGCTCACCCTGCAGGTCGCCGATCTGCGCCGTCCGGTGATCCGCCGGCAGGCCGAGGACGCGGCCGACCTGCTGGAGCGCCGGGAGCGGGCCAAGGCCGGGGTTCTCGCCCTGGGCGGGGTGCTGCGCCGGGTGCACCTCGAGGCGGGCCGCCGCCTGGCCGAACGCGGCCGGCTTGAGCAGGCCGAGGACGTGGAGCTGCTGGGGGAGCGCGAGCTGCGGGATGCGCTGGCCGGCCCGACTGGCGCAGCCCACGGCCCTCGACCGTCACCCACCCAGGCCGAACTGGCCCGTCGGCGCCGGTGGCTGGCGCGCTGCGAGGAGGCGGGTCCGCTCCCGGCGGAGTGGTCGGGCGGGCCTCCGCCGCACGTCGGCGGCCTTGCGCTCCCAGGCGAAGTCCTCACCGGCTGGGGCGCCTCACCGGGGCGGATCAGCGGGCCCGTGCGCGTGCTGGAATCGAGCGACGAGGGCGGGCTGGTCCGCGGGGAGGTGCTGGTGACCCGCACGACGGACGCCTCTTGGGCCCCGCTGCTCATGGTCGCGGCGGCGGTCGTTGTCGAGGAGGGCGGGCCGCTCTCGCACGCCGCGATCGTGGCGCGGGAGCTGGGGATCCCCGCCGTGGTCCACGTGCCGGGCGTGGTGGCGCGACTGTCTGGTGTCGCAGCGATGGTCACCGTGGACGGCGACGCGGGCACCGTGGCTGTCGCGGCGCTTGAGGTGCCGTGATGGCCGACCTGGCGGTCATCGTCCCCACCGTCCTCGGCCTGGGTCTGCTGTTCACGCTGGGCACGCTGCTCCGCGACGCCTACTACCGGGTTCGCGGCCCGGGCTGGATGGGCCGTCGGTGCGGGGTCGACGGCCGGGCCTCGGCGCTCGGGGCCGCGGGACGGCTGGGCCCGGCCGGGTCGGTGGGGCAGGACCTCCACGGGCGGCGTGGGCGCAGGGCGTACCGGGCGTGGGGCCTCGCCCTGTGCGCGCTGAGCGGCTACCTCGTGCTCGGCTCCTTCGGCAACTTCATCGGCTGGACCTTCTGGGCCGAGAACGTCTCCTGGTTGTGGCTGGCCATCCTCGCGTTCGCGGCCGTCTTCGGGTTCGTGGGGGTGGCCGCGCTGACCCTGGCCTCCCGGTGGGACCGCGCGCCCGCCTGGATCCGGCCCGTCCTGGCCCGCACCCCGCTCGGCCGCATCCCCGACCGGCCGTCGGTGCAGTCGGTGGTGATCGCCCACCCGGCCCACGTCCGGCGCCGTCACCGCCCGGGCCCGGTCCGCCCGCTGGGGCCGCACCACATCACCGACCGGGTCGCGCTCGGCGCCCGCGTGCTGGCGAGCGGATGGACCCTGGTCGCGGTCGCGGCCCTGGGCTGGCTGACCGTCCAGGGCGCCATCCCGGCGACCCCGGAGGAGCTCGACGCCGCGATCGCGGCCCCGGCCTGGATCGCCCTGGCCGTCCTCGTGGCGCTGTCGGCTGTCGCCGTCTACCGGTGGGAGCTGGGCGGCGCCGTCGCGCTCGCGGCGGCCGCGGCCCTGCTGGCGCTGCTGTCGTCGATCCAGTACCCCGCTCCTGTGGCGGTGCTGGTGGCCGCGGCCTTCGCGATCCCCGCGTTCCTGCATTGGCTGGCCTGGCAGCGCGACCACCGGATCCACCACTTGGTCCGGGTTGCGGTCCTCACCTCCCTGCTCCTCCTCGGGGTGTGGACCGGGGCGGATCGGATCTACCTGCACTTCTTCGGCCCGACGCACCCTGAGTCGGTGGTGGCGGCGCCCCCGGACTCCCCGGTGGTCTGGGCGTGGACCGGCGGCACCACCGGCCGTTCCACCACCGTCGTGGCCGAGGTGCGCGGCGGCGACGAGGGCGCCGCGATCCCGGTGCGGCTCGCGGTGTCCACCGACCCCGGCCTCGCCGACCCGACCTGGTCGGCCACCGTCGCCGCCACCGAGGCCGGGGAGCGGGTCGCTCGGCTCACCGTCGGGGGCCTTCGCCCAGGCACCCGCTACCACTGGGCGGTCGAGGTCGACGGTGTGCTCGACCGCGTGCGCACGGGCACCGTCCAGACCATGCCGGAGGGCCCGGCCAGCTTCACGCTGGCGGCGGCGGCGTGCGCCCGCTCCGGCTCGAACGGCGGCGTGTTCGACTCGATCCGTGAGTCGGCCCCGCTGGCCTTCCTCCAGATCGGGGACGTGCACTACGCCAACATCGCCGCCAACGACCCGGACCGCTTCCGAGAGGCGTACCGGCAACTGCTCACGGCGCCTGGGCAGGCCGCGCTCTACCGGTCGACGTCGATCGCGTACGTGTGGGACGACCACGACTTCGCTGCGAACGACGGCGATGCGGACTCGCCGAGCCGCCCGGCGGCCGGCTCGGTCTACCGCGCCTGGGTTCCGTACCACCCGCTGGTGTCCGATCAGCCGACCGGGGCGATCGGGCAGTCGTTCATCGCCGGGCGGGTGCGTGTGGTGATGACCGACACCCGCTCGCAGCGGACGCCGAAAGGGGCGGCGACCGGAGCGGCCCAGCAGGTGCTGGGAGCCGATCAGGAGGCGTGGTTCGCCGCCGAGCTCGCCGCTGCGCGTGACGCGGGGCAGGTCGTCGTGTGGACGGGTGGCACCCCCTGGATCGGTGCCGCGGAGTCCTCCGACGACGCGTGGTCGGGCTACGCCGATGCCAGGCGTCGCACCGCCGACCTCATCGCGGCTGCGGGGATGCAGAATCGGCTCGTACTCGTGGCCGGTGACGCCCACATGGTGGCGTTGGATGACGGCACGCACTCGGACTACTCGTCCCTGCAGGCGGGCGGCTTCCCGGTGCTGCATGCGGCGGCCCTCGATCGTCCGGGCAGCGAGAAGGGCGGCCCGTACTCGGGAGGCACGTTCCCAGGCGGCGGGCAGTACGGAGAGGTCGCCGTCCAGGACGACGGCGGCCCCACCCTCGCGGTCACCCTGCGGGGGCGCACGTGGGACGGCCGCACCCTGGTCGCGCAGACCTTCACCCTGCCGGTCGGGTGAGCCCAGTGCCGCAGCGGTTCGTGCTCGTCTTCGGCGACTCGCTGACCTTCCACGGGCCCGAGCAGCCGGAGCGGCTGGACGACCCGCGGCTCTACCCGAACGTGATGGCGGCCGCCCTGGGCGACAACGTGGAGGCCGATGTCGTCGCGCGGCTGGGCTGGACCGCGCGCGACGCCTGGTGGGCGGCCACCAAGGACCCGCGGGTGTGGACGTACTGCATCCCGCGGGCCGACGCGCTCGTTTTGGGCGTGGGGCAGATGGACCACCTGCCGGCCGCCCTGCCCACGTACCTCCGCGAGGGCATCGCGTACGTCCGGCCGGGCGCCCTTCGGCGCCAGGTCCGCCGGGCGTACCAGGTGGCGAGCCCGTACGTCATCCGCGTGACCGGGGGACGGGTGCGCCAACTGCCCCAGGCGGCCACCGACCAGTACCTCAGCCGCATCGTCCAGGGGGTCCGGCACTACCGGCCGGGCATCCCGATCGCGCTGCTCGGGCCCTCGCCGCACGCCGCGGGGGCGTACCCCTCGCAGCGCCACCACGGGCCCGCGGTGGCGGCCGGGCGGCGGTGGGCGCGACGTGAGGGGGTCGGCTTCGTCGACCTCGACCCGATCGTGCAGCCGGGGATCGACTCCGGCGAGGGCAATCCCGACGGCATGCACTGGTCGTGGGGGGCCCACCGGGGGGTGGGGGAGGCCCTGGCGGCCGCCCTGCGAGACCAGGGGTGGGCCGGCTGACTGGGGTACCCTCACCCCGTGGCCCGCACGTTGCTCCTTAGCCGGCCGCGCTGACCCAGCACCCCTGTCGGCGCGGCGACCCCTCCTGCGCGAGGGGCTTTTTCATGCCTGGGCCCGAACCGGAGAAGAGAAGGACGATGACGAGCGAGACGCACGAGGCGCGCGCCGCCGAGCCCGGCGAGCGCGAGGCGTACGACGTGCAGGCCACGCAGGAGAAGTGGCTGCCGGTCTGGGACGCGCTGGCGCCGTTCCGGTCGGGCGACCCCGGCGACCCGCGGCCGAAGAAGTACGTCCTCGACATGTTCCCGTACCCCTCGGGCGACCTGCACATGGGCCACGCGGAGGCGTACGCGCTGGGCGATGTGATCGCGCGCTACTGGGTGCTGCGCGGCTTCAACGTGATGCACCCGATCGGCTGGGACGCTTTCGGGTTGCCCGCCGAGAACGCAGCGATCAAGCGCGGCAACGACCCGGCCGCGTGGACGTACGAGAACATCTCCACCCAGAAGGCGTCGATGCGGCGCTTCGCCTGCTCGTTCGACTGGGACCGGGTGCTGAACACCTGCGACCCGGAGTTCTACCGCTGGAACCAGTGGCTCTTCCTGCGGCTGTTCGAGCGCGGCCTGGCCTACCGCAAGCCCTCGCAGGTCAACTGGTGCCCCAAGGACCAGACGGTGCTGGCCAACGAGCAGGTCGTGGGCGGGCTCTGCGAGCGCTGCGACACCCCGGTGACCAAGAAGAAGCTCACCCAGTGGTACTTCAAGATCACCGACTACGCCGACCGGCTGCTCGACGACATGGCCGGGCTGGAGGGCCACTGGCCGGACAAGGTCCTGTTGATGCAGCGCAACTGGATCGGCCGGTCAACAGGCGCCGACGTGCGCTTCGAGATCGAAGGCCGCGACGACCCGGTGACGGTCTACACGACCCGCCCGGACACGCTCTACGGCGCCACCTTCTTCGTCGTGGCGGCCGACAGCGACCTGGCCGCGGAGCTGGCGGCGACCGCCTCGGCCGAGGTGCAGGCCGAGTTCGCCGCGTACGTCGAGCGGATCAAGGGCGAGAGCGAGATCGAGCGGATGTCGACCGAGCGGCCCAAGACCGGGGTCGCACTCGGGCTGCACGCGGTCAACCCGGTCAACGGCGCCCTGCTGCCGATCTACGCCTCCGACTACGTGCTGGCCGACTACGGCCACGGCGCGATCATGGCCGTGCCGGCCCATGACCAGCGGGACCTGGACTTCGCGCGCGCCTTCGGGCTGCCCGTGCGGGTCGTGGTCGCCTCCGACGAGCCCGACCCGGGCGTGAGCGGCGTGGCGACGCCGGGCGACGGCGTCCTGGTGAACTCCGGCCCGCTGGACGGGCTGCGCAAGGCCGAGGCGATCGAGGCGATCGTGGCCCGGCTCGAGGCCGACGGCCGGGGCCGGGGCGCGGTCAACTACCGGCTGCGCGACTGGCTGATCTCGCGCCAGCGGTACTGGGGGACGCCGATCCCGATCGTGCACTGCCCGTCGTGCGGCGAGGTGCCGGTGCCCGACGCCGAGCTGCCGGTGCGGCTGCCGTCGGCGGAGGGCCTGGACCTCAAGCCGAAGGGGACCTCGCCGCTCGGCGCGGCCACCGACTGGGTCAACGTCTCGTGTCCGCGGTGCGGTGGAGCGGCCACCCGCGACACCGACACGATGGACACGTTCGTCGACTCCTCCTGGTACTTCCTGCGATACCTCGACCCGGCCAAGGAGGACGGCCCGTTCGATCCCGCCCAGGCCCGCGACTGGATGCCGGTCGACCAGTACGTCGGCGGCGTCACGCACGCGATCCTGCACCTGCTGTACAGCCGGTTCTTCACGAAGGTGCTGCACGACCTGGGCTACTTGGACTTCACCGAGCCGTTCTCGCGCCTGCTCAACCAGGGCATGGTGCAGATGGACGGCTCGGCCATGAGCAAGTCGCGGGGCAACCTGGTGCGGCTGTCCGACGAGCTGGCTGTGCACGGCGTCGACGCGGTTCGGCTGAGCATGGTCTTCGCGGGGCCGCCCGAGGACGACATCGACTGGGCCGACGTCTCGCCGGCGGGCTCGGCGAAGTTCCTCTCACGCGCCTGGCGGCTGTCTGGTGAGGTGGGGTCGCCGACGGGCGCGGACCCCGCGACCGGCGACCCCGCGCTGCGCCGCGCCACCCACCGGACCGTCGACGACGTGCAGCGCGCGGTTGAGTCGCACCGCTTCAACGTCGCGGTGGCGCGCCTGATGGAGCTGGTGAACGCCACCCGCAAGGCCGTCGATACCGGCGCAGGGCCCACGGACCCCGCCGTGCGCGAGGCGGTGGAGGCGGTGGCCGTGATGCTGTCTCTCGTGGCCCCGTACACCGCCGAGGAGATGTGGGCGCGGCTCGGCCACCAGCCGACCGTCGCCCGCGCCCCGTGGCCCGCGGTCGACCCGGCCCTGCTCGTCCAGGAGTCGGTCACCTGCGTCGTCCAGGTGGCCGGAAAGGTCCGGGCCCGGCTGGAGGTCAGCCCGTCGATCGCCGAGGGCGAGCTGCGGGAGCTGGCCCTGGCCGACCCCGCGGTCGCCAAGGCGCTGGACGGCCGAGGCGTCCGCACCGTCGTGGTCCGGCCCCCGCGGCTGGTGAACGTGGTCCCCTCCTGACGGGGGACCGCTAACCTTCGGCGCATGCCCGGATCGATCGCCGTCGTCACGGACTCCACGGCGTACCTGCCCCCCGGCCGGGCCGCCGATCGGGGCATCCGCGTGGTGCCGGTCCACGTCGTGCTCGGCGGCGTCGAGCACAGCGAGGGCGTCGACGTGACAGGCGACCAGGTGGCCGAGGCGCTTCGCCAGTGGGTGCCGGTCACCACGTCACGCCCGTCCCCGCAGGCCTTCCTGGACGTCTACCTCGCGGAGGCCGAGGCCGGGGCCGAGGGCATCCTGTCCATCCATCTGTCCGCCGACATGTCGGGCACGTACGAGGCCGCGAGGCTCGCGGCCAAGGAGTCCCCGATCCCGGTCGAGGTCGTCGACAGCCGGGGCATCGGGATGGCGCTGGGTTTCGCCGCGGACACCGCGGCGCGCTCGTCTGAGCGCGGCCTGCCACTGGAGGAGTGCGCCGCGCTAGCCGAGGCGCGGGCGCGCGCGGCCAGCATCTACTTCTACGTCGACACCCTTGAGTACCTCCGCCGCGGCGGCCGGATCGGCCCGGCCGCCAAGCTGCTGGGGTCGGCGCTCGCGGTCAAGCCGCTGCTCCACCTGGTCGACGGGCGGATCACGCCGCTCGAGAAGGTCCGCACCACGTCTAAGGCGATCGCCCGGCTGGAGGAGATCGCCGTCGATCGGGCGACTGGCCAGGTGGCCGACTTGGCCGTCCACCACCTGGCCAACGAGGCGCGTGCGCGGGTGCTGGCGGCGCGGCTGCGTGAGCGGCTGCCCGAGGCCGGCGAGATCGTGGTGGGGGAGGTGGGCGCCGTCGTCGGGGCCCAT
>Ga0114939_10003044_pt1 | contig 11921 bp, 7 predicted proteins | sample AshMeaCrysSpring_FD_87196 | JGI IMG/M metagenome (GOLD analysis project Ga0114939, IMG submission 87196) | Groundwater microbial communities from Big Spring, Nevada to study Microbial Dark Matter (Phase II) - Ash Meadows Crystal Spring | ecosystem: Environmental > Aquatic > Deep subsurface >... | reverse complement strand
ATTGTGACCATAAATCAAGGCTTGCGAACTGATAGCGGTTTTTACCAAGTTGCTTAGCACGGTACATAGCAATATCCGCTTGTTTAATCAGAGTCGGGCTATCCTGGCTGTCGAAAGGATAAATACTAATGCCAATACTGGCTCCTACATGAGTAGTTTTTCCATCTAAAATTATTGGTTCACAGATGCGGGCGATAATTTTATCTGCGACATTAGCAGCTATTTGGACTTTCGGAATAGCCCTGAGAATGATAGTAAATTCATCACCACCCAAACGAGCTACAGTATCACTACCCCGCAAGCAACTGTTGAGTCTGTTAGCGACGATCATTAACAAGCGATCGCCATTGTCGTGACCGAGAGTATCGTTAACTTGCTTAAAACCATCCAAGTCAATAAACAACAGCGCGAAGCACAGATTATTTTTTTGCGACCATAGTAAAGTTTCTTGAACTTGCTCAGAGAAAAACTGCCGGTTTGGTAAGCCGGTGAGGGTGTCGTGATATGCTAGATGGCGCAAGTTGTATTGCCTAATTTTTAACTCATCGTGGGAGCGTTTCAGTTCTTCTTCCTGAGTGCGGCGCTTGGTAAAGTCGCGGATCACCCCAACTAAAAATAAATTACCAGCCGCATCTTGATGTAGGGAGCGTTTGGTAGCAATTAGATAGGTCTTACCAGCGGCATCAGTAAATTCCTCTTCATGCTCTTGGGGTTGCTGCGTCTGAAACACTAGTTCATCGGCGGCGCGAAAAACATCTGCTTGGTGTTTGGGAAGAAAGTTATACTCTGATTTATCCTGTAATTGGCTTTTGGCATAGCCAATAAATTGACAAAAGGCATCGTTTAATACAATCCACTGATGTTGTTCGTTTTTCACAAAAATTGGATCAGCAATAGTATTGATAATTTGATGCAAAAATTCTTTGGAACGCTTTAATTCTTCCTGTTGGCGGGCAATATGACCTGTAATCATCATAGCCGAGGTACAAGCTGCTAGCAGGGGTGATATTAGAGGTATCCACCAACCCCAACAAAAAGCAATGTAGACCGTACCCAATAATACAAAGCCAGCCAGCAAGATGCTGACGACTGAGTACTTACTACGTCGTCCTCGCCAAGTGAGAACGGCTCCCATGCAAGCCCAAGCAAAAACCCACAAGTCTTCTAGAAGATTATTCCATACTTGGAGTAACGGTCTACCGGAGAGTGCAGATGCGAGTAATTGACTGACAAAATAGGCTTGCAACTCGATACCAGATATCGGCTTGGTTTCTGTTTTCCCCAATCCGCTAGTTTTACCCAACAGACTGTAGTTATAGGGGATAAAGAAACCACCAAAACCCTGAATGCTGCGTGCGGTTGTGCCAATCAGGATAATGCGATCGTGTATCTTAGTCGGTGGTACACGATTTGCTAGTACGTCGGTTAGGGAGACGGAGCGAAACCCGCACTTTTCGCTGGAGGGATTTTGACAACGCAGTTTGGGAAAGTTAGATAGTACTTGGAAGCCACCAGCATCTACTCCCACATAAGCTCCATCATCTGGCTGAAAACGATGCAATATTCTCCTACCAAACTGGAAACGCTTGGCTTGGCGTTCTGGTGGTGGTACAGTAATTCCCTCTGGCTGTAAATACAGCTTGACGAGCTTGAGGGCAAAACTTTCGTAAGATTCGCCATTCATCCGGGAATATAACAAACTCCGACGCACTTTACCGTCACTGTCCAGCACAACGTTGCTAAAACCAACTTGGTCGCGATCGCTTAATATCGGTGGCGGTTTAATCATGGCATCGGGATTATTTGATAATTGTTCAATCCCCACCAAGTTAGGTATTGACTTATAGGTAGCAAGTAAATCTTGATGGCCTGGTTCGATGGGTAAATCCCGCACCAAATGTAAACCAATAGCACGGGGTCCAGCAGCCTGTAATTTTTGCAATAGCTGAGCAATTACTTTATCTGGTATTGGTAGCTGTTTGACTTCCTGGATGTCTGTCTCGTCAATCGTCACAATTAAAATGCGTTCATCGATGGCTTCTGGGGGACGGAAGCGAAAAAGTTGATCTAAGGTTGCTAGCTCAATTGACTGCAATAATCCCAAATAGCGCAACAAAATCACGCAGCTCGCTACGCCAGAACTTGTAATTATCACCCGCCGTCCTTGATTAAACCGTTCTTTGCAAGCGAACAGTAGCTTCTCCAGACAGATGTCCAGCTGCTTACCCATGACCAATTACCTAGTTGGGAAGAGTATTATCAATTTCCTTGATTTATTTAGTGACCCGTAATTGTGATGTTCGAGTTAGTCATATATGTCTTGTTAGAGTTTTTGTGATTGGCTTGTGTTCCCCTAACAAATAAAGGATTAAGAGATATTTTCTTTTTATAACCTAAGTAACTACACGGTCGCATATATATTTTTTTGTATATTAGTAATCTAAATAAAATTAGTAACATAAAAAAAATAAAGTTCTAATAATAACATTACAATCGTCAGACAGGGTAATCAGGATACTCAAAGGTAATTGCTAAGTACTTAAACCACAAGCCCCATATTTCATTCCTGACAAAAAGCCAACGGTCAGGATAGGTTGTTACCTGAGAACCGTTGGCTTTTTGCTGTTATGGTAAAATGCTGCGTTAAGCTGGCTGTCGGTAGCGCCTGTGCTGAGTTCCAACTACTGCCGGAAAGCTTCCGGAAAGTTCTTAAAGTTGCGCTGTCCGGTGTAACCGGACAGTTGCGCTAGTTTCTCTAAAGATTGTACGCCCGAATACAATTGACCGTTAATCTGCCAAGTTGGGAAACCAGGGACTCCTGCAGCTTTACAGAGGTCAGGACGGGCAGCCTTACCATCGGGGGCACACTCGATGTGGTTAATTTCGTTATATGCCTGTTTACCAAACAGTTGTTTCTGTTCGTGACAATGGGGACAAGTCCAAGCAACGTATTCCTTAGCGCCAATCTTGGTCAGATGACGCGCTAATTGAATTTCTGCTTCCCCAGAGGTGGTGGTGACCTCCCAACCCACTCCCTGTTTGGGTGCCCCTTGGGGTGACAAGCTTACTTGTCCAGGGGGAGTGTTAGCGGCTTGATTGTCACCAGAATAGACACCCAAAGTGGCAATCAGTGTCACCATCCCGACAATAATAGCAGTAAAAAATATCTGTCCCCCATCCTCCCAGGCTCGACCGACAATGGTCAGTACCAACATGCTCAGGGAGAATAGGGCTGAGCCAATGCAGTAGATACAGACACCTTTAATTTGGAACACTAGTAAATACATCAGGTAGCCACTGAAAACTGACATGGCAATAGAACCAGCCAGCAGCAGCAACCAAGTCCAGTTTTCCAGTTGAGTGCGCGGATCTTTTTTTTGTATGGGGTCAAATGCTAAGGGCACCAAGGCAAAAATTGCCATCCCCAGGTAAGCCAAAAAGCCAAACAGGGCTAGCGGCAGCCCAAAGACAGTAGCATAGGGACTGGAAAGTACCAAATCGCAGCTTCCAGTCGGGCAGACTGTAGAGCTTTGGGTGAGCTTAACTACAGTTAGATAAGCTGTGGTTATTGCTCCTAGTCCAGCGATACCCGCAATTAGCGGACGCGACCAGCGATGAATCCAAGGAGTAGAACGGCGGCGAATCATAAGCCTCTAGTTGGGAATTGGTAAGGGGTAAGGGGTAATGGGTAATGGGTAATGGGTAATGGAGTTTTACCTATTACCTATTCCCCATTCCCTACATTACGAATGTAACTTCACTTCAGTAACTGATTTGGTTTCCCCTTTTGAGTTCCAACCCCGACGTGCCGCTTCGACAAATGTATGTACGCGAATTGGGTCAATGGTTTGTTCGCGGCTACCGTGACGTTTCAGGGAACTGGAAACAATTACACCATCTGCCGCCTGCATCAGGGTGCCAATGTTTTCCCAGGATGCTCCACTACCAATAAATACGGGGGTTCCGGCTGCTGCTCTAGAAGCTAGTTCTAGGTCTTCCAGGTTAGGAGGACTACCAGTAGACCAACCCGATAAAATTACCGCGTCTGCTAAACCACGCTCAATCGTGTCTTGGACGGCGGTAGTCAGATTTACAGAACCCAAGGGACGAGCATGTTTGACTAAGACATCGGCAAGGATTTTGACATCGCTGCCTAATTCCCGCCGATAGCGCAATAGTTTATGTGCCTCTCCTTCGATTAATCCTTGGTCGGTCGCCATCACTCCTGTGAGGACGTTGACACGGATGAATTGCGCCTTGACACAACTAGCGATCGCCATAGCACTGGTGGCATCATTTCGCAAAACATTAATGCCTAGCGGCAGCGTCACTAAATTTTGTATCCGCTGTACCACTACAGTCATGGCGCTGACAACGGCTGGATCGACCTGGTTTTTGGTAAACGGCGCGTCAAAGAAATTTTCGACTATAATGCCGTCCACGCCTCCACTAGCAAGCGCTGTCGCTTCTTGTTCGGCACGGTCAATTACCGCCTTGAGGCTACCTCCCCAGCGGGGTGAGGTAGGCAGCGGTAGCAAGTGAACTACGCCGATAATGGGTGTTCGAGTCTTAAATAGCTGATACAAGTCCACCTTTTTTCTATTAACGGACTTAGGGAAACATTAAGTTTTCTTACTTGAAAGTGTGATTTAACACGGTTGCCATAATACATCTTCCATAAATGGAAATTAGCATTAAAGCTTCCATAAGTTATGTTAAGATATAATTCAACCAAAAGAGGAGTTTGCGACTCACAAAACTCGCGGCAGCTTCCCGTGACTCAGGTGTCTCACCTGATGGTGTTTTGGGCTTCAGCCTAAACTTAGGGTAGCATTACCGCACATTGCATAGCCGCTAGTCGGTTTTGCTTAGGGTAGCGACTTCTCAAAGATGATCGATCTACGCGCCCTTTGCGGTAATGTAGAATACTAATAAGTACTAAATTTTCTACAGGCGGATTGGGAGTATCAACTACCCCTAGCGATGCTCTAAAAAACCGCTACCAGCCGCTCGATAAAGATATCATGGCATGACTTTATAGTATTTAGGGCGATCTCTCCCCATTTCGTGTAACTGAATGGGAGAAAATTTGATCGTGATTTTTTTCTAGACGTGGTTTCTCGCGTCTCAATGTTTATTGACATCGACAACCTGACAATTACTGACTATATGGGTGACAAGCCAACGATAGCAATTTCTCACCTAGGCTGCGAAAAAAACCGCATCGATACCGAACATATGTTGGGGCTGCTGGTAGAAGCAGGCTATGGTGTGGATACAAATGAAGAACTAGCTGATTATGTTATAGTCAACACTTGTAGTTTTATCGAAGCAGCACGGGAAGAATCTGTCAGAACTTTAGTGGAACTGGCAGAAGCGAATAAAAAAATCGTCATTACCGGCTGTATGGCGCAACACTTCCAAGTCCAGCTTCTCGATGAAATTCCTGAAGCCGTAGCAGTTGTTGGTACCGGTGATTATCACAAAATTGTCGATGTGATTGAGCGGGCACAAGCAGGTGAGCGGGTCAAAGAAGTTTCAGCCGAACCGACCTATATCCCTGATGAAACAACACCGCGCTACCGTACCACCACCGAAGGTGTAGCTTACCTCCGGGTAGCGGAAGGGTGTGACTATCGCTGTGCCTTTTGCATTATCCCCCATCTGCGAGGTAATCAACGTTCCCGGACAATAGAATCAATTGTTGCTGAAGCCGAACAATTGGCGGCTCAAGGGGTAAAGGAAATCATTCTGATTTCCCAAATTACTACCAACTACGGTTTAGATATCTACGGCAAGCCCCAATTAGCTGAATTGTTACGTGCCTTGGGGAAAGTAGATGTCCCTTGGATTAGGATGCACTACGCTTACCCCACAGGATTGACTCCCGATGTAATTGCAGCAATTAGGGAGACACCAAACGTCTTACCTTACCTGGATTTACCCTTACAGCACTCCCACCCAGAGATTCTCAGGGCAATGAACCGTCCCTGGCAAGGTAGGGTAAATGATACAATAATCGAGCGCATTAAAAGTGCAATCCCAGAAGCCGTGCTGCGGACAACATTTATAGTCGGCTTCCCTGGGGAGACGGATGAGCATTTTGAACATCTGATGCAGTTCGTCCAACGTCATGAGTTTGACCATGTAGGCGTGTTTACCTTTTCACCAGAAGAGGGAACTGCAGCTTACAACTTACCCAATCATCTGCCTGCTGAAGTTATGAATCAGCGGAGGGATGTACTCATGCAACTACAGCAGCCTATTTCCTATAAGAAAAATCAACAGGAAGTAGGCAAAGTTGTAGAAGTGCTAATTGAGCAAGAAAATCCTGAAACAGGAGAGTTAGTGGGACGTTCCGGTCGGTTTTCGCCGGAGGTCGATGGTCTGGTGTATGTCCAAGGTACAGCCAGACTGGGAACCATCGTTCCTGTTGCCATAACTCATGCTGATAGCTACGACATTTATGGTCAAATAGTCAATAGGTAGAAATAACTAAGCAATTATCCTGTTTTCAGCCCAGATGCCAGGGATAGGGGATTTCCGTCCCTAAAGTTTCAACCCAAGTTTGAAAAGTAAAAACAACAAAAGTAAAACATAGGAGAGTTAATGTCTGTTTCATTTAAAGAATTAGGTCTTTCTGCAGAACGTATTCAACAATTAGAAACCATCGGCTTTACTGAACCAACGAATATTCAAACCCAAGCGATTCCTCAACTGCTGTCCGGTCGTGATGTAGTAGGTCAATCCCAGACCGGGACGGGTAAAACCGCAGCTTTTTCGCTGCCAATATTAGACAGACTGGATATCAATCATCGCGCCGTCCAGGCTTTGATTTTGACACCAACCCGTGAGTTGGCAATGCAAGTTACCCAGGCAATCAGTGAATTTATTGGGAACCAAGGGTTGCGAGTTTTGTCCATCTACGGCGGTCAATCGATAGACAGACAAATTTTACAACTCAAACGCGGCGTTCACGTTGTCGTCGGTACGCCGGGACGGGTAATAGACTTGTTAGAACGCGGTAGTCTGAAGCTGGATAGTGTCCGCTGGTTTGTATTGGATGAAGCCGATGAAATGCTGAGCATGGGCTTTATTGACGACGTGGAAAAAATCCTGTCTCAAGCACCCCAACAGCGCCAGACAGCCTTGTTCTCGGCTACTATGCCCCTATCTATTCGCCAGCTGATTAACAAGTTTCTCAACAACCCCGTGACAGTGAAAGTGGAACAGCCCAAAGCTGCTCCAGCCAAAATTAATCAGGTGGCTTATCTAATTCCCCGTCACTGGAATAAAACCAGAGCTTTGCAGCCTATCCTGGAAATGGAAGACCCAGAATCGGCTTTAATCTTCGTCAAAACCAGACGTACCGCTGCTGAGTTGACCAATCTCTTGCAAGGTGCAGGTCACAGTGTGGATGAATACCACGGTGACTTGTCCCAACAAGCACGGGAACGCCTACTGCATCGTTTCCGCAATCGCCAAGTGCGCTGGGTAGTTGCTACCGATATTGCCGCACGGGGTCTAGATGTGGATGAACTCACCCATGTAATTAACTTCGACTTACCAGATAGCGTAGAAACCTACGTTCACCGCATTGGTCGGACTGGTCGTGCTGGTAAAGAAGGTACTGCCATTTCCTTGGTGCAACCCTTTGACCGCCGCAAGCAGCAGTTAATTGAACGCCACGTCCGTCAAAGCTGGAAGGTGCTTTCCATTCCTACTAGGGCACAAATTGAAGCCAAGCAATTGGATAAGTTGCAAGTACAAGTTAAGGAAGCTTTGGCAGGCGAGCGTTTGGCGTCCTTCTTGCCGATTGTGCGCGATTTGAGTGCCGAGTACGATGCTCACGCGATCGCCGCAGCGGCATTGCAAATTGCCTACGACCAAACTCGTCCTGCTTGGTTGGAAAATGCTGATTTTGCCCCAGTAGAAGAGGAAAGACCTGCTGGTAAACCCAAGCTAACCAAACGTTCCCGTTCTTCGGGAGAACGTAGTCGTGGCGATTGGGGTCAAGCCGATGGTAACAATGGCAATGAAGACGGAAATGGCACCCCTAAACCCAGACTAAAATCTGCACGTCGTGAATCAGCCGTAGAATCTACTCCTTTCCCTGTTGACGCTAGATAGCAACGTCGCCAACGGATTAGATCGCAGATGTAACGGATAAGTTATCTGTGGGATTCACCAATAACTCATCCTCTACAACATCATCTGCTTCTACAGCCAAGGACGAGTAATCTCTTCCAACTGACCAACCTCATCATTGCTTAATTTCCAGCCCAAGGCACCAGCATTTTGCTCTACCTGTTGGGCTGTTTTCACTCCCGCTATAGGAATCACATTGCCTTGGGCGATTAACCAACTCAAGGCTACTTGTCCTGGGGTACGTCCGTGTTTTTCCCCTATTTGGTGTAGTAGGGATAATACGGGGGCAATTTTTTTCAAGCCATTTGTGCTAAAGCGGGAATCAAATCTGCGCGCACCGTCGGGGGTTGTAGTACCCTCAACGGTGTATTTGCCGGTGAGTAATCCTTGTGCTAGAGGACTATAAGCCAAGATAGTGACACCAAGTTCGCGGGCAGTATCGAAAATCCCGTTGGTTTCAATTTGTCGTGTGAGTAAAGAGTAGCGTACTTGGTTGACAGCTAAGGATACCCCACGGTCAGCGAGAATTTTGTGTACGTGGCGCATTTGCTGTGCTGAGTAGTTACTAACACCCACAGCCCCAACTCTGCCTCGTTTTACTTCGTCGGCGAGGGCGTTCATCAGGGTTTCTTGGCTCATCAGGAATGTGAAAGGCCAATGCACTTGGTATAAGTCAACACGCTCAACTTGGAGGCGTTTGAGGCTGACGGTTAAGGCGTCAGCAACCGAGAGGGCTGTAAATCGCCAAGGCATTGGACCGTATTTTGTGGCAATTTGGACATTAGGCGATATTTGCTGCATGAATTGCCCCAGGAATTCTTCCGAAAGCCCCATACCATATACTTCAGCAGTGTCAAAGAAGGTGACACCTGCATCCAGTGCAGCTTTGAAGGCATCTTTGAGTTGTTCGGCATCGTAGTCGTTGCCATAGTTCCAAAAAAGTTTGTCCCCCCAAGCCCAAGTCCCCAGGCATAGGGGTTTCACTGTTGGACCATTTTGCCCTAATGTGATGGTTTCCACGCTGGAGCTACCTTTAAGATTTCTTCACATACCTAGTTTAGACAATAGTCAAGAGTTGGGGACAGCCAGCCGTGGTGAATAGTAGCCGTGGTGAATAGTAGCCGTGGTGAATAGTAGATTGTTTTGCTTCCCCATTCCCTATTCCCTATTCCCCATTCCACTGTGTGACTGAGGAAGTTTATCCTTTAAAAAGATGTCGAAATCCTTAAAAATCCTATTTAGCAAGACTAAATCCTATGGCAAGGGTAGATATATCTGATTCTCAGACAGACTCCTTTGGCTTACCGAGAGTCACACTGCTAACAATGTTTCGCCTAGGTTTGTTTCAGGCGGGACTGGGTATTATGTCAGTCTTGACTCAGGGCGTGCTAAATCGAGTCATGATTGACGAGTTGAAAGTACCGGCACTCATTACTACCGGGACGCTAGCAATGGCTCAATTTGTCGCACCGGCACGGGTGTGGTTTGGGCAAATGTCGGACTCAAAATCCATACTTGGACATCACCGCACGGGTTATGTGTGGATTGGAACGGTTTTGTTTGCGATCGCTGCTTTTTTCGCCGTACAAGTAGTTTGGCAGTTGGGGGGACACCTTCCAGCCTGGACAGTACAAACTACTGCATGGGTAGCTACTCTAGCGCTAGTGTTCGCCGTGTATGGGCTGGCTATTTCTGCTAGCGGTACACCCTTTGCAGCGATGTTAGTAGATGTTTCTGATGAGGATAATCGCCCGAAACTGGTAGGTATTGTTTGGTCGATGCTGATGGTGGGTATCATCATCGGGGCAATTGTTAGCAGTCGGTTGTTAAAAGAAATCGAGTTAGATACACCGATAGAAATCCTGCAAGTCCAAATCAATCGGCTGTTTTTCATCATGCCTGCCATAGTGATTGGTTTGTGCTTGTTAGCTACCGTGGGGGTGGAAAAGAAATATTCTCGTTATGGGACTCGTTCCATCCTCGCAGACAGGGAAGATAAAGTGACTCTGGGTGTGGCGTTGCGGGTATTAACAGCCAGCCGTCAAACCGGGATATTTTTCACCTTTTTGTTGGTGATGACTATTAGCTTATTTATGCAGGATGGTGTCCTGGAACCCTATGGTGGTAGAGTTTTTGGGATGACAATTGCTGAAACCACCAAGCTGAATGCTTTTTGGGGCACCGGGACGCTGATTGGTTTGAGTTCTACAGGCTTTTTGTTAGTACCTCGTCTGGGAAAGAAAAACACCACCAAGGTAGGCTGTCTTGCAGTAGCAGTATGCTTGATATTGGTAGTTATGGCGGGTACAACCGCTAATCAAGCACTGTTCAAAGGCGTTGTAGTCTTGTTTGGTATTGCTTCTGGAGTGACGACAACGGGGGCGTTAAGTTTGATGCTAGATTTAACTGCAGCGGAAACCGCCGGGACATTTATTGGTGCGTGGGGGTTATCCCAAGCCTTAGCGAGGGGACTAGCAACGGCTGCGGGTGGTGCAGTATTGAATTTAGGAGAAATTTTGTTCTCAACCCCTTTACTTGCCTATGGGCTGGTGTTTGTTACTCAATCTGTCGGTATGATTATTGCTGTTACCTTGTTAAGTAGGGTAAATGTCAGGGAATTTCAAACAAATGCCAAGCAAGCGATCGCCACTTTGCTGGAGAATGAATTAGATGGATAATTTACGGCTAATGGTTAATAGCTAATTGCTAATTGTTTTTTCCCATTACCCATTCCCATTACCCATTACCTATTACCCATTTATCAGATGGAAGATTTTTGGACGACACTTCTCGACTTTGCCACCACCACTAGCGCTAGGGTGGGAAGCCAGCTAATGAAAGATTTTGGACAAGTGCAGGCTTCCCAGAAAGCAGATGGTAGTTTGGTGACACGTTCTGATAAATGGGCGGATCAAGAATTGCGCGATGCTATTACATCTACTTTCCCTGGTTTTGGCATCCTCAGCGAAGAAGCGAATACTACCTTACCAGATACGGAATGGTGCTGGGTAATTGACCCGTTAGATGGTACTACCAATTTTACCCGAGGTATTCCTATTTGGGGTATTTCCCTGGGTTTGCTCTATCGCGGAATACCTGTTTTTGGTTATGTTTACCTACCACCCCTCGCTCAAGGTTTCCACGGTTTCTGGCAGGGTGACACCGGTTTAGCTACACCTACAGGAGCGTTTCTCAATCACCATCCTATCCACACCAGCAAGGATGCTCCCAGCAACAACCACTTTTTCAGCCTCTGCTCCCGGAGTATGGATTTGGTACAACCAGGCTTTCCCTGCAAAATTCGGATGCTGGGTGTTGCCAGTTATAATTTTCTCTGTGTTGCTTCTGGAGCCACTTTGGGAGGAATTGAGGCGACGCCGAAAATTTGGGATATGGCAGGAGCTTGGGTAATTGTCAAGGCTGCTGGTGGTGCTTGGGTGTCGCTTAAGTCTGACCCTTTCCCCGCTTTGTCAGGGGAGGATTACGGCAGTCTTTCTTTCCCCACTCTCGTTGTCAGTCGTTCTGAGTTACTGCCAGCCTTTAAGCCGTTTGTCGAAAAGTGGGGTATTTGAACCGCCAACATGTCAAGCGCGACAATAATTTTTGCTTGCTAATATACACCACTAGGTTGTTCGTGATATTATATTCACAATGGGATGGTTGCACTTTTTTAATTTTTACTAATATTCCCATTATAAGAGTATTGTACCATGCGCTGCGGCGGTTTTTCTAATCTGAAGACTGAGCTATTCGCCGTTTTTTGTGACATTTTT
>Ga0114939_10003043_pt1 | contig 11921 bp, 9 predicted proteins | sample AshMeaCrysSpring_FD_87196 | JGI IMG/M metagenome (GOLD analysis project Ga0114939, IMG submission 87196) | Groundwater microbial communities from Big Spring, Nevada to study Microbial Dark Matter (Phase II) - Ash Meadows Crystal Spring | ecosystem: Environmental > Aquatic > Deep subsurface >... | reverse complement strand
GTGGAAGTGCAGGTCGATCTCCCGGTAGATCGCCCGGGAGTTGGCGTCGAGGGTGCCTTGCTCTTTTCGGTAGGTGGGTTCGTGTCCATGGGCCCGCAGCACGCACACCATCCATGCGGCTTTGGGGCTACCGACCTGCTCGCCCACTTCGTTCCCGAACACGAAGGCGTTCGGTGGCCACTCGTTGCCGTCGGGTCCGGTCTTCATCAGGTCCAGCACGCCTCGCAGCCGGGGTGAGATGGGAAGCACCCTCCGGCGCTTCGTCTTGGCGTTCTCGGCGCGGATCGTGATCTCGCCTTTGACAAGACTCACGTCGGACCACTGGAGGGCCAGCAGTTCGCCTCGGCGGCAACCGGTGTCCAGGGCCGCGATGATGAGCCGCTGCAGCCAGGGCCCGGCGACCGCCAACAGGCGCCTCTCCTCGCCAGGCGTCTTGGCCCTGCCCTTGTCGTCCAGGACATCGGGCTGCAGTCTCCGATTGCGCTGCGCGTGCTTCTTGCGTCGAACGCTCGATCCTGGCGACAGCCAAGGACGCAGGATGTGCCCCTTCCGCAGCGCCCACTGCTGCAGTGACCTGATTGTCTGCACGTAGTGGTTGGTGGTCGATGCCGCGAACCCGCGTTGGCGCAACACATCGACCGCAGACTCGAGGTCGTCTTCGGTCACCGCCTGGGCCGCTCGGTGGCCCAACGGAGTGCCTTCTGCGGTTTCCATCGCGTAGAGCCTGCGGAGTCGCGAGCGATCATCAACCGCGGTCTGCACCTTGCCGACACGCTCGAGCGTCATCCAGCGCTCCGCGAGTTGTTCGAAGGTGAGTGTTGCGGTGGTCTCTGTGGGGGGCGGAGCCAGGGCCAGCGCCGGAGCCTGCTCGAAGGTCCCGGTTCTGATCGCCACCCGGATCAGTTCCGCCAGCGTCTCCGCGGCCGTCTTCGAGTCGACGTGGCGGCCGTGGTAGCGGTCCAGCGAGAAGCGATAGTGCCGGCCGTTCCAGGCGAAGTTGAAGTACCACGCGTGCGGGCACTTGGCCCACACGCGGCGGTCACAGGCACAGAGCTTACGCAGGCCCTTGTTCTGGCCCACGTCGACCTCGTGCCCGTTCCCGAGTTTGCGCTTCCTGTCCTTGGTCATGCAGTGGTCCTCCTTTGAGACGCCCTCCTGAACCGGCGGAGGGTTCGCCGTCCGCCGCGATTGTGTTCCTGCGCGTCCGGCTCTGCGACCTCGACTTGGTCAACGGCCGACGACATAGGTCGTGTCTCGCCGGGCCATCGGGGCGGACACGAGCACGATCTCTGAAGAGCGCTCCAGCCAAGCGTCCACCCACTCCGCCTTGAAGCGCAAGGCCCGGCGTCCCCCGACGCGCGCCGCCTGCAACCGACCCGCGACCACTTCGCGGTACAGCGTCTTGACCCCGCAGCGTGCGTGCGCCGCGGCCTCCCGCACCGTCAACCACTCATGCGTCTGGTGTGTCATCTGCGTGTGTCTCCTCGCGTGTCACTCCGCCCTGCGTTGAACGTGCCTCACTCCGTGCGCGCGTACCCGCGCCAATCCATCCTTCCGCCAAACGTTGATGTCGTCGACTCCTCCCTTGCTGCGGTCCACTACGTGATCCCCCGCGTGTGCGAACGCATCGCCCGGGTCATCACGTAGTGGCCGCTCCTGAGCGGCCCGACGACGTGGTCAAGCCCGTGAGCCCCGTAGGGGTCGGAGCGCCAGCCGCCGCCTCTCGCTCGCCGCGATTGCGGCTTCGGCTGGCTGGCAGCGACGAGGCTTGACGACGCGAAGGGCCGCCAGAGAATCAGCGGACGTGATGGCCCGACCACCGACGCCGCGTCACGAGAAGCGCGTCGGACACCGCCACTCGGTGATCGAGACCCGTGACGTTCGTCGAGGTGACGTCGGCAGGCGTGCCGTGGGCAAGGTCGGTGGACGTGATGGGCTCAGTGGCCGATGCCATCGTGTTCCCGATGCGCGGGTCCTGCGGACGCGCGATTCGGAACCAGACGCATGGGCCCTGGAGGCGCGTGCGTGGGAACGGAAGGTCGCCTGCCTACCTATATAGACGCACACTCGGCGCAGAAACTTACAGACATTCGAGCGACCAGGGCACCCCCTGCCGCGACACGACGGCCAACCGCCGCCAGGGAGCACCGACGTCGGCGGGAGGGCGCGATCGGAGACGAGGGCCCAGGCCTGGACGATGGCGCATGACAACGTCCGGTCCGCAGACAGGCCCGCCACGAGTCACGCGCGTGGCTCTGCGGCAGGACCTCGGGAGCGGCCACGCCTGCGTTCGGCGTCGAGCACCGCGCGGGTCTCGTTCGTGGCGCCACACATGGCCCTCCGCTGGTCCTCACCTCGCCGGACGAACGCGACCGGTCAGAGGGGGTGTGAGCGACCCCTTCAGGACGTGCCCGGGACGGAACCGAGGCCGCCGGCAGGGGGTCGCTCACACCCCCATTTCGCGCTGCGACTTGGCCGGGGCACTGGCGCCACGCATGAGGAGCGTGACGGCGACATGGCGTCTTCGCGCCCAGATTCCGCACACTGGGCCTGTGCTTGGGCGCGGCTGCCAGGAGCGCGGCGACCATTGGCAGGGGGAACGCTGCTCCCCCGGGGGCGTTCCCACGGGCGTTCCCCGCGGAAAGGGTCAGGCCGTGCCGACGAGGGAGGTGAGGCGGAGGTAGTCGTGGGGCAAGACGTGGCAGGTCACCCGGCCGTCCTCCACCTCCATGGCCGTGCTCAGCATCGGGGAGGTCGCGTCGTAGAGGGCCGCGTCGCCACGCTCCTTCCACATGCGGTAGAGCGCCCAGTAACGCTGCATCGCGAAGGCACGACGCAGGGCCGCGAAGCGGGTGGGATCATCGGACGGCCGTCCGGTCTTCACCAGACGTTGCTGATCGAAGTACCAGTTCATGTCGGCGGGTTCCGACGGCGAGAGCGGTGACGCGAGTTCTTCGATGGCCGCGCTCTCGAAGCGACGCACGCTCGTCTCCAGGCGAGCCGACACGAGGAGTCGGATCTCCCAGCGGCTCAGCGCCCGGAGCAGCGGCGCGTGGCGGTGCAGGAAACCCCGGAAGTCCAGCGGGCTGGGGTTGGTGACCAGGTAGAGGAACACGTGCGGCTCACCGTCACGCGGGCAGCCGATGGGCCACGGATCCGGAAAGGGCCGCCGTGGTCCCTCCCGGTCGCCGGCGCCCCGCCCCGGCAACTGCTCGAGCGGCAGGGCCGTGACCTTCGAGAAGTGCTCCACCTTCTCCTGTGGCGTCGCCAGCCAAAGGGTCTCCGGCTCCGTCAGGAGGCCGTCCAGGACCATCAAGCGCTCGATCGCCCGGGCCAGGGTGACCGGCCGACGATGCCGGTCATCGGGTTCGCCGATGGCGCGATACAGGCGCTTGCCGTGGACGTGATAGAGCCGCGTGCCGTGGTGCTCCGTGTGCGAGGCGGTCGCGAATCCCCTGGACACAAGAGTCTGGAAGAAGTCGTGGGACTTCTGCCCGCGGACGATGCCCGCGTGCGCGCAGTAGTGGCGGCCCAGACACACCCCAGCGTGCAGCATGACCAGCGCGAGGAAACTCGCCTGCCGCGGCGTGAAACCAAACGACGCCAGCGCATGCATCCGCTCTTCGTGGGTCACCGCAGGTCTCCTCGCGAATACACCATCTATCCATATAGACGCGAGAAGTGAGCGACTACTTACGAGCGGCTTCGCAGGAGCCTTCCGTCTGGGCTACTGCAATTGCATCCGAACGCTCACAGCTACCGGCAAACGAAACTATCGGCGCTTTCGAGGTCGGTCGCGCCGCTCTTCAGCCGCGCGACCGTGGGACACGGACACAACGGGCGGCTACGATTCGGCGACCAGGTCGGCGGCAGGTCCCGGTTGACGCCGACAGGATTGGCCGGTGCCGCCGAAACGCAAGGCGCCAACAACACCGCGCCGATGATCAGACCGACTCCGACGCGGCGACACGCAAGGTGCGCCTCGCGGGCACGCGCTCGTGCCCGACCGAGAACTCGCCCGTGCTACTGGCCGAGCGCCTTCGCGATCGCGGTCATGGCCCGGGTCGCCCGGCCCCAGCCGGAATAGAACGCCAGGTGGGTCACGGCTTCGGCGATCTGTGCGCGGGTCAGGCCGCACTCAACTCCCCGCTGCAGGTAGAAGTCCAGCTGGTCGTCGTCACCCATCGCAGCGAGGGCGACGATGGTGACCAGGCTCCGATCCCGTACCGTGAGGTCGGGTCGCCGCCACAGGTCATCGAACACGACGTCGTTGGTGAGCTGAGCGAACTTCGGCGCGACCGCCGCCAACGTGTCGTTCGTCCCGCGACGCCGTGCCGCGTCCGTCGCCGGACCCGACAGGCGCGGGCCCACGGTGCGGAGCGCGGCGGTGTCGACCTTCCGCGCGGTGTACACCTGATCGTACGCTTCGAGCGAGGCGACAACACTGGGCCAGCCGCAGTAGATGGCGAGGTGCGCCAGGAGGCCGGACGCTTCGACGGGCGTGAGCCCGTTGTCCAGCGCTCGACCCAGATGGCCGGCCAGCGGCGCTACCTTACCGATGGCGATCAACGCCGTGATGGTCACCAGGCTGCGGTCGCGTGGAGACAGTTCAGGCCGCTTCCACACGTCGCCGTACAGGACGTCGTCGGTCAACGTGGCCAGGCCGGGCGCGACCTTCTGTTGCAGTGGCCCCGACGGCCGGGCGGTCGCCTGCGGCGAACTCGAGGACGACGGCGGAGCCTGTCCGGACGGGGACGGAGCCGGCGCTGACGCTTGCGCGCGCCCCTCCGAGCGCGGCGCGCCGCCATACTGCTCGTCGGTCACCTGCTCCATCCACTGCACCCGCTTGCCGTCGAGTTCTTCGGTGATCGCGAGGTGCGTCATCGAGGCCTGCGGCGACGCCCCGTGCCAGTGCTTCTGGCCCGCCGGGATCTGCACGACGTCGCCCGTCCGCACCTCCTCGATGGGGTCGCCCCATCGCTGGACGCGTCCAGTGCCCGCCGTGATCACCAGGATCTGCCCTCGGGGATGCGTGTGCCACGCGGTCCGCGCGCCGGGCTGGAACGTGACGGTGCCCGCCGTGGCGTTGGAGGGGGCGAGCGCCTCGAACAGCATCTCGACCTGCACGCTGCCCGTGAAGTTCTGCGGGGGCGCCGGCCGCACGGGCCGCGAGCCGCCGCGCGAGATGATCAACGATTGTGCGTCAGCGGAGACGACGGCCGACAGAGCGAACGCGGTGACGGTGGCTGCGACCCGGATCATGCCGACCTCCCTCAGCTCTTCGGCGGCGCCTCGACGCCGGACATGCGGAGCACGCCGTCTGGCAGACGGGCACCCTGGACCTCGACCGCCGACACCGACGTGTTCAGTTCGGCCAGTTCGGGTGCCGTGAAATGCACGGCCGTCGCACCGGCGTTCTCCACCATGTGCGCCATCTGCGTGGTCCCCGGGATCGGGACGATCCAGGGCTTCTGCGCCAGCAACCACGCGAGCGCGATCTGGCCGGGCGTCGCGCGCTTCCGGTCGGCCCACTTCTTCACCAACTCGACGAGCGCCAGGTTACGGGTCAGGCTCTCCGGTGAGAATCGCGTCTCGCTCTTGCGAATGTCACCGTCCGCGTACCGCGTTCGGGCGTCGATGGCGCCGGTGAGGAAGCCGACACCTAGGGGGCTCCACGGCACGAAGCCGATGCCGAGTTCTTCGCAGATCGGGAGTACCTGCTGCTCCGGCCCCCGCCACAGCATGGAGTACTCGCTCTGGACGGCGCTGACGGGAACGGTGGCGTGAGCACGGCGCAGCGTGTTCGGGCCCATCTCAGACAGGCCCCAATGCAGGACCTTGCCGGCCGTCATCAGGTCCTTGATGGCCCCGGCGACGTCTTCGATCGGCACCTGCGGGTCGACCCGGTGCTGGTAGAGGAGATCGATGCGATCCGTGCGAAGGCGCTTCAGCATGGCGTCGACCGCCAGCTTGACGTGGTCGGGGCGACTGTTCACGCCGCCGCGCCGTTCGCCCGTCTCGAAGTCGATGTCGAATCCGAACTTGGTGGCGATGACGATCTTGTCTCTGAACGGCGCGACGCCTTCGCCGAGAATCCGTTCCACCTCGTGGGGCCCGTAGGCTTCGGCCGCGTCGTAGAAGGTGACGCCCCGGTCGAACGCCGCCCGGATGATGCTGAGCATCTCCGGCCGGTACGGAATCGTCGTCTGGTACGTCCGGCTCATGTTCTGGACGCCGAGGCCGACGCTGGAGACCTCGAGCCGACCCAGCTTGCGCCGCCCGCTCACCTGGGCCGCGGCCGAGCCCCGAGTACCGCCCGTCTGCCCGGAAGCCTGCGCGTCGGCGCCTCCCAAGAGCGGGATGGCCGCGAGGCTGCCCGCGACGCCAAGAAACGCGCGACGCCCAAGTTCGGATCGAGGTTCGTTTGCCATATCTCTTCGCTTCCCTGCCATCGAGTACGGAGGTCGCTCGAACGCGCTTACCGCGTCCCGTCAACCGCGAGGGCGCGGCCGAAGAATTCCTTCAACTTGGCCACGGCCGGCGTCACGAACTGCGGCCGGTCGTACATGTCCATGTGGGACGCCCCGTCGACGATGAAGAGTTCCTTCGGGTCCTTCGCCTTCTGCATGACCTGCTGGCTCCAGAACAGCGTGTCGGCCTTCGAACCCGCGATGAGCAACAACGGACGCGGCGAGATGGTGTCGAGCTGGTCGAACGGGAAGAACGCCATCTGCTGCGGGAGACTCGAGAACATGTAGCGGTTCGGCGAGTTGGGATGCTGCGCGCGAGGCGTCCGGTAGTAGTCGTAGCCCTCGCGATAGAGCGCCGGCGTACGCTCTGTGAAGGCCGCAGGGGTGTCCGGGACGACCGGCACGAGTTGCACCGGCTCACCTCGCGCCTCGCGCGAGCGTGCCGCCGCCGCGTCCCGGAGGCGCTTCATCCGCTCCTCGTAGGAGATCGTGCCCATGCCCTCGCGACGCGCCTCGCCCAGGTTGAAGGTGCTGACCGCCGCGACGGCCTTGACCCGCATCTCGGTCTGCGCCTGGCACAGGGCGTAGCTGCCGCCAGCGCAGATGCCCAGCGACCCGACGCGCTCGGCGTCGACACGCGGGTGCTGCACGAGGTAGTCGATCGCGCAGCTGATGTCGTCGAGACGCTGCGACGGCACTTCCATCAGCCGCGGCTCGCCGCCGCTCTCCCCCTGGTACGACGCGTCGTAGGCGAGGGCGATGAACCCCTCTTCCGCGAGCCGCTGGGCGTAGAGCCCGGCCGTCTGCTCCTTCACGCCGCCGAACGGATGGGTGACGACGACCGCGGCGTACGTCCGGCTGGCCGTGATGCCGGCGGGAAGAAACAGGTTGGCGACGATCGACGTGCCCAAGTTCCGGGCGCGATACGTGACGCGTTGGATGGTCACGCCCTTCTCGTTGGGATAGCCGATCACCGCCGGCATCTTCACGGCGCCCGCCTGCGGTGCCGCGTCTGCCGGCGCCGCGAGCGTGCGACCGCCCATGACGGCGCCGGACAGCAGCGCGGCCGACGTGCCGAGGAACGCGCGTCGGGGTCCGTTGATGACGTCCTTGCTCATCGCTCTCTCCTGCGTGCCTGTGACGACGTGCCTACGCCCGCTTCTTCCAGTATTCCAGCGTCGGCCCGGTGTAGACGCCGGCGCCGACGATCGCCCGCTTGCGAACCTCGGCACTCTCTTCAGCCGTCATCTTCCGGAAATTTTGCACCGCCCGGATGTTGTCGGCCATCTGTCCCACCGTGCCACACCCACAGATCGCGATCGGCGTGCCCGGCTGGCTCAGGGCATAACGGAGGCATGTGTCGGGACTCAGCGATCGCAACAGGTTGGCCTTGCCGAAGACCTTCATGGCCTGGTTGGGGACACCGCGTGCGACGGACACGGGCAAGGTGATCTGCTCGAAGCTGAGGTAGGCGTGATCGGCCGGGTGCACCGGCATCATCACCGTGTCCCAGTGGTCGTACGCCTTGAGCATCGCCAGGTGGGCTTCCGGATCGAAGTGCCCCGTGAACCCGATCAGCCGGCACTTTCCGGCCTTCTTCGCCGCCTCGAAGGCCTCCATCGCGCCGCCAGGCTTCATGATGGCCTGCACGTCGTCGAGCGTCCTGATGTCGTGCATCTGCCAGAGATCGACGTAGTCGGTCTTCAGCAGTCGCAGGGACGTCTCCAGGTCCTTCTGGGCGGCCTCGGCCGTCCGCCCGTAAGCCTTCGACGTCAGGAACACGTCCTTCCGGAGACCCTCCAGTCCGATGCCGTAGGCTTCCTCGGACCGACCGTTCCAATACGCCCGTGCACAGTCGAAATACCGCACGCCGAGGTCGTAGACCTCGCGAACGAACTTCGCGGCCGACGGGATGTCCGGTTGCAGGTCCATCCGGGCCCCGCCTTGCCCGATCACCTGGACCTCGATGGCGGCCTTGCCGAGCGTCGTCGTGGGGATGTCGCCGCCCTTGGGCTTGGGCTGTGCCGCGTAGGCACCGGTGAGGGGGAGGCCCGCGAGGGCCGTGCCGAGGAATGCGCGCCGCTTCATGAAGGTGCCTCCTTCGTCCTGTGGGCTACTGGTCCTTGAGTGCCGAGTCGGGCGTGCGGACGCCCACCAGGGAGATCTTCGACAGCGAGGCGCGAATCTCCTGCAACTCGGCAGGCGAGAGCTTGACGTTGACGGCGCCGAGGTTCTCTTCGAGGTGGCGAGGGTTCGTGGTGCCGGGAATCGGCACGATCCACGGCTTCTGCGCGAGCAACCAGCCGAGGGCGAACTGCACGGGCGTCACCCCCTTCTTCTTCGCCCATTCGCGGACGAGGGTGAGCAGGGGCATGTTGGCCTTCAGCGCCTCGGGCGTGAACGCCGCCACGCTCGACCGACGGTCGTACTGCTCGAACGTGCTCTTCTCGTCGAACCTGCCCGTCAGGAACCCCCGGCCCGTTGGGCCCCACGGCACGAAGCCGATGCCGAGTACCTCACACGTCTTCAGGATTTCGGGCTCGACCACGCGCTCGAGCAGCGAGTACTCGGTCTGCACGGCCGCGACGGGCAGCACAGCGTGCGCGCGGCGAACCGTCGCGGGCGACATCTCGGAGAGGCCGAAGTGCCGCACCTTGCCCGCCTGCACGAGCGTCTTGACCGTGCCGGCCACGTCCTCCACCGGCACGTTCGGATCGGCCCGGTGCTGGTATAGCAAGTCGATCGTGTCGATCCGCAAGCGCTTCAGCGACCCGTCCACGGCGCGCCGGATGGTCTCGGGCCGACTGTCGCGTCGCCGGCCGGCCGTCATGGGCTGACCTGGCCCGGGTACGTTCTCGAGACCGCCGAAGCCGAACTTCGTCGCGATCTGCACCTTCCCCTTCAGGGGCTCGAGCGCCTCGCCGACGATCTCCTCGCTGAGGAACGGGCCGTAGACCTCGGCGACGTCGAAGAAGGTCACGCCGCGGTCGAAGGCCGACCGAATCAGGGTGACCATCTGCTGCCTGTCGGGCGGCAGGTTGTAGGTCCCCGACATGCTCATGCAACCGAGCCCGAGCGTCGAGACCTCGAGCGCGCCGAGCTTGCGCCGCCCAAGTACCGCCGCACCGGTTGACGGCGACTGCGCGCCGAACAGGAACGAGGGCGTCACCGTGGCGGCGGCCATCCCCAAGCCCAACGCCAGGAAGTCGCGTCGCACGATCGAATGTCCCGAGCGTTCCCACTTCACACCGTCCATGTGGCCTCCTGTCGGCTCTTCCTGTCTTGCGCGCCGGTCGTCACGACCACCGTCCGAAGAGATCCCCCTCTCCGGTCCCCGGCCGGCGTCTGGTCTGCACTTCGTCACATAGCGGTCCGGACAGTCTGACCCGACGTGGCCATGGCCCTCACCTGAATCCTGGCGACCGCGCCGCTAGAGCTGGCGAACGGTCGTTCGAGCTCTGTCGCTGATTCGTCGGGAGTGACAGGACACCGCCCGCACGGCACGCGCGGGCGGTGTGCTCGACCGACGGTCCCACTCCGGACGGCGCCGTCACCCCGAACCGGTCTTCACCGCTTTCCGGCTTCGGTGGCCAACTTCATGACGTCGAGCCGCGCCTTCCAGGGATCGGGCGCCGCGATCGCGGTCCCATCGGGCAGGAACTGGAAGACCAGATCCTTGGCAGGGTCGTATTTCGGCCACACCGGCAGGCCGGGGCCGTTCGGGTCGCCGGTCTTCGCGAAGTTGACCCAGTAGCCCTGCGCCATCTTCGACACCGCCAGGTCCTGGTCCGACAGCGTCGTGCCCGGGCGCGCCGTCAGCGTGCCGAACACGAAGCCGATTTCTCCGCCGTGCGGCGCCCCCGCCGCCATCTGCTCCCGCAGCGCGGTCGGTACGTATCCGAACCGGTAGAGATACGCGGGCGACCCGTTGGCCGCGAAGGCGCCCGCGGCAAAACGGGCCGGTTCGGCCTGGCCAAAGTCGTTGTTCGCCCTCGGGACCAGCGTGGCCACATCCCCGGTGCCATCGGGATCGTACGCGGCCTTCGCCTGGGCGGCCCACTGGCCGAACCGGGCGAACAGTTCCTCCTTGGTCGTGGCCCTGACGCGGTTCCCGGCGGTGTCGGCGGTGTTGCTGCCGGCCATGAACGGCACGCGCGGCTGGCGCTTCGCCTTGTAGGCGGTCTCCGCGGTCTCTGTGACCAACTTGCCGTCCAGGACTGGCGTCGTTTCGATCGGCGGCGGCGCAGTGGCGCCTGCGGGGACCGCGGCGCCGCGCAGCACCTCGTCGGCGCTCAGCGCGCGCAACTTGGCCAGCGCCGCCGCGTCCGTGCCTTCGATGCCCATCGATTTCGCGAAGGTCTTCCCGATCGTCTCGGCCGACACGGGGTAGTTCGGGTCGACGTTGTCCTCGCGCAGTGGCCGCGCGGTGAGCACGCTATCGCGCGAGCCGCCCGACTGCGCAATCGCCTTGTGGAACAGGCCCTTGGCCATGGGCGACACCAGGAGACTGTGCACCGAGACGCCGCCCGCGGAGAACCCGAAGATCGTGACGTTGTTCGGGTCGCCGCCAAACGCCGCGATGTTCCGCTTGACCCACTGCAACGCCGCGATCTGGTCCATGTACGCGTAGTTCCCCTTGGGCTCGTCAGGGCGCTCCGCGCTCAGCGCGGGGAAGGCGAAGAACCCGAAGCGCCCCACGCGGTAGTTGGCCGCGACCAGGACGACACCCTGCTTGGCGAACTGGGTGCCCGAGGTCATCGCGGATGCGCTCGAGCCACCGACGAACCCGCCGCCGTAGATCCAGACCATCACGGGCAGCTTCGCCCCAGGCGCGGCGCTCGCGGGGCGCCACACGTTGACGAACAGGCAGTCTTCCGACGGCGGCGGCCCCGGAGGCGCGGCCGGCGCCTGGCGTGCGGGAGGCGCGCCTGCGGCCGGAGGCGCCCCAGCGGACGGAGCGGCACCCGCCACCGGGGGGCGAGGCGGGGGCGGGCCGAACCGTCCCTGCATACAGTCGGCTCCGTATGCCGAGGCCTGGCGTACGCCGGTCCACGGCGCGACCGGTTGGGGCGGTCGCCACCGCAACTCGCCCACTGGCGGCGCGGCGAACGGGATGCCCTTGTAGGAGACGACACCGTCGTCCACCACCCCCTGCACGTCGCCACTGTCCACCCGAACCGCAGGCGCCTGTTGCGCGGCGGTGGCAACTCCCAGCGCTGCCAGTGCCAGCGAGCACAGCATCAGCCTGGTCACCCTGGACGCCGTCCGAACACCATTCCCACGTTCCACGCGCATCTTGTCGCTCCTCTGGATCACGCCGCTCTGAGACGAACCGCCGGACACCGTCCTGCGGCCCTGCACTCGTTTGAGGTCTTCGTCGCCCCGTGTATCACCCATTCGTCGCTTGATCCCGAGTGTAGGCCGGCGCGCACGCCGTTCCTTGCTCGTTCT
>Ga0114939_10003041_pt1 | contig 11925 bp, 10 predicted proteins | sample AshMeaCrysSpring_FD_87196 | JGI IMG/M metagenome (GOLD analysis project Ga0114939, IMG submission 87196) | Groundwater microbial communities from Big Spring, Nevada to study Microbial Dark Matter (Phase II) - Ash Meadows Crystal Spring | ecosystem: Environmental > Aquatic > Deep subsurface >... | reverse complement strand
GAAGCGAAGGGAGGCAAGCCATGAAGAACGCCCATTTCATCATTATCGCCGCAGCGGCACTCATGGTCGGAATGGCGGCCGGTCCATCCTTCGGTGACGATCAGCCCACCGATCAGCAAAAGACCTACTACCTCAACTGCATCGAAAGGGAGATCGACAACTACAGCTGCAAAGTCGTGCACGCCAAATCCCGTTCCAAAAATTTGCAAGCATATGGGGAGAACGCAGCCCTTAAGGCCGTGTTTCTGTCAAAAAACAGGGACGCCCTCGTGCAGGGCATGATCGCTCAAAAGGTAAGCATGCGGCCACATGCAGTGCATCATTACCTCCAGCAACGCTTTTTTAAAGAAACCACGGTGCAGAAGGCAAAGGTTCGGCCATAAGGATACTTTATTGCCGGAGCCGCATAAAGCACCACGAAGGCGCCAAGCATTTTGCGAAGGCGGGTGGCGGACTTTTGCATCAATGGGATGTCGGAGTGACACCTTAATATTGATCGCCCCCCCATTTCATGAATGACGGAAGCGTCGATCCATGGCGGCGCTCGTCGTTGCTTTATACCCGACGTTCTCATCACATCAATGGTCTCGCCAGAATGGATAACACATTGGAACAACTCGATTTTTCTGAATCAACCCGAGATGCAGCCAAGGAAAAATGGAACGATCAGACCCTTCGCGGCAGCGATAGCCGTTATCGGTTTTTTCTGGAGTTCTCGCCAGACCCGATTGTAATTTACGACACGGATGGGTTTGCCCAATATGTAAACCGTGCTTTTGAGTCAACCTTCGGGTGGTCCAAAAACGAACTCATAGGGAAGCGAATTGATTTCGTTCCCCCGAAAAATATGCAGGAAACACAGGAGGCTATCCAACACCTGATGAGAGAAAATTTAGTAACTCTTTTTGAGACACAAAGGTTTACCAAGAACGGAGAACTTCTGGATGTCCAATTGAGTTCTTCGACCTATTTGGATTCGCATGGAAATATAAAAGGGGTTATTGTAATCCTACGTGACATCACCGAGCTCAAGCGCACACGATTCGCCCTTGCCGAGAGTCAAAAATGGTTTTCCACTCTAGTCCAGGAATCGCCCTATGGAATTTCCGTAATAGGCCGTTCTGGCTCGTACCAATATCTGAATCGCAAATTTACCGAAATATTTGGTTACACGATTGAGGACGTCCCGAACGGGAAATTCTGGTTTAAGCTGGCTTTTCCTGATTTTTCGGAAAGAAAACGAGCTATCAGCCTTTGGAAGAATGAGCACCTCACATGGGTTCCAGGCGAGACTAAACCGTATATTCGTAAAGTCAGGTGCAAGAACGGTGATTATAAGATTATCTGCTTTCGGCCGGTCATTATGCCAAATGGTGATTACTTTGTCTTCCATGAAGACATTACCGATAGAGAAACGGCCAGAAAAAGACTGGTTAAAGCACATAAAGAGCTGAAAAAGGCGCATGAGGATCTTAAGCGAATTGAGAGGTTAAAAGAGAAGGCAGCCGATCATATTTGTCATGAAATAAAGACGCCCATAGCCATAATTGAATCAATTTTTAAAATAATTTCGAGACACGGTACACATCCTCCCAAGGCGACCTTTACCGAGTTAATTGAAAGAGGAGAGCGTTATCTGAAAAGACTGAAGAGCATTCAAGTCGAGATGGAAGATATTGAGATCTATAGCAAGCCCGACGAACGCAATAAATTTTTGGAAATAGTTGAAGACTTGAAGAATATAAGGGAAATAGTTTCAGAAAAAAATATGCCGGCAGAAAGAGCCTTAAATCTATTAATTGGCAAGCTTGAATCAATTTACGCGATGGAAAAAGAAATTGTTGAAGAAATCGATTTGGCTGATATTTTCAAAAATGCGATTGAACATTTCAACACTACCCGTCACAGCCATAGAAATTTGAACATCTTGAATAAAACATCCCCTGGAAGGATCCTTTATATTGACAGAAATATCATAAATAAAGTTGTTGGCGGACTGTTTAGAAATGCGATTGAAAACACGCCTGATGGAGGGAAAATAATTTTAACTGCTAGGGAAAATAGCAGAGAAGTAACAATTGAAATTATTGATTTTGGCACCGGCATTACGGAGGAGAATCAAAAGAACTTGTTTTGGGGATTTTTTCATACCCAGGACACAAAATATTATTCAACCAAGAGGCCTTATGACTTCAATGCCGGAGGCTCCGGAGGAGACTTATTAAGAATGAAGCTTTTTGCAGACACATATGGCTTCTCATTATCCTTTAAGAGCAGTCGATGCAAATATATACCGTTTGAAGAACAATCCTGCCCGGGCGATACCGGAATCTGCCGGCACATTACTTCGCGTCAGGATTGCATGGATAGCGGAGGCAGCCAGTTCATCGTGGCATTTCCCAAAGAGAAATTTTCGGCTAAAGCCCCAGCTCCTGGTTACTTGCCCTCTCCCAGAAAGGCAGCGACGATTTCGAATTCCAGAAGCCCTGGTTCAGCATCAGATCCGCCTCATGGCTAATAAAAAAATCCGCATGATCGATTCTTTCAACCCTTCTGTTCCCATCGACCGATTGATTGTTGAAACGGGCGGCTCAACGAGATGAAGAATATCCTGTACGGATCGAACCTGGCATTACTTTTGACTGTCGGATCGCTGGCGAATCCTCCGGCCTGTCCGTAGCTTTCCTCCTTCCCCAAACCCATCTTCTATAGAGAATCTATCCCCAATCGAGCTGCGCCGGTTATTCTTTTTCCACCGGGAATGTCATCGAAGCGCCGTTCCAGCCGATCACGGTTACCAGCACGGAGAGCGAGAGCACCAGGAGGATGTAGAGCAGCCCCGCAGCGCTGGGCAAATCCAGGATGTTCGGGACTTTCAGCCTCCAGGTAAATAGAACGGTGCTGACGGCGAGCATGGCCAAGGTGAGCGGTATCTTAATTTTGACCGGCTTCAGGGGCTTGGCCATATAGTTGAGCCACCAGGTGTAGAAACCCGTGGCGATTCCGATCACATTGAAAAAAACCCCCGCTCCCAGGCAGTGAAATGCCGTGGCGTCGAAGGATTTCTCGTCCGTGATCAGGTAGAGCAGGCTGAACACCGTGCTGGAGAACATAAACACAATCGGGAAGTGCACCGTCATCGGGTGGGGATGCCGGCGCAAAAAGGGAAAATGCTTCAGCAGCGCCGCCAGGGCCGCCGGTACGCGCACGTCGGCGGCCTCCGCGGGTTTTGTCAGCATGCCTACCTGGGCATAGCGAGCGAGGACATCGGGCGAATGGGGCGCCCCCTGGATATCGGTGGTGAGGTCCTGGCCGGAGCGGTGGCGTTTCATGTGCGTGCCGGTCTTCCACATTTTGCTGGCAGTGACGTCATACACCTTGCCGGCGTGAGCGATATAAACCGGTTTGCCGTCTTCACCAGTGTACTGGGCCAGTTCCTCGGGCGTGAATTCCCTCATGACGGTTCCTTTTCCTTGAGGTGAACGGTTTCGCGCGGCCTCTATGTTCAGGCCAGCCAGTGCATCGTTACGACCGCCAGCATGGCCGCCGGAAAATAGCTGGCCCGGTTGAACAACTGCATCGCCGCGGAGCGGTCCTTGTCACGAAGCAGGCGCAGGCCGGGCCATATCAGCAGCCAGAGGCAGGCGGCAAGCGCGAGCAGGGCGAAGAAGCCAGGCTGTGACAGCCCGCTCAGATGAAAGGCGATGACCGTGAACACCGGGACGGCGGCCAGGGCGGCCGCAACGATGAGCACCGACCGCTCGACCCCGCAGCGGACCGGCAGGGTCCGTGCCTGCAGCCGGCGATCTTCTTCCACATCCATCAGGTCGTTGGGGATGTTCTGCCCGCCGAGCTCCCAGAGGAAGAAGGTCAGAAAGAGCGCGGCCAGAAAGAGCCCGGACGGCTGCGGGTCCACGGCGAACACGGCCGCCAGAGCGCCGGAGGTCTTCACCACCCCGCTCGCCAGGGTGCGGTAGGGGCTTATACGCCACAGCCGGCAGTACAACGCCTCCAGCGCACAGCCTCCGAGGAAGATGGCCACGCATACCGGGTTGAGCAGGAAGGCTCCGACGAGAGCGGTCACGGCCCAGGCGACCGCCCAAGCCAGCCCCTCCCGGAAGCTCAACAGCCCCTGAGCCATGGGATGGCGCACGATGACGCCGTCGATGTCGCAGCCGGGGGCGGCCAGGACTCCCGCCGAGGCTTTCTCTTTGTCGATGCGGTAGTCGACCAGATCGTTCAGGGCATACACCGCCGTGTAGCCCGCGAAGGTCGTCAGGACCCCGATGAGAATGACCCTGGCCGGCGGCAGGTCCCCCAGCCACAGAAGCGCCGCGAAGGCCGGCGCGCACATGTCCAGGAGACCGTGGGAGGTGCGTGAAAGGGCCCAGAAAAGCTTCAAGCGGGAGATCCCGGTGAATTCGCATTGAAGAGCTGGCTCGGCCACAGAGCGGTTCCTGCCTCGATAGAAGTAGGGTTTGTCTAACATGGGCGCTGCGCCGGCGTCAAGGCGGCGGCACCGCCTGCAAGGCGCCTGGACAAGGCTTTCAACGGCCTGCCGCTTTTGATATGAAGACGGCATTGACCTACGCCGGGCGGGATCCTTTCAGGATCGATCCGGCAGCCATACGGGGGCTGAAACCACTTGCGTTTCCCGGGCAGGCACCAATGGAACACGTAGATCTCATCGGAATGTTCATGCTGGGGTTGCTTGGTACCGGGCACTGCGTGGGGATGTGCGGCCCACTGATCTTTGCCTTCCCCGGCCGCACCGGGCGTTTTCTGCCGCACGTCTGGTACCATTTCGGCCGGGTGACCACCTACGTCATCGTGGGCGGCCTTCTGGGCGGTCTGGGCGCTATGCTCGGTGAGCTGGCCGGCGTGGACACGTCATCGGCTGCGGACACGCTGCAGGGCGGGTTGAGGCTGCTTGCCGCCGCCTTGCTCGCCGCGCTCGGATTGATCCGCTTGGGATGGATGCCGGAGCCTCAATGGTTGGAGCGGCTCAACCCCGAGCGCATCCCCGGATTCCGGCGGGCTTTGGCCGGCGCTGCGGGCTCGCGGGCCCAGGCGGTCTTTTTCCCCCTGGGTCTGATCCTGGGCCTGCTGCCCTGCGGGCTTTCCTACGGGGCCTTCGCTCAGGCCCTGAGCACCGGCAGCTTTGTTACGGGCGCATGGCTGGTCTTCGCCTTTGCGGCGGGCACCGTCCCCGGTCTGCTGTTGCTCGGCACCGGCCTTTCCGCCCTGGCCAGACGCTACCGCCGGCCGTCCGACATCGTCGCCGGCCTGCTGATGCTGCTCATGGCCGCCGCGCTCGTCCGGAAGGCGGTAATGGCGCTTTTTTAACGGCAGCGGTTCACTGCTTCATGCGGCACTCGGCGTCCCACTCCGGGCAGGCGTCCTTTGCGGGCGTCGAGAACTTGGCCAGGCATTCGCTGCACTCCAGGTCGAAGTTCGGCACGTCGCCGTAGCGCTGTTCCAGTTCCTCTCTCGTCATCACCGTGGTCCGGGTGCAGCCGCACTGCGGGCATCCGCTTTTTACCGTGTAGCGTTTCTTCTTTTTCTCCATGTCGACCTCCCCTTTACGGATTCAAGAGCGCATCGATATCTTCCTTCGGCACCAGCTTCGCCTCCGACAGGACCTCGCGCACGGTCCGTCCGGAGGCGTAGGCTTGCATGGCGATCTCGGCCGCTCGGTCATAGCCGATGCGCGGCACCAGACCGGTCACCAGCGCCAGGCTCTTTTCGATGAACGCGGCACAGGCCTCCCGTTGGGCGGCGATGCCGGCAACGCACTTGTCGGCCAGAGCAACGGCGGCATCCGCCAGCAGCCCGATGGACTGCAGCAGGTTGTGGGCGATCAGCGGCATCATGGTATTGAGCTCGAAGTTGCCGCCCTGACCGCAGAGCGTGATGGTCGTGTCGTTGCCGGCCACCTGAGCGGCCACCTGGAGCACCGCTTCCGGAATGACGGGATTGACCTTGCCCGGCATGATCGAGGAGCCCGGCTGCAGGCTCGGCAGGATGAGCTCACCGATCCCGCAGCGCGGCCCCGACCCCAGCCAGCGCACGTCGTTGGCGACCTTCGCCAGGCTCACCGCAACGGTCTTCAACACCCCGCTGGCTTCCACCGCGGCGTCACGGGCCGCCTGGGCCTCGAAATGATTGCGGGCTTTGCGGAAACCGATGCCGGTTTCGCGCGAAACCCAGGCGATGACCGCGTCGGCGAATTCGGGATGGGCGTTCACGCCGGTCCCCACCGCGGTGCCGCCGAGAGCGAGCTCCGTCAGCCGGGAGTCCGGGCCCTCCAGCCGTTCGATCCCCAACTCCACCTGCCGGGCGTAGCCGGAAAACTCCTGCCCCAGGGTCATGGGAACGGCGTCCTGAAGGTGGGTGCGGCCGATCTTGCGTATGTCGGAGAATTCCTCGGACTTGGCCGACAGGACCTGGTGCAGGCGCCGCAGGGACGGCGTCAGCCGGTTGCGGATGGAGCGCACGGCCGCGATATGGATAGCGGAGGGGACCGTGTCGTTGCTCGACTGGCCGAGGTTCACATGGTCGTTGGGATGCACCGGCGACTTCCCGCCTCTTTTTCCGGTCAGCATCTCGTTGGCGCGCGAAGCGATCACCTCGTTGACGTTCATGTTGCTGGAGGTCCCTGAGCCGGTCTGAAAAACGCCCACGACGAACTGCTCGTCCCATCCGCCTGCCAGCACCTCGCGGGCGGCGGCCGCGACCGCCTCGGAGCGTTGCGGGTCGAGAAGCCCCAAACGACAGTTGACTTCGGCCGCCGCCGCTTTGATCAGTGCCAGCGCGTGGATGAACTCCCGCGGCATCTTGAGCTCGCCGATCGAGGTATTCTCGACCGCCCGCTGGGTCTGGGCGCCGTAGTAAGCCTGCTCCGGCACCTGCACGACCCCCAGGGTGTCTTTTTCTTCACGAAAGCCGGTCATACATGAACGGGGTGTTTGGCTGTTCTGGCCTCTGGGTGTTCGGCAAGACACCAAAGTGCCGAAACGCCCACGCCTCCGGACTCCATCAGGCTTCCTTCAGGCGCTCGACGTTCGCCCGCAGCTGCGCGATCTCGATGCCCAGCCCGACGCATTTCTGCCCCAGCATGCACTTTTCGGCGTCGCCTTCCTCGAGAAAGGTCTTGAGCCTCTGGGCGTCCTTCTTCAGGTGCACCACCCAAGATTTCTGGGCCTGGTCGTATTCCACATCGAGGTCGATTCCGCATTCGCCGATGTCGGGGTAAATCTGTCTGATCTTGTCGCAAAGCGTTTTTTTGTCCAGCATCGTTTTCTCCCTCCGTGTCCGGGCTTTGATGAAGTTGCCGATAACGGGTGCGAACGTTTCACCTCGCCTTAAATAATGCACCAACATAATGCATGCGGCGTCCGAGTCAAAGGAGCCCCCCTCTTCGACAAGGCAGCGCGTCGAGTGCTGGAGGAAAGCAGGCCGCGATCCGCGGCGAGCGGGCGCGCGCATGCGATCAGCGGTGCGGGCTTCATTCGGGATACGGTTCGTCCCCCGCCGCCTGCTCGGCGGACGGCCGGAGCGTTTCCCGGCCGATGAAAAAGAGCAGCAGCGCGGGGATCACGAAGAGAGTGAAAAGGGTCGAAAGCATCAAGCCGCCCAGCACCACGCTTCCCAGTCCCCGGTAGAACTCGGACCCCGGGCCGGGCACCAGGACGAGCGGCAGCATGCCGAAGACGCTCGTGAGCGCGCTCATGAAGATCGGCCGCAGGCGGGTGCGGGTGGATTCGCGCACCGCTTCGCGGTGCTCCATGCCGTAGATCCGGATGTTGTTGAGCGATTGGTGCACAATCAGGATCGCGTTGTTCACCACCACGCCCACCAGGATGACGAAACCGAGCATGGTCAGAATGTCCAGCGGCTGGTCGGCGATGAAGAGATTCACCAGCTTGAGCCCCAGCAGACCGCCGACCGCAGCGAGCGGCACGGTGAAGAGGATGATGAGCGGGTAGAAGAAGTTCTCGAACAGGGCCGCCATGAGCAGGTAGCAGATCACCGCGGCCAGCACGAAATCCCACTGCAGGGTCTGCCGGGCCTCGGTCAGTTTATCCGCCACCCCGCTCTGGCCGACATCGATCCCCTTGAGGACGCTTTGGGTCGCGAGGGCCGGAACCACGCGGGTTTGGATGACCTCCATGGCCTGCTCCAGCGGGACCGTGAACGGCGGGGTCACCTGCAGCGAGATGGTCCGCTGGCGTTCGAGGTGCCGGATCTGGGTGATGCCCGTCGTGCGTTCCAGGTCCGCCAGGGACGACACCAGCACCACCCGGCCGCCGGGTACCGCCGTAAGGGATTCGTAGAGGAGTTCCGGCGTGGCGATGGCCGCCTCGGAGGCCTTGAGCTTGAGGTCGATCTTCTTCTCGCCCTCCTGCTTGAACTCGCCGATGTCGCGGCCGTCCATGAGCACATCCACCGACAGCCCCAGGTCCCGGGCGCTCATTCCCACCGCGCGCAGGCGCTCCCGGTCCGGAATCAGCCGGACTTCGGGGAAGAGCAGCTCCAAAGACGGCACCGGCCGGACCTGGGCGCCGGGGATCTCCTTCTGGATCGTCGCGAACATCAGGCCGGCGGCCGCCACCAGACGGTTCAGATCCTCGCCGCTCAAGTCCACGTCGATGGTCCGCCCCCGCCCGAGGCTGGTCTGGAAGACCCCGGCCTGCAGGCTGACCCCCAGCATGCCGGGAATGGAGGCGATGGCGCGACGGAACAGCGGGATCAGCTCACCCGCGCGCTGCTCGTGCAGGCTGATGGCGCCGAAGAGCATGAGCTGCTCGGAGCCCACGAAGAACATGTTTCGGATGCCCGGTGTTCCCTCGTGGTCCTTGCCGATGTAATCCCGCGTGGCGGTGAAGATCTGCTGGCCGATGGCTTTGCGCTCGGCGTAGGAGAGGCCGGGCGGCGGGATCAGCAGGTTGATCACCAGGTTGCGGTTGCCCTGGGGCAGATATTCCATCTTCGGGAAGAGCAGGACCGAGCCGACGACGGCGGCCGCCGTGAAACCGGCGGCGGTCAGCAGACGGGTGGCCCGGCTGCGCGTGGCCAAGTCGACCAGGGCCATCAGCCCGGCGGACAAAGCCGAACCGACCCCTCCCAGCGCCTGCTTGAGCCTTCGCGTCGCCGCGCCTGCGCGGATCAGCCGATAGAGCAGCCGCGAGAGCATGGGGATGACCAGGATGGAGACGAGCAGGCTCAGGCTGATGGAACAGGTGATGGCGATGGCGATGTCCCGGAACAGCTGGCCGGCCTCGGCCTGCATGAACACCACCGGCAGGAAAACGGCGACGGTGGTCAGGGTCGAGGCGAGCACCGCGCCCCACACCTCGCGGGCGCCCTCGTAGGCGGCTCTGAAGGAGGACTTGCCCATGCCGCGGTGCCGGTCGATGTTCTCGAGCACCACGATGGCGTTGTCCACCAGCATGCCCGCGGCGAAGGCGATTCCGGCCAGGCTGACGACGTTCAGGGAGCGGCCGAAGAGGTCCATGAACACGAACGTGCCGATGACGCTGATGGGGATGGCGCCGGCCACCACGATGGTAGCGGCCAGGCTGCGCAGGAACAGGAAAAGCACCGCGATGGCCAACGCCGAGCCGAGCAGGATATTTTCCCCCACCAGGTCGATGGCGCCGCGGATGTACGGCCGCTGGTCGTAAACCCAGTGCAGACGGATTTTCTCCGAGGCGAGCTTTTCCTCGTTCAGCCAGTTGACCACCGCTTCGAGCCGGTCGGTCAGATCGAGTACGTTGGCTTCCGGCTCCGGCTTGACGCCGATGGCGATGCCTTCGCTGCCGAGATGGATGGTGGCGGCGGACAGCTTGTCGAAGCCGAAGTGCACGGCGGCGATCTCGCCCAGCCGGACGCGCCGCTCGCCGGTGGAGGCGATGATGAGGTTCTCCACATCGGCGATGCTCTTGAATTCGGCCGTCGTGCGGATGCGGTAGTCCCGGCGGCTCACGCCCAGGGTGCCGGCGGCGATGTTGACGTTCTCGGCCCGCAGGATGTCGATGAGCTGGGGGATGGTCAGGCCGTGGGCGGCCAGCCGGTCGGGGGCCACGACGATGTGCAGCTCCTTTTCGGTGCCGCCGCCGATGAACAGGTCGGCCACGCCCCGCACGCGTTCGAGGTGCTGCCGGATGCTGTTTTCGAAGAACGTCCGGTAGGTATAGATCGAGGCGGGGTTGCCGGGGTCGGATTTGAGCACCATCCACACCACGGGCGAGGTGGCGGCGCCGGTGGCCGTGATGATCGGCTTCTCGACGTTCTCAGGGTAGGAGGGCACCTCGTCGAGCTTGTTGGAGACCCGCAGCAGGGCGTTGTTGACGTCGGTGCCGATCGCGAACTTGAGGGTTACGGTCCCCTGCGAGTTGAACGAGGAGCTCTCCATCTCGATCAGGCCGGGGATGCCCTTGAGCACCTTCTCCTGCTCCTCGATGATGTCCCGCTCGACCTCGTAGGGCGTGGCCCCCTGCCAGGTGGTGCTGACCGAGATTTCCGGCTCGATCACCGTCGGGCTGAGCTGATACGGCATGCGGACCAGCCCGATCGCGCCGAAGAGCACCACCAGAATAATGCCCACGAACACGCTGACTTTCTTTTCGATGCAGGTCTTGATGATGTCCATGGGCTGCGCTGGTCGGTCTTCTCTGAGCCCCGCTCTGACGGGGGACCCGCCAGACTGGATGCGCCGCAAAAAATAGCCACCCCTAGGCTACCGGCTGACCATCACCGGCTGTCCGTCTCTCAGGCGCTCGTTACCCTTCACAACCACTTTCATGCCGTGTTCGAGACCGTCGGCGGCGATGCCGACCTCGGTGCCTTCGTAGGCAATCACCATGACAGGCAGGGCACGGGCCTTGCCCCCCTCGAGGAGGAAGACCAGCGTCCTTCCGGGGGCGGCCACGAGCGCATCCCGGGGAACGAGGAAGGCGCTTCGGGTGCCGGCGGCAGGCAGCCATACGCTCGCGGACATCCCTTCGAAGAAGGCGCCGCTGTTGGCGGCGCGGACCTTGACCGGGAAGTTGCGCGTGGCCACGTCGCCGCGGGGGATCAGCGCCGCCACGGTGCCCTCAAGGTCGGTGGCGCCGATGCGGACACGGACCCTGCCCTCGGATCGCACCTGCCGAATGTAACTCTCCGGGACCTCGACCCTCACGTCGATCAGCTCGTCCCGGGCGATCACGGCCACGGTCTCGCCTTCGGAGAGCCACTCGCCGCGGTCCACGCTGCGCCTGATCGCAACCCCGTCGAAGGGCGCGCGGATCACGGCCTTCCTGATTTCGAGCTCGATGCGCTCGACTTCGGCCTGCAGGGATGCCACCCGCCGCTCCAGGGCGCGGGCGCGAAAGCGGTTGTCGTCGTAGCTCTGCTCCGAGATCGAGCCCTTTTCGAAGAGCTTCTCCCTGCGGCTGAGCTCGATCTCGGCGATCTTCCATTCGGCCAGCGCCTGCTGGTGGCTCGAGCGGGTCGCCTCGAGCCGCTTGGAGAGAAGGTCCGTGCGCAGCTCCACCAGGGGCTGCCCGGCCTTCACGCGCTGACCGTCCTCGATCTTCACGGCGTCCACGATACCCGCGACCTCCGAGGCCACATCCGAAACTTCTACATAGTAAACCGTTCCGAGGAATTCCGCCTGCGGCGAAACCTGCCCGGCCTTGACCTCCGCTACCGTGACGAGGGACGGCGGCGGCCCGTTGGGGGCGTCCTGGGCAAACCCGAAAGCCGCCACCATCAGCCCGCAAAAGGCAAAGGCCGCTGCGCCCGCCGTCTGCGCCCGCCGCCGGGTCCTTTTTATCCGGTTTTTCCAAGAAGGCAGTGCCATGGCTCAACCCTGCTGCAAAACGGTGGGGGGATCCATCAAAAGAGGTGGGCCAAGTCCCTGACGATCTCCCTGACCCT
>Ga0114939_10003040_pt1 | contig 11926 bp, 9 predicted proteins | sample AshMeaCrysSpring_FD_87196 | JGI IMG/M metagenome (GOLD analysis project Ga0114939, IMG submission 87196) | Groundwater microbial communities from Big Spring, Nevada to study Microbial Dark Matter (Phase II) - Ash Meadows Crystal Spring | ecosystem: Environmental > Aquatic > Deep subsurface >... | reverse complement strand
TAGGAATAGCCCAGAGCTACTACGAAAACTTGGCGTTCTTGGCTCAGGAGCGGTTACACAAATCAAGCATAGTAGCAATTTTTGCGGCTATTCCTGAGTATATTTTGTCGCTTACTCTACAAGATAAGTTATGGAGAATTAAGTCTGAAAAAATTTGTTTTATTTGGATTAACCACTTTTGCCGTGATTAATAAATTAGCAAATACTTCTACTGTCTCCTTTCTCAATAACTTTCTAACTTCTTCCTCATTACTAGAAATAACAGGCTTACTCTCTACATCTGACCATATTAAGTTTTCTACTCCCAAATAAATGGCGCCAATATTCAAAGTATCTCTATGGCTAAATAATAGTTTACGAATTTTATTTTCCTCTTCATTACAACTAACCACAGTATTCGTAACCACCACCTTATCGACTATTTCCCAAGATGGTTGACCATTAGCAAAACCAGCCAAATTTTTAGGAAAGTTCGTTGAAGCCTCTTTAACTAGGACTTTCATAATATCGGCATGGGGTCTTAGTTTTAAAATTAAATTAGGCAACCAAGGTAATAAAATTCCATCTGATACTTTCCCAAAAACTTTACTCAGTAATTCAACTACAAATTTACTAATGCGAGGGGCAAAAGTTAATGCTAAAACAAAGCCATTAATATAGTCTGGAAATGTCCCTATCCGCATGGGATTATTAAGTACTTCGTTAAAAAAGTCTCGAATTTCTTCAATGGTGCGTAAGTTTAATAACCATTCTGTTGTCCAAAGTAAACCTAGTTTTCCTGGGTCTTGGGTTTGTTGGGATGCTTGTTGAACTCCGATTAATAATTGGCTGCGATTACATCCTAAGGATAGCGCTAGGCTTTCGAGGGTAAATATAAAACCTAACATGCCAGCTATTTGTTCTGGGGAAGTGCCTCTATCGGCGAACGCTTGGGGTAGCATGGTCGCGTAGTGAGAATAACCTGTAGCGACAAAGTGTTCTATCCAGATGGGTAAGCCAGAAGCTGTTGTGCGATAGTAATGAACTAAATTACGGATTTTTTCAAAGATTTCTGGCGCATCGTCGGCGCCTGTTTCCTGTAATAAAAGTTTAATGGCATGACTTCCTAATTCTTCCGTAAAACGAGGACTGTTTAAATATAGGATGCTATCCTCTGCTGCTATTAGGGCATGGCTTGCTTTGGCTTGGGCGTCAAAGGCTTTTTTGCGTAAACGTTGTTCTAATACTTGTTCAATGGTGACGCCTTCGTAACCTAGCATGATTAATTGGCGCTGTTGTTTGCCGATGCGAATTTCCCATGATTCTTGGATTGGCTTGTTTCCCAGGGAGCGATCGCCCATAATCGGTTGCACTAAAATATCCCCGATTAGATAATTTAAGCGCCACAACACATCTGAACAAGGCAGCAACTCTGGCTGTGCTTTAAAATCTATTAACGCCCTTTGGTTTGCCTTGGATTCTAAATTTATTTTTAAAGGATTGAGGCGATTGTAAACATTTTGTGCCAAAGGTGGAAGGGATGCATAACCAATACTACCAATTCTATCTCCACCTAAAAGTATTTGACAAAGTTGGTAGATATTACGTTTTTTAGGAGTCCTATCCTTTTCTAAACAGGTAATAGCCGCGTCTTGAAAATCATAGGGTGTGGGATGCTGACGATTTCGCATATTTGCCAACAATATAGATGTTTGGTAAATCGCGATGGAGTCAGCGGTGCTTGCTAAATAACCGTTTTTCCTTGCTAGCCCTACAATTTCAGCACACCATTGTAATAGTTGTTCCGTATCAGCGTTGGTAAATTCTGGAGTCCTGGTTAAAAAATTAGAAAGGGGTGAGTCGGAAGTTGGTTTTGGAGATGAGGAAGGAGTTTTAGTAGTTTTGGTTTTCTCTAATTTATCTGGTTTCTCTGGTTTCTCTAATTTATTTGATTTATCTGATTTATCTAATTTATCTAATTTATCTAATTTTCCTAAATTAAAAGGTTTAAGTTTAGAGACTTTTAAAGCTTTTTTCCAATTAGTTTCAGCAAGGGAAATTGTACCCGCAGGAAAATTAAATTGATACTCAATGGCGACAAAACTAGAGGGTATTAAACCATAAAGCCAGGTAGTTTTAGTAAGTTCTGGAATATCCCATAAAGCATTACTTTCTACACCAAACTCAATCACATCACTAGCAATATGGGCGGCTCCACATATATATATGGCATCTTCAGGTTTAATATTATTAGCCTGCATATGCTGCTTCATTCGCGTCCACATATAGCTTTCGCGCAACCTATCGGATTCTATATTTTCCTTCTTTGTGCCCAAATGACGCATTAAACTACCAATTAAAAACATTACTTGACGGTAAGTTTCATAATCAGCCCCAATTAAAGTTTGTTCAACATATTGTTCCCACCATTCAGAAAAGTGGCGGGTATTAGAATTTTTGAGTAAAAAAGTTAAAAACTCATCAAAAGTAGGAGTTAAATTGCCAACTTCCACACCTAAAGCTTGACCATGCATTTTTGCATCATCAGAGGCTGCTTCTTTTTCTTCTTCTTGATTTTGATTTTGATTCTTTTTCTCCCATTGAAAGACATAATCAACGCCTCTATCTACAAATACTAATTTTGTATTTTGAGACTGAAGACTAAAAGCTATGGCTTGGTATTCTGCAGAAGACTCTGTTAAAGGCGCCACAATACTTAATGGCATATCGACTGCGGGAAAAGTTGATGACTCAGAAGCAAAAGCCTGTAGCGCTACAGGTAATTTACAATCTCGTAAATTTTCCACCACATCTAATAAATCCTCACACATCTCCATATAAATAACTTGAGGAGGGTTATTTTGTAGACGGTTTACCATCTGTAAAGCTGATGCTGGAGAATGATGGCATACGGGAAATATTTCTAAAGGTTCTCTAACTGCCCTTTCTACATCTTTAACAAAAGTGCCCAGAAGATTGCTTAGATGTAGCGCGTCAGTAGAAAATTTTTCCGCTGCTTCTTGTAATTGTTGTTGGAGGGAGTTGAGGGTATTGGGTAGTTGTAACATCATTTTTTTGGTTTATTATTTTTGATGAAACGCAAAGCCAACAAGGGCGAAGGGTGAAGTCTTTGCGTCTTTGCCTTTTATTTCTTGATACTACTCATGGCTTGTTTGCCGCCTTCAAGGAAAGCTTGCCAATCGCCTTGATTTTCCTTGGTTCTTTTTTCCACAACTCCATGCCAGAAGTTATTCATTACAGACACATCTTCGGGTAATCTGCGTATAAGTGTGCCAACTAGCGATCGCCCTAAAACATCAGGTTGTAAATTAGTAGTCCCAAAAAAGCGACTGTGTAAAATAGCATCTTCTAATACACCTATTTGTTCCGCTGTAGATAGAGAAGACTCTAATTTTTGGTCTTCTGAAGTAGCGCTCGCTGTAGTTTCCCGTAAATCTGAGAAAGTTTGAAGTAAAACATCTAATAAAGTCGGAGGCACTTCAACTTCAAAACCATGTCTACTCATTAATTCACGAGTCCGGAAAAGGATAATTTCTTTCTCTTGATTTTTATTTGTCACCACAGGCATGTGGACAAAATTAAAACGTCGCTTTAAAGCAGAGGATAATTCATTAACACCCCTATCTCTACTATTGGCGGTGGCAATTACATTAAATCCCGGTTGTGCAAAAACAATATTATCTAAATTTAACTCAGGAATCGAAACATATTTCTCACTTAATATAGATATCAACGCATCTTGGACATCAGAAGTACAGCGGGTTAATTCTTCAAACCTTCCCATACTTCCAGATTGCATTGCTGTCATTAAAGGCGAAGGAATTAAAGAATTAATTGATTGACCAGAAGCGATTACCATCGCCACATTCCAAGAATATTTAATTTGGTCTTCCGTAGTTCCTGCAGTGCCTTGGACAACATAGGTTGAGTTACCACAAATAGCAGCAGCTAATAACTCAGCTAACCAACTTTTACCAGTGCCAGGGTCGCCTATTAATAATAAACCTCTATCAGAAGCTAAGGTGACAATTGCCCTTTCAACGATGCCAGAATCTCCATACCATTTTTGTCCAATAGTGCGGTCAAGTTTCTGGGAAGGTGTACTACCTAAAATAAAAGTCCTCACCATTTGCGGTGATAGTTTCCAGGAAAAAGGTTTTGTCCCTTTGTCTATTGATGCTAAGTATTCTAATTCTTCGTGATATTTTATTTCTGCTGGTTGCCGTAGCATAACAATTTCATTTTTTGGACTTGTTTCTTGATTAGAAATATCTGAACTAGTAGTTTCTATGGTGGTAACTTCTTTTCTCTTTGCCATTTTTTTATCCTATTTTATTTGATAAATTTAGCCCTCACCCCCGACCCCTCTCCCAAGCTTGGGAGAGGGGAGAGGGGAGAATTATTCCACGAATCCCAAGCCTGGGAGAAGGGGTCAGGGATAGCCGCAACTGGCACTGCAGCTCATGTTCGGGCGTTGGGCTGTCTTCCCTCCAAAAATATGGGCGCAATCGGCCCAACTACAAACAAAAACAATGTGACAATAATGACGCGCTCCGCTATCGTAAGTCCTGGGGGTTAGGGGATGAGGGTTGATTAAAAATTAATAACTACGAGTTTCTGATTTAATTTCCTCCAAAATCTGACATATTTCTTCCTCTGAATTAATATATCTAGCTAAAACTTCAGCGGTTTTATTCATTAATTGCTCAGCAAAAATTTTCGATATATCTTGCCTTAAACCCTGCCCCACATAATATTTAATTAACGCCTCCAAAGACATATCTTTACTTTGTGCAATTTTATTTAAAGACTGCAAAGTATCTATGGGAATTTTCACAGATACATTTTCTGTAGGGCGTGGGCGTATTGTTAATGTGATATCATCTTCAAAACTGTTCATATAATTCTCTCTCACTACGAGTTGCAATTCGTGCGGAAATAATTCTTTTTCTGACTCCACGCTCTATATAAACTACTAATAGTAGCCGTTGAGAAAGGGAGTATCCAATAATTAAGTCATGCTGTTCACTATTTGCACTAGCATCGCCTTCTTGATAAAAAGGGTCAAAAAAAGCTTCGGCTGCTTCTTCAAATGTAACTCCATGTTTACCAATATTACTTTTAGCTTTATTTTCATCCCATTCAAATTCAATATCTTGTAAACAATAAATAATATCCATATATGTATGTTTTAACTTACAATCACCTTTTTTAACTCCTGAATTAACTTTTTAGGACTACCAGTTAAAATAGGATTACCCAAATCTTTTAACCTTCCCCTAAACCACTGTTCTACACTAAAATACCCAGAAGTTGTAACTGCCCCCACAGGAATAAAATGCACCCCCGATTCTTTGAGTGATTTAATATAATCAAATAGCACTTGATAACTACCACCTTCATAGAAATCAGAAATTAATACCAAAGCTGTATGATTTGGCTCCTCAATTTTTTGTGCGGCTTGTAATAAAGCCTCATAAATATAAGTCCCACCTCCTAATTGAGTCCGTAATAAAACCTCAAAGGGGTCATTTACCCAAGGAGTTAAATCTAAGACACGGGTATCAAAGGCGATTAAATGAACATCTACATTTGGTAAACCAGCAAAAATAGAAGCAAGAATAGTACACTGCACCATTGCATCAACCATAGAACCCGATTGGTCAACAACAACAATCATTCTTGTTGGTGTTTTCTTCTTAGCTGTGTGGTGAAAATACAACCTATCTACATATAATCTTTCTTCTTCTGGATTCCAGTTAGTTAAATTTTTCCAAATAGTGCGTTTTAAATCTAAGTTACGAAAAACCCTTTTTGGTGGTACAGAATAATCTATTTTTCCTGATATTGTTTGGGCTACTTGCAATTTCAAGACTTCTGCAAGTTCATTAATATACTCTTGAATTAAACGTTTGGCATTTTTTAGGGCATTGCCAGATAAATTTTCTTTATCTCGTAATAATTGCTCTACTAACGCCATTGATGGTTTAACTTGCTGGACTAATCTATCATCTTGTAAGACCTCCCTTAAAGCCATACGTTTGATTAAATCAGCTTCTAATGCTTGTAAAGTAGCCCGCAGCTGTTCTTCTGTAATATTAAAACCCTCGCCAATTCCATGTCCTCCCGTAGTGCCACCAGGGGCGCTACCTCCTTGATTTTCAGAATTATTTTCTTGTCCATTACCCTTTGCTTTAACTTGATTATCTTGCCCTAAATCTTTTCCTTTTCCTTGTCCTCTTAAACTGCCAGGAGAAAATCCCAAACACTTCTCTAAATAACTGACATCTTTCAGCCATTGGGAATATTGTTGTGCCCCAATCACAGAAGATTGAGTATTAGGACCAAAAGCGTTAAGGAGAAGCTTAGAAATTACCAAGGCGCGACGAAGAGTTAATTCAGAATTTAGAAAATCTTCTTCCCCATCTAAATCAGGATTAGGAATAATTGGGTTCGTAAAATCTGCTTCTAATTCTGGGTAACGTTGAAGTAAATTTTCAATACTAATATTTGGGTCAAGGATTAATTCTGGTAAACCAAGTTCTTTTGTAACTTCTAAAGACATATTATCGAAGTTTTTTCCCTGTTCGTTATATCCAAACATACAGGTTAGTAATCGCCAATAAACAACCTGGCGCCGTTGGGAAATTTCTATCATAAATTATTGCTGTTAAACACAGATGACACTAATTTTTTATCACTGATTTTGATTAATAATGAAATTTCTGAGACTCCCTGAACTTTTTATATTTATTTTTCACTCCTACCTCCTCTAGGTTTTGGCACGTAATAAACGACTAGCCCTTTCTTGTAAAATTGTAAGAGTATTACTTTTAGAAGAATTCTTCTCTTGTACAGAAGTCAAGTTTTTTGTTAGTATAGTTTTTCCTTTGACTAAAATACTTAAGGGTTGAATAGCCCAATGTCCGGCGTCAAATCTTAATAAGCCAAAGATTTGATTTGATTGTTTGATAACTTCAGGAGTAATTTCAGATAATGAACTCAGGCGCTCCCTTGCTATTCTTAATTCTCCTTCATCCTGCCATATTAACTTAATATTATTTCCATCTTCTACGATTTTATAGTTATCTAAAAAAACAGGTTCTGCAATTTGAATTGGGTGTTTATCTGTGGCTTTAGTAGAAAAAATTGTAATTCCATCGGCGCCAATAGCAAAATTTTCTGCTGCTTTTTTCATCAGAGAATATACATTAATCCCAAAAGTTGCTTCTCCTGTCCACAATATATCTCCCGTTGGTAACAAAGGCATATTATTAATCATTAAAGCATCACCTTGAGACATTGCACTTAGTAAAGGTAATGCTTGGGGAAACAATAACCAAATATCATTATTCTTAATCACATCAACTTTGTAAGCAGAAAAATTAACTTTGACCATCTGCTTGAAGTTATTATTTAAGTTATTGCCCTCTAAGATTCCATAAAATACTAAGTTAATTAAATTATGATGTAGTCGTATGTCTAACCCCAATAATTCCAACTCACCAGAAACTTTAACTATTTGATTTGCTGTTGAAGAGGGTGTAGACAAATCCTGAGGTAAACTTAAAGTTCCTATCATAGCCCTTGTCCATAAATCAACCCAACGGTAAATAGGAATTTTGCTACTATCTTCTGCTGGTATTTCTTTCATTAACTCATTAAAAAAACCAGTTAATAAAGCAGATTGTCTTGTGAGTAAAGGGTCTTCTTGGATTTTTTCTAAAGACGTTGAAAAAGGTACTATTGCTGATGTCTCTAAACGAGAATAACCAACTAAAGCTATTTCCATTAACCAATGACGAACCCCTGCCGTAAGAGATTGTAAATGCTGTGGAAATTCAGTAGTTTCAATTTCATCAATTTGAGATGCCGTTTCAGGTGTGACTTTACGTCCTAAAGCTTCCATTACCTGTATTTTTAATGTCTCAAAAATGCATCCTTGAAGAGAAGCCCGCACCGCAGCTAAAGTTATAAAATGAGCATCTAAAAACTCATTACTTAAAATACTTGTAATAGCTTCATTTAATTTATTTTCTAAAGGAGTCCCAGAAAAAATTCTCTTAAGAGACTCTAAAGTTTGTTCGCCTTGAGACTCAAGATTAGCAAAACCAACTAGAAAACAATCATCAAAATCAGCAATCAGTTTTTCCGTGGCTATCAAGCCATCAGGCAGATTGTTTAAGTGAGATATAAAACCCATATTTAAATGATTTTAAGTTGAAATGATTTAATTATTTGAAGATTGCCAATATTTTAGAAACTTATAATTAGCAATTAGCCATTAGCCATTAGCAATTAACCAAATTAACTAACAAACCAACTCATTTCAGGTAAAGGTTGATTAGAATTAGGTAACTCTAGGTAGCGTAAATAATTTAAAAATCTGCTAAAAACTTGATTAGCTGGTTCTTTTTTGATATTTCCTTGATATGTGGGGATATTGTAAGCATTTTGGACATCGCCGGGGATTTTGAGATATTTGGCAACTTCTTCAATACCAAATTGAGCGATCGCCTCATTTAATAAAAGCTGCAAATGCTTACAGGGAGTCCCTCTTAATCCACCACAGGGCCGATTATTATTCGTGCTGCAATAGAAATCTAGAGTTTCCGCCTCAAAAAAAGACACATAAACTCTTTCTATATCCGAACCACTAGAAACAACTCCTTGCAGGCGCTGGTTAAATAATTCCACAAAGGGAACATCTTTAATATTTCGCCTACTACCAATAAAACCATGACGGGGATAAATAAAGCAGGAATTAGACATATAAACCTATTCGCGATTCTTTAGTAATGGTCATCAAAAGGCGATGGATTAAGCCAAAGTTATCTTTCCCAATTTTTTAGGCCTTTTAACTTTATTCATACCTATTTGCTCGACTTTGGATAGCTTTAACAAAACTTAATTTACAGTTAATTTAAAATTAATTGAACATTAACTCCTGATTAAACTTGATTACTTTCTTTTATTAATGATATCCTATTTACAGTTCTATTGTACTAAGCAATCCGTAGAATAAATTCTACGTCTAAAAGCTAAAGTCCTCTTAAGAGGACTAGTAGAATACCACACTCGCTATGATGGATAAGAGAAAGTTCGTAGTTGCGGGAAGCGCGGAGCGTTTCCCAGAGGGACATAGAGCGCTATTATTTTCAATAGAAGAAACTATAAAATCATGGATGATATTTTATGAGTATAAAAACTACCACAATAGAAGCACAAACACTTAAAAAGTCTTACACCGCCGAAGAATATTTAGAACTAGAAGAAAAAGCAGATTATAAAAGTGAATACCGTGATGGAGAAATTGTACCCATGACAGGTGGAACTACAAATCATAATAAAATAGCTTTGAATTTAGCTGCATCATTAAAAATTGCTTTCAGGCATCAAAGCTATGAAGTTTATATCAGTGATGTGCGTTTATGGATACCAAAATATAATCTATATACTTACCCTGATATCATGGTAATTCAGGGAAAACCAGTATATAAGCAAACGAGTAAAACCACTGTCATAAATCCTTCATTAATTCTGGAAGTTTTATCTAAATCAACTCAAAATTATGACCAAGGTGAGAAGTTTTTATATTATCGCTCTATTCCCGAATTGAGAGAATATATTCTAATAGACCAATATCAATATCGGGTAATGCATTATGTAAAAGCTGTAGATGGGAAATGGGTTTTTGATGAAATAGAAGGAGAATCTGCAATTTTATCTTTGGAAACCATGAGTTTTGAAATAACCATGAGTGACCTTTATGAAAAAGTTGATTTAGCTAAAGCGGATGATGAATAGTTGTTTAAACTTGTGGGAATCAAATTATAGAAAATATCTGTAAACTACTACAGAGTTTACAGATATTTAAAGATATTTAATGTCCCGCCTGTACAAATTGACTGCAGAAACAGGCAGGATGCCTGTTCCACAAATATCTAAGAAAAATTGACTACATAAACAGGCAGGATGCCTGTTCCACAAATATCTAAGATTGACTAACAAAATTCATCTAATCCTAATAGGATTTGTCCATAGTCAGGAATCCATGCTAACCATTTGTCTTCAGAATACTCGCACAACAGAAACGCTTCATCAAAACTAAAGGCAGTTGGGGGATTAAATAACTTGACCCAAGTGGAAGGCTGATATTTAAGAGATGGTTTATAGGTTGATAATTTTTCCCAGCCTACGGTGGAAGCTATAGGAGTACCTGTTTCTGATAATTTTCCAGACAATGAATAATTTGAGTGCAATTTCATAACAACTCCTTTGGTCTATTGAAACCGCTTAGAGAAAAGAGGTTTGTTTGCGTAATGCGTCTTGTTAAAATATGTTTTTTAAAATATGTTTTTTTTTAAAATATCTTTGTTTTGATGCAATAAATATATTCTGTATTCTGTGTTACTGTTTTTTAGTATTTAATATGCGTATTTTTTGAGAAATTTACAAATAACAGTAATGCTTTACATTAGTTAATAAAGTGAGAAAGTAGGGGTTAGCATGTCAGAAGCGTCACTGAATAAAAAAGTAGTCGTAGTGGGTGCCGGTTGGGCTGGTTTGGGGGCGACCTATCACTTGGCAAAACAACGGTATGAAGTGACACTTCTAGAAGCGGGTTCTTATCCGGGAGGTTTGGTAGCTGGATGGCGATCGCCTGGAGGAAAATCTGTAGAAGCAGGGATTCACGGTTTTTGGTATCCCTATAAAAATATTTTTTCCTTAATCAATGAGTTGGGAATCAATCCCTTTACTACCTGGACTCAATCATCACAATACTCGCCATTTGGCTTAGAAGTCGAATCTCCAATTTTTCAAGATAAACCAAAACTTCCAACACCTTTGGGTACTTTTATATATACAGACTTTAAACGCCTACCTTTAATTGACCGTCTAAGTGCTTTGCCTTTACTATATTCCCTCGTTGATTTTGATAACTCCGATGAAGCTTGGCGACGTTATGACTGTATAACAGCCCGCGAGTTATTTAAACAATATGGTGTATCGGGAAGATTATATAAAGAATCTTTTGAACCCATGTTATTAGTGGGTTTATTTGCTCCAGGAGAACAATGTTCTGCTGCTGCTACTTTAGGAATGCTTTACTATTTTATATTGGCACATCAACCAGATTTTGATGTTGTATGGTGTCGCGGCACAGTAGGAGAAATGATATTTCGTCCTTGGGTAGAAAAAATCGAAAAATCTGGAGGAAAAGTACTAGCAAATAAGAGAGTTACAGATGTGATTGTGGACGATAATAATCGAGCCACGGCTGTTGTTTGTAACAATGAAATATTTGAAGCAGATGCGGTAATTTTTGCCGTTGGGATTACTGGGATGAAAAAAATTGTTGCTAATTCACCTAGTTTGCAAAATCGAGAAGAATTTAGAAATTTAAATAATCTAGGCGCTATAGATGTTTTGGCGACAAGATTATGGTTTGATAGAAAAATAAATATTCCTCGCCCCTCTAATGCTTGTTTTGGTTTTGATGAAACAACTGGTTGGACATTTTTTGATTTAAACGCCCTTCATGATGAATATAAAGAAGAAAAAGGTTCAGTTATAGAAATAGATTTTTATCATGCAAACCAATTTCTGGGTTTGGAGGATAATGAAATTATATCTATAGTCCAAAAGTATTTATCCACCTGTATACCAGAATTTAAACATGCAAAGGTAATTGATAGTAGTGTGATACGTTTACCAAATGCTGTTACACATTTTTCCCCTGGTAGTTATCGTTATATGTTGCCAGCAAAAACAAGTTTTGCCAATGTATTTATGAGCGGAGATTGGATAACTAGCCGTCATGGCTCATGGTCTCAGGAAAAAGCTTATGTCACTGGTTTAGAGGCTGCTAATTTAGCCGTTTCTTATTTAGGAAATGGTTTTCCTGCAGGTATTTTACCTATCG
>Ga0114939_10003038_pt1 | contig 11929 bp, 9 predicted proteins | sample AshMeaCrysSpring_FD_87196 | JGI IMG/M metagenome (GOLD analysis project Ga0114939, IMG submission 87196) | Groundwater microbial communities from Big Spring, Nevada to study Microbial Dark Matter (Phase II) - Ash Meadows Crystal Spring | ecosystem: Environmental > Aquatic > Deep subsurface >... | reverse complement strand
TGCCGATCGCGCGGGAACTCGCGCGCTACGGCATCCGGGTGATGACGATCGCGCCCGGCATCTTCCGCACGCCGATGATGGCGAGCCTGTCCACGGACGTGCAGGACGCGCTCGGGAAGATGGTCCCGTTTCCGCCGCGGCTCGGTCGGCCCGAGGAGTTCGCCTCGCTCGTGCGCGAGATCGTCGGCAACCCGATGCTCAACGGCGAGGTGATCCGGCTCGACGGCGCGATCCGCATGGCCCCGAAGTGATTGGGGTCAGACTCCCTTTTCCCCGAAACTGGCGAAACTGGGGTCAGACTCGAATTTCCGCTGGCGGGCTTGACCGAGGCGCGCCCGTGCGAAATTCGAGTCTGACCCCAGTTTCGTGACCCCAGTTTCGCCAGTTTCGGGGAAAAGGGAGTCTGACCCTACTTTCAGCTGCGGCGGGTGAGGACCAGCGCGGCGACGACGATCGACACGAAGAAGACGAATGTCCAGCCGGGCATCGAGAGCTCAAGGAAGCTCCAGTCGATCTTCGCGCACTCGCCGCTGCCCTTGAACACCGTCGAGAGCACTTCGGCGAACGGCAGCGTCTCCAGCATGTAGGACAGGCCCGGGCCGCAGGCCGGCACCTGGTCCGGCGGCAGCGTCTGCAGCCAGACGTGCCGGGCCGCGATCGCGGCGCCCGTCCCGGCGACCAGCACGATCAGCAGCGAGTAGACGACCGCGCCCACGCGGCCCGGGTTGTGGATCGCGCCGAGCAGGAACACGACGCCGCAGGCGATCACGGCGATGCGCTGCATCACGCAGAGCGGACACGGCTCGAGCCCGATCACGTACTGCACGTAGAGCGCGTAGCCCATCAGCCCGGCGCACACCAGCGCGCCCAGCAGGAACGACTTGCGCCAGTCGGGCAGGATCAGCAGGCCCAGCGACGCGACGCCGATCGTCATCAGCAGGATGCGCCACCCGACCAGCAGCAGGTCGCTCTGCCCCGACGTGATGCGCAGCACGAGCTCGTGCGCGAGCGCGGCGCCGAGCACCAGCACGCCGATCCAGGGCCACGGAACCTTCGCGTAGTCCTTCATCGAGCGCATCTCCCGAGCGCCTGGTCGACGTCCCAGAGGATGTCGTCGACTGCCTCGAGGCCGACCGACAGGCGGATCATTTCCGGCGCGACGCCGGCGGCGCGCTGCTCGTCCTCGGAGAGCTGCCGGTGGGTGGTGGACGCCGGGTGGATCACCAGCGACTTGGCGTCGCCGACGTTGGCGAGGTGCGACAGGAACTGCACCGACTCGATAAAGCGCTCGCCCGCGCGTGCGCCGCCCTTCAGACCGAAAGTGAGGATGCCGCCGGCGCCGCGCGAAAGGTACCTCGCCGCGAGCCGCGCGTAGCGGTCGCCCGCGAGTAGCGGATAGCGCACCCACTCGACCGCCGGGTGCGAGGCGAGGCGCTGCGCCACCGCGAGCGCCGAGGCCGAGTGGCGGGGCATGCGCAGGTGCAGCGTCTCGATGCCCTGCAGCAGCAGGAAGGCGGACAAGGGCGCGAGCGTGGGCCCGAGCGTGCGCATCGTCTCCATCCGGGCCTTCATCGTGAAGCCGAAGTCGCCGAAGGTCTCGAAGAACCGCACGCCGTGGTAGCCGGGGGAGGGCTCGGTCATGCCGGGGAAGTTGCCGTTGTCCCAGGGAAACCTGCCGGACTCGACGACCACGCCGCCCATCGTCGTGCCGTGTCCGCCGAGGTACTTGGTCACCGAGTGCACGACGATGTCGGCGCCGTGCTCGAATGGCCGGCACAGCGCTGGCGAGGCGAGCGTGTTGTCGACGACGAGCGGCAGGCCTGCGCCGTGCGCGACCTCGGCCAGCGCCGCGATGTCGCAGACGTTCAACTGCGGGTTGCCGATCGTCTCGGCGTAGACCGCCTTGGTGCTGGGCCGCAGCGCGGCTCGGAACGCAGCGGGATCGTCGGCGTCGACGAACGTGGTCTCGATGCCGAACTGCCGGAACGTGACCGCGAACTGCGTGTAGGTGCCGCCGTAGAGCGTGCGCGCGGCGACGATGTGGTCGCCGGCCTTAGCGAGCGTGAGCAGCGCCACCATCTGCGCCGCCATGCCGGTCGCAGTCGCGAGCGCCGCGCGGCCGCCCTCGAGCGCGGCGATTCGCTCCTCGAGCGCCGCCACCGTCGGGTTGCTGATCCGCGAGTAGACGTTGCCGAAGGTCTGCAGGTTGAACAGGCTCGCCGCGTGGTCGGCCGAGTCGAACACGAACGACGTCGTCTGGTAGATCGGCTGTGCGCGCGCGCCGGTCTGCGCGTCCGGGATCTGGCCGGCGTGCAGGCACAGCGTGTCGAAGCCGAAGGTGCGGTCGGGCATGGCGCGGGTCCTATCGCGGAAGGCCCGCACGCCGCGACGAGACGATGCCGGTGTTCACGCCCGCCCAGTTGAGGCCGCCGAGGATGCGCGCGTGCTCGATCTTCATGCAGCGGTCCATCACCACGTCCAGGCCTGCGTCGCTCGCGACGCGCGCGGCCTCGTCGCTGCGAATCCCGAGCTGCATCCACAGCACTTTCGCGCCCTTCGCGACCGCCTCCCGCGCGAGCGCCGGCATCTCGTCGGGCTTGCGGAAGCCGTCGACGACGTCGACGGCGTCCGGAATCGCCGAGACGCTCGGGTAGCAGCGCTCGCCCAGCACCTCGGCGTAGTTGGGGTTGACCGGGATCACGCGGTAGCCGTGCTCCTGGAGGTACTTGGCCGCGAAGAAGCTCGGCCGGTACCAGTTGGCCGACAGGCCCACGACCGCGATGGTCCTCGACTTTGCGAGGATGCGGGCGAGGCCCGCGACGTCGTCGACGACCGGCATCCTAGCGCTCCCGTCCGCACGCCCCGGCGACCGGCCCCGCATCGCGTCCCCGCCGCGCGTTCGTCCGCTTCATGCCCGGGAGCCTCGTGGCGTGCATACGCCAGCGATTTTACGCAAGCGACCGGACGGGCGCGCGCACCGGGCTGCGACGATGGCAGAAACCTGCGACGAAACAGACAGTTGGAGTTGCAATGCGCAGCGATCATGGCCGGCGCGATCCTTGCTTTCAACGTGGGGTCGCCCGTTTCGGCCCCCCAGCGGCGCGGTCGACGGGACGAAGGAATCCGACCCACAGATGGCCCTGACGCGCTCGCTTCGCCCGCCGGCCCCGAACACGGCCGCGCAGTCGCTCGGTCCGATCCTCGACCGCTACTCGCTCGCGGCGCTGTCGCAGCGCAAGCTGAACGCGCTCGCCTCGCCGCTCGCCTACGTCGACCGCAACCAGCGCTACCGCTTCGCCAACCGCTCGTTCCTGGAGTGGCTCGACCGCCGGCCCGAGGAAGTCATCGGCCGGGAGATCATCGACGTCGTCGGCAAGGACGTCGTCGAGCTCTACGAGGCCTACATCGACGCGGCGCTCGACGGCGAGCGCACCGGCTTCGAGCGCCAGCTGTTCGCGCCCGGGCGCCCGCCGATCTGGATCCGCGTCGACTACTACCCCGACCGCGGCCCCGACGGCGTCGTCCGAGGCTTCCTCGTCGCCTACAGCGACGTCGACCACCTGAAGCGGCTCGAGCTCGAGGCCGGGCGCCGCGAGCAGCGGCTGCGGCTCGTCACCGACAGCGTCGGCGTGCCGATCCTCTACTTCGACCGACAGCAGAAGCTGCGCTTCGCCAACCGCCCGTACGCCGAGTGGATCGGCGTGCCGGCCGACGACCTGCTCGGCCACGCGCTCTCCGAGTTCATGGCGGAAGACACGCTCGCCGAGCTGACCGTGCACACCGAGCGTGCGTTCGCGGGCGTCGCCACCTCGTGGGAGCGCCGCGAGCGCAAGGCCTCCGGGGAGATGCGCTGGGTGCGCAACGTGCTCGTGCCCGAGCGCGAGATGGGCGGCCGGGTCGGCGGCGCGTTCCTCGTGATGAACGACATCGAGGACGACGTCCGCGCGCGCGACGCGCTGAAGGCGCAGGAGACGCAGATGCGCCTCTTCGCCGACAACATCCCGGGCCCGATCGCCTACCTCGACCGCGACCTCACCTACCGGTTCGTCAACCAGGCGTTCGCCAACCTCGCGCGCATTCCGCAGGAGCAGATCTACGGTCGCTCGCCGGCGGAAGTGCTCGCGCGCGACGTCGCGAACTTCCTGCGCCCGATCCTCCAGCGCGCGCAGGGCGGCGAGGCGGTGGAGTACGAGCGCGTCGGCAAGACCGCCGAGGGCGCGCAGCGCTGGACGCACGGGCGCATCGTCCCCGACCTCGACGGCGCCGGGCAGGTGCGCGGCCTCTACTGCACCGAGCACGACATCCACGAGCTCAAGACCACCGAGCAGGCGCTCGCCGCGCGCGAGGAGCAGCTGCGCCTCTTCACCGACAACATCCCCGAGCCGGTGGTCTACCTCGACGCCGAGCGGCGGTTCGCGTTCGTCAACGAGGCGTTCCTCGACCTGACCGGCCTCGAGCGCAGCCGTGTCGTGGGGCGCGAGCCGGCGGAGGTGATGGGGGACGAGCAGCGGATCACGCAGGACGAGTACGTCGTCCGCGCGCTCGCCGGCGAGTCGGTCACCTACGAGCGCCCAGTGGTCGACGTCAACGGACGCATGCGCTGGTTCCGCGCGCGCATCGTCCCGGACTTCCACTTCGACGGAAGGATCCGCGGGCTCTACGTCGTCGGGCACGACATCACCGACTTGAAGCAGGTGCAGGACGCGCTGGCGACGCGCGAGAGCCAGCTGCGCGCGATCATGGACGGCGTGCCGGCGCCGGTCGCCTACATCGACCGCGACGAGCGCTGCCACTACGTCAACCGGGCGCTGCTGCAGTACTTCGGCCTCACGGTCGAGACGGTGGCGCAGATGCGCCTCGCCGACGTCGTCGGCCGAGCGATCTACGAGAGCGCGCAGGGGATGGTCGCGAAGGCGCTCACCGGCGAGTCGACCGCGTTCGACCGCCTGGTCCCCGGCGCCAACGGCCTGCGGCGCTGGATGACGATCCGGCTCGTGCCGGACGCCGGGCCGGGCGGGGAGGTGCACGGCGCATTCGTGCTGATGAACGACATCCACGGCCTCAAGCAGGCGCAGGAAGCGCTGCGCGCCTCCGAGGCCGAGCTGCGGCTCATCATGGACAACGTGCCGGCCCGGGTCTCCTACATCGACCGCGACTACCGCTACCGCTTCCTCAACCGGCACGACGAGGATTGGCTCGCCGAGAGCCGCAAGGAGCTTGCCGGCAAGCCGGTCGTCGACGTCGTCGGCGAGGAGCGCTTCGCGCAGGTGAAGCCGCTGTTCGACCGCGTGCTCGCCGGGGAGACCGTCTCGACCGAGCAGATGCTGGTGCAGCCCGACGGTGGCGCGAAGTGGGAGTCGGTGCACTACGCGCCGAACCGCGACGCCGCCGGCAACGTGATCGGCATCTACGCGGTGCACACCGACGTCCACGACCAGAAGCGCAACGAGGAGGCGCTGCGCCGCGCCAACTGGATGCTGTCCTCGCACATCGGCAACACGCCGCTCGCGGTGATGGAGTGGGACCGCGACTACCGGCTGGTGCGCTGGTCGGCGCAGGCCGAGAACATCTTCGGCTGGACGACCGACGAGGCGCTGGGCATGCAGCTCACCGACAACGTGCTGATGCACGAGGACGACCGCGCGCCGGCCTACCTGCTGATCCAGCGCCTGACTTCCGGCGAGGAGCCGCGCGCGACCGGCCTCACGCGCAACCACCGCAAGGACGGCGAGACCATCTGGTGCGAGTGGTACCACTCGGCGCTGCTCGACGACCAGGGGCGCATCGTGTCGATCCTGTCGTTCGTGCAGGACGTCACGTCGCGAATCCGGGCCGAGGAGCGGCTGCAGTACCTCGCCACGCGCGACGCGCTGACCGGGCTTCCGAACCGCCTGCTGCTGCACGAGCGGCTCAATCAGGCGATAGCGCAGGCACGGCGTTCGGGCCGCCGCGTGGGCGTGCTGTTCATCGACCTCGACCGTTTCAAGAACGTCAACGACACGCTGGGCCACCGCATCGGCGACGAGCTCCTGAAGCACGTCTCGCACGCGCTGTCGGGCACGCTGCGCGAGACCGACCTGCTCGCGCGCCTCGGCGGCGACGAGTTCATGGTGATCGTCGAGGACTTCGACGACCCCTCGGTGCTCGGCCGGGTCGCCCAGAAGCTCTGCGACGCGGTCGCGCACCCGATACGAATCGAGGAGCATGACATCTACGTGACGTCGTCGATCGGCATCGCGATCTACCCCGACGATTCCGACGACCCCGAGGAGCTCTTGAAGCACGCCGACGTCGCGATGTACCGCAGCAAGGAACTCGGCCGCAACACCTACCAGTTCCTCGACGCGGGGCTCGCCGAGCGGCGGGTGCGCCAGCACTCGCTCGAGTCGTCGCTGCGCACCGCGCTTCGCACCGGCCAGCTCGCGCTGCATTACCAGCCGCTGGTTCGCGTCGCCGACCGCCGGGTGATCGGCGCCGAGGCGCTGCTGCGGTGGAGCGACCCCGAGCACGGCGAGGTGCCGCCGCAGGTGTTCATCCCGGTGGCCGAGGAGTCGGGACTGATCCACGCGCTCGGCGAGTGGGTGCTCGCGACCGCGGCGGGGCAGTGCCGCGCCTGGCGCGACGCAGGGCTTGCGCTGTCGGTGTCGATCAACCTGTCGGCGCGGCAGTTCTACCGCGAGGACCTCGCCCGCCGCACGCTCGACATCGTGCGCAACGCCGGCTGCGAGCCGTCCTGGATCGAGCTCGAGGTGACCGAGACCAGCCTGCTGCACGACCTGGACGCGATCCGCAGGTCGCTGCAGCAGCTGCGCGACGAGGGCTTCGCGGTGGCGATCGACGACTTCGGCACAGGCTACTCGTCGCTCACGCACCTCAAGCACTTCCCGATCGACACGCTGAAGATCGACATCTCGTTCATCGCCGACCTCGAGAGCGACCCGGGCGACGCGGCGATCACCGAGGCGATCATCGGCCTCGCGCGCGGCCTCGGCCTCAACGTGGTCGCCGAGGGCGTGGGCACGCAGGCGCAGCTCGATTTCCTCTCGAAGCGCGGGTGCAACAGCTTCCAGGGCTAATTCGTCGCGGCGCCGATGACGCCGGAGGCGTTCGCGTCGTTCTGCGCCGCGCACGCGACCGCGACGAGCGGCGTGCCGGCCGCGAGCGGCACCCCGGCCTAGCGCCGGCGCGTCAGGCCGGCGCGGCGAAGCCGGCGATCGCGCGGGCAACCGTCTCCCATCCCGGCTCCAGCATCATCATGTGGGCGAGACCCGGCAGGACCGTCGCGGTCGTGCCGTGGTGCCGGGCCGTGGCGCGCACGTCGTCGGGACGGCAGATGCGGTCGCCCTCGGCGCCGAGGACGAGCACCGATGGGGGCTTTCGTTCCGGCAGGCCCCAGTGCAGGCGCAGCGAAAGGTCGAGGAGCGCGCGCGGCGACTCGCCGTTGAGGTGCCGCGCCGCCTCACGCAGCAGCGTCCGCTCGACGCGCGGCGAGAAGTAGAAGGGCTCGAGGACCGAGAGGATCTCCGCGGACAGCCGCACCGGGTCGAAGCGCGCCATGTGCAGCAGGTAGTCCGGGCGCTCCACCGCGAGCCGCGCGGCGATCATCATCAGTCCCGCCGGCGGCAGCGGGGCGAGCAGCACCGCGCCGCGCACGGGCCGCGTCGCCATGATCCGCTCGACGATCGCGGCGCCCATCGAGTGGCCGACCAGCACCGGGGGTTCCGGGAGCTGCGCCGCGACGCGCTCGACGTCCGCGACGTAGTCGTCGAGGCCGGTCGCCCACAGGAGGTCGGCGCCGCCGCTCTCGCCGTGGCCGCGCAGGCTGAGCGCGTGCGCGGCGTGACCGTGGGCGGCGAACCAGGGCAGGAAGTGCGGCTCCCAGCACCAGGCGTCGCAGTAGCCGCCGTGGACGAAGAGCAGGGGCGGCTTGCGCGACGCGGATTTCGGTTGCCTCGAGCGGACCTCGAGGTGCGGTTCGGAGGGGAGCATGCCGGAGGGTCGGCGGCGACGCGCGTGCTAGGATCTTCCGTCCGCGCGATGCCAGCCGTGACCGCCCGCATTCTGCCAGAACCGACGCGCGACGCGCGCTACGACCCTGCGTGCCGGCGCTGCCCGCGGCTCGCGGTGTTTCTCGACGAAGTCCGCGCCGAGCACCCGGGCTACTGGTGCCGTCCCGTGCCGCCGTTCGGCGATCCCGAGGCGCGCCTGCTGGTCGTGGGGCTCGCCCCGGGCATGCACGGCGCCAATGCGTCGGGGCGGCCGTTCACCGGCGACCACGCCGGGGTCCTGCTCTACCGCACGCTCCACGCGTATGGCTTCGCCAGCCGGCCGGACGGCGCGCGTCCGGACGACGGCCTCAGCCTGCGCGGGTGCCGCGTCAACAACGCGGTCAAGTGCCTGCCGCCCGCGAACAAGCCGACGGGCGAGGAGATCGCGCGCTGCAACGCCTTCCTCGCTGCGGACCTGGCGACGCTGCCGCCGCGCGCGGCGGTGCTGGCGCTGGGCCGCATCGCCCACGACGCGGTGCTGAAGGCCCTCGGCCGCCGCGCCGCCGCGCATCGCTTCGCGCACGGGGCGCAGCACCGGCTGTCGATCGACGACGACGGCCTCGCGCTCTTCGACAGCTATCACTGCAGCCGCTACAACACGAACACCGGGCGGCTCACCCCGGCGATGTTCGAGGCGGTGTTCGGCGCGATCGTCGCGCACCTTGAGCCGGATGGAACGACCCCCACGCTCGCTTCGCTCGCTGCCCCCACGGGGAGCCGATCAGCTCCTCGGGGCGGCCCTTCGGAGCTGATGTGACCAAGGTGTCGCGCATCAATCGGGGCACGGTCGCGGCTGCGGCGGGGGAGGGCACGCCTGCGGCGACCGAGGGCACGGCGGCGCCGTTCGACGCCTCGGAGTTGCTGCGCTCGCTGCCGCACCGGCCGGGCGTCTACCGGATGCTCGACGCGGCGGGCGCGACGCTCTACGTCGGCAAGGCGCGGGACCTCAGGAAACGCGTCTCGAACTACTTCCAGAAGAGCGGGCACGAGCCGCGCATCGCGACGATGGTCGCGCAGGTGGTGAAGGTCGAGACCACGGTCACCCGTTCCGAGGGCGAGGCGCTGCTTCTCGAGAACAACCTGATCAAGGCCGAGGAGCCGCGCTACAACATTCTCTTCCGCGACGACAAGAGCTACCCGTACGTCTGCATCACCGGCGACGCGTACCCGCAGCTGCGCTTCCATCGCGGTGCGCTCGACCGCCGGCACCGCTATTTCGGGCCGTTCCCGGGCGCGGGGGCGGTGCGCGAGGGGATCGCGCTCCTGCAGAAGGTGTTCCAGATCCGCACCTGCGAGGACGCGGTGTTCGCGAACCGCTCGCGCCCGTGCATGCTGCACCAGATCCAGCGCTGCACGGCGCCGTGCGTGGGCCTGGTGACGCCCGAGGAGTACCGCGAGGACGTGCAGTCGGCGGTGCTGTTCCTGCAGGGCAAGACCGACGAGGTGCGCGGCCAGCTGCAGGCGCAGATGGAAGCCGCGGCCGCGGCGCTCGCCTTCGAGCGGGCGGCGCGCATCCGCGACAAGATCACGCGGCTGAACCAGCTGCAGTCGAGGCAGTTCGTCGAGAGCGCCACGGCGGGCGACGTCGACGTCGTCGCGGCGGTCGCGGAGGGCGGGCTGGTGGCGGTCAACGTGGTGATGATCCGCGGCGGGCGGCACGTGGGCGACCGCACCTTCTTCCCGAACCAGGCCGAAGGACACACGCTCCCCGAGGTCGTGCAGGCCTTCCTCGCCCAGCACTATGTCGAGCGCCCCGTGCCGCCGACGATCGTCGTGCCGGACGCCGAGGACCAGCAGGCGCTTGCGGAGGTGCTCTCCGCGCAGAACGCCCGCCGGATCGAGATCGTCGGCAACCCGGGCGGCGAGCGGCGGGTGTGGCTCGCGATGGCCACCGAGAACGCCACGTTCGCGATCCGGCGCAAGCTCGCCCAGAAGGCGACGCAGGAGGATCGGCTCGCCGCGCTGCAGGCGGCGCTTGGGCTGCCCGCGGCCGCGCAGCGCATCGAGTGCTTCGACGTCTCGCACACGATGGGCGAGCGCGCGGTGGCCTCGTGCGTGGTGTTCGACCGCCTGGCGATGCAGAGCGGCGAGTACCGGCGCTTCAACGTCGCGCCGCCGACCGCCGGCGACGACTACGCGGCGATGCGCGAGGCGTTGTCGCGGCGCGTGGCGCGGATCGTCGCCGGGGAGTACCCTGCGCCCGACCTGCTGGTGATCGACGGCGGCCGCGGGCAGGTCGCGGTCGCGGCCGAGGTGCTGGCCGAGCAGGGGCTGCACTCGACCGCGCTGATCGGCATCGCCAAGGGGCCCGAACGCAAGGCGGGGCTCGAGGAGATCGTCTTCCCCGATCGGGCGGAGTCGCTGCGCCTGTCCTCCGACCACGCGGGTCTCCACCTGCTGCAGCAGATCCGCGACGAGGCGCACCGCTTCGCGATCCAGGGGCACCGCGCGCGGCGCGCGAAGGCGCGAACGACGTCCTCGCTCGAGGACATCGCCGGCATCGGCGCGGGCAAGCGCCGCGCGCTGCTCGCGCACTTCGGCGGCTTGAAGGGCGTCGCGGCGGCGTCGGTCGACGACCTCGCGCGCGTTCCCGGCATTTCCCACGCGCTGGCCCAGCGCATCTTCGCCGAGTTGCACTGATGCGAACGGACGATCACGCGGCGCGGGATGGCGACGATCCGGTGCCGCACGCCTCGCCGATCGTGCGCTGGGTGCTTCTGGTCGTGGGCCTTGTGGCGGTGGCGCTGGGCGCGATCGGCGCGTTCGTCCCGGTGCTGCCGACGACGCCCTTCCTGCTGATCGGGGCGGCGTGCTTCGCCCGCGCCTCGCCGCGCCTGCACCGGCAGCTCGCACGCTCGAAGACCTTCGGCCCGACGCTCGAGGAGTGGCGGCGCCACCGCAGCATCGCCTGGCGCACCAAGCTCGTTGCGCTCGCGCTGATGGGAGCGTCGATCGCGGCCTCGGCGACGCTCTTCGTCGAGCCCTGGTGGGGCAAGGCGCTGCTCGTCGCCGTCGGCGTGGCGACGGGCGCGTGGCTTTGGACCATTCCGTCGCGGGACCGGCCCGCGAAGCCCGGGTAGCCGGGCGACGCCGCGACGTCCGGCGAGCGCAGGCGGGCCCTTCGGATCCGCGCCGCGCCCGTGAACGGGGGCGGGGTAGAATTGGCCAAGCACCGCGAGCGCGCCCCTCGAATGCCCTTCAACCTTCCCACCGCGCTCACCTGGCTCAGGATCGTCCTGATCCCGGTGTTCGTCGCGATCTACTACCTGCCGGACGCGTGGCTGTCGCTGCCGGCGCGCAACTGGACGGCGATGTGGGTGTTCGCGGCGGCGGCGATCACCGACTGGCTCGACGGCTGGCTCGCGCGCCGCTGGGGGCAGACGAGCGCCTTCGGCGCCTTCCTCGATCCGGTCGCCGACAAGCTGATGGTGGCCGCGGCGCTGATCCTGCTGGTCGACCTCGGACGCGCCGACGCGTGGCTCGCGATCATCATCATCGGCCGCGAGATCGCGATCTCGGCACTGCGCGAGTGGATGGCCCAACTCGGCAAGTCGAAGAACGTCGCGGTCGCCCTGATCGGCAAGGTGAAGACCACCGCGCAGATCACCGCGATCATCGCGCTGCTGCTCTGGGAGCCGGTGATTCCCGGCGTGTCGACGCCGCTCCTCGGCACCGTCGCGCTGTGGGTCGCGGCGATCCTCACGCTGTGGTCGATGTTCCACTACCTGCGGCTCGCGCTTCCTCACCTCGCTGAGGATTAGGCCAGCTCCAGCACTGGCAAAACTGGGGTCAGACTCCAATTTCCCGGCAAGCCCTCCGCTCTGCCACGCGTTGCCGGGAAATTGGAGTCTGACCCCAGTTTCCCAGTTTCACCAGTTTCG
>Ga0114939_10003037_pt1 | contig 11931 bp, 11 predicted proteins | sample AshMeaCrysSpring_FD_87196 | JGI IMG/M metagenome (GOLD analysis project Ga0114939, IMG submission 87196) | Groundwater microbial communities from Big Spring, Nevada to study Microbial Dark Matter (Phase II) - Ash Meadows Crystal Spring | ecosystem: Environmental > Aquatic > Deep subsurface >... | reverse complement strand
GGGCTAGGGCGCCTGCGTCTCGCGCAGGAACCGGTCCATCAGCGAGAAGAAGCGGTCGTAGAAGTCGCCGGCCGGGATGGTCTCGCTGCCGACCTTGACCAGCGAGTCCTCGCTCGACCCGAGCGGAATCGAGACCGAGCCGATGGCATTCACGCCCACGCTGGCCGAGTTCGGGTTGCGCTTGAGCACGTAGCGCTCCTGGATGGCGCTGACGAAGGCGGTCGTCACCGCGCCGTCGGCGACGCAGAAGACGTGGAACTCGATCTGCGCATGCACGTCGCCCTCGGGCTGGAAGTGCTTGCGTGCCTGCAGCGTCGCCGCCGAGGATCCCCCGGCGACGAGATAGCCCTGGCTGAGCAAGGCGCGCCGGGCCGCTTCGCAGGTGGCGTCGGCGGGCGCGTCGAACAGTCGTGAGTACGCCTCGTTCAACTCGAAGCGTTCGTTCTGGTAGACGAGCAATTTCGTCGGCCGCGACTGGCAGCCGCCCAGCGCCACCAGCAGGCCCAGTGTCGCCGCCAGCACCGCGATCGCGGTGCGGCTGCCGCTAGGCAGCATGCTTGTCGGCCTCGCTGGTGAAGCTGTCGGCATAGAACTCGTCGGCCGGCAGGCCGCAGCGCGCCACGAAGTCGCGGCGCGCCGCGTCGACCATCACCGGTGCGCCGCAGGCATAGACCTGGTGGCCGCCAAGGTCCGGCAGGTCGGCCATGACCACCTCGTGCACGAAACCGGTGCGGCCCTGCCAGGCGTCATCGGGCTTGGGCTCGCTGAGCACGGGCACGTAGCGCAGATGGGGCATCTGCGCGGCACACCCGCTCGCCCAGTCGTGCAGGTACAGGTCCGCGCGGCTGCGGCAACCCCAGTACAGCACGGTCGGCCGCTCGATGGCCTTGTGCCGCATGTGCTCGAGCATGGCCTTGATGGGCGCAAAACCGGTGCCGCTGGCCAGCAGCACGATGGGCTTGGCGCTGTCCTCGCGCAGGAAGAAGCTGCCGAAGGGACCCTCCGCGCGCAGGATCTCCTTCTCCTTCATCGCGCCGAACACGTGGTCGGTGAACTTGCCGCCGGGCATGTGGCGGATGTGCAGTTCGACCGTCGGCTGCTCGGCCAGGGTATGCGGGGCGTTGGCCATCGAGTAGCTGCGGCGCGAGCCGTCGCGCAGGATGAACTCGATGTACTGGCCGGCGTGGTAGCGGAAGCCCGAAGTGGCCGGCAGCTGCAGCTGCACGATGGCCACGTCTGGCGCCGGTCGCTCGATGCGCGCCACGCGCACGGGCATCTTCTGTACAGGGAACTCGCCCGCACCCACCACCGTCCGGGCTTCGACGACCAGATCGCCCTGCGGTACGGCGCAGCAGGCCAGGATCCAGCCGGCCTGCTCTTCGGCACTGGACAAGGCCTTGGTCTGGTGCGTGCCGTGAACGACGCGGCCTTCGAGCAGGCGGCTCTTGCACGAGCCGCAGGCGCCGTCGCGGCAACCGTACGGCAGTCCGATACCCTGGCGGATGGCCGCGCTGAGAATGGCCTCGTCGCTCTCGACGGTGAAACGGCGCCCGGAGGGCTGGAGGGTCACGGTGCAGGTCATGCGCAGGCGGGTCTTTTCCCGGTCACACGTAAACTCGGCCGCCATTGTGCCCGCAAGCCCGAATGCCCTCGATGCCGCTGGATGCCTGCCTGCGCCCGCGCGTGCGGTCGGGTGCAGCCGGCGGCGGGTGGGCTGGATGAATCGGCTGGGGAGCGCGCCGTGAATGGGGCCTTGCCGCGCCGCTTCCGGCGCGCGAGCTTGCTGGTGGTCGGGTGCGGCGACGTCGGCCTGCGGGTGCTGCGCCTGCTGCCCGCGCACTGGCGTGTGCTGGCGTTGACCTCGTCGCCCGAGCGTGTCGCTCCGCTGCGCAGGGCCGGGGCCGTGCCGCTGGTCGGCGACCTCGATCGGCCGGCCACGCTGGCGCGCCTGGCGGGACTGGCTGGCCATGTGTTGCACCTGGCGCCGCCGCCCGGGCAGGGTGAACGCGACACACGCACGGCCCACCTGCTCGCCGCGCTGGCGCGCAAGGGCCGCGTCGAGCAGCTGGTGTATGCCAGCACGACGGGTGTCTATGGCGACTGCGGCGGCGAGCGCTTCGACGAGACGCGCACGGCGCGACCTTTGACGCCCCGCGCCCTGCGACGCCTGGACGCCGAGCGCCGCGTGCGCTGGTATGGCCGCGCCAGCGGCTCGTGCTGCTGCATCCTGCGCGTACCGGGCATCTACGCCAAGGACCGGCCGGGCGGGCACCCGCGCGATCGCCTCGAGCGTGGCGCGCCCGTGCTCGTGGCGGCGCAGGACGTGTACACCAACCACATCCACGCCGACGACCTCGCGCGCGCCTGTGCGCGGGCCTTGCTGCGCGGCGCGCCGCAGCGCATCTACCACGCCAGCGACGACAGCGATCTGCGCATGGGCGAGTATTTCGACCTGGCCGCCGATCTGTGTGGCCTGCCGCGACCGCCGCGCATCGATCGCGAACAGGCTGCGCGCCTGCTGTCGCCGATGCAGCTGTCGTTCATGAGCGAGTCGCGTCGGCTGATCAACCGGCGCTTACGGCGCGAACTGCACCTGGTGCTGCGCTACCCGACGGTGGTCGAGGGCTTGAGTGCGCCCGACTAGCGCCAGTTCACTCACATTACGGGAAGCGCTCCCTTCCCGTCGTGTGAACAGGCCTTAAGCCTAGAGCCGAGGCGGCCGTCGGTCCCTGCGCGCGCTCAGATGCCCTCGACGCGACGCAGCGTCTTCATGCGGTCGACCGACTGCAGTCGCAGCAGGTGCGTCTGGCCCTCGCGCTGCACCTCGAGCTGCACCTCGCGCTCGGGTGGCCCGCCGCTCCACAGCGATTTCCAGAGCGCCTCCAGCGTACGGACCTCGGCGCCGTCGAGGCTGACGATGCGATCGCCCGCCTGCACGCCACCGATGTCCGCCGGGCTGTCATCGGACACGCGGGCCACGCGCACCTGGCCACCGGACTCGACGCAGTTGACGCCGATCCAGGCGCGCGTGCTGGCGCGCGACGCACCGTGCTGGCGCAGCTCCTCCAGGATCGGGCCGAGCAGGTCCACCGGAACGAACATATTGCCCACCACGCCCGGGCGGCCGGCGCCCCGCGCGTCACTCACGCGCAGCGAGCCGATGCCCAGCAATTCACCGCGCAGGTTGAACAGCGCGGCGCCGCTGTGATTCGCGTGGGGTGGCGCGGTAAACAGCGCCGAATCGAGGTGGTATTCCCAGTAGCCCGAGAACGGCCGCCGCGCGACGAGCTGCGCCACGCTCACCGCGCCGTCCGCACCGGCGCTGGCCACCATCAGCGGCTCCTTCGGGTCGGCCCGCGCCGCGTCGCCCAAGCGCGCCGCGGGCAGCTTCAAGGGCGTCAGCGCCTGGACCAGGCCGAAGCCGGTGGCAACGTCGTAGGCGCGCACGCGTGCCGGCACGCTGCGTGCGTCGTCGAGCACGAGTTGCACGCGTTCGGCCTCGAGGATGAGGTAGCCGATCGTCAGCACGAGGTCGTCGTCGATGACGACGCCCGAACCCTCGCGCCAGCGGCCCAGCGTGTTCGCCGAGCGGGCTCCCTCGACCGCCTGGGCCTGCACGCCGACCACGGCGGCATGCGCCCTGGCCATTGCACGCGCCTGCTGCTCGATGGGGGTGACCGCGCTCGATTCGGCGGCGGTTCCCGCGGTGGTCCAGCTCAGGCTGGCGAGCAACCAGCCCATCACCATCAGCTTTCGCCGCGGCGCGGCCCGGAGGTCGGTCGAACCGACATCGACGTGACGAACCGGTCGCAGTGGCATGGCCGTCTCCCGCAGCGCCATCGAGCGCGACACCGGGCCGGTGCCGCAGTACGGAAGACGGAGCATCGCTCAACGCGAGCCCCCCTGCAAGGCGTGGGGGTAGGGCGAACTTCGATGCCGACGCGCGACGCGGGTCGTCAGCGGCGCCCGAACGGCAACTGTCCGCGCCAGTAACGGATCATCAGGAAGCCGCCGAGCATGCCGCCCAGGTGCGCGAAATGCGCGATGCCGCTGCGCCCCCCCAGTCCGAACAGCAGCTCGAGCGCACCGAAGACGATGACGAAGGTGCGCGCCTTCATCGGAATCGGCGGGAACAGCGGCATGATCGTGCGGTTGGGGAACAGCATGCCGAAGGCCAGCAGCAGGCCGAACAGCGCCCCCGAGGCGCCGACCGTCGGGAAGCGCGAGCCCACCAGCAGCGTGAAGACGAGCTGGACGAGTGCCGCCGCCACCACGCTGGCGAGCAGGAAGGCCAGGAAGCGCCGGTTCCCCCACAGCCGCTCCAGTTCGCTGCCGAACATCCACAAGCCCAGCATGTTGAAGAACAGGTGTGCCATGTCGCCATGCAGGAAGGCGTAAGTCACCACCTGCCAGGGCAGGAAGCGGCCGCTGTCCAGTGGCCACAGGGCGGTGAGCGACTCGATCGGTCCCAGCACGCCCGGCAGCAGCTGACCGGCGAAGAAGATCGCCACGCAGATCAGGATCAGAGCCTTGGTGACGGGTGGGATCGGCGGCATGGCGGCTGCAGTGGGAAGGTGTCGACGACAAGCCCGCCGAAGATGGTGCACGACGGCTGGTGCCCGGGGCCGGACTCGAACCGGCACGCCTTGCGGCGGGGGATTTTGAGTCCCCTGCGTCTACCGATTTCGCCACCCGGGCAGGAGTGGGGCGCTTGGGGACGGGATCCGCTGCACGGCAGTTTATCCCAAGGGTCCGCACGCACGGCAGCGCGTGCTGCCACAATCGCCGGGCCACCGACAGCTGCGACATGAGCGACGACTACCTGACCCTCGAGGACGCCATCGGCGCCACGCCCCTGGTTCGCCTGCAGCGTCTGCCCGGCGCCGCCAATGCGGCGGCGGGCAATGTCATTCTGGCCAAGCTGGAGGGCAACAACCCCGCCGGCTCGGTGAAGGACCGTCCGGCCATCAGCATGATCCGCCGCGCCGAGGAGCGCGGCGAGATCAAACCCGGCGACACCTTGATCGAGGCCACCAGCGGCAACACCGGCATCGCGCTGGCCATGGCGGCGGCCATCCGCGGCTACCGCATGGTGCTGATCATGCCGGAGGACCTGTCCATCGAGCGGGCGCAGACGATGAAGGCGTTCGGCGCCGAGCTCATCCTCACGCCCAAGAGCGGCGGCATGGAGTACGCCCGCGACCTGGCCGAGCAGATGCAGCGCGAAGGCAAGGGCCGGGTGCTGGACCAGTTCGCCAACGCCGACAACCCGCGCATCCACTACGAGACCACCGGCCCCGAGATCTGGAACGACACGCGCGGGCGCGTCACCCATTTCGTCAGCGCCATGGGCACCACCGGCACCATCACCGGCGTGTCGCGCTTCCTGAAGGAGAAGAACCCGGCCGTGCGCATCATCGGGGCGCAGCCGGCGGAGGGATCGCGCATCCCCGGCATCCGCAAGTGGCCCGAAGCCTATCTGCCGCGCATCTACGAGCCGCAGCGGGTCGACGAACTCGTCTACGTCAGCCAGGCCGACGCCGAGGAGATGGCGCGGCGACTGGCGCGCGAGGAGGGCCTTTTCGGCGGCATTTCTGCGGCGGGGGCCTGCTGGGTGGCGCTGCGGGTCGCGGCGCAGGCGCGCAACGCGACCATCGTCTTCGTCGCCTGCGACCGCGGCGACCGCTACCTGTCCACCGGGGTCTTTCCGGCGTGAGCCCCGACGGCGACTACCGCTTCTGCCCCCGCTGTGCCGCCGCGCTGGCATGGCTCGAGATGCCCGAAGACGCGGGCCCGAAGAGCCGGCTGCGCTGCGCCGCCTGCGGTTGGACGCACTGGAACAACCCGACGCCCGTGGTGGCAGCCGTGATCGAGTGCGTGGACCGCGACGGGCGCCTGCTGCTGGCTCGCAACGCGGCTTGGTCCGGCAAGCTGTTCGGGCTGATCACGGGCTTCATGGAGGCGGGGGAAGCGCCGCAGGAGGGCATCCGCCGCGAGATCGCCGAAGAGACGTCGCTCGTCGTGGACCGGCTCGCGCTCATCGGCGTGTACGACTTCCAGCGGCTCAACCAGGTCATCATCGCCTACCACGCGCAGGCGCGCGGCGAGATTCGACTGTCGCCCGAGCTGTCGGAGTACCGCCTTTTCGCGCCAGCGCAGGTGCGTTGCTGGCGCGCCGGCACGGGGCAGGCCCTGGCCGACTGGTTGCGTGCACGAGGTCTCGAGCCGCAGTGGTTCGACCCGCCCCCGCCCCGCCCTGAGGCGCTGCGCCAGCCTTAGAATCGTTCTTGATCAGACCCGACGAGTCGACGGCCCATGGACAGCACCCAGGAAATCGATGCCCGTGGCTTGAACTGCCCGCTGCCGATCCTCAAGGCGAAGAAGGCCCTGGCCGGCATGCGGCCCGGCGAGGTGCTGAAGGTCGTGGCCACGGACCCGGGTTCGATGCGCGACTTCCAGGCGTTCGCACGCCAGACCGGCAACGAGCTCGTGGAGCAGTCCGCCGCCGCGGGCGAATTCCTGCACTACATCCGTCGCCGCTAGGCGCACGGCCAGAGCGCGCCCGCAAGCCGCGCGTGCGTCCACCCCGCGTTGGCGGGGCAGGTTCAGAGTTCGAGCGAGCGCAGGAACTGGCGAAAGCCCGGACCCAGTTGCGGGTGCGCGAGCGCCAGCTCCACGTTGGCCTCCAGGAAGCCTTCCTTGCTGCCGCAGTCGTAGCGGCGGCCCTCGTACTGGTAGGCGAACACCTTCTCGCGGCGCAGCAGACCGGCGATGCCGTCGGTGAGCTGGATCTCGCCGCCGACGCCCCGCGGCTGCGCCAGGATCTCGCGGAACACGCCCGGCGTGAGGATGTAACGGCCGGCCACACCCAGTCGGGACGGAGCCTGTTCCGGGGCCGGCTTCTCGACGATGCGCGACACGTCGATCATGCGCTCGGCCACCGGGTTGCCGGCGACGATGCCGTAGCGGCGGGTGTGCTCGGGGGGCACTTCCTGCACGGCCAGGATCGAGGCATGCCAGTGCTCGAACTGGTCGACCATCTGCTTGAGCACCGGCGGCTCGCCGACCATCAGGTCGTCGGCCAGCAGCACGGCGAACGGCTCGTTGCCCACCAGTCGCTGGCCGCACAGCACGGCGTGACCCAGTCCCAGCGCCTGGGCCTGACGCACGTAGATGCACTCCATGTCGGCCGGCTTGACGCTGCGTACCACATCGAGCAGCTCGGTCTTGCCCGCCTGTTCCAGGGCTACCTCGAGCTCGAAAGTCATGTCAAAGTGATCCTCGATCGGCCGCTTGTGGCGACCGGTCACGAAAATCATCTCGCGAACGCCGGCCGCGTAAGCCTCCTCGACGGCGTACTGGATCAACGGTTTGTCGACCACCGGCAGCATTTCCTTGGGCTGCGCCTTGGTGGCGGGCAGGAACCGGGTGCCCAGCCCCGCCACGGGAAAAATGGCCTTGCGTACTTGCATCTGCATACAATTCTTTGAATCGAGGGCAAATTCTGGCATGGGCCTGCAAGCTTCCTGGCGCATCCCCATGAGCCCTGTCCACTACGTCACATGGATGTCCTGATCGTCGAACCGCTCGAAGCGGAAGTGATGCAGTGGCTTCTCGAGCGCTATTCGGTGCGCTACGCCCCCGAGTTGGCGCGCGACCCGCGCGGTTTTCGCCAAGCCTTGTACAACGTGCGTGCCCTGGTCGTGCCGCCCTCGGTGGCGATCGATGCGGCGACGCTGCATTACGCGCCGGTGCTGCGCGCGCTGGGCCGGGTCAGCGCTGGCGCGGAGAATATCGATCTCGATGCCTGCGCTCGCGCCGGCGTCGAGGTGGTGCGCAGCCTGACAGCCACCGGGCTGGCCGAGGCCGAGTTCATGATCGGTGCGCTGCTGGCCATGCTGCGCCGCGTGCCCATCGTCGGTACCGACGGCTTGCGCGTCGGCCGCGAGCTTGGGGCGGCCACCGTGGGCTTGATCGGCATGGCGCCGGCCGCGCGGTCGATGTCGCAGCTGCTGTCGGGCTTCGGCTCCCGCATCGTCGGCTACGACCCGTCGCTGCATGCGTCGGACGGCGTGTGGTCGCGCTGGCGTGTCGAGCCGCTGGGCTTGCGCGAGTTGCTCGAGCAGGCGGACTGTGTGTGCGTGCAGCTGGCCTACTTCAGCCGCTATCACGGGCTGCTGGGCGAGCGCTTCCTGCCCTTCATCAAGCCCAACCAGGTGATGGTCTCGATCAGCCACTCCGGCCTGTTCGACGAACAAGCCCTGGCCGATGTGCTCACCAGCGGGCGCATGGCGGCGGCGTGGCTCGACAGCCTGGAGCCCGGCGCCCTCGACCCGGAGCGGCCGTTGCATGGCGTGGAGTCGCTGCAGATCACCCCGCGCGTGGCCAGCACCACGCGCGAGTCGCGCACGCGCAGCGCTTGGGCGGTGGCTCGCCGCATCGACGAGCTGCTGAGCGTGTCGCCCCCGGCCGCCGACTTCAGGGGGACGGGGCCAGGCGAGACGCTTGATCTGTCAACCGACGCAGGACCGCCGTGAAATCGGCCAGCCGCTGACGCTCCTGCTCGACCACCGCCGCAGGGGCGCGGGCCACGAAGCCCTCGTTGCCGAGCTTGGCGTGGGCCTTGGCGATCTCGGCCTGCAATCGCGCGATCTCCTTGGCCAGCCGCTCGCGCTCGGCGGCGACGTCGACCTCCACGTGCAGGGCCAGCCGCAGCTCACCCTGCACGGCCACCGGTGCCAGCGCCGTGGCCCGGGTGAACGACGCGTCGTCGTCGAACACGCGCACGTCCGACAACTTGGCCAGCGTCTTGAGCAGGGGCGTCGCTGCGCCGACGAAGGCGGTGTCACCGTGCGTGTACAGCGGCACGCGCGTGGCTGGTGACAGGCTCATCTCGCTGCGCAGCGCACGGCACTGGCCGACGACCGCCTTGAGCCGCGCCACCCAGGCATCGGCCTTGACGTCGATGCGCTCGAGTTGCGCCACGGGGTAGGGCGCCGTGACGATGCTGGCCTGCGAGCCGGCGACCTGGCGGCCGGCGACCACGGCCACCGTCTGCCAAAGCTCCTCGGTGACGAAGGGCGTGATCGGATGCAGCAGGCGCAGCACGGTCTCGAGCACGCGGATCAGCGTGCGGCGCGTGGCGCGCTGCTGCGCGACATCGCCGCCGGCCAGCTGCACCTTGGCGATCTCGAGGTACCAGTCGCAGTACTCGTCCCAGACGAACTGGTACAAGGCCTGGGCCACGTTGTCGAGCCGGTAGTCGGCAAAGCCCTGCGCCACGGCGGCTTCGACGCGCTGCAACTCGCCGGTGATCCAGCGGTCGGCGAGCGAGAAGTCGAGCATGCCGCCGGGGCTGCAGGCCTCGGGGCCATGCTCCTGCAGGCCGCAGTCCTGATGCTCGCAGTTCATCAGCACGAAGCGGGTGGCATTCCAGAGCTTGTTGCAGAAGTTGCGGTACCCCTCGCAGCGCTTGCTGTCGAAGTTGATGTTGCGTCCCAGGCTGGCGAGCGCTGCGAAGGTGAAGCGCAGCGCGTCGGCGCCGTAGCCCGGGATGCCGTCGGGGAACTCCTTCTTCGTCGCCTCGCGTACCCTGGGGGCGGTTTCGGGGCGGCGAAGACCGGTGGTGCGCTTGGCGAGCAGCGGCTCCAGCGCGATGCCGTCGATCAGGTCGACGGGGTCGAGCACGTTGCCCTCGCTCTTGCTCATCTTGTGGCCCTGCGCATCGCGCACCAGGCCATGGATGTACACGTCGCGGAACGGCACCTCGCCGGTGAAGTGCAGCGTCATCATGATCATCCGGGCGACCCAGAAGAAGATGATGTCGAAGCCGGTGACCAGCACGGTCGAGGGCAGGAACAGCGACAGCTCCTTCGTCGACCCGGGCCAACCGAGCGACGAGAACGGCACCATGGCCGACGAGTACCAGGTGTCGAGCACGTCCTCGTCGCGCGTGAGCGGTCCCTGGTAGCCCGCCGCAGCGGCCTTGGCGCGCGCCTCGTCTTCGCTGCGCGCGACGAACAGCTCGCCGCCCGTGCCGTACCAGGCCGGGATCTGGTGCCCCCACCACAGCTGGCGCGAGATGCACCAGTCCTGGATGTTGTGCATCCACTGGTTGAACGTGTTGACCCACGGCTCGGGCACGAAGCGCACGTCGCCGCGGGCCACCGCCTCGATGGCCCGGGTGGCGATGCTTTCGCCATCGGGCCCCGGCTGGCTCATCGCGACGAACCACTGGTCGGTGAGCATGGGCTCGATCACCTGTCCGGTGCGCGCACAGCGCGGCACCGTCAGGCGATGCTTCTTGACCTCGACCAGCAGCCCCTGGGCCTCGAGGTCGGCGACCACGCGCTTGCGCGCCTCGAAGCGATCGAGTCCGCGGTAGGCAGCCGGTGCGTGCTCGTTGATCGTGGCGTCCAGGTGGAGCACGCCGATGACGGGCAGACCGTGCCGCTGGCCCACGGCATAGTCGTTGGCGTCGTGCGCAGGGGTCACTTTCACCACCCCGGTGCCGAAGCTGCGGTCGACGTACTCGTCGGCGATGACCGGGATCTCCCGGTCGCACAAGGGCAGGCGCACCGACTGGCCGATGAACGCGGCGTAGCGCTCGTCCTCGGGGTGCACCATCACCGCGGTGTCGCCCAGCATGGTCTCAGGACGGGTCGTGGCCACCACCAGGGCGTCGCGCCCCGAGGCCGCCGCGAGGCGGCCGTCCGGGTCCGCCAGCGGGTAGCGGATGTGCCACAACGACCCGTCCTCCTCCTGGCTTTCCACCTCGAGGTCCGACACGGCCGACTTGAGCACCGGGTCCCAGTTGACCAACCGCTTGCCGCGGTAGATCAGGCCCTGTTCGTACAGGCGCACGAAGGTCTCGGTGACGACGCGCGAGAGCTTGTCGTCCATCGTGAAGTACTCGTGCGCCCAGCTCACGCTGGCACCCATGCGGCGCATCTGCTGCGTGATGGTCGAACCCGACTGCTGCTTCCACTCCCACACGCGGGCGACGAAGTTCCTGCGTGCCTCGGCGGGAGTCGGCCCCATCGCATGGCGGCTCACGCCCTGCTCCTGCAGCTGGCGCTCGACGACGATCTGGGTGGCGATGCCGGCGTGGTCGGTGCCCGGCACCCACAGCGCGTTGAAGCCGCGCATGCGGTGATAGCGGGTCAGCGCGTCCATGATGGTCTGGTTGAATGCGTGGCCCATGTGCAGCGTGCCCGTCACGTTCGGCGGCGGCAGCTGGATGCAGAATGACGGCCGCTGGCCATCCAGCGTGGGCTCGTACAGGCCGCGCTGCTCCCACCACGGGCCCCAGCGGGCTTCGATCGGCGCGGGGTCGAAGGACTTGGCGAGGTCGGTCATTGGCAAAGGCGGGCAGCACCGCACGGGTGCCCCAGGGGTGCGAGGGGAAAGGGCCCTGTCAACGCGTCATGGTGCGGCAGGGTTACGGATTCTAGGCGGCGCGTCGGCCGCGGGCAGGCTCGAGGACGGATCGATGAAGGCATGGCACCCCGCAGTTCCCCAAGGGGCACGGCGTCGCTGGCGCGGCGCGATGGCGGCGGTCGCGACGGCACTGGGCTTGGCGGCCTGCGGCGGCGGCCCCGTTGCCTGGTCATGGCAGGACGGGCCCCTGACCTGCAGCACGCCCGACCGCAAGGCGTGGGTCGCCTCGTACATGGACGACGCCTACTTCTGGCGCACCCTGATTCCCTCGGTGGACAGACTGGCCTACGCGACGCCCGAGGCGTACTTTCCGGCCCTGCTCTCGCCGGGTGGGGCGGTCGGTGGCGTGACGTTCCCCGCCGATCGCTGGAGCTTTGCCGAGAGCACCGAAAGCTACGACCTCTACTTTCGCGACGGCGAGACGCTCGGCTACGGCGTGTCGGTGGCTGCGCTGGAGATCACCGACCCGCAGACCCAGCCGCTGCGGGTGCG
>Ga0114939_10003036_pt1 | contig 11932 bp, 11 predicted proteins | sample AshMeaCrysSpring_FD_87196 | JGI IMG/M metagenome (GOLD analysis project Ga0114939, IMG submission 87196) | Groundwater microbial communities from Big Spring, Nevada to study Microbial Dark Matter (Phase II) - Ash Meadows Crystal Spring | ecosystem: Environmental > Aquatic > Deep subsurface >... | reverse complement strand
GGCCCGAGCAGCGCCACGGCTGGGGCCTCGGCCAGGGCCGAAGTCAGCGTGGAGACGAGTCGGCGGGGGATCATGCTTGCAATTATGGAGTGCGCATCCAGAAATGCAAGGTCGATGGCGGCGCACCAGGGGGCCTCCACGGCATGGATGAAATTCATTCACGCCGTGAACGGACAAGCCCGGTGATGGCTGCCCGGGGTTCGCGCAAGAGCTTACTGCACGAGCTTCATGCACGAGTAGCTTGCGCCCTGGCTGCGGCATCGAACGCCGCGATGAAGGCCGCCGCATGCGATAGGCTGCCTTCACCACGCGGGCAATGTGCTCGGCTTGTTATAGGCTGGCACAGCCTTGGGCGTGAACTCGAGGCGCGCGGCGCATGACAAGCGGACCTCGAGTACACGCTTGAGTACACATTCGCAGCGGCGAATCGGGAGGGGCTTGATTCGCAAGGCTGCGCCGCGGTTCACGCGCTTCTGCATCGGCAAGTGAACACGCACTGACAGTGAAGTTCGGTCATGGCGTGACCGAGTCGACAGCCTGCGCCCAGGCGCAGCATCGCCACAGCCGGGCGCTGCCGATAATCGTTTTCATCTTCGACACCTGTCGGCGACACGTCCATGCCCGTGCGCCGTTCGACGCCGGTTCATGGATATTTTCCCGCTGGCCCAGGCCGTGCAATCGCTCAACGCCGACGACGCGTGGCGCGTGCGGCTGAGCGCCGACCAGTGGCGCGTGCTGGCGCAGTATCTGACGCGCCACGAAATCCTGCCCGGTGACCTGCTGGTCAAGCAGGGCGACACCGACCGCACCGTCTACCTGCTCGAACAGGGCACGATGCAGGTCTTCGCCACCGGCAACTCGCCGGCCGGTCACCGTCTGGCCATCCTGCGGCCGGGCGCGGTGGTCGGTGAGCCCGGGCTGTTCGGCGATGCCACGCGCATGGCCAACGTCGAGGCCATGACACGTTGCGCGGTGTGGGCGCTGCGCGGCCCGCGCTTCGAGGAGCTTGCGCAGCGCGTACCGGCGCTGGCCATCGAACTGTTGCGCAGCCTGGGCGGCGTGATGGCGGCGCGCATGCGCGCCAACCTGGCCCGGCAGGTGCCGGTGACCTGAAGCCCGCCGCGCCGCCGCCGCGCAGCGGTGGCGCTCAACCGGTGCTCAGCAGCTTGGCCTCGGCCAGCGCCAGGGCCTCGGGCTTGCCTGACAGCACGAGCGTGTCGCCGCTGGCCAGCTCCAACGCATCGGCCGCCTCGGTCACCGCACCGCTGGCGCGGCGCACCGACACCACGTTGACGCCGATGGCGTGCAAGGCCAGGTCGGCCAGGTGCCGGCCGAGGCTGGCCGCCGCCGGCGGCAGCGTGACGCTGAGCAGGCGGCTCTGGTCGATCTCGACCACGGTGTCGTCGTCGGCGCCGTGGAAGTAGCCGCGCAGCAGGCTGTAGCGGGCGTCGCGGGCGTCGCGCGCGAGCCGGATCACGCGGCGCATCGGCACGCCCACCAGGGCCAGGGCATGGCTGGCCAGCATCAGCGAACCCTCGATCGCTTCGGGCACCACCTCGGCAGCGCCGGCGGTGCGCAGCCTCTCCAGGTCGGTGTCGTCGATGGTGCGCACCACCACCGGCACCTTCGGAGCGTGTTCGCGCACCAGGTGCAGGATTTTCAGCGCCGAGGCCGTGTCGTGATAGCTCACCACCACCGCGCTGGCGCGCGCCAGGCCGGCGGCCATCAGGCTTTGCAGCCGCGCCGCGTCGCCGAACACCACGCTCTGTCCAGCCGCTGCGGCGTGCCGCACCCGGTCGGGGTCGAGGTCGAGCGCCATGTACGGGATGTGCTCGCCCTCGAGCAGGCGCGCCAGGTTCTGGCCGCTGCGGCCGAAGCCGCAGATGATGACGTGCGCCTCGGCCCGGATGGCGCGCTTGGCGATGGTCGTCAGCTGCACCGACTGCATCATCCAGTCGGTGGCCGACAGGCGCGAGACGATGCGGTTGCTGTACATGATGATGAACGGCGTGGCCAGCATCGAGAGCACCATGCACGCCAGCACCGGGCTGACCCACTTCAGGTCGATCAGCTGGTGGTCGGCGCCGAGCGCCAGCAGCACGAAGCCGAACTCGCCCGCCTGCGCCAGGTACAGGCCGGTGCGCAGCGCCACGCCCGGTGCCGCGCGGAACACCCGCGCCAGCGCGGCGACGAGCACGAACTTGGCGGTGATGGGCAGCGTCGTCAGCACGAGGACGAGGAGCCACTGGTCGATCACCGGCCGCCAGTCGAGCTTCATGCCGACGGTGATGAAGAACAGGCCCAGCAGCACGTCGTGGAAGGGCCGGATGTCGGTCTCGACCTGATGCTTGTATTCGGTCTCGGCCACCAGCATGCCGGCCACGAAGGCGCCCAGGGCGAGCGACAGCCCGGCGTGCTCGGTCAGCCAGGCCAGGCCCAGCGTGATCAGCAGCAGGTTGAGCATGAACAGCTCTTCGCTGCGGCGCCGCGCCACCAGCGTGAGCCACCAGCGCATCGCGCGCTGGCCGCCGGTGAGCAGCACGGCCAGCACGGCCCCCGCCTTGAGCAGCGCCAGCGCGATCGACGCCGCCAGGTCGGTGCCGCTGGAGTCGAGCGCGGGGATCAGCACCAGCAGCGGCACCACGGCCAGGTCCTGGAACAGCAGCACGCCCAGCACGCGCTTGCCGTGCTCGCTCTCCATCTCGAGCCGCTCGGCCATCAGCTTGACCACGATGGCCGTGCTCGACATCGCGAAGGCGCTGCCCAGCACGATCGCGCCCTGCCATGACAACTCCCACGGCGTGCGCGTGTAGGAGTAGGCGAAGGTCAGCAGCACGTTGCCGGCGACGGCGCCGGCCACCGTCAGCAGCACCTGCGACAGGCCCAGCCCGAACACCAGCGTGCGCATGCTGCGCAGCTTGGGCAGGTTGAACTCCAGGCCGATGACGAACATCAGGAACACGACGCCGAACTCGGCCAGGTAGCGCACGCCGGCCGAGTCCTTGGCCAGCGCCAGCGCGTTGGGCCCGATCAGCACGCCCACCACGAGGTAGCCGAGCATCGGCGGCAGCTTCAGCGAGCGGAACACCACCACGCCCAGCACCGCGGCGATCAGGTACAGCAGGACGAGGTCGAGCGTGGAGGCCATGTCGCGAAGGGCATCGGCCGGACCGCGTCGCGCAGCGGCCAGACCTAGAATGCCCGATCGTAATGGACACCCCCACCGTGCCGCGATTCGACGCCCAGCGCGCGCTGGCGCTGGCCGCGCAGACCTTCGACATCGAAGCGCGCGCGCTGCAGGCCCTGGCCCGGCGCCAGGGACCGGGCTTTGCCGCGGCGGTGCAGGCCATGCTCGCCTGCCGCGGTCGCGTGGTGGTCATGGGCATGGGCAAGAGCGGCCACGTGGGCCGCAAGATCGCCGCGACGCTGGCTTCCACCGGCACGCCGGCGCTGTTCGTGCACCCTGCCGAGGCCAGCCACGGCGACCTGGGCATGGTCACGCCGCAAGACGTGGTGCTGGCCATCAGCAACAGCGGCGAGAGCGACGAGCTCGCCGCCATCCTGCCGGCGCTGCGCCGCGTCGGCGTGACGCTGGTGGCGATGACGGGGCGCGCCGACTCCACGCTGGCCGCCCATGCCGACTGCGTCATCAACAGCGCCGTCGACCAGGAGGCCTGCCCGCTCAACCTGGCGCCCACCGCCAGCACCACCGCGCAGATGGCGCTGGGCGATGCGCTGGCCGTGGCGCTGCTCGACGCGCGCGGCTTTCGCGAGGAGGACTTCGCCCGCTCGCATCCCGGCGGCGCGCTGGGTCGCAAGCTGCTCACGCACGTGCGCGACGTCATGCGCAGCGGCGACGCGGTGCCGCGCGTCGCGCCCGACACCTCCTTCACCGACATGATGCGCGAGATGACGCGCAAGGGCCTGGGCGCGACCGCCGTCGTCGACGCCGAGGACCGCGTGCTGGGCGTGTTCACCGACGGCGACCTGCGCCGCCTGATCGAAGCCGGCGTGGACATGCGCAACCTGACCGCGCAGACGGTGATGCACACGCAGCCCAAGGTCGTGCGCGAGGACGCGCTCGCCGCCGAGGCGGCCGAGCGCATGGAGCATCACCGCATCACCAGCCTGCTCGTGGTCGACGCGCGCGGCACGCTGGTCGGCGCGCTCAACACGCACGACCTGATGCGCGCCAAGGTGATCTGATGCCGCAAACGGCCCCTTTCGCGCCGGAGGCCCTGTTGGCCGCGCAGGGCCGTGGCGGCGCCGTCGGCCTGAAGGCGGCCCTGTTCGACGTCGATGGCGTGCTCACCGACGGGCGCATCTACGTCGGCGAAGACGGCGAGATCTTCAAGGCCTTCTCGACGCTCGATGGGCACGGCCTCAAGCTGCTGGCGCAGGGCGGCATCACGCCGATCGTGATCACGGGCCGCGACTCGCCGTCGGTGCGCCGGCGCATGGCCGACTTGGGCATCGCGCACGCCGCGTTCGGCGCTGACGACAAGCGCGCCGCGGCCGAGCCGCTGCTGGCCGGCCTCGGGCTGGCATGGAGCGAGGTCGCCGCCATCGGCGACGACTGGCCCGACCTGCCGCTGCTGCGCGCCTGTGCCTTTGCCGCAGCACCGCCACAGGCGCATGCCGAGGTGCGTGCGGCGGTGCACTACGTGACGCGCGCCGCCGGCGGGCACGGTGCGGCGCGCGAGTTCTGCGACCTGCTGCTGATGGCCTGCGGGCGTTACGCCAGCCTGCTGGCCGCGCAGTCGCGCACGCTCGACGGCGCATGATGGCGCGCGCCCTCGGTCGCGCGCGGCCGGCAGGGCCGAACACCGGGCGCGCGACCTGGTCGTGGCGGCTGCGCGAGTTGCTGTCGACCTGGTTGCCCATCCTGCTCATGGGCCTGCTGGCGTTGGGCACCTGGTGGCTGGTCAAGAGCACGCCGGGCCCCGTCAAGCCGCGCCCCGCCGAGGCGCCGCGCCACGAGCCCGACTACACGATGGAGCGGTTCTCGGTGCAGCGCTTCGCCGCCGACGGCCGCGAGCGCGTGCGGCTCGAAGGCGCACGCATGCAACACTTCCCCGACACCGACGTCCTCGAGATCGAGGACGTGCGCGCGCGTGCCATCGGCGACGACGGCCGCCTCACGCTGGCCAGCGCACCGCGGGCGCAGGTCAACGGCGCAGCCACGGAGTTGCGGCTCGACGGCGGTGCCCATGTGCAGCGACCGGCCGACAATGGCGACGACTCGCTCGACATCCGCGCCGAGTCGATCCGGGCCTTCCTCGACAGCGACCGCGTGCGCGCCGAGCGCGGCGTGTGGGTGCGATTCGGCACGGGCGAACTGCGCGCCGAGGCGATGGAGTACGACCACCCCTCACGCACCGTGGTCTTGACCGGCCGCGTGCGGGCCAGCTTCCTGCCCGGCATGCGCCGCGCGCCCCCTGCGCCATGAGCGCGCCGGGCCGCCCCCAGGCGCGAATCCCGCAGCCCGCAGGGCGGGGGGTCGTCCAGTGAGCCCGCCCGCCCCGCTGGCCTTCATCACCGGGGCCTCCAGTGGCATCGGGCAGGCCCTGGCCTTGCGCTATGCGCGTGCCGGCTGGCGGCTGGCGCTGGTGGCGCGCCGCGCCGACGCGCTGCAGGCCTGGGCTGATGCGCAGGGGCTCGATGCATCGCGCTGTCGCTGCTACGCCGCCGACGTGCGCGAGGTGGCGCAGATCGCGCACGCCGCGCAACAGTGCCTGCGCGAGCAGGGGTTGCCCGACGTGGTGATCGCCAATGCCGGCATCAGCGTGGGCATGGATACCGCGCTGGCCGAAGACCTGGAGGTGCTGCGCGCCACCTACGAGACCAACAACATCGGCCTGGCCGCCACCTTCCAGCCCTTCGTCGCGCCGATGCGCCATCGCGGCTCGGGCACGCTGGTGGGCGTGGCCAGCGTCGCGGCCATCCGCGGCTTGCCGGGGCACGCCGCCTATTGCTCGAGCAAGGCCGCCGTGGTCAGCTTCTGCGAAAGCCTGCGCGGCGAGTGCCGCGACAAAGGCGTGCGCGTGGTCGCCCTGCTGCCGGGCTATGTCGACACGCCGCTGACGCGGCGCAACCGCTACGGCATGCCGTTCCTGCTGTCAGCCGACGAGTTCGCCGAGCGTGCGTTCCGTGCCATCGCCTCGGGCACCAGCTACCGCGTCATTCCGTGGCAGATGGCCATCGTGGCCAAGCTGATGCGCCTGCTGCCCGATGCGCTGTTCGACCGCTTGATGGCCGGGCGCCCGCGCAAGCGTCGACAGGGCGAGTGACGGCGGGCCGCTGGGCCAGTGGGCGCTACGCCCGTGAGGCGCCCATCCCGCGCAGCCGTGCCGTGCCACCCGGCACCGGAAGGACAGCGGCCCGACCGGTTGCGAAACCGATCGGGCCGCCCTGAATCGTGCTCGGCGGGGTGCCGGGCGAACGGTCAGTATCCGCCGCCACCGCCGCCACGGCCACCGCCGTAGCCGCCGCGGCCACCGCCACCGCCGTAGGGGCTGCGGCCACCACCGCCACCACCGCCGTAGCCGCCACCGCCACCGCCGCCACCACCGTAGCCACCACGGCCGCCACCACCACCACCATAGGGGCCGCGGCCCCCGCCGCCGCCAAAGCCACGGTCCTCGCGGGGACGGGCCTCGTTGACCACGATGGCGCGGCCCTCGAGCGCTTGTCCGTTCAGGCCGTTGATGGCGGCCTGAGCTTCGGCGTCCGAGCCCATCTCGACGAAACCGAAGCCCTTCGAGCGGCCGGTGTCGCGGTCCATCATGACCTTGGCCGAGGTTACGGAGCCGTACTGCGCGAACGCTTGTTGCAGGGATTCGTCGCGCACGCTGTAGGCCAGGTTGCCGACGTAGAGTTTGTTGCCCACGGGGGAGATCCTTTCAGTCACCAAATACCATGCGGAGCTTCAACCCATCGTGAACCATTCAAGCGAAGGCGCGGCTTCCAGACACAGGCGGGCCATTATCGATGAATCGCGCGCGGTGTCATCCGGGGCGGGTGGCCGTTGTTGTATTTGGATATCCGGGGTAACCCTTGGTCGCCGAAGTCACTGATCCGGCAGCCGGCCCGCGCATCGCCAGCCTGGTCCCCAGCCTGACCGAAACCCTGGTCGAGCTCGGCCTGCGCCCCTGGCTGGTGGCGCGCACGGGTTTTTGCACCCAGCCTCGCGACGCGCTGCGCGACGTGCCCAAGGTCGGCGGCACCAAGGACGTCGACCTGGCCCGGCTGCGCCGGCTGGCGCCCACGCACGTGATCGTCAACGTCGACGAGAACCGGCTCGACACGGTCGAGGCCCTGCGGGCGTTCATTCCCCGGGTGATGGTCACGCACCCGTGCACGCCGCACGACAACCTCGGGCTGCTGGACCTGCTCGGCAACGAATTCGCAGCCCTGCCCGGCGTGGCCGCGCGGCTGCGCCACTGGCGCGCCGAGCTCCTGAAGGCGCTGGCCCCGTTCGAGCGGGCGCCGGGCGATTCGTCCGCGACGGCGGCGCGCGCGCCGGTACGGCGCGTGCTGTATCTGATCTGGCGCGAGCCGTGGATGACGGTGGCGCGCGACACCTATATCTCGCGCCTGCTCGCACTGGCCGGCTGGCAGACGCTGCCGGACCTCGAAGGGGGCCCTCGCGGCGCAGCGCGGTACCCCGTGGTGGCCGGCGACGAGCCATGGCTCGACGCGGTGGACGAGGTCCTGCTGTCGAGCGAACCGTACCCCTTCACCGCCGCGCACATCGCTCACGCCCAGCGCCTCGTACCGCACGCGCGGGTGCTCCGGGTCGACGGGCAGGCGCTGTCCTGGTATGGCGTGCGCGCCGTTGCCGGGCTGCGCTACCTGCAGCAACTGGCCCGCGGGGACTCCGCGGGCGCACCCTGAGGTCACGCCGCCATTGCGGCACCGACAATGCCTCCGTGGACGCCTCGCTTGCCTTCGACTATGTCATCGTCGGCGCCGGCACGGCCGGCTGTCTGCTGGCCAATCGGCTGAGCGCCGACCCCGCGCGACGTGTGCTCCTGCTCGAGGCCGGCGGGAGCGACCACTACGCCTGGATCCACATCCCGGTCGGCTACCTGTACTGCATCGGCAATCCGCGTACCGACTGGATGTATTTCACCGAGCCCGACGCCGGGCTCAACGGCCGGCGGCTGCGCTATCCGCGCGGCAAGGTGCTGGGCGGCAGCTCGAGCATCAACGGCATGATCTACATGCGTGGCCAGCGGCGCGACTACGACGGCTGGGCCGATGCCGTCGGCGACGAGACCTGGTCCTGGGACGCCTGCCTGCCCTACTTCAAGCGTCACGAGGATCACTGGCGCGGCGACGCCGATGGCGGCGACGACGACTTCCGCGCCCACCACGGCCACCGTGGCGAATGGCGGGTCGAGCGCCAGCGCCTGCGCTGGGACGTGCTCGATGCGTTCGCCCGCGCCGCGCAGCAGGCCGGCATTCCGGCCACCGACGACTTCAACCGCGGCGACAACCACGGCGTGGCCTACTTCGAGGTCAACCAGCGGCGCGGCTGGCGCTGGAACACCACCAAGGCCTTCCTGCGTGGCGTGCGCCGGCGCCCCAACCTGGCGGTCTGGACCGGCGCCCACGCCCAGCGCCTGCGCCTGGAGCGCGCGGCCGATGGCGCGCTGCGCTGCACCGGCGTGCAGGTGCGCACCCCGGCAGGCGTGCAGCACGTGGCGGCCGCGCGCGAGACCCTGCTGGCCGCCGGCAGCATCGGCTCGGTGCAACTGCTGCAGCTGTCGGGCGTCGGCGCCGGCAACGTCTTGCAGCGCCATGGCCTGGCCGTGCAGCACGACCTGCCTGGCGTCGGCGAGAACCTGCAGGACCACCTGCAGATCCGCGCGGTGTTCAAGGTGCAGGGCGTGCGCACGCTCAACACCCTGGCGGCCAGCGCCGCCGGGCGGCTGCGCATCGGGCTCGAGTACGCGCTCAACCGTTCGGGGCCGATGAGCATGTCGCCCTCGCAGCTCGGTGCCTTTGCGCGCAGCGACCCCACGCGCACCTGGCCCAACCTCGAGTACCACGTGCAGCCGCTGTCGCTCGACGCCTTCGGCGAGCCGCTGCACCGCTTCGACGCCTTCACTGCCAGCGTGTGCAACCTCAACCCGACCAGCCGCGGCCATGTCCGCATCGTCTCGCCGAACCCCGACGAGGCGCCGGCCATCGCGCCGCAGTACCTGAGCACGGAGGAAGACCGCCGCGTGGCTGCGCAATCGCTGCGGCTGACGCGCACCATCGTTGCCCAGCCTGCGCTGGCGCCGTATCGGCCCGAGGAGTTCCGCCCCGGCTCGCAGTACCGAACCGACGAGGAACTGGCCCGCCTGGCCGGCGATATCGCCACCACGATCTTTCATCCGGTCGGCACCTGCCGAATGGGCCACGCCGACGACCCGACCGCCGTCGTCGACGCGCGCCTGCGCGTGCGCGGCATTGGCGCCCTGCGCGTGGCCGACGCGTCGGTCATGCCCACCATCACCAGCGGCAACACCAACTCGCCAACGCTGATGATTGCCGAGCGTGCGGCGGAGTGGATTCGTCAGACCCACGATGACTAGCGGAATAGCGGAGCAAGCGCTAACTTGGTCGTGGATCGGCGCGAGTTGGCATGGGCGCGCCGGGCTGAACCGACACGTCGGTCATGCCCGCCATCTGCAGCGGCAGGCGAGTGCCGGTTCGATTCGGCGCGCGTAAACCCCGAGTGCCGGGCCGTGGGCGCAGCCCTACAGTGCGCGCACTCGCAGCGCAGTCGGCCTCGCAGGGCCGCTCGCTTCGGCGGGGGACCGAGGAGACGACAACGCCAAGCAGCACATCAACGCAGTGACCCCCCCGGGCGTGAACGCGCTTGGCTGTCACAATTCCAGGGCGCCGGCAGCACCGGCGCCCTTTTTTCTTGGTGCCGGCGCACGCCGCCCGCCGCCCGTGCCGCAGGCCCTGACCGGCGGCTCTTCGCCACCCACTCCTGCCCATGCCGGAAACGCTGTTCGTCGTGGTTGCGTCGGCGCTCGCCGGCTGCATCGACGCCATCGTCGGTGGCGGCGGGCTGATCTTGGTGCCGGCCCTGTTCGGGGCCTTCCCGGCGACGGCGCCAGCCACCTTGTTCGGCACCAACAAGGCGGCCAGCGTCTGGGGTACGGCGTTCGCGTCGGTGCAGTACGCCCGCCGCGTCACGCTGCCCTGGGCGTCGTTGTGGCCGGCCGCGCTCGTGGCCCTGACGGGCGGCGCGCTGGGCGCCTGGGCGGCAACCCAGGTCGATGCGCAAGGCCTGCGGCGCGCGCTGCCCGTCGCCCTGCTGGCGGTGCTGGTCTACACGCTGTGGCGCAAGGACCTCGGGCACCATCACACGCCGCGCTTTGCCGGCGCGCGCCAGACCCTCGCAGCCTGCGCCATCGGCGGCGCGATCGGCTTCTACGACGGTTTGTTCGGCCCCGGCACCGGCAGCTTCTTCGTGTTCCTGTTCGTGCGCGGGCTGGGCTTCGACTTCCTGCACGCCTCCGCGGCGGCGAAGGTGATGAACGTGGCCACCAACCTGTCGGCCCTGGCGCTGTTCGCGGCCACCGGCCACGTGTGGTGGCCGCTGGGCCTGGCCATGGCGGTGGCCAACGTGGCCGGCAGCCTGGTCGGCACGCGCCTGGCGCTGCGGCATGGCGCCGGGTTCGTGCGCGGCGCGTTCATCGTCGTCGTGACGGCGCTGATCGCCAAGACGGCCTGGGACGCCCTCGAGCTCTGAATTGCCGGCGCTTGCCGGCGCGATTGCGGGCATTGGCTGGTGCTGCGGCGTTCAGCATGGAAGCCTCGCGACGGCTCGCCGCGCCGACGCCAACGCCATGGACCTCGCCGCCTCGCTGACCCTGGACGAGATCGACCTGCCCGCACGCCCCGACACGCTGGTGCGCCTGTCGCTGTTGCTGGCCGAAGACGAGGTCGACCTGGCTGCCGTGGGCGTGCTGGTGGAAAACGACATGGCGCTGGCCGCAGCCGTGCTCAAGGCCGTGAACTCGCCGCGGTATGGCCTGCGCACGGCGATGCGCAGCGTGCGCCACGCCGTCAACTACCTGGGCCTGCGCGAGACGGCCGGCATCAGCTACGAGGCCGGGTTGCGCGCCGCCTTCGCGCCCAGTGCCGAGGTGGAAGCGATCTGGCAGCGCGCCGCGCGCCGCGGCCAGATCATGGGCCGACTCGGGCAGGTGCTGGGCGTCAAGCCTTGGGTCGCCCATTCGGCCGGACTGTTCGAGGAGTGCGGCAAGGCCGTGCTGCTTCAGCATGTCAGGGACTCCTACGGCGCCATGCTGCGTGCTTGCGGCGATGACGACACCGAGCTGCTGTCGCTGGAGAACTCGCGCTTCGGCATCGCGCACGACGCGCTCGGCGCCGCGCTGTGCGAAGCCTGGCAGCTCGACGGCGATGCCGTGGCTTGCGTCCGGCAACACGTGGCCGTGCGCACGAGCCGGCAGCTGCCGGCACAGGGCATCCACGGCGCGGTGAGCGCGCTGTCGGCGGTGGCTTGGGCGTTGATGCACGCGCCGCAGGAACTGGCCGACGTGGCCGCGCAGGTCGCGCCGCAGGCCCTGCTCGATGCGGGCCGCGTGCTCGAGGCAGTGACGCGCGTACGCCAGTCGCTGCCGCAACCGGCCTGACCGGGGTCAGCGGCCGCCCGTGCGCGCGGGCGAGTTGAAGCTGGGCTCGAGCCGCGTGATCATGCTCGGGCAGGCCTCGTCAGGGGCCCAGTCGGTGTCGGCCTGCGCCATCAACTCCAGGCTGCGTTCGAGCCAGACGGCCGCGTCGGCGCCGGCGGGCAGGCGCGGCAGCGGCGTGCCCGACAGCCGCAACAGCGACGAAGCCCCACCCTTGCAGCGAGGGCCGCGCGGACGTGTCGGTGGCGAGGGCCGGCGGGGCATGGGGG